>OGCO01000129.1_pt1 | contig 120509 bp, 89 predicted proteins | sample 1570171 | NCBI WGS metagenome assembly OGCO01 (sample SAMEA4370583, study PRJEB24528) | human gut metagenome
CCGGCAGCAGCTGCTTGGAGGTCACGAGCGTGAGCGGGTACAGGCGCGTGCCGGACCCGCCGGCGAGGATGATGCCTTTCATAAAAATCCTCTCGATTGACAATCGTTGAGCAAAAGCCGCTGATTACAGATGCATAGTTAATTAAATTATACGCACCGGCAGCAACCTCCCCGTCTTCTTATTTAAATCGGACAGCAGAAACACGCAACTCTTTCTGCATTTCTAGCGAGGCAACAAATGAAAAAGTACAATGAGCAGTGTCCAACAAACGAAAGGCAAACAATGCGAGTCGAAACAACCGGAGTATGCAGAGGAAACTGGAAAATCTACCAGCAGCTTAAGATTGAAGGCATCCATAAAGGCTCCAGCGTAACAGCCCAGGCGGCTTCAGACGATAACCGCTGCTTGCCTTTATCCCTCCTAAAATTCCGGGACAATAGCTGTGAATCGAACTCATATGTCCTTGTAATCCCCGATCCCGATGCTCGCGCCATCAAAATTGAGTTTAGCGAAATCGGCCAAGACGGTCGCACCCTGAGCAGCGACTCCCTTTCGCTAAATTGCAAGAACATCAAATGGGAGTCGCGCCTTAACTACAAAATTAAACCTGACATGTGCAGCAAACTCCGAAACTACGATGACGTTTCAGAGTTTGACATGGCAACGATTGATTTTTGGCAGTGCATCGAAGATTCAAGCGACTATATCCTTAGGTGCACGGTGAGAACTCCTTATCGTAGCGACTCCCAAATCAAACTTCGCTGCCTCGATCGAGCCCTCAATGAAGTTAATTTGAGCATCGTCAATTTCGGTTCGAATGTAACAAGCGTTGGATTTACGTCCGAGAAAAAGCAACTTGAAACGCAGCTCTCAATTCGCATGCCAAAGGCGTTCGATCGTTACTACTTTATTATTGACGATCAAAATCACCCATCATTCAGTGCATTTGACTGCTTAACGCCCGATAAATTAGGCTTGCTTCTTGAGGAGACCAACTTCCTCTTTACCCATGCGCAGTTCGATCCTGAATACCCCGAATGGTTCACGGAGCATAAGGCAACCATCGGCGCTCTGGAAAAGCAGAGAAAAATTGTCTTCAACAGCGCCCCGAAGTTCAGTATCATTGTCCCTCTTTACAACACGCCCATTCCGTTTTTTAACGATATGGCCGAATCCGTAAAAAACCAGTCTTATGCAAACTGGGAGCTCATCCTAGTTAATGCAAGTCCTGACAATCAGGAATTAAAGGCTCGCGTTGAGCAGGAGACAGCCCACGACAACAGAATTAAATCAATTAACCTTACCGAGAATAAGGGTATTTCCGAAAATACAAACGCCGGCACAGCCGTCGCTTCGGGTGATTTCGTCTGTTTCTTTGACCATGACGACATTCTTGAACCGGACTTGCTGTTCTCATATGCCGAGGCAATTGAAAACAATAGTGGCATCGATCTTCTTTATTGTGATGAAGATAAACTCATGCCCGACGGAAAACTGGCACAGCCGTTCTTTAAGCCGGATTTCAATATCGATCTGCTCAGAAACAATAACTATATCTGCCATATGCTTACCATCCGTAAGTCTCTGCTTGACACTCTAGAACCGAACACGAAAGAGTTCGATGGAGCACAGGATCATAATCTGACTCTCCGCGCCGTGGAAAAGGCAAGGAAAGTTCATCATGTTGCAAAGGTTCTATATCACTGGCGCCTAAGCGAGACCTCCACCGCAGCAAATGCCGATAGCAAGCCGTATGCCACTATCGCAGGTATCAAAGCGGTCCAGAGTCATTTGGACAGGCTTGGGCTCAATGCGAAGGTCGAACAAGCGCGTCGTCCCTTTACATATAAAGTAACCTACGCTGTGCCAGATTCCCATCCACTCGTGTCGATTATCATTCCGACTAAAGACCACACCGACATTCTGGACAACTGTATTAAGTCAATTGTTGAGAAATCAACGTACGACAATTACGAGCTTGTCATAATCGAAAACAACAGCACAGAAAAGGCGACGTTCGATTATTACGATAAGTTGCAAGCAAAATATCCCGACATCGTTCGTCTTGTAACTTGGGAACACGAATTCAATTTCTCCAAGCTCATGAACTTTGGCGTTGCTCACGCCAAGGGCGACTATCTCTTGCTGTTGAATAACGATACTGAGGTAATTACGCCCAATTGGATTGAGATAATGCTTGGCATCTGCGCACGTGAGGATGTTGGCGCAGTTGGTGCAAAACTCTACTATCCCGACAACACCATTCAGCACGCGGGCCTATGCGTCACTGGTGGCGTGGCAGGACATCTTTGCCAAAGCATGCCAAAGGATAACTGGGGCTACTTTGCACTCAACGATGCACAACAAGACTTCAGCGCCGTCACTGCAGCTTGCATAATGACCAAGCGTAGCGAATATGAGAAAGTCGGAGGTTTCACGGAAGAGCTTCAAGTTGCATTTAATGATGTTGACTTTTGCTTAAAGCTTCGCGAGATCAATGACCTGATCGTATACACACCCGAAGTCGAGCTCTATCACTACGAGTCGATTTCTAGAGGCGTTGAAAACAATACGGAGAAGCAGATTCGCTTCCACAAAGAGGTCGCGTACATGAATTATCGCTGGGCTAAGCATTACGTCGAAGGCGATCCCTATATGAATCCAAACTTTACCGTTGGGGAACCCGCGAATCGTTATTATCATTTATAAGAAGTTGGCGTTTCTTCTCTTATTCAATCAGGGCAAATTAACGTATTTCTTAGCTAGATAGGGGAATCGAGGAGTAACCCTCGATTCCCCTATTGTGATAAGTTATCCTCCACTCGACAGTCAGAGAGCGTCTTATTCTAATGGCGAATTTAAAACCCAGCCCCACTGAGGCGTAGCGGTAGTGTGGTAGTAGTTCAGCCACCAGGCCAGTGATGTCGTCCTAATGTAGCCGATGTTATCCATAACCATACCGTTACCGACGTAAATAGCAATGTGTCCCCAGCGAGCCCCCGCATTAGTATGCGTATGGGTAGGGACCGCAACAATCATTCCAACCTTAAGCTGCGATATATCTCGGCTGTGACACCAATTCCAAAACATGTCGCATGCGTCACCGTTGGGATAAGACCCTAGCACGGGATAAAAAACCTCGCTAACCCACTCCGAGCACAAACCCGCTCCAGGAGAAGGAACGTTGTAGCAGCGGCTAACAATTTGAGACTGAAAGGAAGTACAAGCAGAACGTTCGGGCTCTACCCAAGCACCGGCTGCATTAAAGAAATACTCGCCATTATCGATACTGTTCCAACCAGTTGCCATTTGACCTGACAACATAAGGTAATACCATAGCCCGTCATCATCACGGAACCAGCCTGTATTCATAACGCCGGATTCGTTGTCGAGGTGATACCACCTCTTGCCAATTAATTGCCAACCGCGCTGTAGCACCCCGTGTGGATCTGCGTAAAACCACGTCTGAGCAGCGGAAGACCAATACCAGCCTACTATAGGCTTTCCTTTGGCGTCTTTGAGCTTAATTTCACCCACGCTGTCCTTGACACCCGTTAACACAATTGCACCACTGCTACACGCATAATATGCGTTTCCATCTTGCGTGAAGACCCAGGCGTTGCACTCTAATGCGCCGCCACTATCCGAATCCAAATAGTAGCAATTACCATTTACAGACTGAAATCCTTCGAGCATGGCGCCATTATTATTGGAATCAAGCAAATACCAGTTAGAATCAAAGTAAAACCATCCTGTACGAATCGCTCCAGAGGCATTGGCGCAATACCATGTCCCATCGTTAACAAACCAACCAGTGTTCATGGATCCAGATTGAGAGAAATGATACAAACTGCCGTTTACAAGTTTAAAGCCCGTAGCCATTAATCCGGAAGGCTCAAGCCAATACCAAGAATTGCCAAGGAGCAGCCAGCCAGTATGCATAGCGCCCGAACCGTCCAAATAATACCAGTTATGATTGTCTAAAACCCAGCCGGTCTTCATTGAACCTGATGCTTCGTCAAGGAAGAACCAATGACCGCCGGTGGCAGCCCATCCCTTCAAATGCGCACAGGATTCAGAGAATAAGTGCCATCCATCACTCAGGTATCTCCAACCAGTAGCTGCGTAGCCTTCGGAATCAAAATAATATTCCGATCCCCCAATAGTCAGAAAACAGTTTGACGGCCAACCACCGGCCTCATATCTCCACCACCATTTACCGTTTTCGTAGACCCAAGAACCAGGAAGAGCGATTTTGTTATCAGAAGAGCGAACGATCTGGAACGACAACCGGGTGGTAGCACCAGCGTAGTCCCCTAGCCCATTTACAGTTATAGCAGCACAGCCAGGTGCAATATTATTAGCATATACGACTTCATAATCGGTCCCACATGTAAGCATAAGACCGCTAGCAGCAAAAACCGACACCCTCGGAGTAATCGCATCGCCAGTGTATTCATATGTCGACAAATCGGTAGACGCTGTGAAGTTAACTGAATCCGAAAGCAACCGATCACTATCCGATGGCCCAACTGGGCCCTGTACCGATTGATCTGTAGAAATATCAGCGCCTAGAACCACACAATCTTCGGGTAATGAAAAAGCAATCGTAGGGAATAAAAGAGGGGTGAAACAAATTGATACAAGACAGGCCACAGCAATAAAACTCAAATAACGATTTCTCATCACTACACTTTTCCTATTAAACAAATTAGCCTTTGATAGACCAGGTCTAGTCAATCCCGAGATGAAGTCCCCCAACTACAAGAAATTACCAAAGCAACTGCGTGCGAGATGAATCTACAAACAGGAGGCGACGCTAATAAAACGAATAAGATATAGGCAGTTCATAACACAGACGCCAGTAGTAACAACGGAAATGGAAGAAGAGTTGAACCTAAATAATCGTGTTCTTAGTCCAAACAACAAAGCTGGTAAAGCTGGAAGAAAATAGCGCCCCTGAACACCCTGTATTACATTTTCATAGTTGAAAGTCCATGCCAACCACATCGACGCAATGGAACCGAGTGCAGCCAAAAGGAAAGCAAAAATGAAGAGAAAGGATACAGGAGCAGCAAGAAACGAAGGCTCATCACTAGAGTCAAGGCAGCAAATAAACCCGAAAAACAAATAAGGAATCATATAGAATGCAGGGAAACGCAAGTTTTCTTGAAGCCATCCAAGGGAATAGCCCAAAGTCGTTTCCCAATAGAAATCACCTAGAGAGTCGAGAGTTCTACAAAAAACAAGGAAACTATTCTTTGGATGCAGCAGAATATCGCCGAGCGAATAAAACTGCCCCGCTTCATGGCCCCGAGAGGAATCTGAAGACTGAGAAACCAGGCTGCTCATCGATGCTAAACGTAAGGCCAATACAGAAACCATAACGCAAAAGATCAACAAGAACCTGCTAAAACGCCCGGTCTTCTCATCAATGAACTGCGAAAGAGGGACGAATAGTCCAAGTAAAATCAACCCTGAATAGATAATCTTGCAAGGAGCCAAAAGAACCGAAATAATTAAAAATATAACGATTTCTCTATTGCCTATCGACCGCTGTTCGCCAAAAAAACCGCGCATCAAACATGCGAATATCAAAAGTGAATAAGCTATGATTCCAGAATCATAGGAATATGAAGCGGCCAAATGAAGCGTCATGGGCAACAATGAAACGAATACAATGACCGATTTGCCTTTAGGTGCAATTCGATATGCCTGGAAAGCGCAGAAGCAAAAAACGAGAGCCGAACCAATTCGACCCATATAGAACGCGGGGTAAGCTCCAAGCCCAAAGAACAGCCCAATCTGTAAGCCAATAATAGAGCCTAGTTTTGCAGTAACATTCTCGCTGCCGACACTAAAAGAAAATTCACTGAAAGGAACCAGCTGTCCATTTCCAAATAGCGAAAAACCATTAATAACAGAATCAAATGAAGCTGAATTAATTGCATCGCCCGGTTGGCGGCTATTGTACAGCGCGTAATCAATATCTCGCACCAGAAAAGCACCGTCTTTAGTCACATGAGCATTAAATGGAAGGCTATCAACCAACCAATAAGTCGAAAAATAATGATGACCCTCATCGGGTGCGGTGAACGGAGGGAAAATTAAGCAAAATATGATTAAAAATGATATGAGCAGTGCCAAGAATACCCACTCATTTTTAAGGCAATCCTTTTCACTAGCAAATACGCTGCCGAGTGCGAGAATTATAATTAACGAAATCGCAATTGTAAGCAGAACAAGCAATCTAGGATTATTTAAGTACCAAAAGACTGAATAGACTGCAAATAAACCGGCAAAAGTAAGAAAAGCAGGTTTACATCTTACAAAACTCGTCATGCTGGAATCCTTAAATTTCAAAACTCACATGAGCGCAAACTAAATGTAATGGTAGCAAGTATATCAATAAGCTAATTTATATCTCGGAGGTTACATCGATAATATCAATGCAAGCATAGCGCCGCAGCATCCGACTTCGAAGGCTAATAACCGAATTCAGTCATGCACAATGCGCTCGTCAACCGACTCAGAGGAGACGTTCAACACAGAAACGTTAAAGAGTGTTGCTATTCATGCTGACTGAATATAGCCGATGAATTACTTTCGCAACCTTTTTAGGCCAGAATTTTTCAAGCATAGCAAGGTCTTCGGAGCTCCGTGTATTATCTTCGATCAAGGAAGTCGTCTCAGATTCTTCGTGAATTCGATGATGCATGAGAATCTCGGGAGAATAAACAAAGGAACCTTCAAGTCGCGAAAATCTCTCCCACGCTTCCCAGTCCAAGTCGCACTTCATCTCGCTCGAAAACAAAGGTGTCTCGAGATTAGGCATAACATACGTGACCGAAGGGCAGCAAATCGCAGATCCAAACCGCAAAGCCCGACGCTTATCTCTGACTATAGATGAATTACCGACTCGAGCGAATTTTCTTAGTAGTATTCTTTTCACTTTAAGGATCGATATGTCATCGGCATACTCCCCATTACGAATCTCCCCATAATTAGAAAAGAAGATCAAGGGATGTTTGGAGGCGTTCACAGAGCGAAGCATTTCAATTGAATAATTAGGGGAATACAGGTCATCTTGATGAGCAATGGTGACCAATGGAGATTGCGCATGGGAAATTGCACAATTCCAGTCATGTCCAATTCCTGGCATCCCATTGTTAATAAAAACAGGCAAATTATAGCTAGAAGCAATCTGCTCAATATGTTTATTCGGAGTAGAAGTAGAGATAAGGATCCTACTGGCCTGTATCTGGTTCATTAAAGACGATATACAGTCGCTCAAATACGGTGATTCGCCATAGGCGCAAACTACGAATGAATGATCATTACACGTAAACATAGAACTATTTATCCCTCAGAATGCTCTCGATATCTTTTTCAAGCAATGCAACTCGTTGAGTTAAGTTCTTAATCGCATCGGCCTGTTTGCTGGCAATTAAACTAAGTGAAAGCATGATTAGGATTACAAAGACAAACCCCAGAACAAATATAAAATTGGAAGGCGTGGCAAACCCCATCGCCGACGATAAAAAACACAGAGGTTGAGGAAATAGAGCAGACAGGACTAGGACCAGGACCAGCGCCAACCACAATAGAGAATACTTAAGTTGGAGCCTGCCATTCACAATAAGCTTAACTACGTATGCAGCGAGTAAAATACAGGCCACTGCGACAGAAACGCGAAGGGTTACCGGCACTTTAACACCTCGTTTTTGAACATGCAGAAATAATAATTGCAAGGGTAACTTTAATCATGTAATAAGCACTCGAAAAGCCCGAAATGGATGATGAGCCCCCTTGCCTCTCTTTCATGACAACGGGAACCTCAGATACAGACAGACCGCGAGCAAGCACCGAGACAATAGAATCGGGTTCGGGGTAATCAACTGGATAGTTCTTACAGAAAAAATCAATAGCCTTCGGTCCGCAGGCCCTAAATCCAGATGTCGGATCAGCTATGTACTTCCCCGCACACATTTTAATCACCCTAGTAAGCCATGAAATACCCACTCGGCGTAAAAACGTAGACTGAAACCCCCCAGTTCGCTCGAGAAACCTAGACCCGATAACCAAGTCGTAGCCAGCTTCAATCTGCTCAACCATACTGGAAATAAAACAAGGATCATGTTGTCCATCGCCATCCACCTGAACGTCGATGTTATATCCATATTTTTTAGCGTACTTATGGCCGGCTTGTACAGCCCCTCCAATGCCAAGATTCTGCGGTAGATCAAGTACATTAAGATGGTTAGCATGACAAATCTCAAGCGTGTTATCAGTTGAACCATCATTGACCACGACGTAATCATATCCTGAATCAATCACGGCTTTAACTGTCGCACAAATTGATTCAGCTTCATTATAAGCAGGCACAATAACTAGCACCTTATAAGGATTGCTCATGAACAACCTTTCAATGATAGCCCGTTATCCTTAGCTAAAACTAAAAATAGCACCAACAAGACGAACTACATGTAATGCAGGGAGCTAGCATGATAGGCAACACAGTATCCACAACGGTTCTAGAACATATAAACACTATAGCTGTTATCACCATCGACAATCTGTGGTCTGCGTAGTAACCACTATGATTGCCACAAGGTGTGATACATCTACCCTCTTGCAAATTCCACGAACTTTATAGTATAGGACTAAACAGATGAATAATTTAATCAATTATAACTAAGTTTTTACTAGCACGCTTCATCGTAAATGACCGTCAGAAAGAACCGAAGCGATTCTTTCACTTGCATGTCCATCACCATAAGGATTGGAAGCGTGACTCATCGCTTCATATTCTGAGACATCCGAGAGCAACCTGCTAAACTCGTTGTAAATTACATCTTCCTCTGTACCAACAAGTTTCAAAGTCCCTGCTTTAACGCCCTCAGGACGCTCAGTAGTGTCACGCATGACAAGAACAGGCTTGCCAAGGCTTGGCGCTTCTTCTTGAATACCGCCTGAGTCAGTGAGTATCAGATAGCTTTTAGCCATAAAGTTATGAAAATCAAATACTTCAAGAGGGTCAATGATATGCAGTCGATCAAATCCATCTAGCTCTTCATGGGCAGCCTTACGAACAAGAGGATTCATATGGATAGGGTATATAGCTTTGGTATCGGGATAATCTTCCATAACGCGACGAATAGCACGGAACATGCGATGCATAGGTTCACCAAGGTTTTCGCGGCGATGTGCGGTGATAAGAATCAAACGAGAGCCCTTTGCCCAGTCAAGCTCATGATGTGAATACTCCGGATCCACGGTAGTATGAAGTGCATCAATTCCCGTGTTACCTGTAACCCAAATCTTTTCGAGTCTTTTTCCCTCATCGAGAAGGTTTTGTCTGCTCACCTCGGTTGGTGCGAAATAATATTGACTCACGATGTCGACTGCTTGGCGGTTAAACTCCTCTGGCCAAGGACTGCTGATATCATGTGTGCGTAAACCAGCCTCAACATGACCGACCGGAATTTGCAGATAAAAACAAGCTAAGGCTGCAGCAAAGCTTGTCGTGGTATCTCCATGGACAAGCACGACATCCGGTCTTTCCCCCTCAAGAACCTTCTTAATTTTAAGAAGGATGTTACATGTTACATCGAAAAGAGTCTGACCAGGCTTCATGACTGCTAGGTCAATATCGGGTTCCACATTAAAGACATGCAAAACCTGCTCAAGCATCTCCCGATGTTGACCAGTCACGACAACAACGGTACTGAAATCATCCGGATGAGTTTTGAGCACATTCACAAGTGGGCACATCTTAATTGCTTCCGGACGAGTTCCGAAAACTAGCATTACCTTTTTCATTTCAAGGACCAGCCCCTTAAAAAAACCATTGAAATGCACATAGACATTACGAACAAATAATAATCATTTAAATAATACAGAGGAAGAAGTCAGGGGGAGAGCAATTCGCCCTGACTTCTAATGAGGCAATTAAACGAGATTATTAAAATGACGTCTCAACAAGATAGACAATACGACCACCATATATACAAGTCCAAAAAGACAAGATATTAAACCACACACTGTAACACCATTTAAATTGAATACTTCTACGGAATACTTCATTGAACTTAATGAAACGAGAAACATCAACACGCCAGCAACAAGGGTATGCGAAAAATACCTAAATGAAATCAACAAATCATTGACAAGCCACATCAGTCCAGTCAAAACAGCAGAAGCTATCATAGGCGGAACCAAATACATGAAAGGTAGTATTTCCTCACCAAATACAAATGAAAATAAGCTATTTCCAAGCACCTCAAAACCAATACCGAACACAACGGCGATGATTAACGCACCAAGTAAGCAGGCAAAGCATAGGCGAAAGAAAGAATGCCTGTCTTTATCTGAATAACTTTTCGAAAAATAACCCAGCAGGGGGTTATACAAATATGATACCCCCATTTGAATGATAGCAATAGGAGCCGCAATAGATGAGTAGACTCCAAGAGCAGAATCCCCCAATGCAGAAGATAAATATTGGCGTGGGATTGACGCTGACGCGGAAACCGCTATGCCAGCAACTACAGCCGGCAAGCACGTTATCAATAATCTCTTTGCCTTATTACGGCTAATTCCAACAACAATGCATGTTAGGTCGGAAGTTCGTGGCAAATCGTAAAACCATCCAACTAATACGACCGCAATAAACATTGCAAATATGGCCAGCGGCACCGAACGAAAGCAAGATAAAGCAACGCAGAAAAAAACTAGAGACAAGGCTCCCTGAAGCGCAAGTGAGACTCCAACATAATCCATCCGGGAAAATTGCTGATCAGCAGCATGAAGTACATCTATCAATTGGTTGGCGCTTTTATATAAACCGTAGAGAAAAATGCAGAACACGGAAGCAGGGCGACAAGTAAATAGCGAATAAGCAAAAGTCAAAACAAGTGATAAAAGTATGGTTAGTAATCTAAAGGAAAGATACTCCCCTACCGTGTTTTCCCCATTAACATCTGAAACTTGATATGTATACATCCTATATTGAGCAATTGGGAAAAAAATGCCATAGACAGACATCGAAAGCGAGTATAAGCCAGCATCAGAAAAACCAGAGGATAGGCGAACCACCAGCACGCTTATTAACCATTGGCAAGATAAACCAATAATCGAGCCAATAGAACTCCATAAAATATTAGACTTTATCGAAAGAACTTTATCGGAACCCAACAATTACTCCGTTCTTGAATTAACTGATGCAGTTAATTGATGAGACACCTGTTTATCAGCAGGAGGAATGATCATATAGTCGCCATAAAGTTGAGTAAGCATCTCATCATAATGAGTTGGGATTTTAAATTGATGGCCCTCAAATTCTGCATCCATTACATCCGTAAAATAACTATTTGGAAAAGCCTCCCTGAGACCAAACCCCCATCCGATTTGTCCCGCTCTCTTTGTTTCGCCAATATCATATTTTCTTGAAAGTTTATGTAAACGTTCGGAAGCCCATTTCTCTATAGGCAGTATTAGAGAAATGGGATAAAAAAAAGCCATGAGAATTTTCATACTAATCGGATGGGGATAATGGAAGTTGAGCCTTGATACAATACAAATCAAATCAAGCAATTTCACTTCATAAAACATAATAGTGGCCTTTAGATTTGAATCGGATATACCGTCAATTGGAAACACATCTATCCAAAGCCATTCTGGAACTGAAGGGCGATCCCTCTCTGTCTGAACGGAGATCTTAGGATTAATTACTTTTGCGAATGAAGGTAAATACCCATCAATCTCTGTAGCCTGAACGCGAAGCCACGGAGAAAACTTACCGCTTTGAACAAGGCCTAGAAACCTATCGTAATCCTTCCGCGGCATGACAACATCTATATCATCATCCCAGGGGATAAAACCCTTATGGCGTACGGCACCGATTAGAGTTCCATACGACAGTGAATAGCACAAATTATATTTCTCGCAAAAATTGTGAAATTCCACCAAGATTTTCAGTTCTTCGTGTTTCAACGCATCAAAAGAAAGAATTTCATTCGTCATTAAAAAACCAAGCCTTAAGAAATGAACGAAGTATATCTATCCGAATAGTTCCGATTGTCATCATATGCATCGGTTAACAATTTCTCGCAACCCTTAATAAAACTATTCGAATCTAGACCGGTATAGTATTCGAACAATAAATCGGGCCAATTAACATTTGTATTATCTAAATCAAGTGTAAAACCAATACCATAATCACTTGCCATTGTTTCCATTGCGGTATTCGGGCAAACAAGAATTGGCATATGAAGCTGGGCAGCTATATACATTTTGTTAGAAATAGCGTAATCGAGAAATGGATCCCCATTGCCGTACAGATTGTGGATTATGTTAACTCCTGTATATAAAGAGTACATTTTTTCAGGTGCAAACCTCCCTAACAGTTGGACGTTTTCTACGTGATTATTTCTACAATAATCCTTTAGCTTTTCAGATCCAGCTCCTGCAAACATCAAACGAAAACGTGAATCATTTTTAAACATATTAATCAACTTAACATGTTGATCAATATACTGGCCAACACTACCAATGAATGCAATCACGATCGGTAAAGAAGGATTGCCATTTAAACTATTCACGCATGAACTAGCATCAAGGTCAGAGAACGACGGTCGCTGCAGATTGTGAACATAACTGTATTCAGAAGGGGTGAGAAAAGCGGCATAAAAACGTGATGAAAGCACCACGATTCCAGCAAAGGACACTATAGCGCGAGACATGAGGCCCAGAATCGGATTAAATTCTCCTCCGTAATCTCGAACATCCATTACATAGCGTTTGCGATACTTAATAAGCAGTGCAGGAAACGCAAAATAACCAGCAATAGTGTTAAGTAAAACTATGTGATCAAAATCACTATTTAATAGCTGTTTATTTACAAACAGCATATAGGCAAAATAACTGTAAAGTCTGCGTAATAAACCAGTATCTGGGCAGGGCTTAGCATATTCAATACCCTTAATCGACCCTAGCGTCTCCTCCACGCCATCCCTATTCCAGTAGACAAGGTATTTTTCCCCGGGAGTATTATCGACATAAAAGTTGAACAAATAAGGACATAGATACGCATTACCGCTAAGAACAAAACAGGTTTTTTTCATCTCTTGAATTACTCCAATGCCCAGACTAATTAATCCACTTAGTAGATTTCTTAGATGAATCATCCATTCATAAAACCAGTACGAAACTTGGCCCTCTTACAAAAGATATGCGACTTATTCTTCCATTGAAGATATTGATGCAGAAATCTCTTAATACGTAACAACTTTTGTTCCATAAGGAATATTATCGTAAATCCATTTTGCGTTCTGAATCTCAAGGCGAACACATCCCGCAGAGGATGGAACACCCATCGTGGGATCCATCACGCGATTGCTGTTAACGTAATAGGGCGAAGAATGGAACAGATAATCACCATAGAACTGCGTGTAATAATAGCAAGTATATCCATGCCCAAAGGAATAACCCTTTCCGTAGACTTGATACTCCCCTATCACCGTAGGTGTGCTAGCTTTTCCCGTCGAACATACATATCGACGGTTTAAGGACCAGTTATTCCAGGATCCAGTGTAAATACTCGTAACGCAACGTGACGTATCGACAAGTATCAGCCAATTTGTATTGCTTGAATAACTTTGAGCTTTAGCATCCATATAGTCTGACACCCACGCGCCGTTTGCCATAAAGTAATTCCAGGACCCGTCCACAACGCGCCAGCCAGTAGCCATAGCACCACTAGCGTCAAGCCAATACCAGGTGCCGCCCAGATTGAACCATCCAGTCTGCATAAAACCAGACGAATTCAGGTAATACCAAGATCCGTTAACGGCAACCCAACCGGTTTTCATAACGTAAGTGGACGGATCCAAATAGAACCAAGAACCATCATTGTAAAGCCAGCCAGATTTTGCATAGCCGCCCGCCTCATCAAAGAAATACCATTTTCCATTTACGCTCTTCCATCCAACGCAGAGGGAACCATCAGTTGGATTAGCATAGAATTTGCACCCTCCAAGCGTCACAAACCCGTGAGCTTCGGCTAATTCGCCATCACCGTTTGATATAAATAGCTTTCCACTACGCAATGCTCCACACAATGAACAATCAGAACCAGCAAAAGCCTTAGACGGCTCTTCTGCATACGAGCCCTGAGTATCCACCCATTCACGACAAGCAACAGCGCCTGAAGCTTTTGCGAAATAGCTTTTCCCATTTACAGAGAAATGACCAAGCAGCATTTTACCGTCGGCGGCAGGATCGAGATAATAGTATTGGCTATTATCCTTCAGCCATCCCGTCTTTATAATGCCCGACGCATGAGAAGGCTCAGCGTAATACCAGTCTCCATCGCTCATAAACCAGCCGAGTGACAACGCTCCCGTTGAAGAAAAATGATACCAATTGGATTCAATGGCAAAAAAGCCGGTAACCATTCTATTGTCATTTGCGACATCGAGCCAATACCAAGCGCCGTTCACCGAACGCCAGCCCGACACAAGTGCGCCGGAACTGTCAGCGTAATACCAGTCCGTACCATCAAAAGCCCAGCCAACAACCATTGCGCCGGAATCAGATAAATAGTAACGAGACGAACCAACGGTAACGATACCCCTAGACATGGCGCCATCATTGGCGGGATCAAGCCAATACCAACTATTGTCAGCTTGAAGCCAGCCTGTAAAAACTTCACCATTGCTACCCCAATACCATAAACCGTTATCAAGACACCATCCATTAATCAGCCCATAGGCTCCAAGAAGATAGGGATGCCCATCGATAACACGTCGACCAGTAGCCATAGAACAGCTGTTAAGAGAGTCAAACCAGTACCATTGACCTCCAATAAACTGCCAGCCACTTACCAAAGCGCCTGATGGACTCGCGTAATACCACTTATTGTCAGTAAAAATCCAGCCGCAGCTCATTGCACCGTCACGAGCGGGGTCCAAATAGTACAACGAGTCGTCAATATTCTGCATTCCGGTCAAACGACAGCCGTCAAGATAGTAATACCAGGACAAACCATTCCATTGCCATCCAGATAGCTTTTCTGTCCTCGACGATTCTTGGCTTTCAAAAACCTGTTGGTTCGAATCTTCCGATGTTTTGCCAGCATAATCGCTGGACCCTTGAGGGCAACCACCACCGGCAAAGGCACCCGACCCGTCTGTAGAGTCGCACCCCACGATGCCGCCGTCCATCCCCTCTTCCGCGGCATAAGCAAAGCACGGAAACGCAGGGGTGAAAAGTGAGAACGAGACGGCAAATACTAGCAAGCCGATTACTCGCCAACAATTTCTATGCTCAATCCGGGCATTCATTTCAGGCCCCCAAACCGATATCGACCGTCTTACAGCAAATCAATTAAATAAATGGACGGGCTGCGCCGATCACATTTCCCCTTGCGCTAATGGGATGGATTCCGACACCCTGATGAGGCCAGGAGTCAATCATCATACCGCCGCCAAGTGCAATTGCGATATGCCCGCGATAATAAATCACATCGCCACGCTGAATCGAGTTCGTACTCACGGGCATAAAGATATTGCTTCGATACCAATTCATGGAATTGTAGGTTTGGCTTGGATCCCAGCGATGGTTATAAGGGTTGTAAACACCCATATCCATGCCAGTGGCATAAAGGCACTGCAAGACAAAACCAGAGCAATCAACAGCTCCACCGGGAGCGGTAGACCAAGGCTCAATATATTGCGTACCGATATACTCATAGGCGCGCTGAATAAAGGCGTTCACACAATCTTCCCGCGTTGCTTCGACAGAAATGCGAGAAGGGGTCACATAGGTAAAGTATCCGGTGCAATAGCTAGGCAGCTGAACAGTCCAAGAGCTAACCTGAGGATACTGCGGAGGATTTTGCCAGCCAACCTTGTCGCACTGGCCATCGCTCCAGAAAATTCGGCGAACACCATCGATGGTTCTTGCACCAGTTGCCATAGCGCCGCTGCCGTCTAACCAATACCACTTACCCGAATCTTTAAGCCAGCCAACATGCATGCTTCCATCGGGCTCAAGGTAATACTATGTTCCATTCAGGCATTTCCAGCCAGTTGCCATTTTTCCGTCAGCGTTTAGGTAATACCATGCACCGCCAGTAAAAACCCACCCGGTCTTCATCACGCCAGAATCGGCATCAAACCAATACCAATCGCCGTCAATCTGCAGCCATCCAAGATGAATGGCACCCGTTCCGGGCTCAGCGTAAAACCTTAGATTTGCGACATTAACCCAGCCGGACGCAACCTGCCAGCCATCGGCTCCGGCTATTTTTAGGATGGTGCCGTTTTCGCGAATCGCATCCTTGCAAAGGTATCCATTATCGTCAGCGTATTTATCAACGCCATCATTAACGGTAACCCAACTTGAAACCACAAGCCTACCACTCTGGTTTGCAAAACAATCGTTGCCGCCCACCTCAAATAAGCCCGTTTTCATGAGATGGCTAACAGGGTCCAGGTAATACCAGCTCGTGCCTTCTTTATACCAGTCAGAAATAAGCGCACCAGATTGAGAGGCTAGATACCAGCCGTTCTCGGACTGAGCCCAGCCAACAGCCATAGCCCCATTGGTGTTCAAATAATATGCTGCGTTACCAAGGTCTAAATACCCAACGAACATTTTGCCGTCGGAAGCTGGGCCGAGATAATACCAAGCGCCGTTAACGAGTTTCCAGCCAGTGGCCGCAATACCGTTAGAGCAGTAATACCAATCTGCTCCGTCTTTGTACCATCCATTTGCGAGGCCATAGTCACCAAAAATGTAGGTTCTTCCATCAATCTTTTGACGACCCTTAAACATGATGAACGTCTGTGGGTCAAAATAATAGCGAGCCCCACCTATCGTTTGCCATGACGAAGCAAGGGCACCCGATGAATAAGCCCAGTACCAATTCCCATCAACGAGAATCCAGCCGGTTTTCATAGCACCAGTGGCATCTAAATAGTATTTCCCGCTCCCGAGGTCGACAAAACCAACCTGCATTATATGGGTGACAGGATCCAGGTAATACCATGTGCCGTCTTGATAAAACCAATCAGCAGCTAAATCGCCTCCAGCATTGGCATAAAACCAATTTCCATCTGAGTTACGTAGCCAGCAGTTCTGATATAGCGCGCCAAAAGGCGTTGCGGCATTGCCGTCATTCGCATAAAACGAAGCAGTAGATCCGCCAGCATCGGTCACATTGAAATATCCTGTCTGCATTGCACCATCATTGGCTGGATCAAGCCAATACCAATAGCCCCCGCTTTGCAGCCAGCCAGTTTGGTGTTTACCGTTTTTTCCGTAATACCAAACTTCAGACGACTCGTCTCGTTGCCAGCCATCTTTTATGACGGAAGAATTATCAGGTTGCAAATCATCGGAAACCTCAGAAGAAAAATCCGCTTTTGACTCAATACTCTGAGCCTCAACGGAATCCTGTGCAAACGCGACATTCGCACTCAGGGGCAAGCAGCAAGCAGTGATTAATGACGCAGCAGCACAAACAAGCGTGGCCTTCTTTTCGAATCGATACATAAGCGACCCTCCCAGATATCTCATTTATTTATTTTAATCCACATTCCAAGATTGATTTTCGTTACTGTCTGTTCAGTCTATGTAGATAAATAAATTAAATTGAACATAACGTTCAATCATTCTATTCTTTCCCTTAGCAATGAACATCTTAATTGGAGGCCTGCAGTGGAACTGACCAAGCGTAACTTTACTGTTCTGTACGAATACCTAAAGAACCCATATGCCAGCCAGCGAGAAGTTGCCGAGCGCACTGGCCTCTCACTTGGATCGGTAAACGCAGCAAATAAAGAGCTTACGAATGAGGGCCTTCTCGAATCGGACAGCCTAACCGACAGCGGTTACGAAGCACTTCACCCCTATAAGGTTGAAAACGCGGTGATATTGGCTGCGGGGCTTTCGAGCCGCTTTGCTCCCATTTCGTATGAAAAGCCCAAAGGCCTTTTAAAGGTACGTGGTGAGATTCTCATCGAACGTCAGATTAGGCAGCTGCAAGACGCAGGTATCAGCAATATCACCGTCGTTGTCGGCTATAAAAAAGAATATTTCTTCTATCTCGAAAGCAAGTTCGGCGTCTCGATTGTCGTCAACAACGAATATGCATCCAAAAATAACCACGCATCGCTTATGTGCGTAAAAGAGCGGCTTGGCAACACCTATATTTGCTCAAGCGATGATTACCTTCTAAACAATCCGTTTGAAGCATACGTTTGGAAAGCATTTTATTCTGCTCAATATGCTGAAGGCGCCACCAAAGAATGGTGCATTCAAACGGGAGCAATGGATAGAATCACCGATGTTACGATTGGCGGGTCCGATGCATGGTACATGCTCGGGCATGTCTACTTTGATAAAGCCTTCTCGCTTGCGTTTAAGCAGATTCTTGAAGCGGAATATAACAAGCCCGAAACAACGGACAAACTTTGGGAAGATCTATATATCGAGCACATCAAGGAGCTCGATATGGTGATCAAGAAGTATCCTGAGGGCGAGATTAACGAATTCGATTCTCTTGATGAGCTGCGCGTCTTTGATCCACATTTTATCGAAAACGTTGACTCCGATATTTTCGATAACATCGAGCAAGTGCTCGGCTGCTCCAAATCAGAGATTCACGACGTTTATCCCCTTAAACAAGGTCTTACGAATTTATCGTGCCACTTTAGAACCAATGACGGAGAGTACGTTTACCGCCATCCGGGAGTCGGGACCGAACTGCTTATTAACAGAAATGGAGAAGTAGCCGCACTTAAAAAGGCCAAGGAACTCGGCCTTGATGACACGTTCATTCATGAGGACCCAAAGCGCGGTTGGAAAATTTCGAAGTTCGTACCCAACGCAAAGCAGCCTGATCCGCATGATGCTGCCCAAATGAATCGAATGATGCAGATGTGTCGTTCGCTTCACGAGAGCGGTGCAAATGTCGAAACCGAATTTGACTTCTATCTCGAAGCGAAGCGCTACGAGTCACTTCTTCTGGAAAAAGGTCCCATCGACATTCCAGGCTACAGGGAAATGGCCGCCGAAATCGATGAATTGGAGCACTTTGTTCAGGCCGACAATGCGCCAAAATGCCTCTGTCACAATGACTTCTTCTACCTCAATTTTCTTATCGATGAAAACGACAAGTACTATCTCATTGACTGGGAATATGCTGGCATGAGCGATTACGCGAACGATTTTGGAACTTGCAGTGTCTGCTGTGAGCTTTCCGAAGACGAAGTCGACCGCGCGCTTGATGCATATTTTGGGCGCAAGGCAACAAACAACGAAGTTGCGCATAACTATGCGCACATTGCCCTTGCTGGATGGTGCTGGTACCTCTGGTCTCTTCTGAAAGAAGCCGAAGGCGATTTCGTGGGCGAATGGCTCTATATCTACTTCAATTACGGTGCCAAATACCTTGAAAAGGCACTGGAGATCTATCGAAAAGGTGAGTAACGATGCAATTCGGCTTTTTTAGCGGTCTTCTTTGGGGCCTTGATACAGTAATACTTGGAATCGGTTTGGCGCTCGCTCCCTATATTGGATCGGCGGAAGCGCTTGCATGCGCCTCCATTGCGGGATCTTTTCTCCATGATGCCTTCTGTGCGATCTGGCTCTTTGGGTACATGGGAGTTCGAGGCAGATTAAAAGACACGCTCGCTGCACTTAAAACTCGTTCGGGCAAGGTCGTCATCGCCGGCGCACTGCTCGGTGGACCTATCGGAATGACCGGATACGTATTGGCGATTAATAATATCGGAGCAGCCTACACGGCAATTATCTCCGCCTTCTATCCCGCAGTCGGAGCATTCCTTTCGTTCGTGCTGCTGAAGGAGAAAATGGGCAAAGGACAGATTCTTTCCCTTCTTGTTGCTCTTTGCGGCGTAATGACGATGGGCTATCTATCGGCCGGGTCGAGCGAGATTGCAAATGCCCCTCTCGGCTTACTCGGCGCGGTGCTTGCCGTTATCGGATGGGGATCCGAAGCGGTGCTGTGCGCATGGGGAATGAAAGATGATGCCGTTGATGACGAAACGGCTTTACAAATCCGCGAAACTACAAGTGCGCTTGTTTATGGAGTGCTCGTACTCCCCCTCTTCGGAGCATGGCATTTCACGCTGGGTGCTATCCCGAGCATGCCCACATTGATTATTGCACTCGCCGGACTCGCAGGAACTGCATCCTATCTGTTCTATTACAAGGGCATTGCGGCAATCGGAGCAGCGCGTGCGATGGCTCTGAATATCTCCTATTCGGCATGGTCGGTGGTCTTTGGCCTGATCTTGCTTGGAACAATTCCCGACATGGCATCCGTAATCTGCTGCGTTGTAATTGTATGCGGAACAGTTTTGGCGGCCAGTAACTGGGACGAACTATTTGGACGCAATAAGACGGCTTAGCTTGATTAACAATGTAGTAAAAGGGGAGAGCTCGTCGAGCTCTCCCCTTTTAGCATCATGGCTATTCAATTACCACGGCCTGGCTATCCATCTGTTGCCACGTGCCGAAGAACACCTGGGCATTTCGCGTAACATTGCCGTTAATCGAATCCGAAAGATAGACAATTCCCTGCTCGTCATCATAGCCTTTAAGGACTACGGCATGATTACCGCCCCACAGGCCATAGGAATGACCGTTATACCAACGCGTAGCATAACGGCCTCCCGGCCAACTTCCCCACTCGGTATTCCACATCTCAACAGGTTGACCACAGGTCAGTCTGTTCTTAATGGAAGAAATTGACGAGAAAGAGACGTCTTTTGCCTGCTTGCCACTTCCAGCAGCGCGCAGAAAGTTATTACCAGCAATAGTAATCGCAGGTGCGACGCATCCCATGAGACCCCCGCTGCTGCGCCTTGGGTTGCCATCAAAAGCGGTAACAAAGTTGCCATTGCTTCCCTTGGGCAAATAATAATCCGCAATAATCGTCTTACCTAACCCGAAACCATAGTAGTTAAGCAAGTTTGTAAGGGCAACCGACTCACAGCCAGTAGGAAGTTCCGGGTACTGCGAATAGCAAGGGACATCGACCCAAGCGCCAACCATTGCGCCGGATGAGCTGAACTTGTAGTCAGTAGAGCCGATCCAATACCAACCGTTGCTCAGCATTACTCCCCCACGTGCGGCATCAAGGTAATACCATGTGCCCCCAAGGGAAAGCCATCCCGTTTTCATTATGCCAGAAGCGGAATCTAGCCAGTACCAGTTACCGCCATCGTTAAGCCAGCCGGTCGCCATTCGACCATCCGAGTTAAAGTAATACCAAGACCCAGCAATTTGCTGCCATCCAGTCAGAATTACCCCATTAGCAGAACAATAATATCGAGAACCCTGACTCTCAATCCAGCCCGTTCTAACATTCCCGCCATCGTCAATCAGCTGGATTCCCGAATCGGTCATGATGCCTTTAAGGTCAATTGCGCCGCTAGATGACGAATGATACATCCAAGACCCATCACCGTTTGACCAGCAATTAGCCATCATCTTGCCGGAACTATTAAATATGTATTCACATGATCCAATAGTTTGAAAGCCCGTTGCCATGGCATGCGTCGAGGGGTCGAGCCAGTACCACGTACCGTTTAGGTTGAGCCAGCCGGAGGCGAGGGCGCCGGAGCCCGTCGCGTAGTACCAGGTCCCGCCGTCGAGCACCCATCCGGTCGCCATGGCGCCGGAGGCGTTGAACCAGTACGCTGCGCCGTTACACACATGGAGGCCCGTCGCCATGGCGCCGCCCGCCTCGGGATCGAGCCAGTACCAGGAGCCGCCGGTGCGAATCCAGCCGGTCGAGGCGATACCGTCAGCGAACCAGTACCAGGAGCCGTCGACGAAGCCCCAGCCGTTAAGGGGGCCGCAGCTGCCGAAGTAGCGGCGGACGCCCTGCGCGTCCGTCTGGTAGCCCGTCAGCATGGCCCCCGTCCGGGCGTCGAAGCAGTAGGGCACGCCGCCGACGGATACGGGGCCGCGCGCCAGCGCGCCGGAGCCCGTCGCGTAGTACCAGGTCCCGCCGTCGAGGACCCACCCGGTCGCCATCGCGCCGGAGGCGTTGAACCAGTACGCAGAGCCGTTGCACTCGTGGAGCCCGGTGGCCATGGCGCCGCCCGCGTCGGGCTCGAGCCAGTACCACGTGCCGCCCTGACGCAACCATCCGGTATACGCTTTGCCGTCAGAGGTTGCGTAATACCAAGTGCCCTCTTTTAACTGCCAGTAATAAAGAGAGACATCAACATACGCGTAATTCATATCAACGTTTCCGCTAATACCAGAAACTTTTCCGCGGCTTGTATACTGCCAAAAGCTGTAACTGCCGGTATAGTGACATTGGGAGTTGTATTGAGCAATCCAATGATCCCAAGAACCGCTCTTAAATACAGGGTCGGTCAATATATTGTTAAACCAATTTAGGTTTGCATAAATGCCTGGCTTATATCCAGCACTAGAAATCTTATTACAGAATGTCTGAGCTCTAGATGCAATTCCGGATTGACGACCATCTGCAATAATTGTCTTGTCCTCAAGATCGTAATACACCGGTAGCCTAGGATTGTGCCCCGACAGGCAGTCAATCACCATGGACGCCTCATCAGCTGCCTGCTGATTATCAAAAGCATATGAATAGATATAGACGCCGTAGGGAATTCCGATTCGCTCGCACTCAGAAATATTTCGATTAAATTGATAGTCAACTCGACCGCCGAAAGACGGAGCGACAAACCCAACGCGCAGAATAGCGAAATCGATGCCAGAAGCTTTAACTGCGTCCCAATCAATACGCCCTTGGTGCTCGCTGACGTCAATGCCCTGAGCTGTAACCCCATCGGGAAGAGCGTCCATAGACAATAAAGCTATTCCGTTTTCTTCGGAAGAAGCATCATCTGAAACTAATTGTCCACCCTCATAACGCCAAGAATTCTCAACCAGAGTCTGAGCAGCCCCTGCATCCGCAGGGCATACAAACACAGAAATGGGCGCAAGGACCATCAGCACCAACAATGCCGAAAATAACTTAAGATGTTTGCTCATGTAAACCTCGTCATTCGTTCTTGTTTGCGTTTAGCTTACAGCATGGCTGTGAAAGATTTCCGAACATCCAACTGGACAAGATGCCATCTAGGACGACAAATAACTGCACGCAATACCGCAATGTAAACAAGAACTTCCCAGCAGGGTGAAACCAAGGACTCCTAGTCCCTACTCTTAGCCCCAAAGAATGCCGACATCAGTTAGCTTTCAAACCAGATGTCAAAAAGGTAGGGGGCCCAGAGAGTCCCCTACAACTCGGAATTCTAACGAATCAATATTACTTTCGATGGACTCAAAGCAGTCAAACCAGAAATACGGTTTCCATAACCGTCACTATGCCAAAACAAGTTTTCACTAGGCGTATTGCCCCAGAAAAAGCCAATGTGGCTATCGTCCGCATATGGGTTGTAAGGATTGAAGAACACAATGTCCCCCTTACGAGCCAAACCACTACGTAACAACTCATCAATAGAGTTGAAATAAGTCACGTTCGCGCACGTATCGATAGCGTAGCCGTACCAACGATACGCGTTTACGCAGCCGCCCCTTCCGGGACCTCCACTCCAAGGGGAATGGCTCTGCTCGGCGGCAATGGGAGCTAAATTACCGCCCGCTCTCATATACGCATGCGAAACAAATCCACCACAATTCATGCCCGTATAACCGTCCCAACGCGGATCGCCCTTTGGATACATGCACGTTTCCTGGCTGAGATGTGTGTCGTAGCGTGTTCCACGGTAATAGCCATCGTTTTCGTGGCTCATAAGCCAATTGACCAGGCTGGACCTATTGACCCCCAAAACAGAACCAGACGTATTCAACCATGCACCGCTTGCATTGAAGTAGTAGTCGACGCCATCGATTTTCAGCCACCCGTTAGCAAAGATAGCGCCCGAAGGCTGAAGCCAGTACCACGTGCCGCGGTCATTGAGCCATCCGGTCTTCATCTTGTACGTGGAAGGATCCATCCAATACCACGCACCGTTAACATATTGCCAACCAGACTTAAGGACACCATTGGAAGATGCGTAATACCAAGTATTGCCGCTTTCGTCAGAAGCGTCTTTCGACATAATCCAACCAGATGCTACATTGACGGCGCCGTTTGCATCCGCATAGAAAACCGCGTCTCCAATATGAATTGTACCTGGCAATGAAGACAAGTCGGCACGATCAGCGATTACGGGAGATCCATCAGATGAAGTAGGCAACGGCTCGCTCAGTGCTCCAGACGAATTCGCCCATGAAATACCGTCGCTCAAGTTGATCCAGCACGACGATGCCATCGCACCGGAATCATAAGAATAATAGCGCGTGTCGCCTACCGTATATTCACCAGTACGCATTGCGCCGGATACATCATCAAGGTAATACCAGGCGCTTCCGGACTTTATCCATCGCCCTCGTTGAATAGCTCCGTTTGATGCGGCGTAGTACCAAGTATCATCAGCAAGTGCCCAGCCTGTTGCCATGGCACCTGAACTCGTAAGGAAATAGGAGGATGTACCCACTTGCACAAAGCCCGTGAGCATAATATGGCTTCCTGGATCCAGGTAATACCAAGAATTCCCCAGAAGTAACCAGCCTCCATGCAGCAAGCCGTTGGAGTCAGCGTAATACCAGTTGTTGTCAATAAGCGCCCACTGGGAGGAGAGCATGGCCCCCGATCCGTTAAAGATATAAGGGGTTCCATTGCATGCATTCAACCCGGTGGCCATAGAACCGTCCGCAGGATCAAGCCAATACCAACGGCCCCCATCCGAGAGCCAGCCCTTTACCAGGGCGCCAGAGCCGGAGAAATAATGCCAGACGGAAGCATCAAGATGCCATCCGATAAGCATTGCGCCAGAAGAGGAGAATCCATACGTGGCTCCCCCGATCTGCAGCATCGAGTCGTGGACCATCTTGCCTTCATCATCCAGCCAATACCAGTTGTTGCCGTCTGAAAGCCAGCCTTTTACCATGGCGCCAGAACTGGAGAAATAACGCCAAGCAGAAGTGGAGCCCATAGAATCTAGGTACCAGCCGACATGCATTGCACCCGAAGAGGAGAAGGCATACGTCGCACCCCCGACTTGAACCAACCCATCCTGAGCCATTCGACCTTCGTCGTCGAACCAGTACCAGCTACCGTTTATATGTCTCCAAGAAGAAACAGCGATTGTTCCGTCGGACAAGCCCCAACGCCAAAAACCAGCCCCTTCTTCGGGTGATATCCACCCCTGATGCCAAATAATTTGATTCGAAACCTCAGAAGGGGTCTCATTATCCACCTGAGAGTTCTGCTCGACAACGAAGGTCGATTCGCGCTGGGCATCAACGCCTGACTCGACAGAAGCAATAGCAACGTTAGATGCGGGACCTTCGTCAGTGTTATTCGAATCAAGGGCGTATAACATCGAGGGCGAACCTAAAAGGAGCCCAAAAGAAATGAGGCCCGAAAAAGCCAGCACTCCGAATGACCATTTCTTCATAGCAGCACAGTATCCAATCACGCAGCGGCCCCGTCGCTTCAGGGCAACGGGGCCTCAATCAAAACTAGCTCAGTAATGTGCTAGCCAATTTGCTGGCAGTTTTTGCACTCTCGTGAAGCGCCACGCCTCTGGGCCTCCTGAATAGAGATCTGCGAATAGCCCTTTGCGTCCTTACCAACGGTACGGCACTTATGCGTATGGTAAACATCGCTACCGTTCTTATACCAAACTAAACCGTAGCCCGGAATCCACTTGCCGTCCTCGCCGACATAGTAGGAGCCAACCCAGGCATTCGTAGCCATGGCACCGGAAGACTGGAGGTAGTAGTCGCCGACCCAGGCGTCGTGAGCCATAGCGCCGGAACCGCTAAAGTAGTACCAGGCGCCGCCGACCTGACGCCAGCCGGTGGCCATGGCACCGGCGTTGTCGAACCAGTACCAGACTCCGCCAATGTTGACCCAAGAGTTAGAGGCCATGGCGCCCGAGCCTCCGAGCCAATACCACGTGCCGCCATTGCTGAGCCAGCCGGTTGCCATGGCGCCCGAACCACTCGCATAGTACCAAGAGCCACCTGCCAAGAACCAGCCGGTAGCCATCGCGCCGGAATCGCCGAACCAGTACCAGGAGCCGCCCAAGCTGCGCCAGCCGTTAGCAACCATGGCGCCCGAGCCATCGAGGTAGAACCACGTACCGCCGATATTGAGCCAGCCAGTGACCATCGCACCGGAAGCGTTGGCGTAGTACCACGTCCCCGAAACGTTGATCCAGCCGGTCAGCATGACACCATACTCGTCGAAATAATACCAAGTTCCACCGATATTATGCCAACCGGTCAGCAGTTCGCCACTGGAAGTCGCATAGAACCACTTTCCATAGATGGAGTCATAGAGCCAGTCGCTATGCTGCATGCGGCCATCAGCGTTGGCACCAGGGGTGTTCAGGAAGTAGTTCTTGCCGTCAATCTGAACTCGGCCGTATGCCATATCATGGCTTTCGGGATAGAAGTAATACTTGTCCCCACCGATAGACTGCCAGCCCGACACCGCGGTCCCGTCAGCGCCAAAATAGTACCAGACAGCTTCGTATTCGTTATGCCACTGGTTCGTAACCATGGCGCCAGTTTCGGGATCGAAATAGCGAAGGTTGCCGTCCTCGCACCGAACGAGTCCAGTCTTCGGACGACCGTCGGAACACCATTCCGTAATCGGTCCACCGCCTCCGCCACCGCCAGCAATATCAGCAAATGAGGGCGCCGGGGCAACCGTCATGCAGGCAGCGGCAAATGCAACAACTCCCAGCACTGTTAGTCCGCGCCATCTTTCTCGAAGGTTTTTCATACGACATCCTTTCTCCGAGATTTAAGGCTCTCTTAAGTTATTTTTAAACTATCAATTCAGTATTTCAACGGGAAATCGATAAAAGGTGTCTTTGTGACTGCAATTTAAATATGAGTCGCCACACCTCAACCGTTACGCCAAATAGCTTCTGAGTCAAACCGAGCACATAAGCGAATCAATTTAATACAACCACCTGTAAAAATCCTGAAGCACGTTTTCGATATGACAAGAGCCGCTTGAACGAGGAGTACTTGAACCCCGCCGCTCTTGCAGCTCTTGAGGGCACTTTGCCGGATCTCGAAATTACTTCGCGCTAAAGCGAGGAGTGCTCACTGTCGGAGGATAAGTTCGGTCCGAGCCAGGAATCGCCATCCAAGAAGAACTCCGACCAGCGCTGCATGAACAGTGCCTGTTCGCGCTTCCAGTGGCGCAGTTTTTCCTCGTTGGTCTCTTCCCTGCCGCGCGAGGTGAACTCGTAGTGATACAGCTCGGCATAGGGCGTAAAGATGGTGCGGTAGCCCGCCTCCCATACGCGCAGGCAAAAGTCAGCATCGTTAAAACCGACGGCGAGTTCCTCGTTGTAGTCTCCGACCTGCTCAAATACGTCGCGTCGAAACATCTGACAGGCGCCCGTCACGGCACTGAAGTTGCCCGGGCGTACAGCACGGGCAAGATAGCCCCCACGCTTTGCAAAAGGCATCTTTGTGGCCGCAAATTAAAAAACGCAATACCATGCCCATATCGATACGTCATATGCGGCCAGCGCATTCTATTGATGTGGAAACCGGTTCGATTCCTTGATTTAAACCGAAGCCTCTACAGCAATTAATAGCGCCTCCAACAACACCAGCACCAGAGGCATGCCGACCGAGTCATCATCGACGGTCTCAGAAACTTAGCAACGGTTACCACGTCAGCCTTCGGCTCGATCGGCTTCTTAACAGCAGCCTCGGTGATAGTCGTCTTAGTTGCAACAACCGTGGGCGTTACCATGCCTCTAACAGGTTTTGCGTGCCCACGACGCGCTTTCCTAGATGATTATCGACCAATCCGCTACAACCAGTGAACGCTGGTTCGGAACCCCAATCGTTCCACCACCAGCGTAGCGGGATCGTCGTCAAATCACGTATGCGGAAGAAAATGTCAAAAGTCTTGGTTCTACGACAAAGCTTTATTTAACAAATCGAAAGGGCCGATAAAACGTATGATGAAACCAATCAAGAGTTTCCTGAGACCTTCCAACATTAAGCAAATCGCGAACACAGCTGTTGGAACCAGAAGCACCTGCAACATTCCCAGTCCAACGCCGACACGCGTAAAGGGAAACTGCGAGCTCCAGAGCCAACTTTGGATAGGCCCATAGTCAGAAATAAGATAAGTAGCAAAACAAAGTTTCGCGACAGTGTTAACGAAACGGGAGGAAAAATGCGGCATCTTGAAATCGATCAACAAGACCGAAATTGCTATAACTAATGAAAAAATAGACGCCGGTGAACCAAAAAAGCCGTTATACAAATTCGTAAAGGTCGAGCCCAGCAAACCATCAAAATGGAATTGACCATAAAACGAGATTGCAACTCCAACAAAAGAAGCAATGCAGTAAGCAACCAAGTGCCTTATATTCACTGTTGACAAATCTACATACCAGCGAATATAGCAAACAAGAACGCAAATTATAATAAAATCCACTAGTAGCCCGTCGATGGGAATCCAAAAGAGCGGCACATAACGCAGGAATCCAAAGGCGAAGACCAGAAAGATTGATAGATAAAGATGTAGTTTCTGGTCCAACGCATGCAAAGCCGGAATTAGAAAAGGCAGTAAAAATAGAAGCCAAGCATAGACGGTTACAAACCACCAACTAGAACCAGTAAGAATTGGTGCAAAAATATCTATCAAATTGGTTGGACTTACTTGAATATCGCCGCGAAGCATGAAGAAAAAACCCAGCGCAATACTATAAAAGAGAACCGTGCCTTCGATTGAAGCTATCTGTTTGACAGCTTGTTTAATGGAGTATCCAGCTTTCCCCGCAACAAACCAGATTGTTATTGCAACAAAACAGCCGACCGCAGTTCTTCCAATTGGATAGAAAAAGATATTGTAGAAAAACCTAGTAAACGAACCAGGAAATACGGAAACAGAATCAGCGTTGTGAACAACAAAATGATGAGCCATTACCGTCCACATAAGGACAATGCGAAGTAATTCGATACGGGAATCTCGTATTTTTGCCATAATGCCCCCAAGTAAAATCAAAACCTAATTAAGCCTCGACCTAAAACCGTTCGAGAATCTCCTCGGCATTCTCTCGCAGATAGATATCTAGGTCCGGCACGGCAAACTGCACGTAGCCTCTCTGTGGCGCCTGAATAACCTCTCTTTGTAGCAATTTTGCCCTAATGGAGCTGACCTCATTGGTCTTTTTACCCATGCGCCTAGCAATCTCGGATGATTTGGACTGTTGTTTGTCCTCGCACATCGCCAAAAGGTATTTGATATCGTTAGGCCCCAGTCCGGAAATCGCTGGCTCGTGAACAACATCGTGAAAAAGAGCCTCTGCCAGCGCGATGCCTTCGGCAACATCGCACTCGCTCACAATGGCACTTTTGGCACGATGCAAGTTGGCGCGCTGCCAAATGGAATAACCGACCAGTTGCACCAGATAGACATACCCCTTAGTGGCCTTAGCGGCTCTCGACAGAAGATTGTCCTCTATGGTCAAACCAGTCGCGACAAAGCTATCGCCCATAGAGAGCGCTACCTTCACTTGTTTGCCTTTCTAGGGAATCGATTAATGGTCAATCATCGTTTAAGTTATTATCGCGGACTATATCGAATAATATCGAACTGTATAAGCGTGTATAAACTTATCGCGAAAGTATCGATCTTTCGTAATTTGTCTTAATAAGTAGTCCAACGTTGCTTTCTTCCAAGCTCATAGCGAAAGAAAGTTAAGGACTTCCTAAAAACCATTGCCTTAGACCGAGAAATACTCACTCTCAGCGGATAAGTTCGGCCCCAACCACGGGTCGCCATCAAGGAAGAACTCTGGCCAGCGCTGAATGAACAGTGCCTGTTCACGTTTCCAGCGGCGCAGCTTTTCCTCGTTGGCCTCTTCCCTGCCGCGCGAGGTGAACTCGTAATGGTACAGCTCGGCATAGGGCGTAAAGATGGTGCGGTAGCCCGCCTCCCACATGCGCAGGCAAAAGTCTGCGTCGTTAAAACCGACGGCGAATTCCTCGTTATAGCCTCCGACCTGCTCAAATACGTCGCGTCGCACCATCTGGCAGGCACCCGTCACGGCGCTAAAGTTGCCAGGGCGCACGGCACGGGCAAGATAGCCCTCGCGCTTTGCCGAGAAGTCCTGGTTGGCATGGGCAAGTGCGCCGCGCACGCCAACCAAAATGCCGGCATGCTGCACCAGATGATCGGCAAAGTAGAGTTTGGCGCCCACCACGCCCGCACCGGGACGCTGCAGATACCCCATCATCTCTTCGATAAAATCGGGGCTTATGACCTCGGTATCGTTGTTGAGCAGCAGCAGGCAGTCGCCCTTGGCGTGCTCCACGCCAAAATTGATGATCTGAGAGTAATTGAACTCGCCCGGCCAGTACACAACGCGCGCGATGCCCTTGCCTTCGGATGCTGAAGCCACGCGCTCTGGCAGGGTTTCGTAATACGCAAACGTCTCCGGGGCTTCGCTGTTGTTCTCCACCAAGACGATCTCGTAGTTGGCATACGTTGCCTTCTGGGCGATCGACATCACGCAGGCATCGAGCGTCTCAACGTGATCCTTGGTGGGAATCACAATACTCACCAGCGGCGCAGGCTCCGGCAGTGCATAGCGCATGCGGTAGACAAACGGCGTATCGGTCTCCTCGACCGTTCCGCAAATGCCCAGCGCGTTAAAGTGACGCTGAAGCGCAAGGCGCCCGGCTTCAATAGCATACGGCTTGCTATCGGCAGAGCCATCGGCGGTCGATCCAGGATGAACGCGCCAGTGATACAGCACGTGCGCGACATGCTCAAACCGCGCACCCGCTGCAAGGCAGCGAAGCGTCAGGTCGTAATCCTGGGCACCCGCAACGTCTTCTGGAGACGTACCAATGTGATCGATGAGCGCCTTCCCCACCATCAGGAAATGCGTCACGCAGTTATGGCTATAGAGCAGGTCGACGTTGAGCTTAGTCTTAAAGACCGGCTGGCCCCACTCCCCCGTTTTCTGGAACATGTCCTCGTCGCAGAACAGGACCTGAGGACGCTCGCCCTCGGCAGCCTTGTTCAACGCGGCAACATAGTGGAATAATGCGTCCGGTTCCAGGATGTCATCGTGGTCCAAGAACGCGATGTAGTCGCCCGTCGCTTGCTCAATACCAGCGTTGGTGTTGACCACAATGCCGCCGTTGCCGGGAAGCTCGATGCGACGGATGCGCTCGTCATTGGAATCCGCCGCAAGATTGGCCACCGCATCCCATTCGGACGAGGCGTCCATAAGCAGCAATTCCCAGTTGTCATAGCTCTGGGCTAGCACCGAATCCAGCAGCTCGCGCAGGTAGACCCGATCAGTCTTGTAGCACGGCACCACAATACTCACGAGCGGCCTATAGGCAAATGCCGCCGAAGCGACACGCTGGCACGCCAAATCACCCGGCTTTGCGCGATGCTGCTCAAACCAACGTCGATAAGCTGCGTCGTCTGCACGCGCGTCCTTCATGCGGTTCCAACTGTCGTCGACCATGCCGTTGTACAGGCGACCATCCATGGCGCAAAACCCGCTCTGGATCTGCTCTGTGGGATCGCTCACAATCGCGACAAAATCCCGTATATCCTGCGGCATCTCAACGCTCAGATACGTTTTATTGACGCGGCAACCGTTGCGCTGCGGCACATCGACCTGCGATTCGAACACATGCACGGTAACATCGATGGCATTCATATGCGTATCGAAGATCTGGAGCTCAGGTGCGCACTGGAGGTCTCCCGCCCAGGTAACCTCATAGCGCCACACCGCGCCGGCGTCTGCCGGCAAATAGCGAATGGCATCGATATCGTAGCGACCGCAGCATTCGCCACGCTGCGCATCGCGGATAAGCGCGCACAGCGCAGGCTTTGCTTTGTAGTTAACCTTGGATTCCAGCTTGGCCACGCGGCTATCGAGGCGAATGGAGCCCAACCTCTGGTCACCGGATGCAAATGTGACGTCAATCGTAGAGCCGTCCAAAAAGGGAAGCACCAAGACGGCGAGCTCGCGCTCGTAATCGGAAACGGAAGGGCAAAGCGCCAGCACACGGCCATGATCGACCGGGAGCACCGGCGACGGCACACAAGAACCGCTCGTCGTCGCATGGGCAAACGCTTGAGAACCCTCCCGCTCAATAAGCGCGGCGACATCCTGACCGGCAAAACGAAGCAGCACAAACAGACGGCCCTGACTGCGGCAAAGTGCCAAACGCTTGATACTCATCTACACTTCTCGCTTTCCCAGGGCGTTCGCTGCCATGCGCTTGCAGGCACCCAGGCGCCCAAACCTCAAGACGTCGTAATCGAACATGAGCTTTTTGCACTCACGGGCATTGGGGGCCTTGCTGGCAAGCGCCGCGCGCACCATAGCGGCAACAGACGGGGCACATTGTGCGAGCGCAGCATCGCTGCCCACAGCAGAACCGGCAAGCGCCGTGGCAACGGCAGCAAACACCTTGCCGCAGTCCGAACCCAGCAATCTGAGCGCATCGTACAGCACCAGATCGCATAGGAAGTACGCCAGGTCCTCGGCATGCTGGACATCGAGACCGTCGCGCTGCCAGTCAGCCAGCACCGCGGAGTAAATCTTCACGTGCTCCAGCAGTCGCGTCTCGTCGTCATAGCGCATGGTGTCCATGAGCGAACCCTTGCGCGCCACACGGTAGTCGTACAGCTTATTCGAGATAAGCGCGGTCTTGCGCGAGCGACCGTACACGGCAAAATCGAAGACCTGGTCCTCGCCATACTTAACGGTTTCGTCGAACACAATCCCGTTGCCCAGCAAAAACTCACGCCTGCAGGCGGTGCGCCATGCAAAGGGGCGAGACGCTTCCTTAAACAACAGGTCAGAGCTATAGCCTTCAAACGACGCATCGCGCGGGCTCAGTACAAAGTTGAGCCACGGATACCCCGCCTCGAGCGGGTACGGATTCGCGCCAAAGGTCAACACGTCGCAATCCTCGCGTTCAAAGGCATCGACGATCACGCGGCATGCATCGGGCGTAAAGCGGTCGTCGGAATCCAAAAACGCGACGATAGGAGCCGAGGACGCAGCGATGCCTGCATTACGTGCACTCGACAGGCCGCCGTTCTCCTTATCGACCAGCGTAAAGCGCGCGTCCTTTTCGCAATAAGCAGCCGCAATATCGCGCGAACCGTCCGGCGAGCCATCGTTGACCAGCACGCCTTCCCAATCGGGCATGTCCTGCGCAAGCAAGGAGTCCAGGCACCAGGCCAGACACTCCTCCACGTTATAGATGGGAACGACAACGGAAATCTTGGGGGTAACCATAGTCACTCGCTCCTACTGTGCGGCCGGAACGTCATCAGGGTGCGGGTTGTCGCCGTAGGTGCGCTGATACGTCAGCACGCGCCAGACCAGCGGCAGGCCGCCAATCTTAAAGTAATGCTTAAACGTATTGAGCTTGCCCGGCTTCTTAAAGTCAAAGCGCGAATCGATATAGGCGCGGGGCGATTTGACCATCAGGCGCAAGTCGGTCTCGCCACGCGGATCGAACAGCGACAGGTCAAAGCGACCGGCATCCCAATCGGACTTGAGCTCGGGAGAGGCCTTCTCCCAAAACTGCTCGCGCAACTCATCGACCAGGCGCTCATCATTCCAACGGTACGTATCGACCTTCATGCGCATTAAAATGCCCTGAAGCTGAGCCTTAAGCTCGGGGCGTTCATCCAAAAAGCGCTGCATCTCGGCATATTCGTCGCACACGCAAAACACCTTGTTGGGCGAATTAACGGAGCTCTTCTCGTTATCCTGGCGATAGCACAAAATGGGGTCCGCGATAAACGCGGCACGCTCGGCGCAAGCCCAAACCTTAAAATTAAAGCCTGCGTCCTGATACGAGGCACCCGGCGTGGGAAGGAACCGAATCTGATTGTCGATGAGGAACTCGCGCCGATAGATAGCCGACCAAATGGAAGGTTTGCGGTAGAAGATGCCCGGGCGATCGACGGGGCGATACGCGGCACCCGTCATATGCTCGTCGATGATCCCAAACAGCTCACGGCGCTCGCTGGGCGTGGACCAATACAGGTAAAAGTCGCCCTTTACCACATCGGCATGTTCAGCATCGGCCTTGGCGACCAGCTTTTGGAGCGAATCCTCAAACATAAAGTCGTCGGATTCAAGGATGCCCACGTACTCACCGCGCGCCATCTCCAGGCCGCGGTTCATCGAGTCGCCGTAGCCGCTGTTGGCTTTGTCAATCATCTTTACACGGGGGTCGCGCTCCATGTACTCGCGAATGATATCCGGCGAGCTATCGGTGGAACCGTCATTGATGCAGATGATCTCGATGTCCTTGAGCGTCTGAGCCACGGCGGAATCGAGGCACTCGCGCAGGTAGCGTTCGACATTGCAAATGGGGACAAGCAGCGAAACTTTAGGGGTATCAGAGTTCTGCAAGAGAACCTCCTGTTGAATAGCGTGTAACAGGGTTATTTTAGCAGCCGAGTTGCGGCGGGCGGCAGCGCTTGGAATTAGAGAAAGCGCTCCAGGCAGGCTTTGAGACCGCGAGTCGAAAGATAGAACAGCGTGGCGTCTGCCATCGAAACGCCCGCGGTCGCCGCAACGAGCTTGTGGGCAACACGGCGAACGGCGCCCTTAGCAGGCATATCCGCCCACTGGGTTCCCAAAAACGTCGTGAGGTCCATGTTGACGCGAGCCGCCACGCGATGGAAGTCATCGGCATCCAAGCGCGCCAGGTCGAACACAATGAGGTCCAAAAACCAAGTTATCAGCTCGCCGGGACACAGGTCCACAAGACCGTAGGCCGCCCAGTCCTCCAAGACCTCCTCGAGCATACTCATGTGGGCGTCAAGCTTTTTGGCGCGAGCCTCGGCACTGTTGAACTCGTGCGTCGCCGATTCGCTCTCCATCACGTAGTGGTAGAACTTGTCCGGCATGACGACGATCTTGCGGGCAAGCGCATAAGCCGCAAATTGGAAGACGACGTCCTCGCCCAAAGCCAAACCGGGGGCGAAGCGAATGCCTTCGCGATTGAGCAGCTCGCGCGAAAAAGCCGCACGGCAGGCGTAGGGCTGCGCATTCGAATGGAACAGTAGATGGGGATCACGGGCGTCGAAGGTACCAGCTTTGGGGCTCATGAGTTGCTGGACGCGTTTTGGGGCAGCATCGGCAGGTTCACAGACGCCGCCAAAGACGGCGGCCTCGGCATCTGCAGACTCCATGGCACGCAGCACACACTCGACCGTCTGGGCATCGATGTAATCGTCGGCGTCCACAAAAAAGACGGTCTCGCCCTCGGCGGCATCGATACCGGCATTTCGAGCACACGAGACGCCCGCGTTTTCCTGGTCAATCACCAGTACGCGATCGTCGGCCTGCGCGACCTGGCGCAACACGTTCAACGAATCATCAGTCGAACCGTCGTTGACGCAGACAACCTGAATCGAACGCTCGGACTGAGCCAACAGCGAATCGAGGCATCGCTGAATGGAGCGCGCAGAGTTATAAACGGGGACGACAATGGTAGCTTTAGGACACGAGGCCTCTCCCATGCCGACCTACCCCCTCAGCGATTCGATGAGGAAGGCGGCGACCACGCCTGGGCCTCCAACCGAAGCGTAATACTTAGCACGCCCCAAGGCACCATCCGTCGCAAAGCTCGGATGCTCGTCAACCCAGCCCTCAGGATCTTTGAGGATGGCAGCGAGATTCGCGCGCTTCCACGGCTTGAGGTCGTCAAGCGAAAACTCCCCCGCGTCCAAGGCCGCCTGAAATTCCTTAGCCATCTGCACCAGGAACTCCTTATAGAACTTAGGCGCTAGGCGCACATAGTTCCACATGTACGAATCGTACTTAATGAGTTGATTGAACTTGAGCATGCGCGCGACGTCATCACTTGCGTGGTCGCGGGCATAATCCTCTCGAATCCAACGCTCGATCTCGGCATACTCGGTATTGACGCAAAAGACCTTAGCCGAAGAATTGACCGAGGAATTCTCGTTGTCCTGGCGATACGACAGCACGGCATCATGCAGGTAAACAGCCTTATCGGCGCACGCGATCACCTTAAAGGCGAATGACGTGTCCTGAAAGGATGCCCCCGGAGTCGGCAGGAACTTAATGCCGTTGCGCTCAAGAAAATCGCGACGGTACACGGCCGACCAAATCGACGGCTTTTGCTTAAAGAACTGCGTCGTATCGCTCGGGTGCACTGGCTTGCCACAATCCTGAGGTCTAAACATCTCGTGCAGCGAACGGCGTTCCTCGGGCTTAGACCAGTAGAAATCAAAGTTCGCCTTCGCAAAGTCGGCATTATTGCTATCGGCAGCCGAGACAAGCTTTTCGAGTGCGTCGGGCGCCATAAAGTCATCGGACTCCAAGATGCCAACGTACTTGCCACGCACCATCTCCAGACCGTGGTTCATCGAGTCGCCGTAGCCGCTGTTGGCCTTGTCGATCATCTTGACGCGCCCATCGCGCTCCATATACTCGCGGATAATCGCCGGCGAGTTGTCGGTCGACCCGTCGTTAATGCAGATGATCTCAATATCCTTGAGCGTCTGCGCCAGGGCGGAATCGAGACACTCGCGCAGGTAGCGCTGAACATTGTATATGGGGATAAGCAGCGACAGAACAGGGCTGCCAGAGGCGTTAGTAGACAAATGTGCTCCTTAGGAAATACCTGTCGTTTCATGGTATCAAAGGGTCAGCGCGCCAGCCGGCGTTTATATAATCTATGGAGCTCGCAGAGGAAAAACCGATACGAAAGGACGTCATGCAGCCCAAAGCCGCGCGCAACATACCCATCGAAGCGCTGCGTTTGGTCGCGGTCGCCGGCATCGCGGTGTTTCACACCTTTCAGTGGACCTTCCAAGCGACCTGCGTCGGCTTGCCGGAATACGCGCCGCTTGCCGCCTTCCCCCATTCCGGCGTGCTCGGTTTTATTAACCTGCTGGGCTGCTGGGCCAACGAGGTCTTCTTTATGATCTCGGGCTATTTTCTCATCGCCTCAGCCGCGCGTGCTTGGGACGGTGGGGCAACGTGGAAGTCGCAAATGCAACGGACGGCGCAGCGCCTAGGCAAGGTTGTTATGCCCGCTGCGTTTTATTGTGTCGTGGCGCTCTCGTGGTCCACGGTCGTCTCCCCCATTCCCGATGTTACCCTCAACACGCACTACTGGTACACGCTAGGCCTTGAGTTTATCTGGGTCTATGCCGCCACGGTCTTCATGGCGCCATGGTTTGGACTGGCTAAGAGTCGACTCTCCCAGAAGAGCTACACGACGACGGTCATCGCCGTTGGCATCCTCGCATTTGTTGTTAACGGGTATATAGCCGCCATGAGTACGACAAGCGCCGGCGAGTTTTCTTGGCTCCAGAAGCTCATGAGCGCTGCCACGTACGTAATCGCGTTTTTGATCGGCGGTCTGCTCCGCGACGTTACCGATGTCATGGATTCGGACAGGGCAGTCGCCTTGGGCATGCGGTCGCTCGCTGCGATTTTGGCGCTCGCCACCATCCTGGAAGGAGCACTCTCCTTCACCGGCAACCTCACAGCGATGGCAGCCCTCTCCTACAAATCGACCTCGTTGATCTCGTTTGCCCTCGCTGCAGCCTCCCTGCTCTTTGCGGCTACCCGACGCAGGGCCTTAGGCAATCCGCGGAATGCAGGTGTCATCGTCACCTTATCGACCGCCACGCTCGGTTTCTATGTGATGCAGTCGCTCACCAGTAGCCTGTGGCGTCCCGTCTTCAACACCCTGCTCGCAAACATACTGGTCAGCCAAAACAGCCCGGCAGCTATATGTATCGTCACGGGTACCGTCATTAGCATCGTCTTTGCTCTGGCGCTTCTCATCATCGATGCAGCTAGAATCCTTATCGCTCGCTAGCTCAAGCGGCAATAGACACGCTGCCGTCAGACGCCAAAGCCGCTACACCCGTGGCAGGTTCCTGCGTTTTATTCAAAGCTTGCCGACAAGGTGCGGTGAGCCTTTACAATAGGACAGTCCCAAGGACGTATTCGATAGCTTCCGCGCAGCGCTCGCCCGCCGCGCGTGAAAGGATATATTGCCCCATGACTTCAACCCTTCCCGCTCCCATCGATAAGCTCGCCATCGTTGTCGTTACGTACAAGCGCCAGGAACTCCTGGCCAACCTGTTCGACTCCATGGCCGAGCTTACGGCAACGCCCTGGCGCATCGTGATTGTCGATAACGAGAATTCGCGCGAGACCGAGGCCATGTGCACCGCATTCAACGAGCGCCTGGCCAACCTGTGGGGCGTCGACACCGATCTGCCCGACGCAAAGGGCGGCACCGACCGTGTCATCTACGCCCCGCAGCTCGAAAACGGCGGCGGTGCGGGCGGCTTCTCCGCCGGCACCAAATGCGCTTACGACCTGGGCGCCCAGTGGTTCTGGGTGATGGACGACGACGTGCTCGTCATCCCCGAAGGCATCGAGCGTCTTGCCAAGTGGACCGACCGCTACGATGTTATCCAGGGTTCGCGCCTGGACTTTGACGGCGGCGCCTTCTTTTGGCAATACCAACTCATCCTTTCGCTCGGCATTCCCAACCCTGTCGCCAAGTGGGACTTGGGACCCGAGGGCTACCGCACCATGAACCAACTGTGCTTTGAGGGCGGCATGTTCTCGCGCCGCGTGGTCGACAAGATTGGCCTGCCCGACGCGCGCTTCTTTATCTACGGCGACGATGCCTGCTACGGCTACGTGGCCAGCCAGCACTTCCCCGCCGCCGTGGTCGCCGACGTGGTGCTCAAGCGCGCCCGCGCCGTCTCTAACTGGGATATCGCCGGCAAGCGCCAGCTCAACTCCACGAGCGACACCAACCGCTACTACATCATGCGCAACCGAGGCTTCCTCGCTCGCTATATGCAGATCTACGGTGACTACCACCCCATGCTGTTCCGTCTGGGCAATGCCGCGACCTTCTGCAAGGAGTTCATTCGTCTGGCAGCAGTCGACAAATGCTTTAAGACCGGCATTCCGGCGCTGCGCCGCGGCATGAAGGACGCCCGCAAGATCGTTAAGGATCCCAACTGGAAGCCCATGCCGCCCCTGAAGGACGCCGAGTAGTAAAGGGCTTTCGCCCGCCGCTACAGTCGTTGACACACCACGGACACACGCTGACCGTCAAAGCCAAAGCCCCAACGCATGCGCCCGACGGCGGGGCGCGGCACGCGGATATCATCGATGCCGTCGCGCTCTATGTCGAGCAGCGCCTGAACCGCCAACAGTTCCAGGCCCAGGGCATCGACGCCGGGGTCGTACAACATGTTGACCGTAATGAGCGGTCGCTCATCGAGCATGCCGAGCGTGTCGGCCACGTCAAACACCCGACCGGTGGGAATCACCTGGATATCCCAGCGATCCGAGACGCCACTTCGCTTGGAGCTGGGATTGCAATAGCCGGGCAGTCCAAAGCAGAGCCCCTGAAGCGCCAGATGATAGGCTGTCGGCACATCTGATTGCCCCACATCGATGCCCAGATCGCCGATAGCACAGCTCAAAGCTTGCTTTACGGTGTCCTCGTCTCCTCGACACAGCCCGTCATGGAACGAGTCGATAACTCCAACGTCCTCAACGGCGCACTCAAACCATTCCAGAATTACAAGACGGAGCGCCTGACGCACTTCGTTATTAGGCAGACGCAGGGAACGAAGGCACGCGCCGTCCTCCGAATGCCCCGTCATATCCGTCGTAAGGAATCCAGACAGATACAGCGCAGTCCAGATATCTTCGGGCTTGGCGGCATCGACCTCCTCGGCATGCATATGCACTGGCGCCTCAATAAACCCATGCGGCTCAACCAAATCGAACAATGTGGACAGGCGAATGAGATTCCAGTCGCCGACGCATGCGCCCAGACGGTCGGCGTAACAATACAGATCCGCCCGAACGGGCGCGACGCAATCGCGATGTGCGTAGTCCACCACGCGCTCCGGGCTCGAGCAATAAAAACCACCAAACAGATAGCCCTCGAGCCACTCACGCGCGTCATCCAGACAGCCGTTGCGACCGATGCAATCCAACAGCACTTGGACTTCGTCGTCCGAAAAACCGAACCATCGATCACACCAACTCGACAACGCTGTCGCCGACCGATAGGAAACCCCACGTTGGGACAACGCAAACTCGGCATGACCGGGGCGTTCGCACATCAGACACGTCAATCGCAACGAGTCGCCGGCATCGGCAATGGTGTCGAACAACATTCGGCTGAGCGACTCGAGGGAATCCACGCTACCGTCGTCCTTAGCGTCCAAACGCTTTGGACATACCGCGTCGTAGTCGTCTATCAGAAGAACAACCCGCTCATCGAAAGCTGTCTGAAGCAGTTTAATAAGCACGCCAAGCGCCGCATCGATCTCCTTATCGCTAGCCACCCCACGCGTCGCCCTCTCGATAAGACGAACCTCACGTCTTGACAGATCAGGCGCGGCAAGCAGCGGCAGCAATCGGGCGCACTCGCGCACGACAGCCCCGCGAATTGCTGCCGCAGCGCCAGCGCCATGCCTCGAAGCGGCAGCTGTAAAGTCGAGCATGATGACCGGATAACTCGCGTACTCATCACGATAGCGACCGCCGCCCGCCTGCCAAATCTGGGTACCAGCGAACAGGCTTCGATCCGGCAGCCGGTGATCAGGTCGTTCCAAATAGCATTTGAGCATCGATAGGTTCATGCTCTTGCCAAAACCCTTGGGCCGACAACAAAGCGCAACAGGCGCTTCGCTGTCCAATATATCGGCAATAAACATAGTCTTATCGACGAGTAAACACCGATTGATTGCATCGGAAAAGTCGTGTACATCAACCGGCAGAGCTGCGTTATCCGCATAACTGAGCAACCGTGCGCCAAACGCATGAGCAACACTATAATTCGCCTGTTCAGACACCGTAAACTCTCCTTCTAACGCAGCCCGATGCCCATTGTAGCGAGCGGGTAGAGCGCAACAATATCGACATGCAAACGTTTCGGGCAACGGTAGCAACAGACCCCCGACGGGGCATAACAAATCGTTGCACAACAAAAACGGGGCCCGATGCCGCCGCACCGGACCCCGTCCCAAACTCTTATAGAAAACGATCTGGAAGATTACTCCTCCGAGCCGTCCTCCCCAGAAGCCTTCTTCTGCTGATCGAGCTTATGCTTACCACTTACGATAGACGTAGCGCCCAGTGTGGCCAAGCTTGCACTAGCAAGGCTCGCTATCACAATCAGATCGCCCGTCTTGGGCATGTTGCCGCCCGAAGACTTGGTAGTTGTAGTCGTCGTGGTCGTGGTGGTCACCGTTTTGGAGTCATTTTGCTCTTGGACCTGGTTGTCAGCACCGCTCTTGTCGTCGTCTTCGGACTGTTTCTTTTCGCCCTCGGCCTTGCTCTTGTCCTTCTCCTCAGATTCAGACTTCTTATCCTCGTCCTTCTTCTGTTCGGACTTGTCGCTCTTCTCCTCAGAGCTAGAACCCTTATCGGATTCGGTCTTCTCGGAAGCCTTGTCCTTGGAGTCGCCCTTTGCGGCTTCGATCTTTTCCGTGGAAACCTGATCAGAGTTGCCCTTGTTCTGGGTCGAGCCGTTATTGACGCCAGCCATCAGCGAAGAGCCCAGCGTAGAACCAAGCTGCTCGGAGAAAGAAGGCTTCTTGTCCGGCGAAGCAACGGGAACGTCCGGCGCCTTATTCGAGTCATCCTTGGAAGCATCGGAACCAGGGGTTGCGTCAGAGCCGGAGCCGTTGTTAGAGCCGGTGCCAACGGACGAATCGCTCGAGCCGGTGGATGAGTTAGAGGTGCCAGCGCCGGTCGAACCAGAAGCGTCGCTGTCCGTATTGCCGGCAGAGCTTGAAGACGAATCGCCCGCAGCAGAGCCGTTTGAATCGGAGCCGTTCGAGGTAGAGCCGTTGTTGGTAGTGCCACCAGCAGAGCCATCACCGTCAGCATCGGTCGAGGGCGCATCCATCCTGTCATCGTTGGCATCGTCGCTCGAGTCGTCATTCGAATCAGGCGTCGGCGAGGGCGCCGGCGTGGGCTCGGGCTGCACGGGCGTCGCAGCGGCAGCGGCCTCGTCCTCGGCGATATAAACCAAGCAGTCCTTCAGCTCGTTGCGGTAGCGGTTCTTCCAGCCCTCATGATACTGGGGCTGGCTCGAATACTTGGTCGCCACGTTATTGACCACACTGTTGGAAAGCGCCGTCACAAACTCGCGATCAGTCATACTGTTAGAAAGGTTTGCCCAACGGAAGAAGTCCCTGCAGCCACCGGTGCCGCACATGTTGGTGATGCTCCACACCATGCCCTTAACGCAATCGGCACGGCCCGAAATATCAATGCCCAGGCCGCTCTTGAGCCACGCCTCGGTCACCGCATAGTACGAGTTGTACGCATACGCATCCTGCAGAGCCGAGAACTCAACAGGGTCGGTGTTATAAGCACCTTGGAAAGCCTCCTGCGCAATACGGCCCAACTCGGTGAGCTGGCCGTTCTCGTACATGGCATTGCTCGTGTTGGAAATCTCGCTACCGCGATCAATCGCATCCTTGAGCATGCTGTATTTTTCGGGGTTGTAGTTGTAGGCCTGCTTCATAAACGGAATGAGCGACCATCGACGGTCGAACTGGTAATAACCCAGCGCGTTATAGCCGTCGCCATACGAAAAGCCCTGGTTATAGTTGCCATGGCTCTCGTACTTGGTAAAGTACTTCATCTCGGGGGTAACGTTAACAAACGAAACGCCCTGGACCGACCTCAGCACGCCCGAGAAGGACTGCTGGGTATAGAGACCCTTATCGATATCGGTGGCACCCGAGGCAACGCCCGGCGTGGGCTCCTCGGCAGCGGCGGGTGCCGGCGCGGAAACGGCGCCAAACGAAAGCGCCAGCGTCAGGCCCGCGACAATAGCAGAATGCTTGCGCTGCATAAGATCCTCCCTGCATTGGTGTAGTTAAAGTGCAGTTTGCAAAGATAAGAGTAAGTATTGCAGCTCGCCCGTTGTTGCACAACAACCCCTCGGTAAACGGCAACAACCCTCCGCGAAATCTTAAGGAATTGCGTTCAACCTACAGCTTAATGTCAAAGTTAATCTCGGGGACGGCAGCAAGGTCGGCCAACGACACGCCATCGACGTACTTTTCGATCACGTCGTCCAGACCGCGCCAGAATTTGACGGTCGAGCAAAGATCGCTGCGGGCGCAGCTGTTGTCGATGCCATCGCACGCCACCGGAGCCGTGCTGCCCTCGACGGCGCGCAGGATGTCGCCGGCACGCACCTCGGCCGGGTCCTTGGCCATCATGTAGCCGCCGCCCTTGCCGCGCACGCTCTTAAGTAGGCCCGCCTTCATGAGCGGACGAACCAGCTGCTCCAGATACTTTTGCGAGATACGCTCGCGGTCGGCGACCTCGCGCAGAGCAATCTTGCCCTCGGCGTCGCCCAGCGCTGCGATATAGATCATCAGTCGGAGGGCATAGCGGCCCTTAGAAGAAATGAGCATACCTACCCTCCCATCGTTACTGGGACAAAACCAGGCTTGTTTGTCCCAAATCCTATGCAAGCGGAGCAAACAAACCTGATTATTATGTCCCTCATCTAAAAAGTCGAGTGGATTAGTCGGGTTTTCCCTTGACTAACGCCGAACCCATAGTAACTTTATTCCGAGAAGATTCCTAGGGTTTCGTACACCCATGAGTACACCATATACAGAGAGGGACAGCATGAGCGCAAATCCGCTGCTTTCCATCGAAGGTCTGACCGCCTCCGTGGACGAGAAGACCATCCTCCACAACGTCAACCTCAACGTCGCCGCCGGCGAGACCCACGTGCTGATGGGCCCCAACGGCGCCGGCAAGTCCACCCTCGGCCACCTGGTCATGGGCGACCCCGTCTACACGGTCAACGACGGCCGTATCGTCTTTGACGGCCAGGACATCACCGAGCTCACCACCGACAAGCGCTCGCGCGCCGGCCTGTTCCTGAGCTTCCAGGCCCCGGTCGAGATCCCTGGCGTGCCGCTGTCGAGCTTCCTGCGCGCCAGCATCGCCGGCCGCCCCGGCCTGGAGATGAAGGGAAAGGAATTCCGCCGCCGCGTCAAGGAGCTCGCGGCCGAGCTCAACATGGATACCGCTTATCTCAACCGCGAGCTGGGCGTGGGCTTCTCGGGCGGCGAGAAAAAGAAGGTCGAGATGCTCCAGCTTCTGCTGCTGCAGCCCAAGCTCGCCATCTTGGACGAGACCGACTCCGGCCTGGACGTCGACGCGCTTTCCACCGTCAGCCACGGCATGGACGCCTACCGCAAGAGCTGCGACGGCTCCATGCTCATCATCACGCACAACACGCGCATCCTGGAGCACTTGGATGTCGACCGCGTCCACGTTATGGTCAAGGGTCACATCGTGCGCGAGGACGACGCCTCGCTCATCCCCTGGATCGACAAGAACGGCTTTGAGACCTTCGAGCGCGAGGCCGCCGAGCAGCGCGCCCAGGCCGAGGCCGCCGCTGCCGAGCAGCAGGCGTAAAGGGGCGACGTAATGACCAAGAACCGCACCGAGGTCGCGGACATCGACCGCAGCCTCTACGACTTCACCTATGGCGAGGAGGGATTCGAGCGCCTCGACGCCGGCATCACGCCCGACATCGTGCGCGAGATCAGCGCCAAGAAGGACGAACCGCAGTGGATGCTCGACCTGCGCCTCAAGTCCCTCGAGATCTTCAACCGCTTCCCCGATCCGACGTGGGGCCCCTCCATCGAGGGCCTGGACATGGACAACATCGTCACCTACGTCAAGCCCAACACCGACCAAAAGCACGACTGGGAGTCGGTGCCCGACGACATCAAGAACACCTTTGAGCGCCTGGGCATCCCCGAGGCCGAGCGCAGCTACCTGGCGGGCGTCGGCGCGCAGTACGACTCCGAGCTGGTCTACCACAACATGCAGGACACCGCGTCCAAGATGGGTATCGTCTATTCCGGCATCGAGGAGGCCCTGCACGACCCGCAGTGGGAGCCGCTCATCCACGAGAAGTTTATGACGCTCATCCCGCCCACCGACCACAAGTTTGCGGCCCTGCACGGCGCCGTATGGTCGGGCGGCTCGTTTGTCTACGTGCCCAAGGGCACCAAGTTGGACTTCCCGCTGCAGAGCTACTTCCGCCTTAACGCCAAGGGCGCCGGCCAGTTTGAGCACACGCTCATCATCGTCGAGGACGACGCCGACCTGCACTTCATCGAGGGTTGCTCCGCGCCCAAGTACAACGTTGCCAACCTCCACGCCGGCGCCGTCGAGCTCTTTGTGGGCAAGCGTGCGCACCTGCGCTACTCGACCATCGAGAACTGGTCCAAAAACATGTACAACCTCAACACCAAGCGTGCGCGCGTGGACGAGGATGGCGACATCGAGTGGATCAGTGGCTCCTTCGGCAGCCACGTGGGCTACCTCTACCCCATGAGTGTGCTCAACGGCCGCCGCGCCCGCTCGAGCTTTACCGGCATCACCTTTGCCGGCGCCGGCCAGAACCTGGATACCGGCTGCAAGGTCGTGCTCAACGCGCCCGATACCTCGGCAACCGTCGAGACCAAAGGTATCTCCAAGAGCGGCGGCATTCAGACCTTCCGCAGCTCTATCGTGGCCACGCCCAAGGCAGAGGGTTCCAAGGCAACCGTGAGCTGCCAGTCGCTCATGCTCGATGACCAGAGCCGCTCCGACACCATCCCCGCCATGGACATCCGCGCCAAGAACGTCGACATCGGCCACGAGGCCACCATCGGCCGCATCGGCGACGACAAGGTGTTCTACCTGATGAGCCGCGGCATCTCGGAGGAAGAGGCCCGCACCATGATCGTCAACGGCTTTGCTAACCCGGTCTCCAAGGAGCTGCCGCTGGAGTACGCCGTCGAAATGAACAACCTGATCAAGCTCGAGATGGAAGGAGCGATCGGATAATGAAACAGGAAACCAACGCCGCTGCTACCACGCTCGAGCAGGTCAACGCGATGCCCGCAGCAACCTGGGGCTGGTTGAAAATGAACCAGACCAAGCTCGAGCTCTCTGACGAGCTTGCCGCCACTCCCGCCGAGGCCGTTGAGGTCGAGGGCTTGGACGAGCAGTTCTCCGGCGCGGCCGACGCCTTCGACACCGCCATGGACGCCATGGCCGAGCGCTTCCCCGAGCGCCGTGCCTCCGCCCCCGGTGATGCCGCCGACCGCGCCCGCATCACGCCCGAGACCGAGCTCGATGTCCCCGCCACCTCCGTCTACCAGGCCGGTGCCATTAAGCTCGAGGAGGAGCTCTCCCCTGCTGAAGCCTTCGAAACCGGCATGGGCGAGGCTGCCTACGCCTACTTGGCCGAGCACGCTACCAAGCGCATCGTCATCGATGTGCCCGCATACCAGCACGCCACGGTTACCGTGCGTGTGAGCGGTGTCGATGCCGCCGCGGCCATCGCCGCCATCGACATCGTCGCTCGCCCGCAGGCAACGCTCGACCTGCATATCGCCCTAGACTCCCCCGTTATCGGCGAGGGTGTCGTGGGCTCCGTGCTACGCGTGTGCGCCCACGAGTACGCCACCGTCAACGTGACCTGCACGCAGACACTCGACGACAGCTGGATCGCACTCGACGACACCGGCCTGTTCCTGGACGAGGGCGCGCGCGTCAACGTGCAGCACACCGTCCTGGGTGCCGGCGCCAGCGCCACCGGCCTTGCCGGCGACCTGCTGGGCGACACCGCCAAGGTGACCATCGATACCGATTACCTGGGCGCCCGCGAGCAGGTGCGCGACTTTAACTACGAGCTGCGCCACCGCGGTCGCAAGACCGAGTGCGAGATCGACGCCAACGGCGTGCTGACCGGCACGTCCAAGAAGGTCTACCGTGGCACCATCGACCTCGTGCACGGCTGCAAGGGTGCAACCGGCACCGAACGCGAGACGGTGCTTTTGGCCAACAAGGGCGTCGACAACAAGACCGTTCCCGTCATTCTCTGTGACGAGGACGACGTCGCCGGCAACCACGGCGCCACCATCGGTCACGTCCGCGACGAGCAGCTGTTCTACCTCGCTTGCCGCGGCCTTGACCAAAACGCCGCCGAGGACCTGTTCATCCGCGCCAAGCTGGAGGACGCCGCGCTTTCCGCCACCGACGAGCGCACCCGCGCCGCCGTCGTCCGCCTGGGCAACAACCTGATCGACAACTTTGAAGAGGAGCTCGCATGATCGACACCGAGCACGTTAAATGCGACACCTGCACTGCCCCCGAGCCCATGGAGCTCGACGCCAGCGACGAGGCTTCGCGCGGCTGGCCCACCGTAGATATCGAGACCAACCCCTACAAGGGCCAGTTCCCGCTGTTCCAGCAGCACCCCGAGATCGCCTTCCTCGATAGCGCCGCCACCGCGCAGCGCCCTGCCTGCGTGCTCGACGCCGAGCGCGACTTCTACCAGCGCATGAACGCCAACCCCCTGCGCGGCCTGTACTCGCTGTCCGTCGAGGCCACCGAGGCTATCGCGAAGGTGCGCCAGCAGATCGCCGACCTCATCGGCGCCCCCAACGCCAACGAGGTCGTCTTCACCCGCAACACGAGCGAGTCGCTCAACCTGGTCGCCAAGAGCTTTGCGCCCACGGTGCTCGAGCCCGGCGACGAGGTCGTCATCACCATCATGGAGCACCACTCCAACCTGATTCCGTGGCAGCAAGTCTGCCGCGAGACCGGCGCCAAGCTCGTCTACCTCTACCCCACCAAGACCGGCCAGCTCACCACCGAGGAGGTTCTTGCAAAGGTGGGTCCCAAGACCAAGATCCTAGCCGTGGGACAGGTCTCCAACGTGCTGGGCGTCGAGAACCCGGTCAAAAACCTCGGCAAGCTCGTGCACAAGTACGGCGGCTACCTGGTCGTCGACGGTGCGCAGTCGCTGCCACACATGCCGGTCGATGTGGCCGACCTGGGCGCCGACTTCTTTGCCTTTAGCGCGCACAAGGCCATGGGCCCCATGGGCATCGGCGTGCTGTGGGGCAAGATGGACCTGCTCAACGCCATGCCGCCCATGCTCACCGGCGGCGAGATGATCGATTCGGTCACCGAGCAGGACGCCGTCTGGGCTCCTGTCCCCGAGAAGTTCGAGGCGGGTACGCAGGACGCCGCCGGTGTCTTCGCCACGGGTGCAGCACTCGACTACCTGGTCAACACGGTGGGTTACGAGAACATCCAGGGCCGCGAGCAGGCACTCGTCCACTATCTGATGGGCGAACTCATGCAGCTCGACTTTGTCCAGATCATCGGCTCCATCTATTGGGATAACCACCATGGCGTCGTGAGCTTTAACGTCAAGGGCATCCACCCGCACGACGTCGCGAGCATCATGGACATGGACGGCGTCTGTATCCGCGCCGGCCACCACTGCGCGCAGCCGCTGCTCACCTGGCTGGGCGTCGAGAACCTTGCCTGCTGCCGCGCCAGCGTGGCCTTCTACAACGACAAGGCCGACATCGACAAGTTCATCGCCGGCCTGCATCACGTTTGGAGCACGTTCAATGGGTAATCTGTACACCTCCACCACATTTATGGAGCACAACTCGCACCCCGACTACAAGTACGAGATGGACGCCCCCACGCACGAGCACGACGGCATCAACCCCAGCTGCGGAGACGAGCTCACCTTGCAGCTACGCGTCGAGAACAACGTGATCGAGGAGGCCTCCTTTACCGGCCACGGTTGCGCCATCAGCCAGGCCAGTGCCGACATCATGGCCGACCTCATCACCGGCGAGACCGTCGAGGAAGCTCGCCGCCTGGCAGAGCTCTTCCTCGCCATGATCCGCGGCGAGCAGCTCTCCGAGGAGGACCTGGAAGACCTGGACGAAGCCGCCCAGCTCCAAGACATCTCGCACATGCCCGCCCGCGTCAAATGCGCCGAGCTCGCCTGGCGCACCCTCGACGGCATGCTCACGGGACAAAATAATCAGTAGTATTTGTCCCAAATCTTAAGAATTTTATTGGCCGAATCGCTTGACAAGAGTGGTTCGGCCATTTTCTATTCCGAGCCCTCAGCCTGAGCCTTTACCTGCGCATAAGCGCGCACGATACGAGAGACGGTACTCTTGCTGATTCCCGTATACCGTTCGATCTCGCGCACCGTGTAGCCGCCATCGTGCAGAGCGAAAATGATTCCGTCTCGCCGCGAGGGCGCTACGGTCTTGAGTTCGTTGAGCGGCACACCCAGGCGCTTCGCCATCTTGTCGGCAAACGCACGCCGCTCCCACTCCGTCTCATCCATATCGTGAATCACCGGATCGGAACCATCGGGCATCGACAGAGAATAATCCAGAAACCCCTTGGCAGACTCAAAGAGCTCAAGCACACAAGAAGGATCCGAAAATCCCCTCGTCATATCGTTGCCATACGCTCGCAGATACTCAGCAAAGCTGCTCCAGGGATAACGCTCGATCAGGGCGATACCCGCCTCCTGCGGATTAGCATGAACATAGCGAATGGCAGCCATTAGATAACGGTCGGTATCGAGCGAGCGCCGGTCAAAACGGTTCTGGAACAGATGACCCGTGCGCCCTGTGCGTTTATTGAACCGCCGCGCGTACGTCAAAAGCAGCCGGTGCATCGCCGCGCTCATCGCGTCCTCGTAATCTGCAAGCACCAGATGCACGTGATTGCCCATAAGGCACCAGGCGATAACCGTCACGCCCGCCTCGCGGCAGCACTCGCGCATCAGCTCCAAAAACTCCCACCGGTCTTCATCGCCCTCAAAGATGAGCTGCTTGCCCACACCGCGGGCACAGACATGGTAAAAGCCGGTAACCGTTCTCCAAACGCGCTGCATGGCGCTCCCTTCGCCGGGATCTGATTGCCATCCAATACAGCACGATTGAAGCGTGCCATCAAAACATTCACGCAAAACAATACACTCGCGCGGCCAAAGGCAGTAAACGGGCGGCGAACGGCACCGTTGCAACAGGTCAGACCCCGCAACGCATACAAGAGCTGACCAAAAGCTTGCCCAAGACGAACCCCCTCTACGGAAGTTCGCGACCACAGAACATATAGTTAAACCGTTTCAATTAAAACTTCCGGACTTCTCGCTACGAAAACTGAGCCGTTCGCCGAATATTCCGTGCATTTCGCGGTATTATAGGGGCTGCATGTCATGTCCCTTTCGAAGGGTCGCCCGGCAATCGCCAGCCACGACCCCCAGACGGGACGCCAACACGATAGAGAGGAGAGGCATGCAGTACTCACAGGAAGTGGAGAACATGTGCCCCGTTGCCAAGGGTGCATACCACGGCCCCGCACCCATCCCCGAGGAGGGCAAGTGGGTCCAGGCTAAGGAGATTTCCGACATCTCCGGTCTTACGCACGGTGTGGGTTGGTGCGCACCTCAGCAGGGCGCCTGCAAGCTCACGCTGAACGTCAAGGACGGCATCATCGAGGAGGCCCTCGTTGAGACCATCGGCTGCTCGGGCATGACCCACTCTGCCGCCATGGCTTCCGAGATCCTTCCCGGTAAGACCATCCTCGAGGCCCTCAACACCGACCTCGTCTGCGACGCCATCAACGTTGCTATGCGCGAGATCTTCCTGCAGATCGTTTACGGCCGCAGCCAGACCGCGTTCTCCGAGGGCGGCCTGCCCGTGGGCGCCTCCCTCGACGACCTCGGCAAGGGCCTTCGCTCTCAGGTCGGCACCATGTTCGGCACCAAGGCCAAGGGCGCTCGTTACCTCGAACTCGCTCAGGGCTACGTCACCCGCATGGCTCTCAACGACAAGAACGAGATCATCGCTTTCGAGTTCCTGAACCTCGGCAAGTTCACCGACGCCGTCAAGGCCGGCAAGACCCCCGAGGAGGCCATCGCTGGCGCTATGGGCCACTATGGTCAGTGGGAGAACGCTGCCAAGTACATCGACCCGCGCACCGACGAGGAGACTCACTCCGTCGCCAGCGTGTTCCCGGTTCACGAGTAGAAAGGGAGGGAAATAACTATGACTGTTACGTTCGAAGGTTACGAGCGCCGCGCTGACAAGATCAACAAGTGCCTCGCCGACAACGACATCGCCTCCCTCGAGGAAGCTCTGCAGATCTGCACCGACAAGGGCTTCAACCCGCGTGAGATCGTCAACAACACCCAGTCCATCGCCTTCCAGAACGCCGAGTGGGCCTACACCCTCGGCTGCGCTCTCGCTGTCAAGCGTGGCGCCAAGACTGCTTCTGAGGCTGCCGCCATCATCGGCGAGGGCATCCAGGCCTTCACCGTTCCCGGCTCCGTCGCCGAGGACCGCAAGGTCGGTCTGGGCCACGGCAACCTGGGCGCTATGCTGCTCTCCGACGACACCGAGTGCTTCGCCTTCCTGGCCGGCCACGAGTCCTTCGCTGCCGCTGAGGGTGCTATCGGCCTGGCTCTGAACGCCAACAAGGCTCGCAAGAAGCCGCTGCGCGTTATCCTGAACGGTCTGGGCAAGGACGCCGCCCAGATCATCGCCCGCATCAACGGCTTCACCTACGTGAAGACCCAGTTCGACTACTACACGGGCGAGCTCAAGGTCGTCGAGACCATCCCTTACTCCGATGGTCCCCGCGCTGCCGTTAACTGCTACGGCTCCGACGACGTCCGCGAGGGCGTTGCCATCATGTGGCACGAGAACGTCGACATCTCGATCACCGGTAACTCCACCAACCCCACGCGCTTCCAGCACCCCGTCGCTGGCACCTACAAGAAGGAGCGCCTCGAGACTGGCAAGAAGTACTTCTCCGTCGCTTCTGGTGGCGGCACTGGCCGTACCCTGCACCCGGACAACATGGGCGCCGGCCCTGCCTCTTACGGCATGACCGACACCATGGGCCGCATGCACTCCGACGCCCAGTTCGCCGGTTCCTCCTCCGTGCCTGCGCACGTCGACATGATGGGTCTCATCGGCATGGGCAACAACCCCATGGTCGGTGCCACCGTCGCCTGCGCTGTCGCCGTCGAGGAGGCCCTCAAGGCCTAATCGCGCCCGCGCGATGCTCATATAGTTGAGCTTTAGAGCCGCTACCCACCCGGGTAGCGGCTCTTTTTGTTTGCGCTGTCGCAGGGTAGCTAATACCGATATATCAGTTGGGGCGAAATACGAGATGTGATGAGACGGAGCGCCAGAGCGTCCATGACGCCCACCTGCCATATGTGCCCTTTACCGATTTGCCGAGTCTTTGCGGCCCCATTGCCGATCACCCGTGCGACAATGCGCCGGACGAGAAAGGAATCCGATGGAATCGACTGACGTACTGGTAATTGGATCTGGCATTGCGGGCCTTTGCGCCGCCATCGAAGCGGCACGCACGGGTGCAACCGTCACTGTGGCAAGCGCCGGAAAGACTATGAGTGGATCGAGCTTCTTCCCCGGAACCTGGGGCCTGGGGCTTATCGGACCCGTTAACGAAGACGACGAACAAGACCTCATCGATACCATCCAGACCGTTGGTGGCGGCGTCGCCGACCCCGAGCTTGTCCAGACGTTTGTCCACAGCATTCCCCAAGCAATTGAATGGCTCGAGCAAGACCTAGGCGTTGAGCTCCAGCGTCCGCAAAGCGCTGAGAGCGCCCAGCAAAAGCAATTTATCCCCTGTTTTGACCACAAGACGCGCATGTGGCGCGGCCTCACCCGTAAGCCCCTTGAGGACGCTCTGACGACCCGGATCGAGTCGCTCGGCATTCGCCTGCTCCCCCGCCATGAGCTTATCGACCTTGTTGAGGACACGAACGGCAGAATAACCGGAACCATGCTCTACGACCTCACCGAAAATCGAATCGTGCCCTTTGCTGCCAAGGCCACGATCATCGCAACCGGTGGCACAGGCGGCCTGTTCGAGCGCAGCCTTACGTCGGCTGATGTGCTCAGCTCCTCGCAGGCCATCGCGCTGGCGCACGGCGCAACACTTACTAATATAGAGTTCATACAGATGATGCCCGGCTTCATCGAGCCCAAGCGCAACCTGGTCTTCAACGAGAAAACCTGGCGCTACGTACATGTAGACCAGCCGGTAGATATTGCCGACGACAAGCTGGACGACCTGCTCGAGCAGCGCTCTGGATATGGTCCCTTCACGTCACGCTTGGCCTCCCGCGCTATCGATCTCGTCATCGATCAGGCAGGTGTCGAAGGCCTGGCACTCCACTACGACTTTCCCCGCGAGGATGTCCCAGAGTTTGTGCAGACCTTTGCCACCTGGCTGCAAGACGAGCGCGGCATCGCCCCGACTGACGAGATGCGCGTTGCGATGTATGCCCACGCCGCTAACGGCGGCATCAAGATCGATAAGACCGCGCAAACGGGCGTTGAGGGCCTCTACGCTTGCGGTGAGGCGACAGGCGGCATGCACGGCGCCGACCGCATTGGTGGCTTGTCAAGCGCCAACGGCATCGTGTTCGGGCGCATCGCGGGCGCATCGGCAGCCCAAGCAGCACAGAAAGAGCCCGAGACAGCCCTGAAGGCGGATATCGCCCTCCCCCAGTACGGCATAGCCGCAACAGATGCCGAACGCCTGACACACAGCCTAAGGCACACGATGAGCACCTATTGCATGATCAACAGGACCGAAACAGGCCTATCCGAGGCACTACACGAGCTTGAGGGCTTGAAGACGGAGGCAACGACCTTGAGCACACAGAAAGCCCAGGACAGCGAAGTCGCTGCCCTCGCCCGCCTGCAATCGCAGATTCAACTAGCACAGGAAATGATCAAAGCCATGCGCAAGCGAACCGAAAGCCTCGGATCGCACTATCGAGCGGACTAATTCGAACACCCATCTAAAGCAGAACACAACTAATCGATATCTATGGGCCCCGTGAGCTCGAAGTGGCACGGGGCCCATTCGTGTCCGTACGGCAGCGTATCCTTATTCTGAATACGGAGCGGGCAAAGCCCGCATAGACAATAGGCCAGCGAGGAGGAGATATGGACAGTAGAGATATCGAGAAGTGGCGTGTCGAACTTGATAGCTACGCCAATGTAGAAGACGGCGTTGAGTATTGGCTCGCACGAGATTTAATGGAACCCATGGGGTACACGCGATGGGAAAACTTCGCCGAAGTTGTTAAGAGGGCAAAAGTCTCGTGCGAAACAAACAAAACTCCAGTTGATTCCCATTTTCGTGACACCACGAAAATGGTAATTGCCGGTGTCGCCGCTCGCGCGGTTAAAGACTACAAACTTACGCGCTATGCATGCTATTTAATCGCCCAGAACGGAGATTCAAACAAGCCAGAGATTGCACTCGCCCAAGCATACTTTGCCGTGCAGACGCGCCGCCAAGAGCTCATAGAGCAGCGCTTCGCAGAGATTCAGCGCTTACAGGCGCGCCACTCGCTATCCGATTCAGAGAAACAGCTCTCGGGTATTGCATTCAAACGCGGCGTGGACACCAAAGGATTCGCGATCATCAAGTCGAGGGGCGATGAAGCGTTATTCGGCGGCAGAAGCACGGCGGAAATGAAGCAGCAGCTCGGCATACCCAAGAGCGCGGCATTGGCGGACAGGTTAGCCGATGTCCTCATCAAAGCAAAGGACCTTACGAACTCGATGACGGCCTTCAACGCCGAGGAACACGACCTGTACGGTCTGGACCAGATCAAGCAAGAGCACGTCGAGAACAACACAAGCGTGCGTGGCAGCCTCATCGACCGCGGAATTGTACCCGAGAACCTACCGCCTGCCGAAGATACAAAGAAGCTCGAACGTCGCGTGAAAGCGGACGAGAAAAAGCTCAAGGAGGGTACAGACGGATTCACCGACCCCCAGGGCAGGCTCGACTTGTAAAGCGTCTGTGCCCTTACGGGTTCGGCCCCATGCGAGGTTAATAAAAAAGACGGCCAACCGAAGTTGACCGTCTTAACAATCTTTGGTGGGCCGTCAGGGGGTCGAACCCTGGACCTTGGGATTAAGAGTCCCCTGCTCTACCAACTGAGCTAACGACCCGATATCAACACGAAGCAAGAACTGGGGTGGGTAAAGGGACTCGAACCCTCGACCTACGGGACCACAACCCGTCGCTCTAGCCAACTGAGCTACACCCACCGTGTCCTGTGCGCTTCGCGCTCGACTATTATTGCAAGGAACGCCACGCGATGCAAGCCCCAATTTTCAAGAATTTTGAAAAGAGTTTTTCGAGACCATTTCGAGCAATTCCCACCGGTTTCATAGGAGTAAACTTGCCCCACTGCAAATGCTCGAAAGGACAAGCATGAAAGAACTCTCCAACCGTACGGCAACGTTTACCGATTCGGTCATCCGCCGCATGACGCGCATCTCCAATAAGTATGGCGCCGTCAACCTGTCGCAGGGCTTCCCCGACTTCGATCCCCCGGCGCAGCTGCTCAACAGCCTGAGCGCCATCGCCAGCGACCCCAAGCCGCTCTATCACCAGTACTCCATCACCTGGGGCTCCCAGGCCATGCGTGAGGCGCTTGCCGCCAAGCAGGAGCACTTTATGGGCATGCCGATCAACCCCAACGAGAACATCGTGGTCACCTGCGGCTCCACCGAGGCCATGATGGCCGCCATGATGACGGTCACAAACCCCGGCGACAAGGTCGTCATCTTCTCGCCATTCTACGAGAACTACGGCGCCGACACGATCCTCTCGGGTGCCGAGCCCATCTACGTGCCGCTTAACCCACCTGCGTTCGACTTTGACCGCGAGACACTCGAGGCGGCCTTCCGCGACAACGATCCCAAGGCCATCGTCCTGTGCAACCCGTCCAACCCCTGCGGCAAGGTCTTTACGCGCGAGGAGCTCACCTTAATCGCCGACCTCTGCAAAAAGTACGACGCCTACTGCATTACCGACGAGGTATACGAGCACATCGTCTACGCGCCCCACGAGCACGTCTATATGGCCACGCTGCCCGGCATGTTCGATCGAACCATCAGCTGCAGTTCGCTGTCTAAGACGTACTCCATCACCGGCTGGCGTCTGGGCTACACCATCGCCCCGGCCCAGATCACCGAGCGCATTAAAAAGGTCCACGACTTCCTCACCGTGGGTGCTGCCGCTCCCCTGCAGGAAGCTGTCGTCACCGCCCTCAAATTCGACGACAGCTATTACCAGGAGGTCCTCGACCTCTACACCGCCAAGCGCGACCTATTCTGTCAGGGGCTCGATAGCATCGGTCTTGAGCACAACGTGCCGCAGGGCGCCTACTACGTGATGATGGATATCTCGGAGTTTGGCTATGACAGCGACCTCGACTTCTGTGAGGATTTGGCCTCCAAGGTGGGCGTGGGCGCCGTTCCGGGCTCGAGCTTCTTCCGCGAGCCCGTCAACCATCTGATTCGTTTCCACTTTGCCAAGCGAGACGAGACGCTCAACGCTGCGCTTGAGAACCTCAAGTCGCTACGTGATAAAATCAACCCGCGCGGGTAAGGACGGTCAGTAACTAAAGGCACTAAAGAAACCTCGTGAACCCGTTGGGCCATGAGGTTTCTTTTTATAGCGACCTCATTTATTTTTTAGAGCGCTATACTTTAGTCACGGAGCAACTCGTCCAGAGAGGAATACTATGGCAGAGCAGCAGCTTATCGGAGCGCTCGAGGCCGGCGGCACCAAGATGGTCTGCGCCACGGGCTATGCAGACGGCACGGTCCTGGAACGCGAGCAGATTGCGACCACGACCCCGCAGGAGACCGTTGAGGCCGTCAACGCATGGTTTGCCGACAAGGACATCGCCGCGCTGGGCATCGGCGCCTTTGGCCCCACCGCAGTCAACCCTGCCTCGTCCCAATACGGCAAGATCCTGGAGACGCCCAAAACGGCATGGCGCTACTTTGACCTGCTGGGCACCATCCAAAACGAGCTCAATATTCCCTGCGGCTACGACACCGACGTCAACGTCGCCTGCCTGGGCGAGGTCACCTTTGGTTGCGCCCAGGGCCTCACTGACGTGGTGTATCTGACCATCGGTACCGGCGTGGGCGCCGGCGTGCTCTCGGGCGGTAAGCTCGTGCACGGCATGATGCATCCCGAGGCCGGCCACATCCTGGTCACGCGCGACCCGCGCGACACCATCGGCGAGCACAGCGGCTGCCCCTTCCACGACAACTGCCTCGAGGGCCTCATCGCCGGTCCCGGCGTCAAAAAGCGCTGGGGTGGCAAGAGCGCCGGAGAGATGGCCGATGACCCGGAGGCCATGGACCTGCTCGCCGGCTATCTGGCGCAGGCGCTCATGACCTACATCCTGTGCTACGCACCGCAAAAGATCGTCATCGGTGGCGGCGTGGCCGACCACACCCCCATCGTGCCGCTCGCGCGCAAGAAGTGCGCCGAGATGCTCAACGGCTACATCGTCACGCCCGAGATGGCCGACATTGATAGCTATATCGTCAACAACAGCCTCGAGGGCAAACAGGGCATTATGGGCTGCTTGGCCCTGGGCGCTCAGGCGCTTCAGTAGCAGACGCACCCACAGGGCGTGGCGCGCCCGGCAAATCCGACCTACGGAACGACGACACCACGCCTCATATAAGCCCTCAAATAAAAAAGGCCGCCTAGGACCAAACAATACGTCCTAGGCGGCTTTTTTGGCGCGCATCAGCGGCCGTAAGAGATATCGGAGCACAACGCCCGTTGCCGCACCACAGCAGTCGATCATCACATCGGTGATCATGCCGGCGCGTCCCGGCACAAAGAGCTGAATCGTCTCGTCGATCGAGGGAATCAGCAGCAGGAACACCGCCGTGGGCAGCAGCACGTCAAAGGTGCGCCGGCCCTCAAAATCAAAGGCGTGCGTTGCCAAGATACCGAGCACCATATACTCGGTAAAATGCGCGCACTTGCGAACAACAAAGTTGGTCACCCATGCATATGGAAGTCCCACGCCGTGCAGGAAACCGCGGATAGCTTCCATGACTGTTAGGCTCAGCGAGCCCGACCCCGAGCCGGGAACCAGCGAATTGCCCCAGATCAAGAGCGCCATCAGGCAGGTCACGACCGCCCATTTTCGATTGATCTTAACCATGCAGAAGTTATGCCTCCGCGCGGAGCGGCGCGAAGCTGGCGGTACCGCCCTCGATAACGCTCAGATAGGCACGGCCCGTACGCTTGGCGGTAGAGGACTGCAGGCGCTCGATCTCTTCCTCGAGGATCTGATTGACGCGCTCGTGACGACGATTTTCCATAATGCCGGCGGCAATAGCCTCGGCTCGCTCGATGCTCTCACGCGAGATGCGGGCAGTATCCTCGGGGAACACAGCGCTGTGACGGCCAACATAGGCGGGGGCAGCAGGCTGAGGGGCAGTGACGGGAGCGGGGGCTGCAACAGGAGCAGGCTCGTCAATCTCATCCAGAATCGCGGTGGCGGCGGCCCACATGTCCTCGTGGCCTGAGTAATCGGCCATAGGGACATCAACCTCGAGCGAAGCGTCCGGAAGGTCGCCGGTGTCGATGCGATCTTGGGCATCAATCGATGCGGTGATGGCTGCAGGCTCATCGAGGTCATCGAGATCGATGTCCGCGACACCGGAGATGATAGGCATGCTGGCGAGGTTTGCGTTGTACGGCGCAGCCTCAGCCGCCTGCTGCTGGGCAGGAGCGCCCCAAAGCGAGCTTTCGGCGGCGCGGCGGGCGGCAACGGCCTCCTCGTCCGCGGTCATGGCTTCATCAACGTACGAATTATCGGCAGAAGCGTTCGCGTCCGCCGAGGTAGCGCTGTAGGCGTTATTGGCTGCCGCGTTGGCGACGAGTGCCACGAAAGCCGCCGTGCTGCCCGCAGGGGCGGCCTGGGAGCCAGACACGGCGCGTGCCGCGGCGGCGATGTCGTCGCGATTGAAGGAGCCGGACTGCCCGCCGTTGGTGAGCTCGTCGATGGCGACTTGAGAGACGTCGCGCGAGTGTGCAGGGTCGCAGCTCACCGGCGAATCGTCGTCGAGCATACTGTCGATCATAGACCAAGCCTCGTCCTCGTCCATAGCATCTGCGGCTCGAGCGATGGTAGGGACACCATCATCGGCATGACGGCGCTGGAACGCACCAGTCAGGCCGGAAAGGAATGCCGAGGTAGACTGCTCCGACTGAGCCTGAGAAGCAGAAGTCGCAGCGTAAGGAGTCGCATCCTGCTGCTGAGCTGGAATCGAGGCGGTCTTGAACTCGCTTTGATGCTGATTGAGATTGGCGGCACCGCCCATGGCATCGGGCTGGAACAGACGCTCTTCACGCTGCGCACGATACTCGGAGATACCCAGCGAGGCGGCATAGATGCCCACGCCCGCCACCGCGCCCACGGCGAAGGGAACCGCACCCGCCACGACCGTCTCGTTCACCGACGAAAACGGCAGCGTCGCGGCATACATAACCACGGGAGCGGCAAGGCCGATCCCGCACGAAAGTCCGGCAAGGACTGCTCGTTGTGTTGCATCAGAAGAAGCCATGAGCTCTCCCCATCTTCCAGCACCCAAATCGCATCATTCAGTTGGCTGCGCGAGAGAAGATGAAGCGGGGCTATGCCCAAAAGCAACGGTATATGGTTCGTTTCATCTGCGTTTTCCGTCGCGAAGCTTAAAAGCTATTATGCGAAACCGCCCTGTCGATTGCAAGCGACGATGTCGGATTGAAACGGGAAACCTGCTGCTCGTCGGTCTTACGGTCAAAAATAAGCGCGGAGCGGCGCTATGGAAAAGGGCCGAGGCTCAAAGCCCCGACCCTTTATCGCATTGATGACTATCGCTGCGTGTGGATGACAACCTAGAACGTCTGCTCGTAGTCGCTGTGTTTTTTGGCCGAACGCACCAGGAACTCCTGGTTGGTGTTGGTGCCCTTAAGACCCTTGATAAACGATGCGGCCGCGCGCTCGGTGTTGTTCATGCCGGCAAGAATGCGACGCAGACCAAAGACAAACGGACGCATCTGCTCGTCGACCAACAGATCCTCGTTACGCGTACCGGAGGCAACGGGGTCGATAGCCGGGAAGATGCGGCGGTCGGCCAGGTCGCGGTCGAGCTTAAGCTCCATGTTGCCGGTGCCCTTGAACTCCTCAAAGATGACCTCGTCCATCTTGGAACCGGTGTCGATGAGGGCAGAGGCCAGGATGGTGAGCGAGCCACCGTTCTCGATATTGCGGGCTGCGCCCAGGAAGCGCTTGGGCGGATATAGGGCCGCCGAATCGACGCCGCCCGAAAGGATGCGGCCCGAGGCGGGCGCCGCCAAGTTGTAGGCGCGGGCGAGGCGCGTGATGGAGTCGAGCACCACCACGACGTCGCCACCCAGCTCTACGATGCGCTTGGCGCGCTCGATGACGAGCTCTGCCACGCGGGTGTGGTTGTCGGCAGGCATATCGAAGGTCGACGCCACAACCTCACCCTTGATGGAACGCTGCATATCGGTGACCTCTTCGGGGCGCTCGTCGACGAGCAGGCAGATGAGGTGCACCTCGGGGTTGTTAATCGAGATAGACTGGCAGATCTTCTTGAGGATCGTGGTCTTGCCGGCCTTGGGCGGGGACACGATCAGGCCGCGCTGGCCCTTGCCGATCGGTGACACGATGTCGATGGCGCGACCGGTAATAGAGTCCTTGCCGTGCTCCATGCGCAGCGGCTCGTTGGGATAGACCGGGGTGAGGTCGCCGAACTTGGGACGGTTGCGAATCTGCTCGGGGTCCAGACCGTTGACGGTCGTGATTTTGGCGAGGCCGGCGCGCTTGTCGCCGCCGCGCGAAGGACGCAGCGAGCCCTCGATGACGTCGCCCGTGCGCAGGCGCGCGGAGCGGATGAGGTAGGCGGGCACGAAGGCGTCGTCGTTGGACTTCATGTAGCCATGGGCGTGGATGATGCCGGAGCTGTCCGGGCGAATCTGCAGAATGCCCTTGATATCGCGGAAGCCCTCGGCCTTCGCAGCGGTGACGTAGATTTCCTCGACGAGCTCGGCCTTCTTCTTGCCGGTCGTCTCGATCTCGAACTCCTTGGCCTTCTCGCGAAGTTCGGCGACCTTCATGGCAGCGAGCTCCTCGCGCGAAAGCGTGGGCTCGGTGGGAGCGGCATTACGCTCCTTGTTGCGTTGCTTGCGATCGCGCTGGCGGTTGCGACGGTCGTTGTTGCGCTCGTCCTTGCGCTCGTTGCGCTCCTCGTTGCGCTTGTGCTGGCGACGGTTGGGGCGAGCGCCGTCTTCGCCCTCGGCGGGGGCGGCACCATCGGTTGCGGTGGTGTCAACATTGGCCGTAGCGGCGTCATTGGCCTCGGCGCCAGAATCAACCTGCGCTTCGACATCAGCATGCTGCTCGGCGGCCTTGGCCTTAACGGACTTCTTGCGACCGCGCTTGGGCTTCTCGGATGCAGGCTGTTCGACGTCCTGGGGCTCGGCGGCATCAGTCGATACATCGGCGGTCGTCTCGGCGGAATCCTCGGACGCGCCCTTCTTGGCAGCCTTAGCCTTGGACGTGCGCTTAGCAGCAGTGCGACGCCTGCGACCGGGACGGACGTCGGCGGGCTCGGCATCGGCAGAAACGGCCTCGGAAGTCGTAGCATCCTGGACGGGTTCATCGGCAGCAGTTGAGGACTTGGCGGTCGCCGCAGCATCCCGAGCGGCGGCGGCTGCGGCTGCGGCCTTCTCGGCCTCGACAAAGGCCTTGGGCTTGCGACCGCGACGGTGCGGGCGCAAAGCCGGATCGACAACGGGAACTTCGCTGGCCTCGACAGGCGCAGCGGGCTCAACAGACGATGCACCCTCCCCTGCCGCGGAACGGACCGAAGCCTCAGTGAGCTCGGGGGTTACCTGTTCAGCAACCTGCTCGGCCTTAGCAGCCGTGCGACGGCGTGTGCGCGGTACCGGCTTCTCGGTCGGCTGGTCGGCGACAGGAGTCTCGGTGGCGGCAGGCGTCTCGGGCACAGACGGAGCTGCAAGCTCGGTCAGAGCCGCGGCCTCGCGCTCGGCAGCACGACGGCGGGCGCGCACCACCTGAGCCTCGCTAATCTGCGCCAACGCACGTGCCTGCGCGACCTCATCGGAAATCGGCGCCGAGGAGTCAGCTGCAACGGTGAGCTTGGCGCGCGTCGTGCGCGTGGTACGGCGCTTTGGCTTGGTGACCTCCTCGCCGTCAGCGGCAGGCTTGGCCGTGCGGCGCATGCGCTTGGGCTTTGCCGGAGCAGCCTCCTCACCAGTTGCAGGCACGGCCTTCTCAGCCGCTACAGGCATAGGCGTCGAAGCAGCCTCAGGCGTCTCAGGAGCCGAGGCTTGCGCGGGCGCCGCGACCTGGTCCGACGCAACCGGTGCAGCGGGAGCGGCCTGCGTCGTCGTTATTTCGTTTTCTTGCTGTTGATCAGACACAGTGTTTGCTCAACTTTCTTTTCAAGCCCTGTGATCACATGCTCCCTGCATAAACCTTCAGGGCGGCTAAACAGTCTAGTTCCGTTCAAAACGACGGACATCATTGATCTGTATCGAGATGATTGCGTCAACTACGCAGCGTTAGTGTAACACAACCGCCGCCACCTGCAACTTAGTCATTGGAGACCTTCTTAAACGACTAGTCAAAAGGGACACTCTTTGTTTGCCACCCACAAATCTGACTGCCTCCGCCAAAACTATGGCGGTTTACTACGATGAATCGCTCAACCGCGACCACTCCGAAACTTGTTGAACTAAAACCGCAGGTAGATGCCTTGCACTTTTTAGCAAAAAGCCGGCGTGGTTAGAATTTCTCAATTCATCGTAGTAAACCGGCATAGTTTCGTATTTCCAGCAGTTCCAAATTCATCAATACGTCGGCGTTTGCGAAAAAAGCCCGACCTCCGTAGGAGATCGGGCTTATAGGGCTCAGTTAAACCAAACCTACACGGTCAAATGACCCGCAGATTACATCTGCTCGGGCGCGGAAACGCCAACGAGGGTAAGCACCAGGGCGAGCGTCACGCGGACAGCGTCGCAAGCTGCCAGACGGGCGCGCGAAAGCTCGGGGTCGACGGGACGGCCCTCGCTCGGCAGAACCTGGCAGGCAGCGTAGAAGCTGTGGAAGTCGCCGGCGAGCTCCTCGGCAAAGTGGGTCAGACGGAACGGGGCGCGATCGCGAGCGCAGCTGGCGATCAGGTCGGTGAGCTCATTGAGCTTGCGCGAAAGGGCGAGCTCGGTCGGGTCGGTCAGCAGCGAGTAATCGACGTTCTCACCGATGGCCTTGGCGGCAACGGCCTTCATGCCCATCTCGTCGGCCTGCTCGGCGGTAACGTCGGCGGCACGGCGCAGGATGGAGCACACGCGGGCGTGAGCATACTGCACGTAATAGACCGGGTTGGAGTTGTCGCGCTTCTTAACGGCCTCAATGTCGAAGTCGACCATCTGGTTGGAGCTCTTGGAGATGAGCGTGTAGCGAGCGGCATCGGAGCCGACCTCGTCGACGAGCTCCTGCAGGGTCACCATGGTGCCCTTGCGCTTGGACATACGGACGGGCTTGCCGTTACGCAGCAGGTTGACGAGCTGGCCCAGTAGAACCTCGAACTTGCCGGGGTAACCCAGAGCGTCGCAGACGCAGCGGACGCGCTCGATGTAACCGTGGTGGTCGGCGCCCCAGATGTCGATGACGTGATCGACGCGCTGGAACTTATCCCAGTGATAGGCGACGTCGGAGGCGAAGTAGGTGTACTCGCCGTCGGACTTGATCAGGACGCGGTCCTTGTCGTCGCCCAGATCGGTGGAGCGGAACCACAGGGCGCCGTCCTTGGTGTAGAGGTAGCCCATCTTGTCGAGCTTCTCAAAAGCGCGGTCGACGGCGGAGGTGCCGGCGGTCTCGCCCTCGGTGTCCTTCACATACAGCGAGCGCTCGGAGTACCAACGGTCAAAGTCGCAGTTGACGGCGTGGCAGAGGTCGCGCATGTTATCGACCATCTTTACATAGCCGCGCTCGCGGAAGCTCTCCATGCGCTCCTGAGGATCGGCGTTGACCCACTTATCGCCGTCGGTGCGCCAGAACTCGGCGGCCTCGTCGATGATGTAGTCGCCGCCGTAGGAGTCCTTGCCCAGAGTCTCGGCAAAGTTGTCCTGATACGGATGGGTCTCGGGATGCTCGTCGTTCTCGTCGGCAACAAAGGCGTCACGGTCGGCGATCAGCAGCTTGTGAGCCTCGTCGATATCAACTCCCTGCTTGGCGATGATGTCGGCAAGCTGCATATAGCGCGTGCTGATGGAGTTGCCGAAGGTGTTCATCTGAGAGCCGTGGTCATTGATGTAGAACTCACGCTGGATCTCATAGCCGGCGTGGTCCATAACGCGGCAGAGCGAATCGCCCAGCGCGGCCCAGCGGCCGTGGCCGATGTGCATGGGGCCGACGGGGTTGGCGGAAACGAACTCGACCTGGGTCTTCAGGCCACCACCGACGTTGGACTTAGCGAAGTCCATGCCCTTCTCGCGAGCCTCGCCAAAGATGGCATTCTTGACGGCAACGGAGAGGTAGAAGTTGATGAAACCGGGGCCTGCGATCTCAACCTTCTCGATCGCGGGATCCTCGGGCATATGGGCAACGATGGCCTCGGCGATCTTGCGCGGGGCGCAGTGGGCCAGCTTGGCGGACTTCAGGGCCATGGTAGAGGTCCACTCGCCATGAGAAGTGTCAGCCGGTCGCTCGATAGCGCAATCGTCAAGTTCAAATGCGGAAAGGTCGCCGGCCTCCTGGGCCGCAGCAAGCGCAGCGCGTACCAGCTCTTCAATCTTCTCGGGCATAGATCCTCCTTGTGTTAAAGCCCCCGAGCTCTTGGTCACTCGTAGGGCAAAAGCCAGAGTTTGTAGCACTCTATCACAAGCGACGGGCACTGTCGCAGGGTAAAGCCAATCGAAATTGCATATGCACAAAATTGACTACAGCTTGTATGGAGTCACTCAAAGATGCCGGTCTGCCTGCAGATTATGCACGCGTTGAAAATGCATAAAGGTGTGAATGAGCTGTGTCTTTTATCGAATACTCTTACCTATCAGAGTTGTGTGCTTTTCCTGCATAAAGCGAGGATTTGCGCACGTCAGCGTGTTATTCTAGACATACGTAAATTCGTATAAGTTGGAGGTAGCATGTTCTCAATCGGTCAACACGTCATTCATCCGGGTCAGGGAGTCTGCACCGTCGTCGGTTTTAGGGACGACACGCCGCAGCCCATGTTGTTGCTCGAGGCCAAGCAGGGGCATGCGCAGACGATCCTTATGTACCCCGTGGCGCAGGCCGACCGTCTGCATGCTGCCATCTCTCAGCAAGATGCCGAGCATCTGCTGAGCCACTATGACGAGCTGGAGTGCGACACCTTTACCGAGCGCAACAGCTCGCTTGAAGAGACACACTTTAAGCAGCAGCTCAAGCTGGGCGCGCCCGAGACGGTCCGCGTGGCAAAGACCATGATGCACCGCATTCGCCAGGCCGAGGAAGCCGATAAAAAGCCCAGCTCTTACTATATGCGTGTACTCAAGGAAGCCAAGCGCCGCTCCATCGAGGAGTTCGCCGTGGCATTGGGCGTCACCGAGGAGGCCGCCGAAGCCCGCCTAGCCCAAGCCGCCCTCAACTAACCCATCCGCGCCAAAAACCACCACAAAGGGGACAGGCACCTTTGTGGTGGTTTTTTCGTTCTAGTCGTTCTAGTAGTATTCATTCTTATTGATACCCACGAGCACAAGGAGTCTCTTATGGCAGAGCCGCTTACCGCCGGAATCACCCGCGACCGCGCGTTCGAACTGCTCAACGAACACAACAAGGACCCGTTCCACATCACCCATGGCGAGACGGTCGAGGGCACTATGCGCTACTTTGCGCGCGAGTTCGACCCCGAGAACGAGGAGTTTTGGGGCATCGTCGGTCTGCTGCACGACCTGGATTGGGAGGAGCATGAGGACGACCCCATGAACCACACCATCTATGCTGCCGAGATTCTTGAGGGCGAAGGTGCGTCTCCCGAGCTCATTCGCGCCATCCAGACGCACACGTCGGACTTCAACACCTCGCTGCCCAAACCCGAGCTGCAGATGGAAAAGATCCTGTTTGCCTGCGATGAGCTCACCGGCCTGATCGGCGCTGCAGTCATCATGCGCCCGAGCAAGAGCGTTATGGACTTTACGACCAAGTCGCTCAAGAAGAAGTTCAAGGACAAGCGCTTTGCCGCCGGCTGCTCGCGCGACGTGATTTCGCAGGGCGCCGAGATGTTGGGCTGGGAGCTCCCCGAGCTCTTTGACCGCACCATCGCGGCCATGCAGTCCTTCGCCCCCGACCGCGATACCTTCCAGGCCTAACCGCCCACGCCACCTAAAACCGCCACAAAGGGGACAGGCACCTTTGTGGTGGTTTTTGTTTGCGCGGGCGTTAGGGGCGGACCTGGCCGGTGCCTCGGAGCTTGTATTTGTAGGTGGTGAGGGCCTCGGCGGCAAAGGGGCCACGGGCGTGGAGCTTTTGGGTCGAGATGCCGATCTCGGCGCCCAGGCCAAACTCGCCGCCGTCGGTAAAGCGCGTGCTGGCGTTGGCGTACACGGCCGAGGCATCGACCGCGTCCAGGAAGCGCTCGCAAGCATCCGTATCCTCGGCAACGATGGCCTCGGAGTGCATCGTGCCGTAGCGATTGATGTGTGCGATGGCCTCGTCCTCGTTTGCCACGACCTTCACGCTCATCTCGAGCGCCAGGTACTCGCGACCCCAGTCCTCCTCAGTCGCGGCGACGTAGTCATCGCCCTCCACAAAGCCGGCATCGGCGCACGCGGCGCACGTGGCCTCGTCGCCGTGAATGAGCACGCCGTGGTCGTGCAGCACGGCAACGACCGCGGGCAAAAACACATTGGCCACAGCATGGTCGACCAGCAGCGACTCGGCGGCATTGCACACGCCTACACGCTGGGTCTTGGCATTAACGATAATATTGAGCGCTTTATCGAAGTCGGCGGATTCATGCACGTAGATGTGGCAGTTACCCGTGCCCGTCTCGATCACCGGAACGAGCGACTCGCGCACGCAGCGCTGGATCAGGCCCGCACCGCCACGCGGAATGAGCACATCGACGACGCCGCGGAGCTTCATGAGCTCGCCGGTGGCCTCGCGGTCGGTAGACTCGATCATCGACACGGCCTCGCGCGGGAAGCCCTTGGCCTCGAGCGCATCGGCCAGCAGCTCAGAAATCATGGCACACGAGTGATAGGCCAGCGAGCCGCCGCGCAGAATGCAGGCGTTGCCGGTGCGGATGCAGATGCCCGCGGCGTCGGCCGTCACGTTGGGGCGCGCCTCGTACACCATGGCGACCAGGCCCAACGGCACGCTCACGCGGGTGAGGTCCACGCCGCTTGCGAGCACGCGGTGGTCGAGCACGCGGCCGACAGGATCGGGCAGCTCGGCGAGCTTCTCCAGGCCGGCGGCCATACCCTCGACGCGCTCGGGCGTCAGCAGCAGACGGTCGAGGAGCCCCGCCGAGGTCCCCGCATCGCGCGCGGCGGACATATCGAGCTCGTTGGCGGCGACGATGGAGTCGACACCGTTGCGCAGTGCTGCGGCCATGGCGCGCACGGCCTCCTGGCGCTGCTCGTCGCTCGCCGTGGCAAGCGAGGCCGACGCTGCCTTAGCGGCAACGGCAAGATCGTGGACATACGTGGCCATATCGACCGACATGGGCGGCCCTTTCTCCTAGAAGTTTGCAACCATGGTAGCCGATTTGCGCATGGCCTCGCCCGCGGCGGTAGAATTGGTCAACCCGAAACACCGCAACGAACGGAAGACTCACATGGCCCTCATCACTTCGTACCACGTCCCCGGCCTGTATGTCGAGGACCACAGCATCGACGTCCCCCTCGACTGGCGCGGCCTGGAGCCGATGCTCCTGGCCGTCGGCAGCACCATGCGCCGCGGCGCTATACCGACACCCATCGCCGGCGCGCCCGAGAGCATCAAGCTCTTCTACCGCGTGGTTTGCGCACCCGACCGCATCAACGACGACCTGCCGCTCCTTCTCTTTTTGCAGGGTGGCCCCGGTGGCGAGAGCCCGCGTCCGCTGTCGCCCACAAGCGATGGCTGGATCGAAGAGGCCGTCAAGCATTTCCGCGTCGTGCTGCCCGACCAGCGCGGTACCGGGCGCAGCAGCTGTGTAGACGGGCGCACGATTGCCGCACTGGGCGAGCGCGCCGAGGCGGCAGGCTCCGATGCGGCCCGCTCGCAGGCGGACTTCCTCAAGCGTCACCTCGCCAGCTCCATCGTGCGCGATTTTGAGTACCTGCGCCTGGTGGGCTTTGGCGGCAAGCCCTGGGTCACACTCGGGCAGAGCTACGGCGGCTTTTTGACGTTGAGCTATCTGTCGCTCTTCCCCGAGGGCGTGGCGGCAAGCTTTACCTGCGGCGGCATTCCGCACGTGCCGGCGAGCGCCAGCGAGGTCTACGCGCACACCTTCCCGCGCATGGCCGCCAAGACGCAGCAGTATTACGACCGTTACCCCGCCGATGTCGAGCGCGTGGCAGCCCTGGCCGATGCGCTCGAGGCTCAGAAGCCCGTACTGCCCGACGGCTCGCCAATGACGGTCGAGCGCCTACAGCTCATGGGCAGCGACTTTGGCATGAAGCCGAGCTTTGAGCGCATGCATTGGATTATCGATCACGCGTTTGTTACAGGCGACGGTACGCTGAGCTGCGGCTCCTCGGTATCCGACAGCTTTTTGATGCGCGCCTTCGAGCGCACCAACACGCGCACGAATCCGCTGTACTGGACGCTGCAGGAGTTCATATACGCCGACGGTGACACTATGCCCATTGGCTGGGCCGCAGCTGAAGAGAAGGCACACCACGCCGAGTTCGACACCCTCGCGCGCCCGCTCATGTTTACCGGCGAGGCCATGTTCCCGTGGATGTTCGAGCAGATGCCCGAGCTCAAGCCCTTCAAGCCCGCCATGGACCTGCTGATGGAAGACACCAGCTGGGACAAGATCTATGACCCGCAGCGCCTGGCCTGCAACGAGGTGCCGCTCCAGGCCGCGGTGTACTTCGATGACATGTACGTCGATTCGAGTCTGCAGCTCGACACGCTCAGCCGCGTGGGCAACTCGCACGCCTGGGTAACCAACGAGTTCGAGCACGACGGCCTGCACGGCAGTGTGGTATTCAAGCACCTCTTCGACGAGTCCCTCAACCGCGGAGACCTGCGCCGAATCTTCTAGCAAAGGAGTGTCCCCACCTGCCGGCACAATAGAAACGTCCCCAAGTGCCGGAAAAGGAGAGGCAGCACTGCTGGCAAAACGAGCCGCAGCGCTGCCTCTCTTTATGCAAACACTATCAAGTTGTCCCTATGGATTGCGGGCTTCTCGGCTAGGTCTGCCAGTAGACGGTTGCCGGCAATCTGGTCCTGGCGGCGGCCGGCGGCAAGCTCCAGCACGTCCGAATCGGCCTCGGCGATACCGCGGGCGACAACCATGCCGCTCGGGTCGCACACGTCGAGCACATCGCCCTCGGCAAACTGGCCATCGACCTCGCGAATACCCACCGCGAGCAGCGACGATCCGCGGCTGACCAGCGCCTTCGCGGCGCCGTCATCGACCGTCACCGAGCCGTGCGCCTTGTCGCCCAGTGCAATCCACAACTTGCGCGGCGCAATGTCCAGGCGCTCCGCCGGCGGATCGAACAGCGTACCCACGCTCTCGCCGCGGGCCAGACGCACGAGCGCATCGGGCTCCTCGCCCGAGCAAATCACGCTTTGAATGCCCGCCGTCATGAGAATGCGGCTCGCGCGAATCTTGGTGATCATGCCGCCCGTACCCACCGATGTGGAAGAATCGCCCGCCGAGGCGATAATCTTGGCATCGATCTTATGCACGACCGGGATAAACTCGGCCGTCGGATCCTCATGCGGATTGGCGGTGTAGAGGCCATCGATGTCCGAGAGCGTCACGCACAGATCGGCAGAAACCAGGCAGCTCACAAGCGCCGCCAGCGTGTCGTTGTCGCCAAACTTGATCTCATCGACGGTGACGGTATCGTTCTCGTTGACGACCGGCACCACGCCGAGCTCCACCAGGCGAAGCAGGGCGTCGCGCGCGTGCAGGTAGGACGTGCGGCGCGCCGTGTCGTGACGCGTGAGCAGCACGAGCGAGGTGAGCAGGTCGCGCGCATGGAACTCCTCGTCGTAGGCCGACGAGATGATGCACTGACCGGCCGAGGCGCAGGCCTGCAGGCTCGGCAGGTCGCCGACCGGCTTACGGTCGAAGCCCAGCACGGGATAGCCGCAGGCAATGGCGCCCGAGCTCACCACGATCAGGCGCCAGCCAAGCTCGCGCAGCGCTGCGGCCTGGTCGGCAAGCCCGCCGATAAAGGCGCGGTTGACCTTGCCGTCGGCGCCCACCACCGTGGACGAACCGATCTTTACCACCATCGTTTTATAAGAAGTCGTCATACGTCAAACCAATCAACTGTTCAGCGAACGGCCGAGCCGGCGGCCAGGGAAGCGTGACTCGCCCCTACCGCCCAAGGAATTAGTGAGCCCAGGGAAAGGCAGAGGCCGCGGCCATGTTCTTACGCACGAGCTCGTCGCGCACCTGAGCCAGGCCCTGCTCCATACCCACCACATAGGTCTGCGGGTACAGGAAGCGCTTGAAAGCTGCGTCCAGATGGTCGAGCGCCCAAGCACAGCGCTCGCGCGCGTCCTGGATGCTCTCACGCGGAGCCACCGCACTGCCATCGCGCACGATCGGCACCAGCAGCTCGCGATACTCGAGTTCGGACACGTCGGTCACCAGGGCGGCATCGTTCACGGCCACAAGGGTATTGCCGCGCGCGGCGCCCTCCCCCGCCAGATGGTCCTCGTCGTAGATCATGTCGCAGACCGGGCCGCCAAAGCCGTCGTAATAACGGCGCACGCGTTGCACACCCGGGATCGTGCGCTTGTATGGCTGCTCAGAGAGCTTGACCACCGGCGTCCATGGATCTGCCTCGCTCGCACGGCGGGCGGAAAGCTTGTACACGCCGCCCAGCGCCGGCTGGTCATAGCAGGTCGCAAGCTTGGTACCCACGCCAAAGCTGTCGATGGGCGCGCCCTGGTCGAGCAGCGACTGAATCGTGTACTCATCCAAATCGTTAGAAACCGAGATCCCCACATAGGGCAGGCCCTCGGCATCAAAACGGCCGCGCACATACTTAGAGAGCTTGGCGAGGTCACCGGAGTCGATGCGAATGGCCGACAGGCGCTCGCCCACCGCTTCCATCTCCTTGGCAACCGTAATGGCATGTTCACAGCCCTCGCGCACGTCATAGGTGTCGATGAGCAGCGTACAGTTCTTGGGGCTCGACTTGGCAAAGGCGCGGAAGGCCTCGAGCTCGGAATCGAAGCTCATCACCCAGCTGTGCGCATGCGTGCCAAAGACGGGAATACCGTAGCGGCGGCCGGCGAGCACATTGGACGTAGAGGAGCAGCCGGCAACGTAGCTCGCGCGCGCGACGGCCAAGCCGCCATCGGGACCCTGAGCGCGGCGCAGGCCAAACTCGGCAACGGGACGGCCGTCCGCCGCCAGCACCACGCGCGCCGTCTTGGTGGCGACAAGCGTCTGGAACCCAACGATGTTGAGCAGCGCCGTCTCAAGCAGCTGGCACTCCAGCGCGGGGCCGGTGACGCGAACCATGGGCTCGCGCGGAAAGACGAGCTCGCCCTCGGGCACGGCGTCGATGTTTACATGCGCACGAAAATCGCGCAGGTAGTCGAGGAATCCAGGCTTGAACATCGCGCCGCCGGCCGGGGCCTGGAGCGAGGCGAGGTAGTCGATGTCCTCGGGCGTAAAGCGCAGATTCTCGACCAGCTCGGGCAGTTCGGCGGTGCCGCACATGACGGCATAGGCGCTGCCAAAAGGATGGTCGCGGTAAAACGCGGTAAAACAACCCTGCTCATTGGCCTTGCCGCTCTCCCACAGGCCCTGGGCCATAGTGAGCTCGTACAGATCGGTGAGCATTGCAATGTCGGTGGGATGCGAGATGTCGGTCAAAGCCATGGGGCGACCTTTCGGATGCGTTGTGCAGAGGTTGAGGGTTGGAAAAGGGCAGAGTGTTCGGGCATGGCACCCAGCGCGAATGGGCTAGAGCAGGCCCATGCTGGTCAGGATCGTGTAGCCCATAAAGATGACAAACGCAATGAGGGCAAGGACAATGATGATTTTTTGAGCCGGCGCCATGCCAGGGATCTCGTTCTCGCCCGTAGGCTCCTTGGAGGTAACCATGCGCTGGGCAAAGGTCATCTCGTCACGGCTCGGCTTGGGCTCGACGGACTTGGAACGAGCGACCTTTTTAGGCTGAGGTTTAGGTGCGGTGGGCGCGGGCTTCGCGGCGGCGGGCTTGGGCGCGGGGGCGACGTTCGCGGCGGCCTCCTCGGCCTTCGCACGCTCGGCACGCAGGGCGGCCAGCTCCTCACGCTCGCGGCGTGCCTCTTCCTGGGCCTCGCGACGAGCTTTCTCGGCGCGGAGCTCTTCCAACTCGGCGCGTTCCTCGGCAGACAGTGGTTGGGACTCAAGCTTGGCCATGGTACAGCCCTTTCTTTTAAAAAAAGCCGCCGACACAATGTCAGCGGCTTATCAAATCCAAGGGTGGAGACGAAGGGAGTCGAACCCTCGGCCTCTGCCATGCGACGGCAGCGCTCTCCCAACTGAGCTACGTCCCCAAGACAAGTTGATATTTTACCTACGGCTCGCCAACTGTCAACGCCCAATACCCAGTCTTTTTGGGACGCGGCTATTTTGACAACTTTTCGAGCAGGCGATCCTCTCGATGATTTTTTAATCCCCGTCCCAGAAAAATCATCGGCGAGCGCACTACTTTGCGCTGGTGAGGACGCCGGTGGTGTCGAACGCCGGGGTGAAGCTCTCGTCTACCGCTCCGCCTTCTTGCCAAAACATCGTCGTAAAGCCCAGGTCGTCGGCATGGTCGAGCACCTGCTCGTACTCCTCGCGCGTCACGGCGCGCGCCAGGTCGCCGCCTTGTTCGCGCATGAGGGCATTGGGCGTGTACTGGTTCATGACCGAGATCGGCACGTCGCCCACCGTCTGCCACACCAGGTCCAACACGCGGCACGAATCGTCCGCATGCCCCGGCAGCACCAGATGACGCACGATTATGCCGCGCTTCATGAGCCCGTCCCCGTCTACCAGCTCTCCCCCGCGGCGCTCAATTTCGCGCGCCATCTGGGCCAGACCCGACACAGCCACGCGCGGGTAGTCCTTAATATGAGAGAGTGACTGCGCAAGCGCCGCATTGGCATACTTAAAGTCGGTAAGCCACACGTCGACCAAATCGCCGAGCGCCGCCACGGCACTCGCACGCTCATAACCGCTCGTGTTGTAGACGATTGGAATGACCAGTCCGCGCTCCCGAGCTGCGGCAATCGCGGGCGGCAGCAGGTGAGCATAATGCGTCGCCGTCACCAGATTGATGTTATTGGCACCTTGGTCCTGCAGCTCCAGCATAATCTCGACCAGGCGCTCGGGCGAAATCTCAAGCCCGAAATTGCCCGTCGAGATCTCGTGGTTCTGGCAATAGATACATTTGAGCGAGCAGCCGCTAAAGAAGATCGTGCCCGAACCGGCCTCGCCCGAGATAGGCGGCTCCTCCCACATATGAAGCGCCGCGCGGGCCACCTTGAGCGTGTCATCGGCACCGCATACGCCGTGCGCACCCTCGTCGCGCACCGCACCGCAACGGCGCGGACACAAATGGCAGGCGGGCGAAAAAAGTTCGGTCAACGGCGTCGGCATAAAAACATGCTCCAAAACAACGATTCAGCAGCTCAAACGTAAAGGGACCAACCGCACAGACGGCTCGAGCCCAAGGCGCCGTAATCGTCCGACACGATTTTTGTAATGTCAAGACTGGAATCGATAAAGTGCCGCTTTATGATGTAGGTATTCCGCCCCCCGCGGAGCAACTGGGTGAACCGTCGCGTTTATTTAGGGAGCCCACACAGTCGTACCTAGTACAGGTATCCTTCGTTGTTAAGGACGCTGGAACAGTCGATGAGGGCACCCACCTGTTTTAGGTGGGTTCATTTTCGTAACGTGGGGGGTGGTTTTCTTTTGCCGAAAATCGCCATTACAGTCCATATGGATCCCCACCGGCATCCCAACAGTCCATCGACAACATCCCAATATCTGGTAAGCGCGTGATTATCGCTGCGTGCAATTCCATGCACCCCCCTTGGTCGAGTATCATGGTTCGGCTATGCCCTTTGCGCTTAGCAACCTTTGACCTTTTCCTTCGACGCTTGGCGGTTTTTAGATTCATGGCTTCATCCCCGAGCTACATACCGTATCTATGCGTGGCAGCGGCGGCCTTTATCACGACCTTCCTCACGGTGCCCCTGGTCAAGCGCCTGGCAATTAAGCTCGACGCCGTCGACTATCCTTCTAAGCGCCGCATCAACACCAAGCCCATCCCGCGTTTGGGCGGAACGGCGGTGTTTTTGGGCCTGGTCGTTGCCTGTATTGTGCAAATCCTAGGCACCTGGTACCTGGGTTGGCCGCCCGTTTTGGTGCCCCACCCCCGTCTGCACATCAGCTACCCCATACTTGCGCTTTCTTTTACCGTCATCTTTGCGACCGGCGCTATCGACGACGTCTTCCAGCTCAAGCCCAAGCAAAAGCTAGCCGGACAGGTCCTCGCCGCGCTTATCGCCTGTATCGGCGGCCTGCGGATCGGCGTCATCGTCAACCCGTTTGCCCCCGGCGAGATCATGCTCGGATGGCTCGCCTACCCCATCACCGTGATCTATCTGGTGGCATTCACCAACATCATTAACCTCATCGACGGCCTCGACGGCTTGGCCACGGGCATCTGCGGCATCGCCTCGTTCACCATGTTTTCGATGGCCGTTCTCTCGGGCCGTATCGACGCCGCTGCGCTCTCCATTGCGCTCTTTGGCGCCTGTCTGGCCTTTTTGCGCTACAACTTCAACCCCGCAAGCATCTTCTTGGGCGACTCGGGGTCGTTGCTTCTGGGCTTTGCACTGGGCTCCATCTCGCTGCTCAACGTGAGCCGCACCGCCGCACTCACCTCGCTTATCATCCCGCTCATCGTTGCCGGCGTGCCCATCATCGACACGTTTAGCGCCATCGTGCGCCGCAAGCGCGCGCACATTAGCATCGGGCAGGCCGACAAGGGCCACATCCACCACCGCCTGATCCAAGAGGGCTACAACCAAAAGCAGGCTGTGCTGCTCATCTATGCCTGGTGCATTATGCTTTCGGCCGGCGCCGCCGCGATCAACCAGGTCGAGGTGCCCATGCGCGTGCTCATCTTTACCGTGCTCGCCATTGGCTCGGCGGCCTTTGCCAAGCATCTACATCTGTTTGAGCCCGTGCTACGCCACCATTACAACAAGCGCACGCACGAGGACGAGCTCGTCACCCCCGACGACCCCGCCTTTAAGCAGGAGGAGCAGGCAGCAGAAGAACGCAAGGAGGAGCGCCACCACAGGCGCTAGGGTAAGCTGCCGAGGATGCGTCCAGACGCCGCCGGCCAAACGCGCAGCCACGCCGCGCCCATCGCACAAGCCGCCGCTCTCCCGCCCCTCGCCTACTTACGACCCGCCCCTCCAATAAACGCGTTATCATCTTGACCCATGAACATACGTTAGGAGCAATCATGCCAAACGAGAACAGCTACGAAGTCGCGCTGCAAAAGAGCAACGCCATTCGCGAGGGCCTGGCCAAAACGCCCGAGAAGTTCACCATGCTCACCGGCGACCGCCCCACCGGCCGTCTGCACCTGGGTCACTACTTCGGCACCCTCAAGGGCCGTGTTGAGCTGCAGAACATGGGCGCCAAGACCAACGTGCTCATCGCCGACTACCAAGTCATCACTGACCGCGACACGACCGAGCACATCCAGGACAACGTGTACAACATGGTCATGGACTACCTTGCCTGCGGCATCGACCCCGACAAGACCATGATCTACGCGCACTCCGCCGTGCCCGCCGCCAACCAGCTCATGCTGCCGTTCCTGTCGCTGGTCTCAGAGGCCGAGCTGGCGCGCAACCCCACGGTAAAGGCCGAGATGGAGGCCTCGGGCCACGAGCTCACCGGCCTTCTGCTCACCTACCCGGTGCACCAGGCCTGCGACATCCTGTTCTGCAAGGGCAACGTGGTGCCCGTCGGTCGCGACCAGCTGCCGCACATCGAGCTCACCCGCACCATCGCCCGCCGCTTTAACAACCGCTACGGCAAGGTGTTCCCCGAGGTCGACGCACTGCTGTCCGAGACCCCGCTGCTGCCGGGCCTGGACGGTCGCAAGATGAGCAAGAGCTACGGTAACGCCATCAACATCTCGATGACCGCCGAGGAGACGGCCAAGCGCATCAAGAAGAGCCAGACCGACTCCGAGCGCATGATCACGTTCGATCCCGAGAACCGCCCCGGCGTGTCCGGCCTGCTTTCAACCGCCGCCATCTGCACCGGCCGTTCCGAGGTCGAAATTGCCGAGGAGATTGGCATGGGCGGCTCCGGCCAGCTCAAGAAGTACGTGACCGAGGCCGTCAACGAGTACTTCGCGCCGATCCGCGAGCGTCGTCAGCGCTATGAGAACGATCTGGACTATGTGAAGGACGTGCTGCACGAGGGCAACCGTCGCGCCAACGAGATTGCCGAGCAGACCCTGGCCGAGGTTCAGGACGCCATGGGCATGGTGTACTAGGCAAAGCGCCTTCGCACAACATAGACGGTGAGACTGAATCCTCACCGAAACAGGAACAGGCCCGCTGGCAGATAGTTGCCAGCGGGCCTGTTCCCGAAGTACACCGTTGAATCGCACAGAGGGGAGGAATGCGAATCAAACTCAACAGGGCAGGCTTTTTCATCGCCTATTGCCTGCTCCGTTGCTGAAAACAATATAGTTCACCGTGGTTTACTTTGCTGCGACAAACCGCGCCGACATACCTTCTCCATAAGTTAACCTCGGTAAACCTGCCAAAACCACCACAAAGGGGATAGGCACCTTTGTGGTGGTTTAAGCCACGGCAGAGCCGCTAGAGCCCTGCAGGCCAGCGACAGGCGGCCAAGTCGACGTGCATGTCGTCCTTAAACGCCACACCCTCCCCTAGCAAAAGCTCACGTTGAGCATCGGGACCGCCAAAAGCAAAACCATCGCATATGCGGCCATCGGCAAACACCACGCGGTGACAGGGAATCTCGCCGGGGCGTGGATTGCCATGCAGGGCATACCCCACATACCGCGCACTTCGTGGACGTCCAGCAAGCAGCGCCACCTGACCATACGTGGCGACCATCCCCTCGGGAATCTGCTCGACCACCTCGTACACCCGCTCAAAAAAGCCCTCAGACGCCATTGCTCGCTCCCTTCCACCCGGAATAGCATAAACCACCACAAAGGTGCCTGTCCCCTTTGTGGTGGTTTTGGCAGGCGAACTAGTTAACGGGCTGGAAGAAGGCTACGGCTACGGCGCCGGGGCCTACATGGGTGCCGATGGTGGCGCCGATGGTGTGAACGGGCAGTTCGCCCTCGGTGTGGTCAGCGCACAGTGCCGCGCTGTCCTCGATATACTTCTTGAGCACCGCATCCGAAAGGCCCGTATAGCCGAGCGCCAGCGGCATGGAAAAGTCGATGCCGCCTGCCTTTTCGACCTTCTGGTTGAGCAGGTTACGGCCGTTCTTGGAACCGCGCGCCTTGCCCAGCTGCACGATCAGACCGTCCTCGGCAGCCACGACCGGCTTCACGTTGAGCAGCGTGCCCACAGCGCCCGCCGCAGCAGACAGGCGGCCGCCGCGCACCAGGTACTCCAGCGTCTCGAGCAGGCCGATGACGACCACGCGGTCGCGCACGGCCTCGACAGCATCCGCGATCTCAGCCGCGCCGCGGCCCTCGTCCACCAAGCGCAGGGCATACTCGACCAGCACGCGCTCGCCCAGGGTAACGTTATTGCTATCCACCACGTACACATCGCCGCCCGGGGCCTCGGCAAGTGCGGTGCGGGCACTCTGATTGGTGCCCGAAAGCTTAGCGCCCACGGTAATAATCACAGCCTCATCGCCGGCCTCACGCGCCTCGGCAATCGCCTGCGAAAACGCGTACGGGTTGACCTGGCCGGTCTTGGGCAGCTCATCGCGCTCCACGAGCATCTCGTAAAAGCGCTGGTGATCGATGTCGACGCCATCCATGTACACATCGGTGCCAAAGGTGACGGACAGCGGCAGAACATGCAGAGCGGGGTGCTCAGCCGGCGACATATCGCTTGCGGAATCGGTAATAATGCGGACGGACATAACGAATCCTTTCTTGCGCAGGTCCCGCGCGGGGAATTTTGACAGCAATGCCCCGGCACGGCATACGCGCTCAAACGGGACTATGCAGTTTTTAATGGGAAGCAAATGCCTTGGCGGCCTTAGATCTCACGCAGGGTGTTGAGAATCGTACGCAGCGACGCATACATCTGCTCGCGCTGCTCCACACCCATAGCCTTACCGGTGGTGTCGAGCACCTCGCGAATGATGCGGTCCGCCTCGCTCATGCTCTCGCCGCCCAGAGCGGTCAGGCGCACCGGGGCACGATACTTAACGGCCGCATCACCCGAGTCGTCGACCTCGACGTAGCCGCCCTCCTCCAGATGCGCGAGCGTGCGCGAGACGGCGGCACGGGTCACGCCTGCCATGCGAGCCAGGTCAGCGCCAGTCAGGCCGTCCTTGCTGCGCTCAAGATAGTACAGGCACATAACGTCGGAGCCCTTGAGGCCCAGCCTTGCGCCCTCGGATGTCTTAATGCGCTGGATCTCCTTGTAGAGCCCGCTGATCAGTCCGACAAAGTCCTCGAAACGTGTCTCGTCGTTCTGCTGCATGGGAGACGACCGCCTTTCGCTTACATGATGCTAACGGGTAAACATCTTAGCCGCACGAGGCAACACCCATACCCAAATATCCCATTTGTTAACCCATCAACATAAAAACCACCACAAAGGGGACAGGCACCTTTGTAGTGGTTTTGACCGGCGAACATGATCCGCAGGCGTCGTTACAGTTCCACGCAGGGATTGTCGCGGGTCACAAGCGTCTTAACGACAACCGTCGCTCCCAGATAGCGCTCGAGCAACTCGGCGAGACGATCAACGGTAGCCTGGCAATCCCCCATCCGCTCGGGCTCCACGCACTCAATCGCCAGGAATGCATCGGCCGAATCGTCGGACAGCGCCGTGCGAACGCCATCGCGCCAGTTCCAGCAGCGGCATACGGCGCCCGCATCATCGATGTAGGCGAGCTCGCCGGGCAGCGTCGGGTCATCCGTTTCCTCGCCAAGTGGCAGGAACGCATCGCCGCCGTCAGTCACCTTCAAGCAAAGATCCCCCTCAATCGCATGCAGGTCCTCGCCGCCAACGGGCAGCGCGTAGGTCAGCGACACCGTGTTGTAGATGTCCACCGCGGGCGTAATGTGGCCCACCGGTTTGCCCTTGAGCACGCGCTTGAGCAGGTTCTCAATTGAGCAACGCGCGCCCTTTTTGGTCTTGAACAGCCGATAAGCCTCACGCCATGCCTTAACCGGCGCATTCTCGCTGATGGTATCACTCGTCAGGTGACGCTCCGCATCGATATTGGCGCGGTCGAGCAACGCGGCAATCGCATCAACGTCCTCTTGAGGAATCTGAGCCGCGGGCTTCATGCCCTTTACGACCACAACACCGACAGCCGCCTGCGGAAATAGCTCCCAAAACGAATCCTCGGCAATAAAGCTCTTCATGCGCTCTCCCTTCATAGCATGCGCCCGAGCCCGGGTGCCTAAACAAAAAGCGCCCTTACGACGGCCACCTTCAAAGTCCTACGGTGCCGCCACAAGAGCGCTTACGCTGCCCCCATCCGGAGAAGGGAGCGATATGTCAGGCGTATTGTAACCCGAGTCATCCGCGCAAGTAAAACCACCACAAAGGTGTCCCCTTTATGGTGGTTTTGGGTCTGAAGCAACGTTAGTGTCGGAGTCCCAGCAGGCCGCGGCCGCGATGACGGGCGTCGGCGTGCGCCTGAGCGTGCGGACCGGCGGCCTTGACGGACTCGGGCAGGTGCGAGTACTTCTTCTCGAAGTTCTCCTCGAACATCACCGCCAGATTGTGCGCGGCCTCGTCATAGCGCGCGGTGCTCTGCCAGTACTGGCGCGGCACCAGGATGCCGTCAGGCACACCGTGGCACGTCGTGGGAATGTCGACGTTAAAGATATCGTCGTGGACGAACTCGCTGTCCTCGATGGTGCCGTCGAGGGCGCGCGCGACCAGGGCGCGCGTGTAGGCCAGCTCAATGCGATGGCCAACGCCGTAGCCGCCGCCGATCCAGCCGGTGTTGACAAGGTACACACGCGTGCGGCCGTCGGCGATGCGCTCACCGAGCATCTTAGCGTAGACCATGGGGTCGAGCGGCATAAACGGCTCGCCGAACAGCGAAGAGAACGTGGGCGTGGGCTCGGTGACGCCGACCTCGGTGCCGGGGATCTTGGCCGTAAAGCCCGTCACAAAGTGATACATGGCGGCGTCGGCCGTCAGGCGCGAGATGGGCGGCAGCACGCCAAAGGCATCGCAGGTCAGGAAGAGCACGACGCTTGGAGTGGTGCCCATGCCCTTGGTCCACGCGTTGGGAATGTGCTCCACAGGGTATGCCACGCGCGTGTTGTGCGTGATCGAGATGTCGTCGTAGTTGGGCTTGCGGTTCTCGTCGAGCACCACGTTTTCGCAGATCGCGCCAAAGCGGACAGCGTTGAAGATCTCGGGCTCGTGGAACGCGTCCAGGCCCTCGCATTTGGCGTAGCAGCCACCTTCGATGTTGAAGATGCCCATGTCGGACCAACCGTGCTCGTCGTCGCCGATCAGTAGGCGCGTGGGGTTGGCCGAAAGCGTGGTCTTGCCCGTGCCCGAAAGGCCAAAGAACACGGCGGTCTCGTGCGTGACGGGATCCATGCTGGCCGAGCAGTGCATGGGCAGCACGTCGTCCTCGACGGGCAGCAGGTAATTCATGACGCTGAAGATGGACTTTTTGATTTCGCCGGAGTAGCCGGTGCCGGCGACCAGAATCACGCGTTCCTGGAAGTTGATGACCACGGCAGCGCTGGAGTTGAGGCCCTTGATGGCAGGGTCGCACTGGTAACCGGGCGCTGCGAGTACGCAGAAGTCGGGCTCGCCGGTGCGCGCGATTTCGCGGGCGAGCGGACGGGCGAGCATCTGCTTAATAAAGAGTGCCTGGCTGGCACGCTCGCAGGCAACGAGCAGTCGACGCGTGTGGTTGCGGTCGGCGCCTGCCATGCCACGGGTGACGAACACGTCGCGCTCGTTGAGATAGTCGACGATGCCGGCCTTGATGGCCTCATAGCTCTCGACGGACAGCGGGCGGTTGACGGCGCCCCAGGCAATCTTGTCGTGGACATCGGGGGTGTCGACGATAAAGCGGTCATTGGGGGAACGGCCGGTACGCTCCCCCGTCTCGATCACCAGCGCGCCGTTGGATGCCATGCGGCCTTCTTCGCGGCGGATAGCGTGCTCGACGAGCTCCGCGGCGGGTAGATCGACCAGCAGACGGGGCTGATTCTCGGCGGGATCTTCGACCAGCGTAATACCAAAGTTGGACAAAACATCTGCAGGGGTAACACCAGGCATGGGGCCTCCTTTAAAAACGCGACACGAGGACACGACGCGCACTTTACTCACGTAAAGCCCGTTGTACCCGATATGCAAAAACGTTTTTGCGGCAAGGGCGGCAAGCCCGCCCAACGGTCAAAAATCGCAGGCAAGCGGCCTAGTCATTGGGGACGTTTTTAAACGACTAATCGTTGGGGACACTCTTGAACAGGCAACAACCAAGGAGCGTCCCCGGATACCGGCACTCGGGGACGTTCCTAAAGTGCCGGCACATAAGGAACGTCCCCAAGTGCCGGCTACTGAATGGCGCCGCCGAAATTATCGAACAACCTGTTCAAAAACACGAACGAACACCGTCGCGTCTATACTAGAGCGCAGCAATAGAAAGGACTCCGCTTTGAGCATCACGCCCATCGATAGCATTCGCCGCGCCATCGCCCGCCGCAATGGCGTCGCCGACCCCACCGTATCGGACGGGGCGCACGGGCAGGGCGGACGCATCGAGAACGGCCTGTTCCCCGCATCGCACACCGCCGAGGAGCTCGCACGAATCCAAGAGCTAAGCCAGCGTAACGCCGGCGGTCCCGACAGCAGCCAGGCCACACGCCGTCGCCGCGAGCGCGATCGCCAGCCCGGCCCCATCCACCGCATGGTCAATGCCTGGTGGAACCGCCTGCTCGGAGCCGTCTACGGCGGCGGCTTCTCCACGCAAGAAGCCGAGTACGAAGATCACGCCACCCGTCGCGACTACCTTTGGAATACCCTGGGCACCGCCGTATGGGGCATGGCGTTTCCGTTGCTCACCATTGTGTCGACGCAGCTCGTGGGGGCCGAGGAAGCTGGCAAGTTCTCCATCGCCTTTGTCACCGGCACGCTCATCATGATCGCGTGCAACTATGGCGTGCGCAACTTTCAGGTCTCGGACATCGACGAAACGACGTCCTTTGCCTCTTACCAGCTCAACCGCTGGCTTTGCGGAGCGCTCGCGCTGGCATGCGGCCTGGTATACAGCAGCGCCCGCGGCTACGATGCGCAGATGGCCACAATCGGCCTGGGCGTCTACCTGTATAAGGTGATCGACGGCATTGCCGACGTGTACGAGGGCCGCCTGCAGCAGGCCGACAAACTCTACCTGGCCGGCATGAGCCAAACGCTACGATCCGTCGGCGTCATCGCGGTCTTTAGCGTGGCACTGTTCCTCACGCGCAGCATGCCCATCGCCGCCATGGCCATGGGTGTCACCGCCATCGCCTCGCTCGTGCTGGTCACCGCGCCGCTCGCCCTGCTCGAAACCGAAAAATCGCGCCGCGTGAGCCTGCGCGAGGTCGGTCACCTGTTTATCCAGTGCGCCCCGCTTTTTGGCGCGCTGTTCCTGTTCAACCTTATCGAGAGCATGCCCAAGTTCGTGATGGAAGGCACGCTGGCCTACAAGTATCAGCTGTACTTTAATGCCCTGTTCTTTCCAGCGCAGGCCATTTTGTTGAGCATCGGATTTGTCTATAAACCGCAGCTTCTGCGTCTGTCGAGCATTTGGGCTAATCCTCGCAAGCGTCGTCGCTTTGACCTGATTATTGTTGCCGTTATGGCGCTGATCGTGGTCATCACCGGCGTGTGCGCCGCATTTATGGCAGGTCCCGGTATTCCCCTCATGAGCTTTATGTACGGCCTCAGCTTTGAACGCTACCGTACGCTGGCGCTGCTGATGGTCGTCGCCGGCGGCGTCACCGCGGCCATCGACTTTATCTACGCCATCATCACGGTGCTGCGCCACGCTGGAGACGTCACCAAGATCTACCTGATCTGCTTCGCCGTAAGCGTGGTGCTGCCGGTGATCCTGATTAAGCTACTGGGTCTGATGGGCGCTGTGGTGAGCTACCTAGCCATCATGGCCCTACTCCTGGTGCTGCTGATTATCGAATACGCCCACATCCGCCAACGCATCGAGCGCGACCGCAACCCGTACGGCGCCTAATTGGCGCAATGGGGGTCTCGTTGCGGACGATTTGCGACACGCAAAACTAAGTGAGTAGACTTTTGCCGAATCCCTGACCACACCGGCAAAACACAAGTCAGTGACCTGCGGTTTTGTTGAGGCAAATTTGCCGGCTGCTCGGCATTTCCAAAAAAGTCTACTCACTTAGCCAGCGGGCAGCCAAAAAAGAACCGTCGCAACGTCGTTTGACTCCGTTGCGACGGTTTTTCGAGCATTTTCGCACTGCCGAGGACGCAGACGCTCCTCATTTCTCGCGCTTACCGAGCAAGAAGGCGCTATTCTCCGAAAGTAGTCAAAAAAGCTCCGTCCCAAATTAGCTACCCTTTGCACCGATTATTCGCCTGGGTTGATGTTCGCATAGAACTCGGCGCCGTCATCAAGGCGCAGGATACCGACGCGACCGAACTCGGAGCCGGTGGCGGCAGCGCAGTCGATGTCGATGCGATCGGGCACACCGGCGGCATCCTCGCCGCCCAGGCGCACGATCTGCCCGCGGCCCGACTCCTCATCGAGCCCCGCAAGACCACCGACCTCGCAATAACGCCCGAGCGACACCGTTGGCGTGTGACCGCTCACCACGACCGGACCCTTGCCCTCGGCAGAAAGCAGCCCGGTCGGCGCATCCCAATAGCCGTGACGAATCCACAGCAGGTCATCGGCCGACTGCACCGCGAGCATCTGCTGCAGCAGCTCGCGATCGGCACCCACCGCTCCAACGCCATCGGCACAATCGACGCCATGCTCAAGCAAAAACGCGCGCGCCGCCTTCATCTCGATTCCAGCATGTACCAGCAGATACGGGCGCTCCTCGGTCTCGGCCACCGCGTAGAGCGGCAGCGCGGCCATCCATCGCACGAGCTCCTCGTATGCGTCAAATTCCATGTCGTTGAGCTGCTCGCGCGTCGTCCAGCCACCGTTGATATCCCAGGTCTCGGCATCGAGCGGATCCTGGCCAATGATGGCATCGAGCATGATCTGCTCGTGATTACCCTTGAGCACGCGGGCGTTGGGCAGCGAGCGCACGAGCTTAATAACGCCGACCGGATCGGGCCCGCGATCGATCATGTCGCCCAACACGTACAGCGTGTCGTCGGACGTCAACGAAATCTTGGACAGGGCCTCGTCAAGCGCACGCACGTGCCCGTGAGCATCAGATGTCACATAGATCGCCATGGTACGCCTCTCCTTGCATTGCGGCCAAAGCCCGGCGCCGCAACTAAAACTTCAAGTTGAACTTAAACGTTACCCATTGTACTCCGTTGCAATAAAGCTGGAAAGGGTTTCCGAGCAGAGGCAAAGACGGCAGCCGTCTATGACGATATCGCGCACGCCCGCAATCCAACCCCATAAACCCACCATCTTTGGGTACAAATAACCGCAGACAACTAACCGTGCCACGCCAACCACCCAGGAGCGGACACCATCCATGAACCAGATCCTTCTTTTTATCGGCCTCGTCATCATTTTGTGCCTGACCATCAAACCCGTCGGCAAAAAGCTCCCCTTCCCCACCCTGCTTATCTTTATCGCGCTCGGCATGCTGCTGGGCGTCAACGGCCCGGCGCATATCGACTTTAGCGACTACGCACTCACCGAAACCGTCTGCAGCACGGCGCTGCTGTTCATCATGTTCTACGGCGGTTTTAACACCAACATCGACCGTGCCAAACCCGTCGCCGCGCCTGCGGTGCTGCTGAGCACGCTCGGCGTCGTCATCACTGCCGGCATTACCGGCGTGTTCGCGCACTTTGTACTGGGCTTCGACTGGATCGGCGGCCTGCTGCTGGGATCGGTCGTGGCGTCCACCGACGCGGCCAGCGTCTTTAGCGTGCTGCGCGAGCACAGCCTTTCGCTGAGGGGCGGCACCGACTCGCTGCTCGAGGTCGAATCGGGCTCCAACGACCCCGTCGCCTACATGCTCACCGCCGTGCTCGCCACACTCGCGGCCGGCGGCAATATCGACATTCCCGTGCTGCTGGCCAAGCAGATCATCCTGGGCGTGGGGCTGGGCCTTGCCATCGGCTGGATATCCAGCCGCCTGATTGAGCGCGCACACGCAACGGCCGAGGGCGCGCAGACTATCTTTTTGTTCGCCGTGGCGATCGTCGCCTACGCACTGCCGAGCTACCTGGGCGGCAACGGCTTTTTGGCCGTATACCTGGCAGGCATTGTGCTGGGCGCGAGCGACATCACCGGCAAGGTCGAGATGGCGCACTTCTTTGACACCCTTACCGAGATGGCCGAGATGACGATCTTCTTCTTGCTCGGCCTGCTCGTCACGCCCGCGCGCCTGCCGCAAATGCTGCTACCCGGCCTGGCGCTCATGGCGTTTATGCTCTTTGCGAGCCGCCCCATCGCCGTCGGTCTGCTGCTGGCGCCCTTTAAGACGAGCCCTCGCCAGGTTGCGCTCGTAAGCTGGGCGGGCTTGCGCGGCGCGGCTTCGGTCGTCTTTAGCCTCTTTGCTGTGGTGGCCGGCGTTCCCGGCGGACACGACCTATTTGACCTGGTGTTTGTGATTGCCGTATCGAGCATTGTGGTGCAGGGTTCGCTACTGCCGGCGGTGGCGAAGAAACTCGATATGATCGATGCGGCCGGCGACGTGCGCCGCACCTTTAACGACTACCGCGACGAGGACGGCATGTCGTTTGTAAAGCTCAAGGTGGGCGCTGGCCATCCGTTTGCCGGGCGCTCGCTCGCCGATATTGGCAGCGCGACGGACATGCTCGTGGTCTTGGTGCTGCGCGACGGGGCGCACCCGGTACTGCCCAACGGCGATACCGTCATCGAGGAAGGCGACCTTCTGGTGATGGCAGCCCCAACGTTCGAAGAGCGTGCCGAGGTTACGCTGCGCGAGGTCACCGTGACGCCCCACGGTCGCCTGGCCGGTCAGCGCCTGCGCGACGTGCCGCAGGGCAAGCACCCGTTTATCGTGGTGATGCTCAAGCGCGAAGGCCAAACGATCATCCCCGACGGCGACACCCTCATATACGCCGGCGACGAAGCCGTCATCGCCACGCTCGCGTCGTAGCGGCCAGGGGTTAGCTAATTTGCGACGAAGAAATCAAGCGCCTAGAGAACCTCATGCCTTCGCTCGCAGATTTGGATTTGCCCGAGGAGTAAAGCACCCCTCCCCCATGTAACCATCCTGTAAATCATAGCGGCGCAGTCGAGTTTTACCGTGATGCGGTCGCGCCCGGCGCTCCACTGTGCTAAAGTATCCCGAACGTCCAAACGACTACGAGGGGGAACTAGAAGATGGCACGTGTGCACAACTTCTCAGCTGGCCCGGCCGCGCTGCCTACAAGCGTGCTCGCCGAGATCGCCGACGAGATGATGGACTACCGCGGTTGCGGCATGTCCGTGCTCGAGATGAGCCATCGATCTAGCATGTACCAGCAGATCATCGACGACGCCGAGGCAACTCTGCGCCGCCTGCTGAGCATCCCCGACAACTACCGTGTCCTGTTTTTGCAGGGCGGTGCCACACTGCAGTTTGCGGGCATCCCCATGAACCTCATGCGCCGCGGCCGCGCCGGCTACGTCGTGACCGGCAACTTTGCCAACAAGGCGTACAAGGAGGCCGCAAAATACGGCGAGACTGTGCTGCTCGCGAGCTCCGAGGACACCAATTTCGACCGCATACCCACCATGGCCGACATCAACGCGCGCATTGCCGCCGAGGCCGCGGACGACGGGCTCGACTACGTCTACATCTGCCAGAACAACACCATCTTTGGCACCATGTACCACGAGCTGCCCGCTTGCGGCGACGTGCCGCTGGTCGCCGATGTCTCGAGCTGCTTTCTGTCGCAGCCGCTCGACGTTGAGCGCTACGGGCTCATCTACGCCGGCGCGCAGAAAAACGCCGGCGCCGCAGGCGTGACTGTGGTCATCGTGCGCGACGACCTGATCGCCGACGGCCCGGCCTTTGCGCAGACGCCGCAGTACATGGATCTTAAGACCGAGGCCGCCAAGGGCTCCATGCTCAACACGCCCAACACCTTTGGCATCTACGTGTGCGGCAAGGTATTCCGCTGGGTCGAGGAGACCGGCGGACTTGCTGCCATGGCCGAGCGCAACTGGGCCAAGGCCAACCTGCTCTACAACCTGCTCGAGAACAGCGAGCTGTTCCACGGCACCACGCAGGAGGGCAGCCGCTCCATCGCCAACGTCACGTTCCGTACCGGCGATGCCGACCTCGACGCCGCCTTTGTCGCAGGCGCGGCCGAGCACCAGATTCAAAACGTCAAGGGCCATCGCCTAGTGGGCGGCATGCGCGCCAGTGTCTACAACGCCGTAACCATGGAAGACGTGCGGGCACTGGCCTCGTACATGAAGGACTTCGAAGCGCAGCATAGTTTGAGCCCGCGATCTAACTAGCCCGCAACGCGCGGGCCGACCAGCCACTTCAAACCACCCTGCTTAGATCAAAACCTGCTAAGGAGTTTTTCCATGCGTAAGATTAAGACCATCGACGACATCACTAAAGACGGCAAAGTCGAGTTTGGCGAGGGCTACGAGTTTGTGGGCACCGCCGAGGAGGCCGACGCCATCCTGATGCGCTCGACCGACCTGCACGGCTACGAGCTGCCTGAGGGCATCCGCGCTATCGCCCGCTGCGGCGCCGGCGTCAACAACATTCCCGTCGAGGAATATGCCAAGAAGGGCGTCGTCGTCTTTAACTCCCCCGGCGCCAACAGCAATGCCGTTAAGGAGCTCGTCCTAGGCATGCTGGTGCTCTCGAGCCGCGGCGTGGTGCAATCGATGAACTGGGTGCGTGACAACGCCGACGACCCCGAGATTCAGGTCGATGCCGAAAAGGCCAAGAAGGCCTTTGTGGGCCGCGAGCTCAAGGGCAAGCGCATCGGCGTCATCGGCCTGGGCAATGTGGGCTCCAAGGTCGCCAACGCCTGTGTCGATCTGGGCATGGACGTCTACGGCTACGACCCGTTCATTTCCGTCGAGCACGCATGGGTGCTGAGTCGCGAGGTGCAGCGCGTGGGCACGCTCGAGGACCTCTGCCGCGGCTGCGACTACCTCACCGTGCACGTGCCCAGCAAGGCCGATACCATCGGCATGATCAGCACCGAGCAGATCGACCTGCTGGCGCCCGACGCCGTGCTCATCAACTACGCGCGCGAAACCATCATTGACGAGGACGCCGTCGACGCTGCCCTGCGCGCGGGCAAGCTCAGCTGGTTTAGCTGCGACTTTGCCACGCCCAAGACCGTCAAGATGCCCAACACGTTTATCACCACGCATTCGGGCGCCGGCACCGGCGAGGCCGAGGCCAACTGCGCCGACATGGCCATCAGCGAGCTCAAGGATTACCTGGAAAACGGCAACATCGCGCACAGCGTCAACTACCCCGCCTGCAGCATGGGCAAGGCGCGCGCCGCAAGCCGCATTGCCTGCCTGCATGCCAACGTGCCCAACATGATCGGCCAGATCACGGCCATTCTCGCCAAGGACAACGCCAACGTGCAGCGCATGACCAACGAGTCCGCTGGCGAGAACGCCTACACCATGTTCGACACCGATGAGCACCTGGACGGCAGCACGATCGAGGCACTTAAGCAAATTCCGTCGATGTATCGCGTGCGTGTGATCAAATAGCGCCGGTGCCAAGCCTGCCAGGCAGGCCATGAAGCCCATTCGGCCCCCGTTTTCACGAAACGGGGGCCGATTTTGTTGCTCCGGACGACTTTAAAATGATACCCAGAACAAGTTTTTTCAGATAATCGATAGTGAGGCTCAAGTCGCTAAGCACACCCGCTTTGATAAACAGCTTTATCAGGGACTTTAGTAGGTAAAAATCGATCTCTATGTGCCGAATGTAAGTTGACTGTCCATTTTCCGAAACAACTTATTCTAGATAGCATTTTTAAGGCCCCTCCAAGGCGAAATATAAGTCTTTTTGTGACCAAAACTCTAGTCCGCGCGACCGTTTTCCACCCGCGCGGCTACATTCCTGCCCAATCGATAAAAATCTCCTCACGAAGCCGCCGTTCGAGCTCCTGCTGTCGCGGCGTCTTGTCTTTCAGCGGCACATCGAGATAGGCCATGATGAGCTCCATCACCACGCGGAAGGCATCGGAGTCGGCCAGCTGACCATAGGTCATCAGAATGACGGGATATCCCATCGCTTGCAGCGCCGTCGTTCGATCGGAGTCCGAAATCTTGGATTCTATGGATCCGTGAATGGCTTTACCTTGGCATTCAACCAGACACTCTCTGCTGCCGTCCTTATTTGCCAGCAGGATATCGGCATAGCGCCTATCAAGCCCCGAAATCAGGCGGGCACTGCGCGTCAAGCGAATCTCGACGTTATTGGTAAGGCGCAGCCCTTCGCCGCCGCGCAACCTCGTAAGGCCAAACAGCATCGAAGCCTGGACCTCGAGCGGCGATGCCGCCACCCCCGTAATGCATTTCGCGGCACGCGTGAACGATTTAGCGCCGCGGAGCCCCGGGATCTTATCGACGTACTCGGTAAGTTCAGAGAGCTCAATCAAGGGAGGTCGTTTCCACAAGTCTGTTGGATTCCCCGAGGTATCCTTTACGTTTTCCCAGCCCGACCGTGCGTCACCCCACCGGCCCCCGTATGCCTGCTCAAGTGCCGACTTTACCTGAGGCGCAATCTTGCACACGGCAAAGGTGCCGCACATCTCATACATGCACATGATTAAACGCTCGTTTGAGACCGAGGAAGCAAGGGTCAGCAGGGTAAAGAGCGGGGACGCGACATCGAGGCCAAACTCTGTCTGTCGCATGGAATCAAACGGCCTCTCCCCGTTCCAAACATGCCTGACAATGCGATCGCCCTTGCGCCCGTAGACGCCCTGCGCCAACACGTGTAACGGGGTGCCCAGGAAATGCTTGACGAGCGGATGCTCACATAGGTGCTCCCTGCGCGGACCGTCCGCAGAATCGGGCAGGTCCGGCATTATTGCCAAGACCTGTGGAGGTATCCGGTGATACCGAAAGGCAGATATGTCGCACAGCATGTCGTCCATGAAGGGTACGTACCCACTGCTTCGTTTGTGAACCCGCTCAGACGGCGAGCGCGATGGCTCGGCCTGCGAACGGCAAATATCGCCACGCGCATGTCGCAGATCTCTCAGGAGACTTACAATCGGTTTGGAAAGCAGACTGATTGTGAGGTTGCATATGGTTGATGAGGACTTTGCCTGGCGGCTTACGCAGGAGCTCGTGCGGATCGACAGCTCAGACCCGGGCGCGTATGAGGACGAGATCGAGCACTTCATTAAGAGGCTCATTGAGCAGCAGCTGGCGCAGCTTGATAGTCCTGCGCTCGATGCCGTGCAGATTGAGGAGCTCGAAGTACTCCCCGGGCGCCGCAACCTTATGATTACCGTGCCGGCCGTAAGCGACGAGGCCCGACTCGTCTACATCTGTCACATGGATACCGTCACCCTGGGCGATGGCTGGGAGGCAGACACGCCGCCGCTCGGAGCGATCGTGCGCGACGATAAACTCTATGGTCGCGGCTCCTGCGATATGAAGAGTGGCCTGGCCTGCGCCATTGCCGCACTGGTCCATACGCTCGAGCGCGTGGCGGCGGATGGCACGCTGCCCCGCCGCGGCTTTTCACTCATCTGCTCAGTCGACGAGGAAGACTTTATGCGCGGCTCAGAGGCCGCGATCGATGCCGGCTGGGTCGGCTCGCGCGAATGGGTGCTGGACACCGAGCCCACCGACGGACAGATTCAGGTGGCGCACAAGGGTCGCACGTGGTTCGAGATCGAGATGACCGGCGTCACGGCGCATGCGAGCCAGCCTTGGAAGGGCGCAGACGCCGTCGCCGCCATGGCCGAGGCCGTCTGCGCGCTGCGCCGTGCGTTCGCGGCACTGCCCGTGCATGATGAGCTGGGACCATCGACCATCACGTTTGGACAGATCGAAGGTGGCTACCGTCCCTATGTCGTGCCCGACCATGCCAAGGTCTGGGTCGATATGCGCCTGACCCCGCCGACCGATACAGCCGCCGCGACGCGCATGGTAGAGCAGGCCATCGCCGGCGCCGAAGCCGCCGTTCCCGGTTGCCATGGCGCCTATGCCGTAACAGGCGACCGCCCCGCCATCGAGCGCGATCCGGTCTCTCCCCTTCTAGCTGCACTCAAGTGCGCAGCAGACGATGTAACGGGCACGGATACGACCGTCGGCTTCTTTACCGGCTACACCGACACTGCCGTCATTGCCGGCAAGACGGGTAACCGTAACTGCATGAGCTATGGCCCCGGGTCGCTCGCGCTCGCGCACAAGCCCAACGAATATGCGCCCCACGCCGATATCGTTCGTTGTCAGCAGGTGCTAATCGCGCTCGCCGATAACGTGCTCTGGGACGCGAGCAGCCAAGTTGGGGCATAATAAGCCGCGAACAAACCGACTCGTGCGTTAGGACCGCCCATGAAAGCACTTCCGTTTCCCTGCATCCGCCCGGCTCAGGACCGCGTGCTCGAGGCGCTGCCCGCAATGGGCAGCATCCTGAGCGGCAACGATGCTCTGCGTGGATCCATTGCCGATGGTCTGATGCTCAAGGACCCGGGTGCGGCGTATTACGTGTACGAATGCTCGGGCGAGCCGGGACGTGTGACGGGTGTCGTGGCGATCTGCCCGACGAGTGTACTTGCGGGCGACAAGGGCGATGCCAGCGCCGACGTGGCCGCCGCCGCGCGCGCGATCGCCGAGCTCAAGGTGCAGCCGCGCCCCGTGTCGCTCGCCTACGAGGCCTCGCCCGTCATGGATATCATCCTGGGCGCTGCCAAAGAGGGCGCCTCGCTCTACGCCGTCACCGATCCTGCGGGCATTACGCACCACGTGTGGGAGGTCAAGCGCGAGGACGCCGTCGGGGCCATCCGCGCTATGCTCGACCAAGCACCGGAGCCGGCACTGACCGACGACCCCGCCTACGCCGCCGCTCTGACCGGGGCGTCGCAGCTGCTGGCCGATGAGGCCCGTGCCGCCGGAACGTACACCGGCAAGGAGCCGTTCAACTTTACCGTTGCCGTGCTCTTCCCCGCCGCGCAGGTCAGCGGCGCCGCGCCGCAAGTTCCGACAGGTCTGCTCACGCACCAGGTCGCGCGGTTCTAGCAAGACCAGACCGCCCAGCACAAAAATCGGCAGCTCAACAAACAGGGGGGCGGAGATGCAGCAGGTACATGCATCTCCGCCCCTTTTGCATCGAGAAGTTATGCCGGCGACCCGTGCCGCCACGCTCGCGTTATCCGCGCTGCGGACCTGCAGTAACCACAAGCGGTTCAAGACCCAGCTCGCGCGCGTAATCCTCCTGCGTAAAAATCTCAATCAGCTCAAACGTACCGGCCTCGTCGTCAAACACGAAATGTAGCACCGAGCAGTTGCCCGGCACACGATCGCGCTCGTCGGCCGCCGCACCCTTCACGTGGTCCATGAACTCCTTGATGGCCGATCCGTGGCTCACCGCGAGGACGCACTCGTGGTCCGGGCGTCGCATAAGATCGGTCAACGTCGCCACCATGCGCTCGCGCACCTGCATCTGGCCCTCGCCGCCAAATTGACGATAGAAATCGCGCCACGGGCGCTCGGGCATGAGCATCACGCGCTCGGCCTCAAAGTCGCCAAAGAACCACTCACGCAGGCCGTCCAGGCGCTCGTACGCCAAGCCCGGCCACAAGTTGGCGATAGTCTGCTCGGTGCGATGAAGCGTGGAGGTGTAGGCATGATCGGGCTCAATGCCGCGCGCACGTAAAAACATGCCGGCGCGCGCCGCCTGGTCGCAACCCAACTGCGTAAGCGGCGAATCACTCCACCCCTGAATGATACGCTTAAGGTTGAATATCGTCTGTCCATGACGGACCAGATACAGATCTTTATTCATAGGGGTCCTTTCGTTCGTTACCAACCCAAGAGCGAAAACGCCCCGTCGCAATAGCCAAAATGAAGCACGGCACCGTTGTCGGGCAGCTCTCCCCCGCCAGTCACATACTCAAGAAACTCCTGGCAGGCTGAGCCATGGGAAACCGCCAGCACGCAGTCGTGCTGCGGCCTGGCCATGATGCGGGACAGCGCCGCGACCATGCGCGACTGAAGCTGCACTTCCGACTCGCCGCCAAAGGCCACCGGATAATCGCCCCAGGGCTGCGGCGGCATCTCGCGATTTGATGTGCCCTCCAGCGAGCCAAAATGCCACTCACGCAGGTCATCGACCAGCTCAATGGAACGGCCCTCGCCAACGATAAGCTCGGCCGTATGCCGCGCCCGGCCCAACGGCGAGGAATACACATGATCAAAGGCCACGCCACGCGCCGCAAACGCCGTACGCGCCGTCAGCGCCTGCTCGCGCCCGCGCGCCGTAAGCGGCGAATCGTGCCAGCCCTGCAAAATGCTCTGCACATTGAGCTCAGTCTGCCCATGCCGCACCAAATACAGATCTGCCACACACCCTCCCCTCGTACCACCACAAAGGGGACAGGAGCCTTTGTGGTGATTTTGCCGCCGGATTGCACCGCAACGACGCACAACTACAGCAGCACGTCGGCAAGCGGACGCTTGGGTACGTGGTGCACCTGCGCCTCGTCGCGCCAATAATTGATGGAGCCGTCGGGGTTGGAATCGATCGCATCGATCACCTGTGTCTCGGCCGGAACGCCAAACGCCATGATCAGTTTGAGCTCATACTTGTCGTTATTGAGCCCCATGGCTTCGATCGCGCGGGGCGTAAAGGCCTTGAACATGCAGGCTGCCACCTCGGGCGTGGCGCTGCGGGCGGCGAGCATCATCGTCTGCGCGGCAATGCCCGTGTCGACCTCGGTAATGGGAGCGGCAGGCTTGCCCGGAACGGCGCGCTCGGCCAGAATCGCGATATAGCCGGTCGGGCGCTCGCCCTCGGCAGGACCCGGCCAATCCTTAAACGCGCCGGCCCATGCAAGCTCATCAAATACACGCACGCAATCCTCGGCACCGCTCACCACATGAAAACGAAGACGCTGAGCATTGGCACCACACGGGGTCAGGTGCGCCAGCTCCGCCAGCTCAAGCAAAAACTCGCGCGGCACGCGCATAGACTCGTCAAAACGGCGGCACGTGCGGGCACGACGGACCAGCGCATCAAACGCGTCCAAGCCGAGCTTTTCGCAACCCTGCCCTGCCATCGATTCGACACTCGACGGTGCCTCGGGAACTGCTTCGTTCATAGGAACCCCCAATACAAGCCAATTGTCCTTAGGAAAATCTAACCTAAAACGTAGGCAATAACGAACAGGGCTGCAATGTTCTACACCTGTTGAATAGAAAATCGCGACGTGGGGAACAACGGGAACAATTCGGGACCTTTGGGTTACGTTTCGCCCTCCCCGACCCATACGCCAGCGCCTTTAGGCGATACTGGTTGTGACGATCAAGGCTTACGCCGCACGGAAAGGAGACATTATGGGCATCTTTAAGAACGATGACCAAAAATCGAGCCAGTTTGGATTTGACGAGAAAAGCATGGCGGGCAAAGCCGTCAAGGCCGTACGCTGGATCTACGCCATCACGGGCGTCTTAGCACTCATTGCTGGTATCGCGCTGCTTTTTGCACCTGCCAAGTCCCTCGTCTTTTTGACGACCGTCCTGGGTTTTTACTTTGTAATCACTGCTGCCATCAGACTGTTCACTGCCATTTTTGAGCCGCTGCTGCCCACCGGCTGGCGCGTGACGAGCATCATCTCCAACCTACTCATTATCTTGGGCGGCGTCATAATCCTGCGCAACCAGGCCTTCTCGACCGCGACGCTCACCACGATGGTGGTTATCGTGGCCGGCTTTGGCTGGATTGTCGAAGGTGTCATGTCCATTCTGGAGTCCGAGCTTTCGTCCAACCGCGCCCTCGCCATCCTGAGCGGCGCACTTTCCATCATCGCCGGCATGTTCGTGTTTATCTATCCGCTGTGGTCGGCCAAGATGCTCGTCATCTTTAGCGGCGCCGCGCTGCTGGTGTTTGGCGTAACGCTGATTGTTCGCGCTATTCAATTTGGCAAACTGGTGCACTAGATGCCGCGAACGCTCTTTATTGATGCCGACGCCTGCCCGGTCACGCGCGAGTCGATTGACTGCGCGCGGCGGGCGGGCGTCGCCGTTGTTATCGCCGGCAACAGCACGCAAAACCTGGAACGGCACATTCGCCGCGACGACCCGCGCGATGCCGAGCACGCGCGACGCGGCTTTTGGGTCACGACGCTCGACGTGAGCGTGGGCGCCGACAGCGCCGACTTTGCCATTGTCGAACGCCTGCAGGCGGGCGACGTGGTCGTGACGCAGGACATTGGCTTGGCGAGCATGGTGCTCGGGCGCGATGCCGCCGCTATCGGTGTGCGCGGGCGCGTCTACGACAAAGCAACCATCGACATGCAGCTGTTTATTCGCCACGAGGAAAAGAAGGTGCGCCGCGCCGGCGGACGCACTCGCGGGCCGGCGGCATTTACCAGCGAAGACCGCGCCCGCTTTAAACGCAACCTCACCGAGCTGCTGCGCTAACCAAGGTAGATTTTTGGGACATGTCCGGAAATCTACCTTTTTGTTTTGGCGGCGGGGAATGCCCTGGTCACAGGAGTAGATCGTAAGACATGTCCCAATAATCTTCTTAAAGGCCAACGGCGGAGAGGATGAGGCCCCAGCCAGCGCCGATGACGTACATCATGATCAGGAACACGGCATTTTCGCGGGCGCTGCGGTTGGTGCGGAACAGCACCAGATAACCCACGCCGGCGGAAATGAGCGTGCCGGCGAGCATCGGGGCCAGCTGCAGCGCGCCTTCCAGGTACAGTTGCGTGATGACGACGCTGGCCGAGCAGTTGGGGATCAGGCCGACGAGTGCCGAGCCCAGGACCGCAAGCGTCTCGTTGCCGCGCAGGAACTGCTCGATTGCGGACTCGCCGAACGTCTCGAGCACGGCAACCAGAATCAGCGTCACCAGGAAAATGAATACCGATACCTGCACGGTGTGGGAGATGGCGCTGCGGATAATCGACAGGACAGGCGTCCCTTCGTGGGAATGGGAGTGATCGTGACCATCATGGTGTTCATATTCGCCCTCATGACCGTGATCGTGGCCTTGTCCGTGTTCGTGCTCGTCTTCGTCTTCATCGCAACCGCAATGGTCGCGCTCGCATAACTCGTGGATGTGGTCGGCGCCCACGCCCGCCTCGGCCACCTCGTCGATGATGTCACCGCCAGTGTGGTCGTCGTGCGCACAGTTCACATGGGCCGGGTTGGCCGCGGTTCCCAGCACGGTACGGCGAATCGCCGCATGCGCGCGAGCGTTACGACGCAGGCCGCGAATGGCGGCATCCACGATAAAGCCCGTAACCAGCGCGATCAGTGCCTTCGAAGCCAAAAGCATCGCCATGGTCTGCACGGGAACCTGCTCGGCAAGCAACAGCGGCAGCATCTCGTCTGAGGTCGAGAGGAAAACCGCAACCAGCGTGCCCAGCGTCACGACGCGACCGGCGTACAGCGTCGCCGCCATGGCCGAAAACCCGCACTGTGGCACCATGCCCAACAACGATCCGACAACCGGACCCGCGGCGCCGGCACGCTTGATAGCGCCGTTGACGCGGTCGCCCGCAACGTGCTCAAGCGTCTCGAGGGCAAGATACGTCACCAACAAAAACGGCACCAGGGACAGCGTGTCCTTGCCAGCGTCGAGCAGAATATCAATCAGTAAATCCATGACGGATGGAACCTTTCGTGTCTTTCGGCAACATTGTAAAAGTCCTAGCGGTCAACTAGGGTATTGTAGTTGTCCCGGGCGCGGTGCCAATAGTTGCCCATGGTAAACTATCATCTCGCCACAACTCAGTAACCCCGAGCCGCGCGACGCGGCCCGTCCAAGGAGCAGCATATGAACGTATCGCAAGCACTCGAATACGAGCGCCAGCCGTTTATCCCCATGTTTATCTACGGCGACCACGGCGCCATGGAGTCCGAGCGCCAGAAGGGCGAGGAGGCCCTCAAGGTGCTCGAGACCGAGTACTTTACCGCCGAGGGCGACCCCGGCTTCGACTTTGCCACCGTGCGCGACCTGGCCGACCGCAACCGCGACCTGTGCGACCAGATTGGTGAGGCGCGCCTGCGCAACGTGACGCCCGCGACGCTCTCGCGCGGCCTGTCCGACGCCGACACCTGCGCCGCCATCGGCAAAATGCAAAAGCGCACCGCCGCATCGGTCATGCGCGAGATCCGCGGTGACCGCGACGCGCTCGGCGTGGCCTATGCCCGCAAGCCCATCCAAGGCACGGTGCTGGGCATCGACATCGAGACCACCGGCCGTGCACCCGAACGCGGTTATATCATCAACGTTGGCTGGGAGATCATGGAACTCACCAGCGACGCCATCCCGCACGACGCCGAGGCGCACTACTGTGGCCTGCCCGACATCTACCGCGGCGAAGATGTGCCGCTGTCGAATATCCACCACATTACCTGGGACGACATCGACGGCAAAACGCCCTTCCGCGAGAACAAGGAGCTGCAAAAGCAGCTGCTCAAGCTTATGAAGAAGTACCCGTACATGGCGCATAACGCCGCCTTTGAGGACAGCTGGTTCAAGATTCACCTGGACGGTTACGCCGAGGCACGCCGCGCGGGTAAGATCATCGTCATCGACTCGCGCCAGATCTGCCGCAGCCTGGACGCCGACGTGCGCTCGCTCCCCCGCGAGTCCGCCCCCGCCGCGCTCGAGAACTGGGCACGCCGTCGCGGCACCCTCGCGCCCGACGCCAACGAGCAGCATCTGGGTCTGGACGACACCGACCTCATGCTCCGCACGGTACAGGCCGAGTTCAACCTCAAGAACCTATTCGCGAAATAACCGATCCATCTGCGGGAGCGCCTGCCAGGCACAGTGCAATCCGTCTGGACGCACCGGCACGCATTAAACTAGGGCGCAGTCTTATGGCTGCACCCTAGTTTTAATCAAAACGAGCAAATACGCATGCTTCACATAGTCGGCAGGTTGGCCCACCTACTTTTTTCGAGTTGTTCGGCCAGCTGAACCACTAGTCGAGGCCCCTTGAACCGCAATCGAGCGCTATAGTCGCCCCAATTTCGCAACCAAGCCCTATAAATCTACCTGAATCAATTCGAATAGGACGTTGCGATCGCACCATTCGTATAGGATAAGGCCGAATAACTCAAATTATGTTGGTGAGGCATCTGAGCGGTCGGCAAAACGCTTAGAAGCTACGAATCCGCAACTAAAGTTCACCAAAATGGGGCAGCCGACAGAAACCTCCCCAGCCGAAGCTGCCCCCTCAATACGACAGCTCAAAAACCCACCGTTCGCAGAAGATAAGCCGCGCCCCAATACCGTTGCCCGAAGTTTCGAGCGTATATGGCGTCCGCTATGCCATCATGCGCGTATGGGAATCGTTCTGTCACATACCACGGCACGCGCTGTATACCAAACAGTCAGCTCGCTCGCAAGCCACGCGACCGATCCCATACCTATGGAAAAGATCAAGGTGTCTGCGCCGACCACGTCCAACCTGGAAGCGGCGCGAGCATGGCTCAACAGAAAGAATGTCGATTCTGAAAGCATCCATGTGCTGACGTTTTCCAATAATGCCAAAAGGCACCGCAAGGGCTGCATCTGCCACTGCACGCGCTATACGTTTGATGCAGAAAGCTACCTAGAACTCGAGCCGAACGTCTACATCGTCGATATCAAGCTGTGCGCGTTAGAAGCAGCAGCCGACCTCAACCTTTCGGAGCTCGTTGAGTATTACTTTGAAATCTGCGGCTCCTACGCGCTTGGAGCGTCCGACGAAACTCAATATCGCGAGCGCCCAGCCCTAACCAGCGTTGAAGAGCTCAGAGCCTTCTTTTCAGAGGCATCGGGGTATCGTGGATCTAATAAAGCACTTAAGGCACTTTCTTATGTACGCGAAGGCTGTCGCTCCCCACTCGAAACGGCGTTTGTCATGATGCTGACAATGCCCAAGTCAATGGGTGGCTTAGCCATACGCGCTATCAAAACGGACTATCCGATCCCAGTCCCCAAAAGATACGCCGCCCTAACGCGACGGACGATTTTCTACCTCGACGCGCTGCTCGAAAATTCGATGACCGATATCGAATACAACGGCTTTTACCACGACGAGCCCGAACAGCAATCAATTGACGAGGAACGCCGAAACACGCTGCGAAACATGGGATATGCCGTTATCACAGTTAGTCGTCATTCGTTTTTCAAGCAGTCCGCTTTTAGGCGGGTCATGGAAGCGATTCGCATTCGCGAGAAGATATGGCCCGGTCGACTCCCGGATAACTTCGCCATCCTGCAAGAAACTCTTCGTCAATTTGTCTTGCGGCGCTACTTCGAATACGGTCGCCGCGTCCTGGAGACACTCAAAGAAGAAGAGGCCGCCAAGCGCGAAATTGCAAGCCAATATCCGCAAGCTGATGACCCGAGCATCAACGATGTACCAGAACCCGACGACATGCAACACGTCGGGGCCCTTGCTGAGGAAATCAATGGGCCTTGGGAATGCGACATGTTCGCAAAAATCGATGAAAACCGCACGGAAGACGACACGATTATTGATCTAATTGAGAATTCGCTCTTCTAAAGGCGATCTCTGCGGATGTCCACCTACATTTTTCGACTTATTCGGCCACCGATGTGCCAGATTGGCTGCAGCAATGCTCAATATAACTTTAGATAAAACTGATTCTGCAGGAACTCCCGTAGAGGAAGAACTGATTCTCGCTGTATTTAACACGATAAAGTACAAATATGAACAGTCCTAATGCTTCTCAAGGTGGCTTTCTTAGCATGCTGGCCGAACATCTCGAAATATGTTGGCGAGCATTGCGTCGATGTCTCCCAACCCGCAGAAAATCGCAGAGGCGGCAAGCAGTCATCGAAGTTAACGTAAATTGTATTGACATATGAACATGCGCTCATATAATCGGAAGTAAGTTATATGAGCGCATGTTCATATGAAAGGATATTGCAATGAGCAGCCACGCTGATGAAACAAAGACTGGCATCGAGGCCACCGAGCCGATCGTCCCCACCACCTGCTCGCCCGAGGACCTTCCCGACGAGGAGCTGTTGTACGACCTGGCCGACCTGTTCAAGGTCTTCAGCGACACCACACGCATCAAGATTCTCTATGCCCTCATGGGTCGCGAGCTCTGCGTGGCTGACATCGCCGAAGCGACCGCGACCTCGCAGTCTGCGGTGTCGCACCAGCTGCGCACGCTTAAGCAGTCGCACCTGGTCAAGTTCCGCCGCGACGGCCGCAACATTCTCTACTCGCTCGCCGACGATCACGTCTACACCATGCTTAACCAGGGCATGAGCCATATCTGCGAATAGCAATCACCCACGGTATCAGCGCGGCCGGCACCCAGACCGCTAACACAGGGAAAGGAACCCACCATGAAAAAGCAGTTTAAGCTCGACGAGATCGATTGCGCCAACTGCGCGCGCGAGCTTCAGGACGAACTTGCCAAGCTCGAGGGCGTCAAGTCCGTTTCGGTCAACTTTATGACCCAGAAGCTGACGCTCGAGGCCGACGACGCCAAGTTCGACGAGGTCCTGGACCGCGTCGTTGAGTTCACCGCCGACGCCGAGCCGGACTGCGAGGTCATTCTCTAACCCGCGCATACGTTGACCCGCGAGGCCGCGCTTGCCGCGGCCTTTGCTCGCGAAATTATATGAGCGAGTGTTCATAAACTCAAATGAGAGGTTTGAATCATGACAGCCGCCGATCCCAAAAAGAAAAAGAAGAAGCGCAAGAAGAAAGAGTCCCTTGAGCATAAGCGCAACCGCATCCTGGTAGCACTGGGCATTTTTGCCGTTGTTTATGCCCTCGACGAGCTCGGCGCCCTCGCTATCGCATTTGGGGAGCCCGGCAACATCTACGCCAGCTTTGTGCTGTTCCTCGTGCCGTTTTTGATTGCCGGCTACGACGTACTGCAAAAGGCATTCAATAACATCCGCCGCGGCAAGGCCTTCGACGAGAGCTTCCTCATGGCCGTCGCGACCATCGGCGCGTTTGCCATGGTGCTCTTCCCCGACACCGACCCGCACATGGCCGAAGGCGCCGCTGTCATGCTGTTCTACCAGGTCGGCGAGTTGTTCCAGGCATACGCCGTGGGCAAGAGCCGCAAGTCGATCAGTGCCATGATGGACATCGCGCCCGACTACGCTAACGTCGAGCAAGCCGACGGCACACTCGAACAGGTCTTTCCCGATGACATCGCCGTCGGCACCGTGATCGTGGTCAAGCCCGGCGAGCGCGTGCCTATCGACGGCGTCATCGTCGAGGGTGAAACCCAGCTCGACACCGCCGCACTCACGGGCGAGTCGGTCCCCCGCCCGGCCAAGACCGGCGACGATATCATCAGCGGTTGCATCAACATGACGGGCCTCATCCACGTGCGCACCACCAAGCCCTTTGGCGAGTCAACCGTCGCGCGTGTTCTGGAGCTCGTGGAGAATGCCAGCGAAAAGAAGGCGCGCACCGAGAACTTCATCACGCGCTTTGCCCGCGTCTACACCCCCGCCGTCACTGGCGCTGCCGCGGTGCTCGCGCTTGGCGGCGGCCTGGTGACTGGCGCTTGGTCCGATTGGATCCTGCGCGGCCTGACCTTCCTGGTCGTCAGCTGCCCGTGCGCCCTCGTGATCAGCGTACCGTTGAGTTTCTTTGGCGGCATCGGCGGCGCGTCCAAGCTGGGCGTTCTCATCAAGGGCTCCAACTACCTCGAGACGCTCGCCGACGTGGACACCATCGTCTTCGACAAAACGGGCACCCTCACCAACGGCACGTTCTCAGTCGTCGCGGTGCACCCCGAGGCTGGCTATACCGAGCAGTCGCTGCTCGAAGTCGCAGCCCTTGCTGAGTCGTTCTCCGATCACCCCATCGCGCAGTCCGTGCGCGACGCCTACCAGGGCGAGGTCGACCCCAAGCGCGTGAGCGACTCCGCCAACGACGCGGGCCACGGCGTGACGGCAACCATCGACGGCAAGCACGTCGTCGTTGGCAACGCCAAGATGCTCGCCGCGGCCGGCGTTGAAGCACCGGACTGTGAGGTTGTCGGCACGATCCTCCACGTGCTCGTTGACGGCGTGTACGCCGGCCACATCGTGATTGCAGACACCGTTAAGGCCGATGCGGAGCAAACGATTCGCGACCTGCATGCCGCCGGTATCAACCGCACCGTCATGCTCACGGGCGACCGCGAGGAGGTTGCAGCGTCTGTGGCCAAGCAACTCGGTCTCGACGAGTTCCACGCGCAGCTCCTGCCGGGCGACAAGGTCGAGCGCGTTGAGGCGCTACTCGCGGCCGAAAGTGGCAAGGGCAAGCTCGCCTTTGTCGGCGACGGTATCAACGACGCTCCTGTGCTTACGCGCGCCGATGTGGGCATTGCCATGGGCGCCATGGGCTCCGACGCCGCGATCGAGGCCGCCGACGTGGTGCTGATGGACGACAAGCCGTCCAACATTTCCCGCGCGATCCGCGTGGCGCGCAAGACCATGTCGATTGTTTGGCAGAACATAATCTTTGCGCTGGGCATTAAGCTGCTGATCCTTGTGCTGGCAGCGCTGGGTATCGCCAATATGTGGCTTGCCGTCTTTGGCGACGTAGGCGTGGCGATCATCGCTATCCTGAACGCCATGCGCGCGATGGGTGTCAAGAACCTGTAGCGCCTGTGGTCCCTCCGGCCGGGACCGGGCTTGGTTTTTGAAAACGTCCTCGACCAATGAAGCGCCCCCGTTCTGCTCCTTCGGAGCTACGAACGGGGGCGCTTCTGGTCTGCGGAGTGTTTTCAAAAACCAAGCCCGGTCCCGGCCTGCGGTAACGTTGCTGGCGGTTCTTGGGCATCGCTTGCTGGCGGGGTTCCTTGTCTGAGTTGGACTTGGTTGGCGGGGCTACTGGTCCCGGTCGCTGTCCCGTTCCAGCATCGCCCTCAGCTTCTCAAAGCTTTCCTCGCTCAGGCAGTGCTCCATGTGGCAGCCCTCTTGCGACGCGACCTCAGCCGAAACACCCGCATCCTCCAGCAGCCCCACGAAAAAGCAGTGACGCTCCCACATTTGGCGAGCGACCTCCAGACCACGCTCCGTCAGATGAACGTCGCGCTTGCCCATTTCGACATAGCCGTTGCTTTCCAACGTCGCCATGGCCTTGGAAACGCTCGCCTTGGTTACGCCGAGGTACTCCGCAACGTCGATCGAGCGCACGATGCCCTGACGTTCCGATAGAACGTAGATCGATTCGAGATAGTCTTCTCCGGATTCACGCAGGGCCATGGGCCGCCTTTCGCGATGGCTTCTAGTTAGCCTTTGGATACTTTTGCTTGATTTACTTTACCGCAAAAGTTGCCCATGTCTTACTACTTTGCCTAAAAGTTAGCCGTGTTTCACAAAACATGCGGGACGAAAACAAAATGGGGACGCCCCGCAAGGAGTGTCCCCAGCTGCCGGCAGAAAAGGAACGTCCCTAAGTGCCGGCCGCAGCTACAGTAGCCCAAAGTGCTTGGCGGCGTTGTAAATGCCGTCGTCGTCTACGGCGGTCGTAACGTAGGTCGCCGCGGCCTTCACGGTATCCTGCGCGTTGCCCATGGCCACACTTGTGCCCACGGCCGAGAACATCGACAGGTCGTTCTCGCCGTCGCCAAAGGCGATCGCCTCGCTCGCGTCGATGCCCAAGCGCTCCAGCGTCGCCGCCACGCCCAGGTCCTTGCCGCCGTTAGCGGGAATAATATCGCAGAACAGATCGCACCAGCGCGTAGTGAGCGAATGCGACACGGAATCGGTCACGATATGCTCGTCGGCCGGATCAACAAAGGCGCAAAACTGGTAGACCGGCGCGTCAAAGGCGTGCTCAAACGGCTCCTCATGGTAGACAATCCCCGCGTTACTGCCAGCCGTCACCACGCGCTCGGACAGGCGGTTCACAAACGAATTCTCGCCCTGCATGCACAGCGAGTCGTAGCGCCCCTCGGCCACCTGGCCCACGATCACCGCAACGTCGTCCGGGTCAATCGGACAGCTGCGGTAAACCCCCTCGGCATCAAAGCAGCGCTGGCCAGAAAGCGTAATGTACGCATCCCAACCCAAGTCGAACAGCCAATCGGGCATCTGGTAGGTCGGGCGACCCGTAGCAATCACGCATGCGATCCCCTGCTCGTGAAAGCTATCGAGCACCCGCTGCGCCGACGCCGGAATCCGGTGCGTCTTAAAGCTCAGCAGCGTGCCGTCGATATCGAAAAACGCGGCTTTGATCATCCTCGTCTACTCCTCGCCCTCGAGCTTTTCGCTCGCCTCGAGCCATGCCATCTCCAGCTCGTCCATGGCGGCGTGGGCCTCGTCGATCTTTGCCTGCTGCTCGCCCAGCGCCGTGTAGTTGGTGGGATCGACCTGAGCCATCGCAGCCTCGGCCTCCTCCACGCGAGCGCGCTGCGTCTCCATCTTGCGCTCGAGCGAGCTCACCTCACGACGGAGCTTTTGGCGCTCGGCGTTGGAAAGACCGTTGGGCTGCCCGCTCGTCTTGGGCTTTTCGGCCGCAACCGCTGCGGCGCCGGTGTCGAACGTGCCGGTCTTGGCACTCGGTGCGCCCACGGGCTCGCCCTCGGCAGTAGCGTTGCACAGGCGCAGGTACTGGTCCACGCCGCCGGGCATATGCGTCAGGTGGCCGTCGAGCAGCGCCCACTGCTGGTCGGTCACGCGCTCCATCAAAAAGCGGTCGTGCGTCACCAGAATCAGCGTGCCCGGCCAGCCGTCCAGCAAGTCCTCGACAATCGCCAGCATGTCGGTATCCAGGTCGTTGCCGGGCTCGTCCAGGATGAGCACGTTGGGCTCGTCCAGGATCGTCAGCAGCAGCGACAGGCGACGGCGCTGGCCGCCCGAAAGATCGCCGATGCGGCTCCAGAGCTGCTGCGTCGTAAAGCCCAGACGCTCGCAGAGCTTCTCGGGTGAAGTCTCCTTGCCGTCAATGACGTAGTACTTCTTATAGTGGCTGAGCACCTCGCGGATCGTGTCGCCCATGTAGGGTTCGAGCTCCTCGAGCTGCTGCGACAGCACGCCAAAGCGCACCGTCTGGCCGATCTTCACGCGGCCGCGCAGGGGCGCGATCTTGCCCTGGATCACGTCGAGCAAAGTCGACTTGCCGGCGCCGTTCTCGCCCAAAAGACCATAGCGGTCGCCCGCACCAATGAGCCAGGTCACGTCGTTGAGCACCTGCTTGGGCGCGCCATCGGTATCCGCATAGCCGGCGTCCACGTCGACCACATCGATAACCTGCTTGCCCAGGCGGCTCACGGCCAGGCGCTTGAGCTCCAGCTCGTCACGCACGGGCGGCACGTCGGCGATCAGCTCGCGAGCGGCATCCACGCGAAACTTGGGCTTGGTGGAGCGCGCCTGGGCACCGCGGCTCAGCCACGCGAGCTCCTTACGTGCCATGTTGCGACGGCGCTCCTCGGTAACCGCGGCCATGCGGTCGCGTTCCACGCGCTGCAGGATATATGCCGAATAGCCGCCCTCGAAGGGATCGACCTGGCCGTCGTGAACCTCCCACATGCTGGTGCAGACCTCGTCCAAGAACCAGCGATCGTGCGTGACCACGAGCATCGCGCCCTGACCGCGCTGCCAGCGGGCCTTTAAGTGACGCGCAAGCCAGTTGATGGTGCGCATGTCCAGATGGTTGGTGGGCTCATCGAGCATGAGCACGTCATAGTCGCCGATCAGCAGGCGCGCGAGGTCCACGCGGCGGCGCTGACCGCCCGAGAGCTCGCCTACCATGCCCTCCCAGGGCACATCGCTAATGAGGCCGGCGAGGATCTGGCGCGTACGGGGGCTCGACGCCCACTCGTACTCGGGGGCGTCACCCACAACGGCATGATGCACGGTATCGGTATCGACAAGCTGGTCCTTTTGGCCGAGTAGACCGATCGTGATGCCGCGGCGGTGCGTCACGCGTCCGTCATCGGGCTCCAGCGTGCCGGCGAGCACGCTCAGCAGCGTCGACTTGCCGTCGCCGTTTTTACCGACAATACCAATGCGGTCGCCCTCGCCCACGCCGAGCGTCACGCTATCGAAAATATGCTTGGTGGGAAACTCTAGGCTGATGGAATCGCATCCCAAAAGAATCGCCATATGCCCTGCTCCTTCGTAGAAATTCAACGTTGTCCATGATAGCAGCGAGCCCCACCCCAAACCACCACGAAGGTGCCTGTCCCCTTTGTGGTGGTCGTTTCGGTCGCAGAGCAAAAAGGCGGGCCATCTCGCAAAAGAGATGACCCGCCTCTCCAATCAGTCCCGCGACAACCGTGGCCGCCGCGGGCCTCAAGCATGTCCCGGACTAGGAGAACATGCCGGTGAGGTAATCATTCAGCCGCTTATCCTTGGGCCGTTGGAAAATCTCGTCGGTCTCGTCGTACTCGACCATATCGCCCATGTAGAAAAACGCCGTGCGGTTGGACACGCGCGACGCCTGCTCCATGTTGTGCGTCACGATGACGATGGCGCGGTCGGCCACGATCGACGACATGAGGTCCTCGATCGCCAGCGTCGAGATGGGGTCGAGCGCCGAGCAGGGCTCGTCAAACAGGATTACGTCGGGGTTGAGTGCCAGCGTGCGCGCGATGCACAAACGCTGCTGCTGACCGCCCGAAAGCGCGTAGGCGCTCTTGTCGAGCTTGTCCTTGACCTCGTCCCACAGGGCCGCACCGCGCAGGCTTTCCTCGACCATGCGATCGAGCTCGTCGCGGTCGGTGATGCCGTGGCGCTTGGGCGCAAACGTGATGTTGTCTCGAATGGACTTGCGGAAGGGGCTGGGCTGCTGAAACACCATGCCAATGGACCGGCGCAGCTCGTAGGTATTCTCGGTCTTGGTGTTCACGTTGCGTCCGCGGTAGCTGATCTCGCCCTCCACGCGGCAGCCGCGAATCTCGTGATTCATCAGGTTGAGGCTGCGCAAGAAGGTCGACTTGCCGCAGCCCGAAGGCCCGATGAGCGCCGTGATCTCACCCTTGTGGAAGTCGAGCGACGTGTCGTGCAGCGCATGGTGGTCGCCATAGTACACGTTGACGTCCTTGGTGGAGAGCACGACCTCGTCGCTCACGGCCTTGCCGCTCACGCGCACGTGCTTCTCGCTCTCCCCCACACTCGACAGAAAGTCCTGGGTCTCGGACGTGGCCGCATCGGTTGCGAGCGTCGCATTTATCTCGCTCATTCGGCCGTCATCCTCCTTGCCAGTTGCTTGCCCACGATACGGGCGACTACGTTAAACAGCAGCACGCAAATCATCAGCAGCGCCGCGGTGCCCCAAACGATCTGCTGGGCCTCGGGGCTGCCCTCACCGTAAATCTTGTAGATGTGCACGGCGAGCGACTCACCGGGGCGGAACACGTTCCAGGCGCAGGTGGGACTCGACAGGTTAAAGCTCAAGAAGTTCAGACGCACCGGCGAGCTCATGCCCGAGGTAAAGAGCAGCGCCGCGGCCTCGCCAAAGACACGGCCGGCCGAAAGCACGATGCCGGTCACGATGGCGGGCATGGCCTCGGGAATCAGAATGTGCAGCGTGGCCTCCCAGCGGGTGAGTCCCATGGCCAGGCACGCATCACGCTGGGCTTGCGGCACGTCCTCGAGTGCCTGCTGGATCACGCGCACCAGGATGGGGATGTTGAACATGGTGAGCGCGACGGCGCCGGAGATGATGGAGTACTTCCAGCCCAGCTGCACCGAGAACACCAGAAAGCCGAACATGCCCACGACAATGGAGGGCAGCGAGGACAGCGTTTCGATGGCGGTGGAGGCGATGTCGCGGATGGGCCCATCGGGCGCGTACTCAACCAAAAAGACCGCGCCGCCCAGACTGATGGGCACCGAGATGACCAGGGTGATCAGCAGCAGGTAAAACGAGTCGAACAGCTGGTAGAGCACGCCGCCCTGGGTTCCGTTGGCGCGCGCAGGCTGCGTGAGGAAGCCCGGCTGGAACAGCGTCGAGATGCCCTCGAACAGGATGTAGGCCACCATGGAGACGACGATGAGCATGACGATGGCGACGATCGCCGTCAGCACGCCCGTGGCGATGCGGTCCTGCCTTTGGACACGCCCGAGTCTCGCCTCGTCGATATGGATGCGCGTGCTAGCCACGAGCCTTCGCCCCCTTGCGGCCGATAAGGTGGATGATCAGGATAAAGATGAGGCTCATGCCCATCAGCAGCAGGCCGAGCGCCCACAGGACGTCGTCCTGGGCCGAACCCTCGGCATAGACCGCCATGGACGTGGTGAGCGTGGTGGTGATGGTGGACGCCGGCGACAGCAGCGACGTCGGCATGGCCTCGATGCCGCCAATGACCATGCGCACGGCGAGCGTCTCGCCAAAGGCGCGGGTCATGCCAAGGATGACTGCGGTCATGAGCGACGGCATGGCGGACTTGAGCACCACGTGCCAGATGGTCTGCCAGCGGGTGTAGCCCAGCGCGAGCGAACCCTGGCGGTAGCTATCGGGCACGGCGCGCAGGCCATCGACCGAAAGCGTGGTCATCGTCGGCAGAATCATGACGGCCAGCACGATGGCGCCGGGCAAGATACCCAGGCCTGTGCTCACGTGGAAAACGCTCTTCATAAGGCCGACGACCACGTGAAAACCGATGAGGCCAAAGACGACCGAGGGAATGCCGGTCAAAAGCTCAATAAGCGGCTGAAAGACCTTGGAGCCAAATTTTGGTTGGATCTCGACCGCAAAAATGGCAGAGCCGATGGCGATGGGCAGCGCGATGAGCGTAGAGAGTACCATGACCGCAAACGAGGTGACGATCAGGGGCAGGGCGCCGGTATAGGGCAGGCCGTTTTCGGCTGTGTTGGCCAGGTCCCACTTGGTACCGGTGAAGAACTCGACGATCGAGACGCCGTCCTTGACAAAAGCCGAGAGGCCCTTTTGGGCGACCATAAAGATGAGTGCGGCAACGACAAGCGTCACGAGCGCTACGCACGCGCCCGTGACGCCCAGGCCCACGTTCTCAAGGTCGCGCTTTGGCAGCTGTTTTGCCATTGCAAACCTTTCCGGGGCGATTGCTTATTTAGCGGAGACCTTGCCGCTGGCGTCCTTGACGACCTTCATGGCAGAGACGGGAATGAAGCCCTGCTCCTCGACGAGCTTGCCCTGGACGTCGTCGGAAAGCATGAACTCCAGGAAGGCCTTGGTGGCCTCGTCGGCGTCCTTAGCGCAGTACATGTGCTCGGTAGCCCAGATCTTAAAGGAGTCGTCGGTGACGTTTGCGCTCTTGGGCTCCACGCTCTCGACCTTGATGGCGTTGAACTTGGAGTCGTCGAAGTGCGAGAAGTCGAGGTAGGAGATGGCGTTGTCGGTGCTGCCCATCTGAGTCTGGACGTCGCCGGACTTGTCGAGCTCGGCGTCGCCCTTAAAGTCGACGGCCTCGTCGCCAAAGACGGCAGCCTCGAAGGTGGCGCGGGTACCGGAGCCGGCCTTGCGGTTGAGGACGACGATCTTGGCGTCGTCGCCGCCGACCTCCTTCCAGTTGGTGATCTGACCGGAGAAGATGCCCTTGAGCTGCTCGAGGGACAGGTCGTCGACCGTCACGTTCTTGGAGACGACGGGGCCCATGCCCACGACGGCAACCTCGTGATCGGCGAGATTCTTGACCTGGTCGGCCTCGAGCTTGGTCTCGGCGAAGACGTCGGAGTTACCGATAGTAACGGTGCCGGCGGCAACAGCGGTCAGGCCCTTGCCCGAACCGTTGCCCGAACCGGAGACGGAGACGTCGGGATTGGCATCCATAAACTTCTCGGCAGCAGCCTCGACGAGAGCCTGGAACGAGGAGGCGCCGTCGTAGGTCACCTCGCCGGAGACGGACTCGGCAGCAGCGGCGCTACCCTCAGCAGCGGTGTTGGCGGCGTTGGAGCCACCGCAGCCAACGAGGCCGAGACCGACGATGCTGGCAAGACCACCAGCGAGGCCGAGGAACTGACGACGAGAACAAGCCTGATCGAGCATGATCTTCCTTTCATACATGCGACTCGCGGGCACCCTGCCCGCTTTGCTGTTTGGAAAGATACGGCCCCGACCGGGCAGCGCCCGCGCCAACTGCGGTTTTTTACGGGCATCTGATAGACCCTTACCGCAAGCGCGGCTCGGCTTTACAAACGAATAACAAACCCGCCACCAAGCATGACCCGCCTTTTACACCAATAAAAACAAAGTTGCGGTGAAATAGTTCCTGCTTGGCCATCAAATGGCCCATTCTAGGAACTATTCCACCGCAACTTAAAAAGCCCGGACGAAAGGGGTGCTAAGTTGTTAAAACGCCGCAGCCTTAAAGCTCAAGCTCGTTCAAACGTAAGATTGCCACGATGTAGATCTTGAGCGACTGCTTGAGCTGTTCTTCGTTGGCGCACTCGTTGGGGCCGTGCATCTGGCCGCCCCACGTGGGCAGCTCAAGGCCGGTCTCCTCGGGGCCAAACGACACGGCGCGGGCAAAATTGCGTGCGTACGTGCCACCGCCCATGGCGAAGGGCTCGGCAAGCTTACCCGTAAACTCGTTATAGGTGTCAATGAGCGCCTTCACGGCCGGGTCGTCGGCCGAAACTGAGAACGGCACCTTGGCACGACCCACGCGATACGTCACACCAAAGCGGCCGACGAGCGGCTCGAGCTGCTCGCAAATGGTATCGACGCTCGTGCTGTCGGGGAAGCGCACGTCGATGACCTGCTCAATATGGCCATCCGCCACGCGAATGACGCCAGCGTTGCAGGTAAGCGGGCCAAACGCCGGACTCGTCGCATCGATACCCAGGCCGCGGCCATAGGCATCCGCATGCACAAAGGCCAGGAACTTGACGAACTCGTGCTCGGCAGGCGTCAGCAGGCGCTCGTCGCGTGCACCAAACGCGTCTTCGGCCTCGCGCAGATACGACACGATCAGGCCGACGGCGTTGATGGTGCCCTCAGGCATCGAAGCGTGGCCGCCAATACCGTGGGCGAAAATCTGCGCATGCCCGTTATCAAGCGCCGTGATCTCCAGGCGGTCGGCGTTCTCAACGGGCGCCGGCAGCTCATCGGCGGCAATCGCGAGCTCGCAGATGGACTGCGACGGAATGGCATTGCTCGCCTCGGAGCCGCTCCACGACACGATGCGCCCGCCGTCGATCTTGGGACTCACGAACGTCGCCCCAAACTGGCCCTTCTCGGCATTGCAGACAGGAAACTCGGCATCGGGCGTAAACAAAAAGTCGGGGTCTGCGTGGTTCTCCAGATAATGGTGAACGTCGGACATGCCCACTTCCTCATCGCAGCCCAGCAGCGCGCGGAAAGTATAGCGCGGGGTAATGCCGTGCTTGAGCAGATAGGCGCCGGCGTAGAGCGACAGCACCGCCGGACCCTTGTCGTCGATAACGCCGCGGCCGAGCAGCCAGCCCTCGCGACGCTCCATCGCAAACGGGTCGGTGTTCCAGCCCGGGCCGGCGGGCACCACGTCCACGTGGCAGATGGTCGCGAGCTGCTTGTCGCCGCGGCCAGGAATATCGGCAATGCCCACATAGCCCTCGTCGTCGCTCGTCTGATAGCCGAGCTTCTGCGCGATGCCGAGCGCACAGTCGAGCGCGTCACGGACCGGGCGGCCAAACGGCGCGCCGGGCTCTGCATCGGCAGAAACTGCCACGGACGGATAGCTCACCAGCTGCTCGATATCGGCGACGGCATCTTCCCAGACCTCGTCGACATACTCGACGACGCTCTGCTCCACCTGATTCATGGACGACCTCCTTACCAATGAGCGGCGAGCGCGCTCGCCCCTCACATTACGTCATTAGATAGCGAAAAGTTTAGCAAGCTCGGCCACCGAGTGCACCACCGCATCGGCACCCGCCGCCTCATGCTCACCCGGCGCCGCCGCGCCCGAATAGATGCCGATGCACGGCACGCCCATCGCGTGCGCGCCCTCGACGTCGTTAAAGCGATCGCCGATCATCACGGCATCGTCCGCCGTCGCGCCGAGCGCCGCCAGGGCATCGCGAACCGAATCGGCCTTGGTCTCGCGCCCCTGCGGAGGATTCATGCCAACCACGGCTTCGAACTGAGAAAGACCAAGCTCATGTACCATGTCGATGCATTTGGCCTCCATGCGTGACGTCGCCACGGCCATACGCTTGCCCCGGGCGGCCAACTCATCCAGCAGCTCGGGAATCCCATCGAACACGGGGTACTCCTCCGGTCCCAGCTCATCAAAAAAGGCGCGGTACTCGTCGGCCACCACAAGCGACTCCTCGCGGGAAAAGCCGTAAAAGTCGTGAAAGCTCTTCCACAGGGGCGGCCCGATCATGCGGCGCAGATCACCCATCTGCGTCTCCGAAAACCCGCGCGCAGCCAGCGTCTTGCGCGTCGAGGTCATCACTGCCCGACCCGTATCGGCCACCGTACCGTCAAAATCGAACAGCACAACCGGCCGCTCGCAAAGTTGCAATGCCGCCATCGGCACCCTTCTTCCCCAGTTGATGATTTCCACACCACCGCTTCAAACTGTTGACTATTCAACAATTGAACCTAGCAATGTAGAGCAACTCCACTATACTTGTCGCACTTTGCTTTCAGAAGGCGGCGCTGCCGCGCCCCAACGAAAGGTGCAATTATGTCTTTTGCCATCATAACCGACTCCACGTCGGACATCTCCCCCGCCCGTGCCCAAGAGCTCGGCATTTACGTGATTCCGCTGCATGTGATTATCGAGGGCGAGGACCTGCTCGACCAGGTGCAGATTACCGCCGAGGAATACGTCGCCCGCATGGCTGGCTCCGAGCAGCTGCCGCACACCTCGCAGCCGAGCGCCGGCGAGTTCAAGGCGCTGTTTGACCGCGTACGCGCCGATGGCCACGACAGCGCGATCTTTATCTCGCTGTGCAGCGAGTGGTCCGCCTGCCATTCCAACGCATGCCTGGTCGCCGAGACCCACGAGCTCGACGTGCGCTGCATCGATTCGCGCACCGGCTCGGGCGCCGAGGGCCTGCTGGTGGAGTACGCGCTTGCCATGCGCGAGGACGGCCGCAGCTTGGACGAGACCGAGGCGCAGATCCGCGCGACGCTGCCCGACGCCCACCTGCTGCTGATTCCCCGCACGCTCGAGAACCTGGTCAAAAACGGCCGCGCCCCCAAGCTCGCCGGCCAGCTGACGCAGATGCTCAACATTCGCCTGGCCGTTTCGCCGGAGTGGAAATCGGGCGAGATCAAGGCAATCAAAAAGGGCCGCGGCGCCAAGCGCATCGTCGCCAACACCATGGCAGATTGCCTCGCGTTTTTGGACGAGCACCCGGGCTCAAGCGTGCGCGTGCTCACGACCGGCGCCGCCGAGGAGCAGGAACTTGTCAACGAGGCGCTCGCGGGCCAGGACTACGTAGACGCCGGCACTGGCCCCATCGGCTGCACCATCGCCACCCACGTAGGCGTCGATGCCATCGCCATCAGCTACTGCCCCCGCTACCAGCCCATCCACTAGGGGCACCTTTACCTCTTGCGGTGGAATAGGGACTGTTTTTGGCTTATCAGCCGCCAATCAATCCCTATTCCACCGCAACTTAGAAATCGGCGATCAGCCCAGCGGACCCTGAAACAGTTCCTGATGAGTGCCCATTCTCACCAGCCTAATCACTGGGTTAGCCTTATGGGGAAGATAAAGAACGACCACATCGACCAAGCCATCGGATAGGTGGAAATCGATGTGGCCGTTGTAGTTTCCGCCCGGGTTTGAGAGCTCGTGGGCGCCATACTCCGCCGGAAGTGACCCATGAGCCACAAGCTCTGCAACCGCCGCTTTAAACTCACTTTTTAGCTGCGGATGCATGCGCATCGTTCGTTTGTAGTCCACCTTAAATTGAGCCTCGACTTTAATCTCGAACATCGCTATTCCTCATCGAGGAATGACATAAGCTCATCAGCGTTATTGAATGACAGGCTATCGTCCGGCAAAATCCCCAGCTCATGAGCCTCGGCGATCACCATGGCGCGCCTCGTCACCTCGTTGGGCACCTCCGCCCTTCCTACAATCTCAAAAGGAATCTTTCGCTGATTTACCAGCTGCCGAACGGCAAGATTGAGATAGGAATTGAGGCTGAGGCCGACCGAATCCAAGAACTCAGTCGCCTGCTCCTTGAGCCCCTCTTCGATTCGAACCGTCGTAGGCTTAACTGTTGCTGTAGACATTTGCGACCTCCTCGCCCTCGTCTTTTACACCAGTATACCCAATATAAATGGCAATCTGATGTTAGATAACATCAGATTGCCATGCGTATTCATGTCGCGTGGGCACGATTGATCTACATCAGCCCGCTGAGCGCAATGTCAACGGCCTCGTTGAGGTCGTCGGTAATGTGTACCAGATCCGGATCGAGCGGGCTAATCATACCGGTGCTCATCACCGGGCCGTTGAGCCAGTCGAATAGGCCCTGCCAGTACTCGGTGCCCACCAGCACGAGCGGCATGCGCTTGACCTTGTGCGTCTGCACCAGCGTGAGAACCTCGAACATCTCGTCGAGCGTGCCAAAGCCGCCGGGAAATACGATGGCGCCCGAGCTGTACTTAACGAACATGGTTTTGCGCACAAAGAAGTAGCGGAAGTCCATGCCGAGGTTCACGTATTTATTGAGCCCCTGCTCGTGCGGAAGCTCGATACCCAAGCCGACCGACTTGCCGTTGGCGCTCGCCGCTCCCCTGTTGGCCGCCTCCATGACGCCGGGACCACCGCCGGTGATAACCGCCACGCCGCGCTGGGCGATCTTGCGGCCAACGGCGCGTGCCGCCTTGTAGAGCGGATCGGTCTTGGGCGTGCGGGCACTGCCGAAGATGGTCACCGCAGGACCAAGCTCGGCAAGTGCGCCAAAACCATCAACGAACTCTGCCTGAATGCGCAGCACGCGCCAGGGGTCGGTGTGCAACCAGTCGGTCGAGTCCTCGGGCGCCAGCAGGTTGGCGTAGGTGTTGTCCTTGGGAATCATGGGGCCGCGCATGACCACGGGGCCGCGGCGGTACGTCTCGTCGTAGGCAGGCTCGCCCTCGACGTTCTCATTCTTAATCATGGGTACTCCTATCGAGAAAAAGAAAAGCGGGCGGGGTCGACGCCATGCGTCAAACACCCGCCCGAACATCAACTATTCGGTATGGTACCCACGATGCATCAAGTGCTTGCAAGCTATCGGTCATCGGTCGCGCAAGCGGTGTTAGCAAACGTGATGACCGGCCGGCGCTCGCCCCTTGCCGTTGCCCGCGCTCTGCAAGCGCCCGTGCTGCTCTTAGTAATCCACCGCCGCAGGGCTGTTCATCCAGTCGCTCACGAACGCGCCGTAGCGGCCCTCGATAATGGCCTGGCGGGCCCGCTGCATAAGGTTGAGCAGGTAGTAGATGTTGTGCATCGAAAGCAGAATGCCGCCGAGCATCTCCTTCTGCGTGACCATGTGACGGATGAGCGCACGGCTGTAACCGCCCGTGCACACCGGGCAGGTGCAGGTGGAATCGATGGGACCGTCGTCGTGCGCAAAGCGAGCGTTGCGGAAGTTGAGGCGACCCTCGCTGGAGAATGCCGTGCCCATACGGCCGGTGCGCGTCGGCAGCACGCAGTCAAACATGTCGATGCCCACGCCAACGCCGCGCACGAGCGTGGTCGGGTTGCCGACACCCATCAGGTAGCGCGGCTTATGCTTGGGCATGTACTCGCTCACGAGCGGCGCCAGGGTCTCGAACATGGTCTCGTGATCCTCGCCCACCGAATAGCCACCGATACCATAGCCCGGGAAGTCGCCGCACTCCTCCAGATGGCGCAGCGAACGCAGGCGCAGATCCAGGTGCATGCCGCCCTGAACGATGCCAAAGAGCGCCTGGTCATCGCGGGTATGCGCCTTATAGCAGCGCTCGGCCCACATGCTCGACAGCTCAACGGCGCGCTCAACGTAGGCGCGCGTGGCGGGATAGCCCGGGCACTGGTCGAGCTGCATGCAGATATCGGAGCCGAGTTTCATGGCGATTTCCATGTTGTCCTCGGGCGTCCAAAACACGTGGCGGCCGTCGTAATCGTTGACGATAAAGCGCACGCCCTCATCGGTGAGCTTGACGGCATCGTTGTGGCTGAAGACCTGGAAACCGCCCGAGTCGGTGAGGATGGGGCCGTGCCAGTTCATGAACTTGTGCAGGCCGCCCAGCTCGGCGATGGTATCCTCGCCGGGACGCATGGACAGATGATAGGTATTGGCGAGCACGATCTGGGCGCCGAGCTTCTTGACAGTCTCGGTAGGAATGCCCTTGACGTTTGCCTTGGTGCCCACGGGCATAAAGATCGGCGTCTCGATGTCGCCGTGCGGGGTGTGCAGCACGCCGGCGCGCGCGTGCGTCGTCGGATCCTCGGCAATCAGGTCGAATTTAAAAAGGTTCTGGTCCATAAACTGGAACTCCTTGGTTGCGGTTCATACGCAAACCATTATACGGGCAACCCGCAAGAAGCACCGACTCGACAGAAACTGGTGCGAGGAGGATACGGCAGGGACACGGCAAATGAGCGTGGATTTTTGGACGCTTACCGGATGAGCGTGGATAATCTCCCACTTTTGCCCAAAGCACAGCCCAAAAACGGGAGATTATCCACTTTCATTCTGCGGGCACTCATTTAAGTACGTCCCCGATGAGTGGAGCTATTTACCAGCCACGGCAACGCCGATATTTTGGCAACGTCAGCGAGCGGGTCGCATTTGAGACAAGGTGCCGTGAAATGAAAGGGCGCTGACCTTCTGGTCGCGCCCTTGAAATTGAACGGCAGATTGTCCAAATGCGGCCCGCACAGCGTCGGCCGGTCCGCCGTTCGGTAGAACGGCGGAACCCCTAAGGACGCTGGCCCATGCCACCCTCGAGGGTGACGGTCTCGCCGTTCATATACTTAAAGTCGGGACCGCAGAGCTGAACGACAACGCGGCCGATTTCCTTCTCGACGTCGCCGTAGTGACCCGCCGGCGGCATGTGGACGTTGGCCTTGAACGCCTCGGGATAGGCATCCTGGAAGTTCTCGAGCGCGGCGGTCCAAGCAAGCGGGCAAACGATATTGACGTTGATGCCGTCCTTGCCCCACTCGTTGGCAGCGACGCGGGTCAGACCGCGGATGCCCTCCTTGGCAGCGGCGTAGCTGCACTGGCCATAGTTGCCAAACAGGCCGGCGCCCGAAGCAAAGTTGACCACGGAGCCCTTGGTCTCCTTCAGGTGCGGGTAGGCCTTCTGCATGTACAGGTAGGTGGCATACAGACCGGAGTAAATGGCGAGGTTGAACTGGTCCATGGTGTGATCGGCAATGGTCACGCCCGAGGCGCTGGCCTGAGCATTGTTGACGACGGCGTCGATGCGGCCGAACTCCTCAATAGCCTTGTCGATGACGTTCTGGACGACGGCCTCGTTGTCCTGACCAGCCGAGACATCGGCCTGAACAGGCAGAACCTTGACACCGTACTCGGCCTCGAGAGACTCCTTGGCGGCCTCGAGCTTGGCGACGTTGCGGCCAGTGATGACAAGGTTCGCGCCCTCCTTGGCAAATGCGATATCGATGCCGTAGCCGATGGAGCCAGCGGAGCCGTCCTTAAGCGTGGCCTTGCCGCCGCCGGTAACGATCACGGTCTTACCAGTGAAAAGTCCCATATAAAGTCCTTTCAAATCGCGACGGGCCTGCCCGTCGACTGCGCGCATCCAACTTCACGCGCCAAAAGCTGAAATGCAACTTTAGCGGGTTCAAGTGAAAAATAAAGCCCATGGCAGGCGAACGGCGCAACGTCTTTCGGCGAAGGGAATGTCAAGTACAAACTGGATAAAGTGGCCGAGTTTTTGCTATCGACGCGAGCCATCGAACACGTTTTGAAACTTTGCTGCAGTGCGCGGGATGTCGGCGCGAGACTTTATCATAGGGTGACAAACAACGATGAGGAGCACATGCCTATGACAGACGAGCTGGACCCCCAGACTCAACAGCATATTGATGATTCCGCAGACGTCACTGCAGATGCCGACGCTGTGACCTGCGATGATATTGACCTCGACGACCCCATCTTGGACGAAAGCGCTACGGCGGAAACCCCCGGCGCCGAAGATGCCGGCGAGCAAAACGACGATGCGCCCGCTCAGGACGACGACCCCGTACAGGATGCCGCTTCGCAAGCTGCGGGCCCTATCGAGGTTTCTTCGGAAGAAGAGCTCGACGCCGTCATGGACTCCATGATGGATGCCGTCAAAGCGATGAAAGACGCCGTGGCCGACGCTGACGTTGACGCCGAGGAAGAGGAGGCCGCCGAGGCAGCCTCGACCTTCGTACCCGGCGAGACTCCGGTTGCCGACCAGGGCAGCGCCATGCCCTCGTTTCTGCAGCTCGAGCATCCCACGATTGGCGCTGATGCGGTCGACCCGCACGCAGCAGGCTTTTCTGTGGTCGAGGGCGGCACCGGCAATATCGCCGCGCCGCAGGCTACCGATGCGGACGCTGCCGACACCGCTCGCCCGACCGCCCCGCACTCCCCTGCCGCGAACCGCGATCTGGGGACCGCTGTCTCGAACACCGCGAACGCCGTGGGCACCTTCATCGCCCAGGGCGCCTCGGCCATGCGCGAGATGAACGCCGCGAAAAAGGCACTTGCCGATGCCCGTGCCCACTTGGCCGAACTTGAGCAGCGCATTGCCGATCAGGCCGAGGAACTCGAGACGCGCCAGGATATCGCAGGCCGCTACGACCAGATCGTCGCCGACCAGCGCCAGGCGATTGCCACGGCCCAAAAGACTGCAGCGGCCGCCGAGATTGATCGTGATGCCCACGCCTCCAAAGCGACAGAGCTCAAGGGTCAGCTCGAACAAATGAAGACAGAGGATGACGCGACTGAGCTCCGTCTGAAGGCCGCGCTCGACGCCGTGGAGGCCCGCGAGGCGAGCTCACGCGAGACCGGCAACCGCCTCGTTCGACGTCTTGAGGATTCCAAGCGCATCCGCGACAAGGTGAAGGCAGAGCGAGACGCCGGCATTGCCGCCGCACAACAAACCGTCGACGCCACGCGCGCCCAGCTCGAGACGCTGCGTCATGAGTATGCCGAGCTGCAACGCAATCCCTCGGCAAATCCCGCCAACTATACGGTGCGCACCAGCGAGCTCTCGATGCAGATTTCCGACACGGCAGATGCCCTGCGTAAAGCCGAAGAAGATGTCCCGCGCATCACCGCCGACCTTGAGCACTCGCTTGCCGCAGCCGAGCAGGCCGTCGAGCAGGCTCAAGCCCCTATCGCCGACGCAAAACGCGCGCACCAAGCCGTGACGACCGAAGCCGATGCCGCGCGCGACGAGCTGCAGACGGCGAAGACAGCCGCCGCGACTCGTCAGCGCGAACTGCGCGAGAAGATCACTGCCGAGGACAAGGCACGCCGCGACCAGGAGCAGAGCATCGCCAACGCCCAAGCAGATGCCGCACATGCGCAGTCGATCATCGGACAGGCGACCGAAGTGCACGACCACCCAGAGATCACTGAGTCGCTTGCAGGATCCTTGGCCCGAGACAAAGCCGAACACGCCGAGACCGAGCGAGAAGTCGCCCAGCTCGAGGCCACCGAGGACGCGGTGCGCGAACGTACCCGCGACTCACGCATCAAATTCACCGGCGCCATCGTCTGCATCGTCGCCGTAGTTTTCGTGATCATCCTAGTCTGGCTGTTCGCAAGCAAGTAAACCACTCCCCAACGACCACAAGGAGTGTCCCCAAGTGCCGGCACAAAAGGAACGTCCCCAAGCGCCACATTGACAGCCAAGGCAACGCCGATGTTTTGGCACCGACAGACACTATGACCCAATCCGAGGGCACTAAAAAGATAGGAGCCCCCGCTCG
>OGCO01000132.1_pt1 | contig 117082 bp, 103 predicted proteins | sample 1570171 | NCBI WGS metagenome assembly OGCO01 (sample SAMEA4370583, study PRJEB24528) | human gut metagenome
TAAATGATTTTGAGAAGGTGAGAAAATGTACGGATGGCATGAATTCGTATCTGGGACTGATGAAACATGCTTTGAGCTATGCCATCCGCAGGAAGAATCTAAGTAATATAGACAAAAAATATTTTAAGTATTTCTATATTTCCGGCCACTTTGAGAAAATCACAATAAAAAGAAAATATACAGATAAGACTAACGCTATAAACCGGGTTAAGAAAGGAGGATTGAATGGATACGACTAAGAGCGAGATATACCTTGATGATATCGACATGAAAGTGATTAATTTACTGAAAGAGTACTCTAAGATGTTATTTATTGAGCCACAGGGTAATAAGTACAAGATAAAGATAGAATGGAATGAACAGGCAATCACTCCGCCTGTTCATTCCATTCTCATTCTTAACCGTTAGACTGCTGTCACATCAATATATGTCGCTGCGTCAACTTCTTCCTGATTAGCTACTGATAAAGGTACAATATCATAAGTAGGTATAATAGTATTCAGAATCTTTATATAGATGGATGGCGTATGTTGCGTATGCTCTAATATGATTTTAAACGCTCCGGTACTTTCGTTTGACCACATTTTAAATCGTGGAGTTGTCGGAGCATTTGCCCCACCTATCCTATTTAAAATGATAGTGGGGGCTTTCAAAACATCGACTGACCTGTTAATGGTCATATAGAATAAGGTCATTGGCCCGCCACCGTAAGCGGCAAGACTGATAAGTAAGGAGGTAGATATTGCTGTTGTTGAGGATGATCCTTCATACACAATTCTTGAGGTTGTGGTTGCGATCATCTTTTCCTTTCTTACATCACTGGCGGGTTTAAGACCATTTTTCTCAGTTGTAGCAACCGGAATTGTGGTTATCAATTCGTTCACTACATCTGAATCCTTCAAATAAACTTTTTCCATACCATTGTATTTTTAAGGGACGTCATTTCTATTATAAAAATCAGCCCAATTTAACATTTTATTTTTAATCTCTTTTTGTTTAATTTTATTCAATCCATTAAATTACTTTCAAACCACCCTACCAATTGGCAAGGCAGGCTTTCGCTTAACTTGCCGGATAAGTATTGGTTAAAACATCATTTTTATAAAACCTTAATCCTGATCGTGGATTAAGATTAAAAAAATAATTGTTACCACTCATATCTGTTGATGATGTAATTTCAGTACTTGATATATTCATTTCTGAATGTAGTACATCATTATGGTAGGTTCTCAACCTGATTTTGGGATAGTAATTCTTACCTCCATTCCAATCTTCTTCAATAAAACTGATACGTCCGACTTCATTATTGTCTTGATTATACATAACTATCTTATTTCCTTCAGGGTCTATCTCTATTCGTGTACCCCCCGATGAAGTTAAAAATTTACCTATAATCTCTACATTGCCATCTTTATCAATCTTAAAAGAATCATTCGGAGAGCGGATGTTCTTGAAAACGCCTCCATTCACCTCCACTTTATTACCCTTGAATAAACCCGTGGCAAAATCCAGAAGAAGATTGGGAGTGAAGGCCCCCGCATTAAATTCCTCATAATTCGATGTCGGATTACCGTCAGCATCAACCCCCTGCTGTGAAAACATATAGTCTCCTAAAAAAACAGCACTCGCCAATTTGGCAAAGTTGGCCATCAAGATTTCCACAAAAATAGCCTTATAATCTTCAACAAGCACCCAAGTAGCGTTCGATCCATTTACGGCAACATCCTTCTGCGGAGAATTGATATTTGAGGGCATAGCCTGTCCTACCCATGACGTATTTTTATTCATTATATAATACTTTCCATCCAACACGTAAGGAGTTACGGTATCTGTGCATATATAGGTAGTCCATAAATTATACTCTCCGGCCGGATATGGGATACGTCCACTCTTTCCTGGATCACCCTTCTGGACATATTTTACACTTCTTGTTACAGTTGCTATCGGCATACTATTATGTTTTTAAATTTATGACACAGTTTCAATATACACACCTACGTCCGTACCAGCCTGTTCACACATCGCATAGGTCACAGTAAAGTTTGCCTGGTTAGTAGTCTGCCCTAGAACAAGCCCTACACTATCAATGGCGGTAAAGTTAAAGTTCATCTCCATCGCTTTAGTTGTCGAACCCCTCTTTACAACCATAGGAGTATACATCACCGTATCACTCTCTTCTGTAATCGTTTCGTCCGCCGGAGTTGGATTTGGAATAATTTCATAAGGGTCTGAAGCATCCATGACACCTTGTATATCCGTACCTATCTCTGTTCCTCCCTGAGATACTACGCATTTAAAGTTGGAATAACTGTCAACCATGTCACCGGTAACGGTAAGCGTCTGCGCTGTCTGTCCGGATATAAGACTCCAAGCGGTGCCCACCAACTTATACCATTTATAAGTAAGGCTTGATGTGACCGCTACGCCTGCCTGATAAGTCATTGCTTTGAGTATACAGCTACCACCTTTTTCGGTGATGGTATAATATTTGTTATCCCCAGCAGCAATAGTCACAAAGTAAGGAGAACCGGTAGCCCGACGAATAGGAATGTTGTACACAGCCTCTACTTTGTCGGTAACATTACCATATACGACTGTCGCTTCCGCCTTAATGCTACAAGGGGCTGCACCAGCCGCCACAACCAGATTTTTCAAGATTTTCAATCCCCAATAATCCTGTGTTCCTGCAACGTATGGAAGCTTGCGAAAATGCCCCGTCTCACCGTTAAACACATTCGTGGAAACGTTATTGGTAAATGTCAGTTTCACGTCATTAAAATACCAGTCACAAGCAATGGGTACCGAAACACCCTCCGCCACACGGGATGAAGTCGCAATAAATACCAGCTGCGGTTGTGTCTGGGAAAAATCAGGCGATATCGCACCGATTGCGCCCACGGACCCTTCAAATTCCTGGTAAAGGTCTCCGCTTGGAGACTGGATAATAGTCGTGTAAGTTCCCGCCTTGGGCGAAAATCTTACAGTGGCTTGCTTGGTTGCTACACTCATACTTCACCCTCCTTATTTATTTCCGAATTTTCCTCTTCAGCCGGAAGTTTCTCCGAAGAAGATAGAAATCTTTCAGGCGTAGTAACCTTTACCGGATGGTCAGTACCATCCACTTCTTCTTTTGCAGCGTTGGGGGTCAACACGGCTCCGCCACAATAAGCCGCGCGGGAAAAAATATCATCGCCGGGAAAACGCAGTACGTCAGCCTGCCACAATAGATAATTTCCGTCTGCCGTCTTATTACGGATACTTGTCAATCCCATTGACGCAGCCACCTTCTCTGTTACTTTGATGTAATTAGCCATATTCTTAAGATTAAATTGTTATTTTGCTATTATCACTTTATCAGCGCTCGCCAATATTGCCTTCCCTTCGCTGGTTGCCAATATTTTATAATTGCCCCTGTCTGTCATATCCACACCTAATAATCCGCTTGTAACGTTGCTGGCTGAAAGAGAGGGGGATTCGCCGGTTCCGATAACTGTACTATCCTTGTACCAGGTTGCCTTCAGTTCCTGCATGGCATTGTTTATAACACCCTTTGCCCCCGTTACCACCACTTTGGGATTTACGGACGCCGTGCCCGGAGCAATACGGTTCGGTATGTTGGTTATATCGTAATCATAATCCGGGAGGCGCCGTACAATAGTAGTAGTAGCTGTGGGGTCCGCATCTGTCGGCGATGCAGCCGGAGAGCCATCAGGGGAAAATGTCGCCTTGCAGATGTAAGTCTCCTTTTCTCCGATTGCCTCTCGATCAATGACAAGCACGTTATCATTCACGCTTACCACGTCGAGATCGAACTCGTCAGAACCGGCAAGGGTCAGGTTGCCATTTTCACGGCGTTTGTACCAGAAGAATTTTCTTTTTGCAGATACACCGGTAAAATCAGTTTCACCCGCCATCAGAGTAGCTACTATGGTTTGCTGTACAGGGTCCTCCCAAGGGTTGTATAAATGTGTCGATTCACTATCAAGCGTCAATAACGGATTAGCGTCGGTAGCATTGATACATTTTATTAATTTAGATTGCCGGTAAACAATGATCTGATTTGTACGCGTATCCAGGTATTCCGCATAAAAATCCAACGTTATGGGATGCAGGAGTGCGGCGTTCTTTTTAACCTTGATCTGGCCTTTATTGACGCCTTCCTGAGTAATCTCATAACTGGCATTAGTCGTTTCAATCAGAGTCCTGTTGCCATCTATGATTTCATACCATTTAAGATTGGTAAGAGAGGAATTTATATTAAACCCCTTAATAATACCATCCTTGTCAACAACATCACATTGAGGCAGCAACACCAGCGGAGTCAGGGTATAGTCCGCCTCAAAAATTCCGGTCACCGCATCATATGTTTGTAATGATGATACGGAACCAACCTCATTAATCGCGATATGTACGCTAAGAGGTTTGTAGTTTACTTCTATTTTCTTTGTCTTCATATCACAACTTCTATTTCATCAGGGCATACATTCTTACCATCACGCAGCAGAACGGTAGCCTTAAATTTACAGGAACCGACCTGTACAAAGTTCGCTCCAAGATCGTCACGCCTAAGCACCAGCACTTTTCCCGTATCGGCATGCTTCACTGCCCAAGCGTTATCTTCCGTGACATTGCCACTATCCCGCGTCCACTCCACATCAGCATCAAGTATATATTCCGTAACATCCCGGTTATATAGCATTCCGGTTATAGTGAGTGTGTCCAGATCATCAACAAGATTGCCGTTCTCATCCATCTTATCCAAGTCTATCCTCCAATCATTGGCAGAAGATATGTCAATAGAGAAGTTTGGATTTCCCTCTTTCATGGCCCATCCTGTCGAACCGAAGCGAGGCTCATCAAGCGTGCTGTTAATCAGGCATTGCCAGCGACACCCGTAATGCCACACGGTATCCGCAGATGTAGAAGACACAGAATAGGGATTATCAGAAGCTGCAACCTCGGCACTCCAGTCTCCGCGATCCACAAGGGAAAGAACAGGAATCCCCGGATACTGAATCTGTAGGCGTTCCTGAAAGGCTATACCCCTGCAATAGACATAGCTATGCCGGTAATTTATAGGCAGGTTATCGAATAATGATAACTGTTTCAGTCTGCCGATGATAATGGCGTAATTATGCTCTTCCAGTATGGGTTTCGTTACGCCATCGAGCATGCAGATACATTTCTCACGAGTAGAAAGATACCAGTACGCCTGACGATCTTCATTGACCGGATTGCCGCGACGCGTTATTATCATCAATGGCTCCGGCGGGTAATTCTTGCCGCCCGGAACTTCGCTATCCGGATACAGAACAGCAGTAATCACATTAGCGGAAGTATCCACATGCAGAACGCGAAGCCAGGATGCATAATATACTCCGAAACCTGAGGCAAGATCATTGACTATGCCATAAATAATGTCATTTTCGGCCAAGGCTGTAAAATCGTTATCCCAACGTTTACGCAGTGGTAAACGATAGGTCCCATCCTCCAGGAGTTCGACGCTTTCAAGCGTCCCTGACTCGGAAAATGAATAATCACTCTCCATAGCAGACAAGCGGTTGAAGATAAGCTCTAAAACGGTCAGCGATGACCGCAACTCCATGCGGTCAGCCTGTATCCTCCCTTTATCATCCGCGATTATGCCCTTGCCCGCGATAAGTGAGTCTATGGCTTCGCCAACCTCCAAACCTCCTAATAACCTCAATAGGTAATCAGTGGAATCTATTTTGTCTTTACGAAGAAACAGTTTAAATAGTTCTTCTAAATTTGTTCCTCCAATTGCAACAACCCGGTCCTTATTTGTTCTGATAAAGATAAAAGGATTACTATCTTCATTGTGAATGTAGATCTCCCCTTCGTTAAGTCCTTCCAAGTTTTTTTCCAGGCTTGGAGAAACATCAGGCACAACAGGACTCCCATCAGGATTTACATCACTCCCATACCACAATATTTTGCTAATTCTTTTCTTCATCATACTCCAACATAGTCAACATTAACAAATGCATCTTCATTTTCGCTATATTGCAACATTTCTCCATCTTTAGGATTGTTGATTACAAATCCCACAACAGAACTGGAAGATCCGGTTTCCGGTATCCCTCCTACTCCCGCAATATCATTCTCTTGAGGTTCCAATATCACTGAAACATGAAACAACTGGCTATCTTCCATGACCTGAGACATTTCGGGAACAGAACTTTCCGAACGAACATAACCAATATCCTCTATCTTGAACGAAGACAGACACAGTATACGGTTCAAGTGCCGGGCGTACCAATAAGGTACTCCGTTTGAGTCTCCAACTATCAAGCTGTATGAATCATAAGGGATAGAATATAGATTTACAATCTCCTGCATCTGATTTCTATATTGTTCATTCTCAAGCTTGGGGGTATAACCACTAGGCTTAAAACCTGATTCTACCCGCCACTCAAAAACAACCTGTTTATTGTCAATCCAAAAGATGTTATCAAAGGGAGAGTTATTATCTTTATGGGTATATCTTATAAGAGAAGTTCTTTCAACCAAATCCAAAGAAGATGAAACACAAAAGGGCTCAGATATAAAGTCTGCCACCATAACCCGATACTCTCCGTCCGGTAGATCCGTCAAAGAAGCGTAATACATTATAGTATCGGAATTCTGATTATAAGTATAGAGGCTCACATCTAAAAAGACGCCGGTAATAAGGTTAAGAAGACGCACAGCTACATCATCGCTTGCGCCAGCAAATATTTGCAAGTGAATATTATCACTTACATAAAATTTCTGTATATAATCTATTTCAATCCCAAACTTGTCCTTTATAGGATTAAAGAACAACGGGCATACGTCTCCTATCTTTATCATGTCTTTTCGTCCTTCAATGGGTAACAAGCGACATCACTTGTGATATGCAAATATACATATTATTTAGAATTAATCCAAATAACAATATAGTTATTGAGCCTCTTTTACTATTAATGTATACTTTACTGCTTCTGATCTTCCGAGATTATAGCTTACGTTACTTAAATATCCTTTATACGTCTTTCCCCCGTTCGTAACAACTACATATCCTGACAAGTCCGAAGGTATTTCAGTATCTCCCGTTTCAAACGACAACTCTCCGACAGTAAAACTCCTTTCAGATATCAAAATGTCCGCTTTTTCGCTTACACCGTCTATCACTACATCACTATTTCCTTCTGACGAGGCAAATTCCAACCTGTCTGTGAATGCTCCAATAAATTTTTCATTTGCCTCAATCATATAACGTTGCGAATACATGGCATTGAACATTGTGTCTGGAGATATAACCCCTGAAATAGGTATCCTTATCAATTTATACTTGTCTCCTGAAAGCTCGGCGCCGACAAAGAATATATCATTGTCACTCTTGCTGTCAGTCGTGTCCTCTCCACGTTTAGCCGCTAAGAATTCTATTCCATAGGCATCTGCACGATAGGGACTTATAAGATCCAACACATTGTCTGTTAGGGTTATCCCTGTCAAATATTCATTTGTGAAATGAAACTCATCTCTACCGTTAACACTGTCATAATCCTGTTTATCATATCCCACTTTAATACCAGAATAAATAAGAGAAGAGTTGACTGAATATTCAAATTCTCTCGAATTTTCCGTAAAGTCTTTTATTTGAACATCCTGGAACAAACTATCCCGGTGTACAAATGTCACCTTGTTTTCGCCAACCACAGGGACAAACCCAAACTCCGCCTCCATCCATTTGACAAACTTTGTATAGCTGGTATATATCTTTGCATCTTCTATCCCTCGGATACTTTCGGCTGCAACAATAAGAGTATTATCCAATCTACTATCAACTCCAGAAACGATTTCACAAGTTACCCCTTCTTTTCCCCCATTAATTGACTTTAATAAACGGCTTAGAAGAGATATCGGCTTTACAACATCAATAGATACAGCTTCGTCTTGTCCCACGAATGATATATTGATATATCTTGGATCTGCAATTGGATAAGCAAAATCAAATCTTGTGGCTCCTATTGCGTTTAAAACGAAAAACAGCATATCACCACTTGCCATTTTTATGTCAATCCCTTCATCCGGTGTTTTCATAGCGACATAATTATCATTTATAGGTATTACTACGCGTAATATATCTTTGTAATTTGTGCCATCATAATGGCGTAAGATTACATTTGAAAGACCTTTACCATCAAAAGTTCTAACAACAAGGTCAAATTTAATATTTACCGTTGTGAAAGTCCGTAAACATTTCAAGAAAAAGGCAGGAGGTGGTGTAGTACCAGAGTATGGTATATTATTGTTTTGCTCTTCATCATATATTTCCACTACATTTTTATTGAATATATCTGGAGTTACAATATAAAGGGGGAGGCTGCTGCTAATATCTTCTGTGTTTTGAGGAATATCTACATACGTATGCATTACCGCACCGCTTTCCTCCTCGTTTTCACCGGTTATTGTAAAATTAGCCTGGTTATGCATTTGCATACGATCATAGAATAGCTTATATTCTTCTTTAAGCTCTCCCACTGGATACTCATATTGAGTCCCCTTCTTAGCTTTAATAAGAGAAGCAAGACTGTTGTCTACCGCATTAATCTCGCAAGTAGTACCGTTATGTGAGAATGTAGAAAAATCAAGCGCACACCGGAACTTTTCGTTCCACAACCATGAGTTGTTACGAATATAGAATACTATCGAAGCGTTCGATTTCAAATAATTATCGGTATACTGCTTCAACAGAAGCGAATAGGCTCCATTTGCAAACTGAAACTTGGTAGAGAAACTTCTGACTACTCCATCATAATCATTACGTTTGAACGACATCTCTACATCATCCCAATTTACCAGATTATCAGTAACATCATAGGAACACCCTCCTATGACCAATTCACACTTGTAATACATAACTATTTCTTTTTGGTTGAACGTATCATAGCATCTATCTCTTCACACATATTTTTCACCAAATAGGCATATTCTTTTGCAGAAAATGTATTCTCATCAATGTGCATCTTGATGTGAGACATAACGGCAACCCTTTCTCGAATAAAATATTCTCGGTCCATCTTATTAGTTCTTCCGGAATTGTCAAAATGCTCCTGAAGTTTGGCAAGACGATATTTATCCGATGCTGAAACACTCTCAATCCGGGAACGTATTTTATCATGCTCGTTGTCCTTAAAACTGTAGCCTAAAGCATCCATTATATTCCTGACATCGTCCCACTCTCCCAATTGCATAAATAGAGAACATCTTTCAAAACAGCACATGCGCATGTGTATCTTCATTATCTCATTTCTCCTGTTTATATGTGATATGACGGATTTCCCGCCTATTATGGAGAAATACTCATTACACAGCTTCTCAGAGGCTTCTTCTTTCTCTTTCTGACTATATTGTCCTCTTACTACAACCTTGTCTATGTCACCCAAGAAAATGTCTATAAACCGGGATAAAGAAATCTTATCAAGTTCTGTATATACCATAATTACATAGGTAAAACGTTAGGATATTTCCGGTAATACAATTTAGTCAATGCAGATTTAAGGCTGTTATAGTCTTTAATAAAGCCTAAATCTATCCATTGGGCTATCTGTAATTCCAACTCATACAATTCGCGTATTTTGGATTCATCACCAATCTTATTACGCATTTCTGATTCATGTTTGCCATAGACTATGATATTAAGAGATTTAGCCAAATCCCTAACTTTTTGTTTAAATAGGTCATCAGGTAAAATAGAACTGACGGCTTTACACATGGATGGGTATGCATCACCGGCAAGATTGCGGAACTTTATCATTTCATCATATACAAATTTGAGAACATCATATTTAAATGAGGGATTTATCCACATTGCAAAATCAATAAAAAGCAGTGGATGCATCCATGTACCCGCATTATCACCCTTATTTGCCCTTGATTTATGATAGGGGTAATTACCCGTATCATAATTTTCCCTTTCCATTATAGTGTAAATGAACTCTTTAGTAGAAGACAAATCGAAGTAGTCATTAACTTCTTTCTTCATACCTTTTAATTGATTCCACTGTTTTAATAAATCTGTTGCATTGAAAAATGCATCTTTCGTTCTCTGAATTACCTTAAATTCACCCATTGGGCGAATCATAATCTGATTAGTTTTCATAATAATGTCTTCACGTCCGAGAAACGTTCCGTGCTCCTTCACACGGTAATTAAAAGGCGAAAGCTGCCAAGGTGGTTGCGAGACCTTGACAGCTTTCTATATATTAATCCTCTGATTATATATTCGGTTTCAAGCCGCAACACTTGTACGCACAAATATACAAATTACTCTATAAAAAAACAATTATTTCGTACCTTTTTACACTCTTTTTGAAATCCAATTAAATTCAGCATTTCTATTAGCCTTTCTCATGAGCTTATTGATACTCTGCAACTGCTTGGTATTTCCTTCCATCCTTTTCTCCAATCGACTATAATCATTGTCAATATTAACTACAATCCCCTGATCCGCCATGTTCTTCTTTTGCTGCTCAAGCAAAAGGAAATCAGAACCAAGTCCTTTCTTGTCGTATATAAACGAAAGATCAGGCATTACTTGGGCATGTTTTGGCAAATCGACGAGAGTAGGCTTGTCGGGAGTAACAAACAGCCCTTTTTCAGTTATAACTCCTTCCTTCTTTCCGCCATCACCGACTATGGCAAGACCACCGGGATGATCCTTGGTGCCTTTGGCGTACTTGGGAATTTGCTGTGCTACTATGGTTGCTAATTGTATAGCACCCATTGCACCGATAAGTGCCATCATTACAAGGTTAGGCGAGGCTTTCATTATCCCAAGAGAAGTAGCCATAATAGTCTGTACTATATTATTTGCCTTATCCCATTTTGCCTGCTTTTCTTGTAATGCCGCTTTCTTTTTTGCCAGTTCTTCTTCCTTTAATCTTGTCTTGTCCTCGGCAGCACGTTTCCGAGCCTCCGCTTCCTCTGTAGATATAGCACCTCTTTCTTGCAAAGCCTCAATACGTTCTATTTCACGTTCATAAGCTTCATCATTAGCATCTTGTTCTTCTTCAATTTGACTTATCTTATTCTCAAATATGGCATTTCCTAAATCTGCAAAACCTCCCAATAAATCAGATATAGCCTGAATAGCCTTTGCAGTCTTTTCCATTTTCTCCTCTGTAGCCTTGGAAGCATCGTCTATTGCTTTTATCTCTGCATCCCTCACTTTCTCAGCCAATTCAATTTCTGCTTCTGCAATTTGTTGTTCCAACTTAAGGCTGTCTTCTGGTGACAATCCAGATGTATTCAACTGTTCTTTAGCCAACTCAATAGCCAACTCTGCTTGTTTTATAGCATATTTCTCTGTAATTTCTATCTTTCTCTTTTCATAATCTTCTTTCTTAATTAAGCCTTTTGCATATTGTTCTGTCAAATCATCTAATTCATCAGACATTGCAACATTCATAATAACAGATTGTGAAGCATACGATTCTTGTATTTTTTTATTTATATCAGAAGCATGCTTTTCTTCCAAATCCAGTTGTTTCTTTTTATATTTTTCATCAATAAGGAAAACTTCCTCTCCTTTTCTCACAGCTTCATTTATCGCTTGTTCTCTTTCATTATCAAGCAATTGCAATCTTAAATTATATTCTTCTTCGCTGCCTTTTTTAACAAGATCCAATTTAGTCTGTATTTGAGACTTTTCTTTATCAAGACCATACGAAATTTGCTTTTCTTCCAAATCTCGTTGCATTGCTTCTGCAAGATTTTTTCTAGTATTTTGTTCATCTTCGGAATTTCCTTTAATAGCAGCAATACGTTTATTATAGTTTAAAGAGATTTTTGCAAGTTCTTTTTCCAAACCCTCATCCATTAAATCAAGTTCAGACTGCTGTAAAGCTTCACGAATACGGAGGCGTTCTTTGGCAGCTTTCTCTAAAGCCTGCCTCTCTTTCTCTAATTCCTTTTCTGTTTTAGGTAATTTTTTATTAGAAGTCTCTACTACCGGTTTGGCTTCTGATATTATTTTATCAATACCTGCATTGAATGCAATTGATTTCATATATTCAGTATACCCTTTCGCATAATCTGTTAATGCTTCATCGGCTTTTTGGGCTGTAGAAGTGGTATATCTAAAGAAATTAGCAAATTTATTGTTTATATATCCCCACCCCTCATTCATATCATCTTTCCAGTTCTGGGTGTTAATCACGGCCTTTTCTCTAAGCCACTCTATTTTTTTTTCCTCCTTAACAGAAATATCAATTCTTTTATTACTCAATTCTTCAACGGCTTTATTATATGCTTCCTCTTCATTTAATCCATCTTTCATAAGTACTGCCATTCTGTTATTAAACTCTTCTCTGGCTTTCTCCACATCTCCTTTAGAAAGAGCTTCAGCATCTTTTTGTAATTTAGTCTCCATTCCAAGCACATCTTCCTCTCCAGACATACCTTCAAAGGCTAAGTTTCTTAACCACTCAGAAATGCTATCTATTACTTTTTTAATAGTACCTTGAGATTTTATGATCGAAAGCACAAACGCTTCCCATGCTGAAGATAATCCATATATAGCCCCTTGTACATTATCCCCCATGGTATCTGCCATATCGCCTAATTCTTTATCCACTCCCGTTATTTGTTCACGAAGAGGTACAATCTTATCTGCTGCTGTAAGGAAAGCATTGAATGCCGCAACGCTTCGTTTATCTGTTAATTCAAGAGTAGAATTTAGATCTATGCCTTGTTCTTTCAACTTCTTTAATCCATCCACCAACTCCGGCAATGTTTTCACTGGCTTTCCTAAGGCTTGTGCAAGTTTACCGCTTCCATCTGCAAGATTTAATAAAATATTTCTTGTCGCAGTTGCAGACATTGAAGCATCAAAACCAGCATCTGCTAACTTTCCAAGTAATGCCAACGTATCTTCTATCTGGAAATTGAAAGCTTTTGCGACTGGACCGACAATAGGCATTGCTGTCTGCAAATAAGAAAAGGAAAGTGCGCTTTTAGTAGTGGCAACTGCCATTGCCGATACATAGCGTTCTGTCTCAGATGTATCGGCATTGAACATCCTAAGGGCAGCACCAGCCAAAGCCGCAGCTTCTGGTAATTCCGCACCCGTTGCTTGTGCAAATTTTAAAACATATTCTGTTGCCTGCAATATCTCATTACGTGAAAATCCTAATTTTGCAAGCTCTATTTGCAATGATGTTGCCTGTGCTGCTGTGTATTTAGTAGCTGCTCCCAGTCTTTGAGCATCAGTAGTTAAGTCTTTTATATTTCTTGAAGTGGTTCCTAAAATAGCCGCCAGTTTGCTGTTTTCAGCTTCAAAATCAATAACTGATCGAATACCAGATTTAAATAATCCTATCAATCTTTGGAAAACTCCAATGACGGCCTGAGCTCCAACAAATCCTTTTATCATATTGCTGACTCCCAAACTTACTTCATAGAGCCCGCTTGCTATACTTGATTTCAATATTCCACCAAACCCTTTAGCTACAACTCCAAGATTTTTAAAGGAATTATTCCCATTCTGCAACTCTACTAATGCAGCCTTTATTTCATTTTTATAGGAACCTATAGCCATTTTTTGTTTAGTATATGCGTCAGAATTTCTTCGTATATATTCTGTATTTTTGGATATTTGATTATTTAATTGCTGGCGTATTTTATTATCCTTATCCTCTGCATCAGTTACTTGAGATACTGCTAAACGAAGTAATTTATTTTGCTCCTTAGCCTCATTAATAGAGTGAACTTCTTTTGTTGTTAAAGAAATTGCTTCTTCTGTAGTTATTTTTAGTTTTTTCTTTTCTTGATTTAGTAGTTTCTGTTGTTTCAAACGTTCAGTCTCTGTCTTAGCAGCTTTCAATTCTGCTTGTGCATTCAAATCATTCGCTTTAGCATATTCAAGAGCCTCTTTGGTATTCTTTCTAACTTCTTCAGCAACGTTTTTTAAAAGAGTCTTATACTCTTGTTGCACTTGTATAAGCTCCTTCTCTGTTGCAGAAAGCTTCTTTTGTATTTCCTCAAATGATTTTGCCTTTTTAGTAAGCTCGTCATAATTATGTACTGGGACTTTTATTCCTTTAGCCAATTCCTGCGCCAAAGCGGAATAATCTTCTTTTACTTCTTTAAATTTATCTAAAAGTTTGTTTAAATCTTGAATAGCTTTACTGCTTACTACATCTGTGATTAAAAATTCATTTGCCATAACGTCCTAAATTTGAGTTACGTGCAACTTCACACGCTTCTACAAAGATAGTAATTATTTAGAAGTTGTCTAAATTAGAAACAAAATAAACGCATTTCTCTTTATTTTCAAACCAGATTCATACCTTTGTTGTTATTAACAACGTTGATTTGCGACATGGGCAACTGGAGTGAAAAACAAGAGGCGAAGAAAGAAGTCAAGGAGAAAGATAAAACCAGAAGAGATAAACTTGCTGGCTATTTCTTTGATTTGTCCAAACTTTCTTTTGCAGGTATTGTTATCAGCATTATATTGCCCTTATTTTCAAATGTAGGTGATGTAAAAATGTGGATAGCTGCATTATTTGGAATTACATTAACTGTTTTGTCGGCATTATTGGCAAATAAAATATTAAAATGATATGGAAGTATTGATATGTGTGTTCGCAGTAGGTGTCGCAATAGTAGGCGGAATCTATTTATGGACTTTCACTAAAAAAGGTAAGAAGTGGCTTGCAAGTCTTTGATTTATCTAAACTAATTCTTGCGGGAGTTGTTATTGGCGGTATAACTCCATTGTATTCTAACGATGCTAAAGAGATAAATTTATATGTAATTATTGCTGGTGTAGTATCAACTGTATTACTGGCATGGATTGCGAATAAAATATTAAAATGAAATAGTTATGACACAATTAGCTTTAACTTTTACTGTTATAGCCATTTTAGCAGCAATATTTGCTTTTTGGCTGAATACGCGAAAAGGGAAAAAATGGCTCACTAATCTGTAAGATAGATATTATGGTGGCATTATAGGAAGGATTAATAATAATTTTGGGCGAAAAAGAGGCGGTGAAATCTAAGTTCCACCGCCTTGAATATGCCTCCGAAGAGGACTTGCGTAAACAAATGCCAAATTTAAAGTTGTACCGCCAACATTTCTCTCCCTGCCCTATGTATGGCTTCCTCTATCCTTGATTTCTGGGATTCAGAAGCAAAGGCAATGCGTTGCTTGTACTGGCGCATTAAAGAAGGATTGATACCTGCATACTTTGCAAAAGTAGATACACTTATAAACTTGAAATTATCAAAGAATGAAGCTATATCATACTTATACTCAAACTCTATATTCTTCAACACTTCTGGCACTTCATTCCCTTGCTCTTTAAGCATGAAAATATAATCATCAATACATTCATGCAGTGAGCTTTTCGCTTCATCAACACTTTTGCCTTGACCGTTCAAACTGAATCCTTCAAATTCGGGGACATAAACACTGATTGTCTTATCATCCCACATTTCAATTACTGCCGTTACTTTCATATCGCTAATAATTAATAAGTTTAGGGTAAACAAATGTGCGGGTCATTTAAGACCCGCATCTTTCATCATGCTGTTAAGAGTGCCGCCCTTTATTTCTTGAGAGCCATGCCTGCCTACACGAAAATACTTGCCCGTCTTTGGGCTGTACCATACATCGTGTTCTTTGCCGTGGCTTACAAAATAGCAGCCTATCTTTGCAGCTTTCTTTAAGAACTCTGTTGTTTTCATTTCAAAGAGCATTTGTTTACGGCTGCAAATATAACATATTTGTTATAAACAACACAGAGATAACACATGTTTTTAAGCATAAGAAACAAAGTATTTCTTTTTCATTTTCTTATTATAACGTCCATATTAGGATATTTAGTTTTTAAGACACAAGGTTTATCCCCTCTTTCTCCCTTTAGTTCTGCAAGCTCCTTCTTTACTTGTTTTAGCTCTGCCAACACGTCTGCAAAGCTTTCCGACATGCGCAATATATGCTGCATCATTGCTGTACTTATTTCCATGATTGAATAATGTTAGGTTTATTAACAACGTTATAAATTAACGCAGGATGTTAAGGCACGCCAAGTTAATGACGTGCTGGTTGATATGCCATGTGGTTAGGTTATCTTATTCTTGCCAGTTTCCCGTCAGAAGGTTTCCCTCCAAACAAATGATTTATATAAGCCAAACCTTTTTGAGTAACAAGTACCTTTGTTACAATAAAACTCGGATGTTCATTACGTTCAATGTACTTTTCTGTCATTTCAAAGTATTTTGCATCAATGTACCTTTGTTTAGGTTCGTTCTTATTAGAGAAGAATACACCAGCCTCACGCAATTTCTTGAATAATGTGTTTCTGCCAAACGGAAGACCGAGTATCTTTGCGCTCATACTTATATCAACTTTGCTGTTTTCGACTTGGAATGCCTTATCGGCAAAGGCGGCTTTGGGCTGTAGCTTTTCTATCTGTTTTTGCTTAGTTTGGTTTTCCAAAGCCAAGCGTTCTTTCTCTTCTTCCGCTTGGAGAACCATTAAGGCGAGTTCTTTTCGGGAAAGCTCACGTGTTTCAAGTTCCTCCCAACGATTGATAATCTTGGCTCGTAAATTTGCATCATAACCACTTGCGAGAAGAAGGCAATCCTTTTTGGTGAGAATGTAACAAGACACTTCTTTGCTTCCACCGTTTGGCATAGGTTGAGGTCTTGATGATAATTCAAAACTGAATTGTCGTCTATCTTCCAGTTGTTCAAGGATATTGCGAATATCTCGCATTACATTTGAATGAGTTTTGCCCGTAATTTCTGCAATCTGTAAGGAGGTCATTGTTCTTTTTTTACCTTTTCCCTCATCAATAGGTATTAACTGATTAAAATTTTCCATATCTTTGCACTATAAAGTTAATACTATCCCCATTAGCGGTTCGGACATCTCCGCTTTTGGGGAATTATTTTGTCCGATCTTGTAGCAGGTAGGGAATCGAACCCCGTTACGCCATTACTCGCGCCTGCTGAACCCTCCTTAATATAATAGTCACGCTTGACATAATAGTAAAGAGAAAGGGCAAATCCCGATGAAGCCTAATGTGGTTGTCTGCTCCAAAGGGAAATGCCCAATAATATCTTTATTCCAGTCATTCGGCAACCACAAAGAATGACTAATAATGTTATTTCTACGATGCAAGAAATACGCTAGGGGAATTTCTTTTAGAATATTGCTTTCTAAGATAAGCTATTAGATTATCAAAACTTGTGATGAACCCCTCGTTTATAAGGTCGGCTACTTTCTTTTCAAGCTGCCACAAATCGCGTTGTTTACTTTCATCGCCTTGTTTGTTGCGAAGCATTTTCTCATGGGCATTGAATACTACCCAGTTCAACGCTTCACCAACTTTCTGCATTGCTTTTGGCATGAAGTCTTTTGGAACTATCTTCATGATGGCAGAACTAAGCTCTTTGTAAGCATCACCCGCATCATTACGATAGCGGATCATTTCGTCATAAACAAAGCGTAAAACTTTTACTTTGAATGATGCGTTAATCCACATGGCGAAATCTATAAAGAGAAGTGGATGCATCCAAACCTTATCAGGAGTTTTACCATTTTTGCTAGACCTTCCTTTTACTTTTATAAGTAGCTGATTTTCACCAATGTCGGTTTTTCGACTATGGCTCTCATCCTCTGCAAGAGCTTTCAAAAACTCTTTTACCTTTGGACTGTCGATAAACTCAGACATTCTTCTTCTTGGATTCCCTTCTATATTATTCCATTGGCGAAGAAGTTCTCCTCCATCAAAGTAACCATCACTTGTACGTTGTACCACTGAAAAGGTATCAATGTACCTTATCATATCTTGATTCGTTTTCATATCCGTTTATTTAAAATGAAAGCAGGAAGAAATGAAATCCGGATGTTTAATGTGGCTGCCAACATCCAATTTCAAAACTCCCTGCAAATATCTTTAGTGCTTTTACCGACAGCCACGCGGGTAAATAACAACGTTGTTTTGTACGTGCAAACTTACAAAATGACTTTCATATATGCAACTTAATTTCTTGAATATCAACAAAATAATAATGTTGTTAATTAATAATGTTTATTAACAATGTTGCAAGAAATAGCAATGTAATTGATTAATTATCAGATTCATGCTTCATCTCACATTAATGTTCCCGCCAGCCGTTTACTGGCGGGGTGTCTGATAAACGTGAGCGTTGGACATAGCCCCAACATGTCTTATACTTAGTTTTATGTGGTTTCACGCTGTATTGGGTAGGGTATTAACTCTGTGTGTCTAATTCCCTCACATCTTGCAGAGTGTTGCACAGCACGTACAATGTGCTCATGTGGCTTTTGAACAAGTCAGTAGCACCGTCCTCTACAAATTGCGCATAATCAAATGCCAATTCTATAAGTTCTTCCCGGAGTTCTTCGGGTGTAATGCAGTCTTTGAACAATTCGCCTATTGCGCTAAGGTCGTATTGCTTCTTAGCAGGTCTTATATTTGTTTCCATAATGATTGAATAATGTTTTAGGTTTATGATATTTGAATTTAATATAGTTGTGGCTGTACGTCATTGCTCCGTACCTCTTACCACATATGATTTAGGTGATTGAATTATTTATAGGTAAAGCTTATGGCACATTGTCCCACATTCTTCCCCTTGCTGAACAAGCTGATGAAATATCTCTGCCCATAAGGGGTGATTACAGCCTTTCTGTTGATGAGCACGTTTCCCTTTTGCGGTTGCGCGTTCTCGGCAATCTTCATTATGCCTAAGCTCATAGACCTCTGAGATGGCAGATTGTAGCGTGCGCCCTTGCTTAGCAGATAACCACTCCACCTAAGCCATTCATACAAGGCGTTCTGTCCTTTTCTGAACAGTCCGTTCTGCTTCAATATGTTCGCCATCTCACCGACGGATATACAGTCGTTGGATTGCATGATGCAGTCGGCAAAAGCGACTTTGGGCTGGAGTTTAGCGTTCTTCTCTTCCAATATCTTCTTCTCCTGCGCCAAACGTTCCTTTTCTTCTTCTGATGATACAAGGGCTTTCAGGGCTTCAAGGTAGGTTTGGGGAGTTTGGGGTTTGCGCTTCTCTAGTTCAAGTTGTTCCCAACGATCAATGATCTTTTCGCGTAGTACAGCGTCGTAGCCTGATGCTAGAATTAGACAGCCTTTCTTTGTAAGTTCAAAACAGGGGAGTTCTTTATATCCTCCTCTTGGCTGTGGTTGCTTGTAGGATGACAATCCAAAATTGGATTGTGATACTCCTTGTGCTAAAAGTGAACGAATATCACGCATAATATGTGCGTGCTGTTTTCCTGTGAGTCCCGCAATTTCAAGTGAACTCATTCTATCCGTGTCGTGGATTAACGTCGCCATCAGACTACTATTATTTGTTTGATGACGATTAATGGTATTGTTAAGCATAAACAATAAAAAAAGGTATATTGCCTTTCCCGCTGCTTAACACATACCATTGATGCTGTGGTTCTATTACAGTTCCACACGGGGGTACAATATACCTCAATATTTTAAGATACAAGCATAAAAAATGCTCGCATAAAATGCAAGCTTCGCCTACACCAATGGTTTTAATATGTTAAGCACCGCAAACATACAAACTATTTTTGAAAAAAGCAAGAAAAAGCAACTTTTTTACTTACAAAGTAAAGATATATGTTGATTTATTTGCATTTGTGAATGGTTGTCAGTTACTTTGTCATTATTTGTATAACATAAAACACACACAGTTATGAAAAAAATAGCTTTCCTGTTGTTCTTGTTTGGTTCATTATCTTTAAATGCTCAAACATTTAAATTTAGTTTTCTAGGAGATGACTTCTTACTTTATAAAGGAAGTCTTTTAAAAGTTAAAAACGATGATCTATCAACTGGATTTACTCACACATTTTATAATAGTTTGGAGCGTTGTCAAGCAATGTTTGATAACAATGTAATATATCCTGATTCTAAATATACATTTAAAACAGTGAAGGATTCATTGATTAATCGTATATTTAAGGTAGACAATATAATAGACAAGCAAGGAAATGAATTAAACGCAGAAAGTAAATTGCTTGGTGGAAATAAACCTATCTTTGTATTAAAGGACACTGCTAATAATCAGATTATTTATTTTAAGTATGATAAAGATTATGATTTCAATTTTCCATTTGAAAGTAGTGGGATTGTTTACTCTAAAGATTTGCTATGCTCTGGGTTAGAGAGAAAAGTTGATGATTTTACAGATAAAATAACGATAAGTTCTCCTTTATTGTCAGGAAACCGGATATCCCCTATGATAATTTATAAAACAATATCAAAAGGCGTTTCTGTATACTATCTTAGTTTAAATACGAGTGGAAGCACTGTGAATGTAAATAAGACAGGAGTAAATGTTCTTTTTGATGATGGTACAAAATGGAATAGACAATCAAAGGTTGATGTAGAAGCAACTAGTGATGGATTTGAATACAGTTCTTTTATAAAGCTAACGCAAAATGATTTAATTGTTTTCTCTAAAAAACGGATTAAAAAATTTAGATTGTATATCTATGATGAGGATGTTAATTACGGAGAAGCGGAAAAATTTAAATCCTATGTAGATTGTATAAGAACGGCAAAATAATTTATTAAAAGTAGTTATGAAAAACATCTTATTTATATTAGCAATCGTGTCTTGCACATTGTTTTCTTCTTGCGGTATTTATTATCTCCCTTCACCAAAAGAAATAATGTATTCAATTGATTATTCTGAATTTCAGAAAGAGGGTATTTTTATCTCTGAATCCAATTCTGTGTCATTTCCATATAAAGCTGATCAATCTATAATAATACAAGAATACGGAGGTTATGAGGGAAGTAAATACGTTAATCCTACTTATGAAAAAGCAATATCTTCATTAATAAAGCATTTAAAGAAAAATAATTCAAATGGAATTATAAATTTTAGTCATTCTACTTCTACGGAGCTTTCGGCTGATAAAAAAACATATGTAGAGGTTATTACTCTGAAAGGTATGGCTATTAGTATGGATGGAAAAGAAGTTGCATCTGTAACATCTCAATCATACAAAAAGGATGATAATAGGGAATCATTAGGATCTATTTCTGGAATTGATATTTATAGAGTGTATATAGATGGAGATATTATGATATATTCATCAAAAAAGCTTGACGAGGACACCGTAAAGAAGGTGGCTGACAATTATTTTGAAAAAGGGAAAAAGATGATGTTTTGCCAAGAATCTAAAGATGGAGATATAATATACGCTGATGCAGATGAACAAATGGGAATAGTTCGAGTTTTCTATAATAAATAAGTAATATTTCGATATAAAGAGGGCTGCGAAAGCCCTCTCTTTTTTAGAGGACTCTTAGTGGATTAGTATCATATATACCACACATATTCAACAAACACCCCTTTATACTCAACCCCTTCCGGTACAAACCCGAATACACCGCCATTCTCATAGAGGATATAGACGCGCCTTTCCATAATGGCGGCTTTCTTGGCAAGCGATCTCATCCTCTCAATATCTTCCTGCCTCTTCCGGTTTTCGCACGCACAACTCATTCTACACCAAACTTTCTAAAATAATCCTCAATACCCTTCTTCACATATTTCTCGATAAAGTACCTTCTTGCATGAGACCCTACTCTGTATATTGCCTGCCCGTATTTACGCTCTATATCATCGCTAAAGCTGACCCCTACACTTTCAATTCTAAGCCCCTTATCGAAAGGTACTGCAGTTATGGAGTTATGGAAATCACCCCTGATAATCAAGTTTGGAGTATCCGGTGATCGTCTGGGAATGCCAAGCCATGAAGAAGCGTAAGGAGGTGTTATTCCTTCCTTCCACATCATATACCCACGGGCGTTCTTATACCATTTCCCGGATTCACGGCTTTTGAAATAAGGGTCGTTCAAGTAAGTTGGGCGCAAAGGCTTGTCGTTACCGTTTATACCGGAATACAACTGTTCTGTAATATATATTTGCACCTCTTTCTTCTGTGCAGCCATTATATTACGTATCATGGGCTCAAACCCTTCCACAAGCGCATTGAAGTTTTTCTCAGCCTCTATTATATTAGCCATAGCCCTTACAATTAAGGGGCGAATAAACGCCCCTAATAAACATTATAAAACAGAATCCGGGTCCCGGTTCTTACTTTTGGAAATTCCGCATATCTTATCATATATACCAGAAAGCTTCTCCGTTCGTTCCCTATCTGGAATATTCAGATAGAAAAGAGTTTTGCATTTTTCTATAAACTCATTTTTATTCATAGAACGCACAACATCTTCAAAGAACACAACCCCATCTATTGTCATGACCATGCCTCTATACCGGTAATACCTAATCCCTGTAAAACAGATGGCTTAGCAAGTTTCGGATTTCCGGAAACAGTTATTACTCCGTCAGCATAGGATGCAGCGGGAGAATCCGATACACCTAATGCAGTTGTCGCATTCTTTGCCAGCAGTTCACCGTAATGTTCTGTAATATCAAGTTTTCCGAAATGCTCAACCAACTTATATTTGCCGGATTCCATTGATTTCAATTCAACGTAAACAAGCCCTTTCAAAGCTTCAACCACATCAAATTTATAAGCTGATACGTCAGCACTCTTGATATACTTCTCGTAGTCTTTAAACATCGTAGCAACCGTAAGGTTTGCCTCCGTACCGGAAGAGTCCCAATCCTGACCACCTGGATATACACCGGACAAGGGGATTCCCGCTAAATATTCAGTCCCATCATTCATGCCGTAGATGATATTATTTTCGTCCACAAAATAGGCATCAAATGCAACATTCTTTGCAGCCATGAGATTAGCTTTGAGACTGGCATCATAATCCTGCAAAGTCCACACGTCATTCTTTGCGGAATAACCCATTACCTTTGTAGGTCCATAACCGATTGCTGAAGTTTGAGCTTCGCCACCGGAAGGAGCATATTCTACAATTGTCTTGATAGGAAATATGCGATTCGGCCTATCTGCATGACAAGCCGCCTCAATTGCGTCCGCAGACTTATCTTCCGGCAATTTATGACCATGAATAGTCAATATAATAGCCTTTACTTTTCCCGGATCAAGCACACAAACAGAATTACCCGTATTGAACGTGGCAAGTCCCGGACATTCTCTATAATCTATTGCCATAACACTTTGTTTCTTTAAAAGTTAGATTCATATCTTTAATTTCGATAGCGTCGATAAAATCATGAAAAGGTTTACCGTCCTCTCCTATTACCCCCACACGCCCATATCGGTAGTTTTCCGAATAAGAATGAGGGATTATCCCATTATAATTTCTTTTAATGGAAGGATCCTTCCCTATTTCATCAAGGAAAATATGGTAAATAGGGCGAAGCACTTGCTCAAACGAAGTTTTTTCACGGTCTTCATTAGTATAGGTCTTTGAAGTATTTACCATTATTATAAAATCAAGGGATGCTTTTATCTCCACGCTTGTCCTATCCTCCTCAAATGGGGAATATAGACAAATTATAGGAAACTTTAAAGGGCTTGTTTTGGGAGACTGGCTCCATACAGTAAGCTGATTGCTTATGTACGCCCAATCCCCGAACAAATATGATACATTCTTACCGTATTTGCCAGAAACACGTTTAACCACATCCTCAAAGACTTTATTTAATGACTTCATATTCCCATACTATTTATCTTGCGTAACATGCAAGGGTTGAAGCACACGCCTTTATATTCGTCATCCATAAGCAATCTATATACCCTTTTATTCATATTAACCATATCATTCCATGACCTTATCTGTAAGACGTTAGGAGAAACGGCATCATTATCCGAAGATGTAACGGTTCCTACCATTGTAACGCTATAATTAGCCTCTGATATATATTTAAAGAATACGTAGCATGCTATAGGACTATACTTTTCTGACAACAAGGCGTGCAGCCTTTCCCATTTTTCTATGCTATCTTCATGAGATTTAAGATAAGAAACAAATTGATTGCACATATCATCACCAAGAATATTCTCAAGATATTCTATCTCATATATTTCTATATAAGAGTTTATCCGATCAGCTTCAGCATCACGGGTCACAGAAGGAGCTCCAGTGTCGGGACTTATCCCGACACTCAACAATCCGGTGAAATATGTGCAGTCAATTATCATACAGTTTCTTTTCTTTTACGCTTAGTGAAAAGTTCCTCACAACCTAATGCCTTGGCATCATTCAGCAGTTCATTAGTAGCTTCAATCTTTCCTTCAGAATAAAACCTACTTGCAAGAGGCATGCCAACCAAAACCTTATCACCGGACTTATATTTTGTCCCATCTTTCACAAACGTCACTTCGTAACGCTTGGTTAAATTCATCTTATATTCTTTTCCCATATTTATATGTATTTATCGTTTATATACTTACGTCGCAGATGCCGGAGTTATTCCTTCAATTACTGTAGCAAATGTATCCTTCACAAAGGCAGTCTTATACTGCGATTTGATGTAACACATTAATCTTTTCTCAGCTAATACGGTAACAATATTCTTACGAAAATCATCGTTTTCCCAACCGACAGACATTGACAGAGTCCAGAGATCGCGTATATTCAGATAGGAGAAATCACCCATGATAAAGTCTCCTTGCTCTATAGCAGTCGTGGTTTCGATACGTAATCCTTGAATCAACTCGTCGCCATAGCGGAATGGACGAAGATACTGTCCATTGGCATCCTTCGTCAACTGCATTGCCGCATAATCCAACGGGTTCATCAACACAAGGTTCGGGCGATAAGCCATTTCGCTCGCAGAGACAATCTGTGAGTATGAGGCTACGAGAGCATCAAACATGTTCGCTTTCTCCACATTGAAGCCGGTCAAAGAGAATGCCGGCATGTCGGCAGCGACTCCCTTTATTTCTCCATCGGTTCCCTTACCATCCAGAATTCCTTGCTCTTCCTTGATTCCAAGTTTATTTATCATTTCGCTTTGGACCTCATTAACGAAACTGGGAAAGTCTGTCAGTGTTTCCTCGGTGAATTTTGTTACAACGGCAACTTTTGCAACAGTCACCGTCTTTTCTATCAAAGTGGCATCCATAAGAGGCTTAAGCCCTCCTTCTTGGACCCATGCCGCATCACCATCCTTGCTTACATATTCAGCGTAAATCAGAGAACGGCTATTCGTACCGGACACATTTGCATAATTTCTTATAACTGTCTGCGCTCTGGGATTGACAGATAAATTCGGGTCAACTTCAACCCCATAGTGAGGAGCCAAAGTGCCGGATGCAATAGTTGCGGCAGTTCCTTTTTTATCCAACACAAGATTGATCTCCAGTTTATTACCAGGAGCAGCCTTACATGCCTCTTTGAGTTCAAGGGTTGAACCCCCTTTCTTGTCCGTCGTAATATACCCCTTCAACTGCTCGTAGAGTTGGTCATAGACGGATTTAACCTTTATTTCTCCATTTCCACCAACTTCAGTAGAAGCTTTTACACGGAGAATGGCACTTTCCAACTCATTGACCTTTTCATCAAAAGTCTTTTTGTCAATGCCGGAAAATTCCTTTCCCTTGATTTCCTTTATAGAATCTGCAGCATCCTTGATTAATTCGCGCAATTCATCCAACTTCACTTCATCCATAAGGAATCCTTTTACTTTGGATTCAAGTGCTGTTCCGATCTTATCGTCCAAAGCTTCAAAGAATTTCTTGTTTTCTTCGGACAAGCCAGATGTGTCCATAAGTTCTAAAAATCCTAATTTCATACCGATTTTAATTTTAACATTTTATACAATTCTTTTCCCTCACCGCCTTTTTCATTGTCGGCTTCCGTTCCCAAAGGTGGAGTATTGGTTGTTGCATTCTCCGGCCTAAAAGAAGCAAGTGACATTGCTTTGGCTATTATTTTCTGTAATTTGCACTGTTTTGATAAACTCATATTTTTACATAACAAGGAAACTTCTTCGTCCAGTTCCTTGTATGCCTTCTCACAATCTTCTATAGATTTAAGTCCCAAATATTCAGTCTCCCCATTACATCCAATAGATACAACTGATATTTCATAAAGTTTCACCTCTCGAACTATCAATGCTTCTTTTTCATAGTCCCATTCGCAGTTCTCCCACACATACTCATATCCAATGGAAAATTGATTGAGAGTACCGGATTCAAGCTGAGTTATAGCTCTATCCCCAAGTTCTATCTCGTCAATCCGCGCTTCAAAATAAAGCCCCTTTTCATCTTCCCTCAATATGGTAGGAAGTCCAATAGGCTCTGACATGTCATGCATCCACAGGAATATAATCTTATCGTTAGCACCGCTTTCTGGACCTCTTTCACGAATGCTTTTCGAGAAACATCCTTTCAGCAATATATCACCAGCCTTGTCTTTGTTGCCAAAAATCGCTGCGTATCCACTGATTATACGGCTCTCCGGGTCATACTGTACATCTTTAGAATTGATGGAAAACAACTTATGTTGCATTCCCATCCTGCCTTTGTATTTATTGACGGTTGTTTTCATCATTATTATTGTTTTCGTATTCTCCTTTTGGATTTTCAGGATCAATGTCTATATACTTAGCTACTTCAATACGTGCTTCATCATGAGTAATCAGAGACTTGTCAAGCAATCTTTGTAAAGCATCGGCAACCTTGACAAGAGTATTGGCTCCCGTTTCTTTATTATTCTGGAGACATTCGACGTCCGTAAAATCTATCTTAATGAATGCACCTTCAGGACATATCGCCTTCGTAAGGCATCCGGCAATCTTTATGCTATCGGGGATTATCACATCTTGATAAGCCTTTTTCCCGGCACTCTCAAGATTATCGTACTTGGCATCCGTGAAGAGATTGGCGTTGATTCCCATCGCATTGGAAATCTTATCCGTACACCGCTTGTCTTCTTCATGAAGCTTTAATTGGTCGGCATTAAAATCAAGAGGAAGCCACCCTAATTTTCGACGTGTAACCAATATCGGATATTCCTTGTTTACAAGCCCGTAGTCTCTCTTAAACCTGTCTTTTATCTCCTTCTCGTCTTCCGAAGTAAGGGCAATATTTCCCATTTGGTCTGTATAATCATTATACAAAACCCCTTTGGGACCCCCATTGACTAAAAGCGTATGGCTTGCAGACATGGAAGCTACCCAATTGGATATAGGCTGGGACAAACTATCGGAAACAGATTCAAACTCAATATCTGAAACATTATCATTTATACGAATGCCACTGTCATATATGATAATATATTCATAATCCTCTAAATTTAACCGTTTCCCGCTCCAGTCGATATAAACTTCTGATACGACACCTGAAAGCTCGAACTGCCGGAAGACCTTTCCGGTACCGACAATATGAAATAGTTCAGGAGGGACAATCCACATGGCCTTTGGTACACTTCCTTTTACGGCTCTTACAAGGACTATAGGACAATACCCGAACACTTTAAGACATATTTCTATCTGCTTGACAAATGAGGAGAATGTTTGCAATGGATTAGGGGCATCCAATATATTGCGGATGTCAGCATAGGATCTTTTTTCATTGCCATTCTTATCCACCACATAAGGAACTCCACGGGACATCATCGTACCTATCTTATCAACAACCGTAAAAAAAGGAGTACATGCAAGTAAAGCCTCAGCCTTATCCGAATTATTAGTCATGTCATAATCGGCCTTCCAGCGGAAACGTTTACCAAACAGGCCGGAGAGATACCAATAATTTCCCGCTGCGTCCTTTTCCACACAGTTGACATTTTCCCGCATCGGAATAGCTTTCCTTTCCTTTGGTTTCCAAAATTGAGTAAACATGCCCATATACAAAGTAGGAGTGACAGCACATAAATGCGGCCACTCCCATATATTAGTGATTTAGTCCTATTAATACGGTTTCGTACAACTTCATACGATTGTAAGTGACCCTACGGATGCAAATATACTTCTTATTTAGAATAGTTCCAAATAATAACAGGACTATTTTCCCTTTTTCGGAGGTTTTATATTAAGATATCTACTATGAAACTCCGGGACATGTCCGCATCTTGAGCAGAAGAACAATCCTCCGCTCCATCTTTTATACGAATGACCCAGTATTCTGCATATTACATTATGTTCCATTTTTATATTTTTTGAATTGATTGGCAAAAAAATCACGAAGGTAATACAAAAATCAATGTTCTATTTTTAATAATCCCTTTCTTTTTGCCCTATCGGCTATACAACATAAGACATACATTGCCTCATACACGTCCTTACCGTCATAATCCATAAGGTTCCGCATGAATCCTTCCATGCCAGGAGAACGCTTGAACTTGAATCCAGAAACCAAAGCCTTGAAAGATTCAATATACGGGAACTTATTGTTTCTTTCCTGCCTTGCCCATACTTCTCCTATGGATGCACGATAATCCCTGACATAATGAAGCATTGTATTAGGGGCCTCAATGTTCACTTCTGCATCCTTCACAAGGGAAGAAATATTGTCTAACGCCAAAGCATTCCCAATATATGTCTCCTCTACATAAACGCCCCCATCCACAACATATACTTTCACGTATACAAACTTTCCGTTTATCATAGGATGTATCTCCACAATGCTGTTCATACCTCCTGTATCTATATCATCATAACTTTCATAATCAAATTCTCCTCGCTTCTCAACGCATCCGGTAAGGCAGTCGGCCCCATCATCATGGGCATTCTTCCCTTTTCTTCTAAAACCGCTTATCTCGGCATGAAATTCAGGATACAGAGTTTCCCAACCCTCCGGCATATAAGTAAGGTTCATTACTTCGGATGCTCGTGTAAATATACGTACTTCCTTGTTTGCTGACTGGTGAAACCATCTTATCTCTGTAGTGTTGTTTCCCATTATCCTAGATTGAGATTCTACATTACGGGCAAATCCACGTCCACCGTTATTACTCTCTATATTGGATATGGTTATGTTGTCTTTTGCCAGCATAGTGGCTACTATAGGCTCAGTCTCTTCCATAGAAGCACTTGTATAGGTTATATCCAATATAAAATTTCCTATTTCAGTATCTATGTAATTAATGGAACAAAGATTATCCTCACCTGTATCTGCTGTATCTGTATAGTTTTTGCGTATAGCCCTATTGGTATATGGGATTTCCTTATAGGTCTTAAATTTGCCGTACATAAGCCCCTCCATAGGTTTAGGATTCTGCATATATTGTGTCTCGAATACAAATGGATTGATTCTACGAAGATTATACAGTTCCTTCAATTCATGTTTAAATTTCCATAAAGGTTTTTCTTTGCCATCCTTGTCATATTCAATAGCTGGCAACGAAATCACAGTCCATTCTCCCGGTTCGGTTTTCATCAAATAGCCGCACAAATCATTCTCATGGAGACGCTGCATGATTATAATGATAGGAGTATTACGGCTATTCACACGGTTGCGGATGGTTGTTTCAAACCGTTGGTTTATCTTTTCTCTTTTCAAATCTGAAAGAGCGTCTTCCGGCTTTATAGGATCGTCAATAACAACGGCACCGACAAACCTGCCAACCGAAGAAATACTGTCTATCTCATCTTCTATATTGTCAACTTCCCCCGCGCCAAAACCTGTTATTTGCCCTCCTGTAGATACAGCATATACACCTCCTCCTGCTGTAGTAACCCATTTCTTTTTACTGTCAGAACCATCTTTTATTTCAACGTAAGGGAATAAGTTCCGATAATCCTCTGATTTAACGATATCCCTTATTTCTTCGGAATTATCATGAGCGAGGTCATCGGAATAAGAAAGGTGTATGAATTTGGACGCAGGGTTTATGGCAAGCCCTGCGGATATGAAATTCTTAACTGCGAGTTCCGTCTTAGAATATCGAGGAGCAATATTTATGATGAGTTTCTTTATCGTTCCAGCAATTACATCATCAAGAGCATTGCATATTATCTCATGGTGCTTGTTTACGACAAATCTTCTTCCGGTTTTACTCTTAAAGAAGAATCTTGTATAATTGAGTGTACCGGAAAGACAAAATGCTCTAAGATATGTGTTACCATCAATCATAACCCCTTAATAAGTAGTTTGGCTTCCTCTACGCTCATTGGCTTGGGAGTATTGACATTTACTTCCGAGGCAGCATCAAATCCAAGCATTTTACAAATGCGCTCAATAGCCTTAATCTTATCGTATAGTTCTATCTTTACATATTCAACATCAACAATTTCAGGATTATCACTTGTACCAATATTCTTTTTAAGTGTCTTTGTAGATATACTTTTTATTGCAGATTTTTCTTTCTTGGAAAGTTTATCAAATTCCTTTCGTTCAATCCACGTATTGTGCATATCAGCAATTGTAGAAAATGCAATGCTGGACAATTCTTGCAAAATACGCTCTTTAGTTATATCAGACTTGTTTTTTCGTTCTTCTTGCAACTCTTTAATCCTCGCCGTAATCTCACCGTTATTTAGCAACTCATAGGCCTTATTGTTAATCGTATCATTCTTCATGTTCTCGCATGAGTAAGCACGACGATAGGCATCGGAAGCATTACCGCTTTCAATATAGTAATTGCAGAAGTTTTCTTGCTTAACAGTTAAGGATTTTCCCATGTCTTTTCGTCATAATTGGTTGCGTACAACATAATACGCATGACAAAGATACAAAAATATGAGGAAATAGATAAAAAAAATAGAGGCAAACTATAGAGCTGCCTCTATTAACACATATTTAACTAAAAGTTATTCAAAAACTATTCTAACATTTAAGATAATCAAGAACTTTCCTGTTTGCTTCATCCACTTTCTTTTCATCAAATCGTATATAAATATCAGTCACTGTTGCATTGGCCCAACTATGTCCCAGCGCATGGGCTATTACCTCTTTGGGAATATCAATCTCTGCTGCAATTGTAGCCCAGGTGTGCCGGGTCCAATATGAAGATAAGTCAGGGAAAAGAGGTTTTCGTGTTTTCTTCCCGCCTAGCCCCTTTCTTTCCGTTTCGCCAATTTCTTTTAAAGCAATTCCCATCCGGTGAAGGAAATTCTTGTAATCCTTATATTCATCCATTATATTAAGTACAAAATCCTTTCCCTTATATTTGTCTATAATCACTTGGGCTTCTGGCTCCACTTTAATGCTGTACAATTTGCCTGTCTTTGCTCTCTTATACTCAAACCGCCCATTTATCAATGCCGAAGTCTTTGCTGTCAGCAAATCAACGGCATTAATACCTATAAAGTAAAACATAAGCATAAATATGTCCCTGTATCTTTCTTGATACTCCTCGCATGGATAATCACGCAGTATCCTTAACTGATCAACGGTTAGTGATCTTTTCCTCGTTTCCTCTTTTTTTATAGTAAACCTTCTAAAGGGATATAACGTGGTATACTCTTCATCTATTGCATAGTTAAACACAGATCTTATGTTCCTAAAGTGTATAGCATACGCATTCACCTTCATACTCTGGGCCATCCATGCCTCAAACCTTTCAAGCCAAGCCTTATCCATGCTATCAAACGTACATTTACTATCAAATTTCAATAGTTTATTTCTTGTAGTCGTGTACACCGATCTCGTTCCGGCATTAGTTTTCTTTGCTACAAACTCATCCAGATAGTCAATAAAACATTTGCTTTTAGTTGGCAGATTATTTCCACCACCAAGAATATAAGAGATTTCTTCACGCATCTTCTTATCGCTGATTCTTTTGCCATCTTCTTCTAACTTTATCAAAAATCTCTCAACCTTATTAAGAATGCCATCCAATACTACATTCTTACGCTTGTAGTCTTTTTCCTTTTTATTAAAACCATCATAATCCCAATTCTCCTTAAGGGACGCATAAGGAGTGGCAAAACGGATTTGAGTTACATTTTTGACTTCAACAACTACTGGATAAGTACCGTCTTTTCTTGCACGCCTTGTATCCAATTTGATCTTAGCTTTCATAGGCTTTGAAATTTGACTTTTAATTTGACTTACTTTTGATGCGTTTATTTGTGTTCAAATGTAGTTATTTGTGGTGTGATAAGCAAGAAAGACCATAAAAAAAAGTAGTCAGCACTAAGCTAACTACTTGATTTTCAACAAGAGCGGCAAACGGGGCTCGAACCCGCGACCCTCAGCTTGGGAAGCTGATGCTCTACCAACTGAGCTACTGCCGCATTGCTTTCTTAAAAAGACGGTGCAAAGGTAAAAGAAGTTTTTTTATATTCAAAAATAAAAATGTACTTTTACAGCCACTAAAGTGAAAAAAATATGAAACGGATCATACTCATTACCGGAGGTGCCCGCTCCGGTAAAAGCAGCCATGCGGAAAAACTGGCGCTAAGTCTCTCTCCTACTCCTGTTTACCTTGCTACCGCACGTATTTGGGATGAAGAATTCCGACAACGCGTAATCCGCCATCAACAAAGACGCGGACCGGAATGGACAAATATAGAGGAAGAAAAAGAGCTAAGCCGTCACCAATTAATCGGAAAGACTGTCCTGATAGACTGTGTTACTTTATGGTGTACCAACTTCTTCTTTGATGTAAATGCAGATACAGATAGTGCCCTGACAGCTGCCAAAGAAGAATTCGACCGTTTTACAGCGCAAGATGCTACCTTCATCTTTGTTACCAATGAAATAGGTATGGGAGCTACTTCAGAAAATGAAATTCAGCGTAAGTTCACAGACATGCAAGGCTGGATGAACCAGTACATCGCCGAACACGCTAATGAAGTATGGTTGATGGTATCGGGGATTCCGGTAAAAGTGAAATAGAGAGAGGAAAAGATGATAGAATGGTAAGATGATAAGATTCAAAGTTATAAATATTGCATATGAAAACATTTAAGATAATACGTCCGGACGAGAATATCCGTCCAGCATTGATTGATAAAATTAATAATCTGACTAAACCCAAAGGTTCATTAGGTACTCTTGAATATCTGGCCTTGCAAATAGGCTGGATACAACAAACTCTGTCTCCTACCCTGCAACATCCACAGAATATAATCTTTGCCGCTGATCATGGCATTGTAGACGAAGGTGTCAGCCTTTCGCCCAAAGAAGTTACCTGGCAACAGATTAGTAATTTCTTACATGGAGGTGCCGGAGTGAATTTCCTTTGCCGACAGCATGGGTTTACCTTGAAAATAGTAGATGCCGGTGTAGATTATAATTTACCTTATGATACAGGTATCATCGACATGAAAGTACGGAAAAGTACTCGAAATTATCTGCATGAAGCTGCAATGACAGAAGAGGAAATGGAACTATGTCTGGAGCGCGGTGCAGAAGTGGTACGCAATTGCCATAAAGAAGGTAGCAATATACTCAGTTTTGGGGAAATGGGTATTGGAAATACATCTTCCTCATCCCTGTGGATGACTTGCTTTACAAATATTCCTCTGGAGCAATGTGTAGGTGCGGGAAGCGGACTGGATAATGTTGGTATCCGTCATAAATATGAAGTATTAAAACAGTCATTAGATAACTACAGAGGAGATCGTTCTCCCCATGATATCATCCGTTATTTTGGAGGCCTGGAAATGGTGATGGTAATAGGTGCTATGCTTCAAGCAGCCGAACTTGGAATAGTTATTATGGTAGATGGATTCATTATGACAAACTGTATTCTAGCTGCCAGCAAATTATATCCGGAAGTACTGCATTATGCTATTTTCGGACATTGTGGAGATGAAACAGGTCATAAACTACTACTCGATCACATGAAAGCCAGACCGCTTTTAAATTTAGGTCTGCGTTTGGGTGAAGGGACAGGTGCCATCTGTGCATATCCCATTGTGCAGTCCGCCATACGTATGATTAATGAAATGGATAACTTCGCGCATGCTTCTATAACAAAGTATTTCTAAACGTATGAAAGTCCTAGCAGCATTCATCTTCTTCACCCGGCTTCCTTTTTGGAGAATCAAAGAAGTCCCGGCTAAATACTTCAAACGTATTGTTCCATACTGGCCATTAGCCGGATGGCTGACGGGTGGTATTACGGTTGGAGTACTGTGGATAGCAGCTCAGATACTTCCCATTTCCATCGCATGGGTACTTGCCATCCTCTCCCGATTGCTTATCACAGGCTGTCTGCACGAAGACGGATTGGCTGATTTTTTTGATGGCTTTGGTGGAGGCACCACCAAAGAACGGACACTTGCCATTATGAAAGATTCCCAGATAGGAAGTTATGGTGTCATAGGATTAATAGTCTATTTCTTGCTATTATTCTTACTTCTGGAAAATCTACCTTTGAAACTGATTTGTGTACTCGTAATTTGTGGCGACTGCTGGTCTAAATTCTGTGCTTCACAGATCATCAATTATTTGCCTTATGCACGGAAAGAAGAAGAAAGCAAGGCAAAAAATGTATATGACCGCATGACCTGGCAAGAATTACTGACGGGATTCATCTGTGGATTTTTACCTATTATATTATTCTTACCGATAGATTTCTGGCCGGTTATGATCTGCCCCATTTTGACATTCACCCTATTGTATCGGTTGATGAAACGTCGTCTTCAAGGTTATACAGGAGATTGCTGCGGAGCTACATTCCTGCTTTGTGAGCTTTCATTCTATTTGGGTGCATTAATCTTGCTGTATGCACACATCAAATACGGTAACCCGAATTTTATTAATGTTTATTTAAAATAATAATTATATGGAAGTTATTTTTATCAGACATACCTCGGTAGATGTCCCTCCCGGAGTGTGCTACGGACAAACAGATGTTCCTTTGCGAAACAGTTTCGAACAAGAAGCTGCCGTCACATCCGGAAATTTAAAATCTTACCGTCCAAAAGGGAGAGATTTCGATTATGTATATACTAGTCCGCTATCCCGTTGTGTACGTCTTGCTACCTACTGCGGATATCCTGATGCCGAACGTGACAACCGAATTATGGAAATGAACTTCGGGGATTGGGAAATGAAGAGTTTTGATGAAATAAGTGATCCAAGACTGAAAGAATGGTATGCCGACTACATAAACGTACCTGCTACAAACGGTGAATCATTCGCCATACAGTATCAACGTGTCGCCAGTTTTTTGGATGAACTGAAAGAAAAGAATTATGAGAAAGTAGCCATATTTGCACATGGAGGCGTATTGATTTGCGCCCAACTTTATGCAGGAGCTATAAAACAGGAAGAGGCATTCAGTGCTTTGACTCCCTATGGAGGAATCATTCAGTTAAGACTTGATTAGATATCCGAATACTAAACAAGACCAATGGTCCTTCTGAAGCCCCTTCCTGCACCTTATAAGTACCATTAAAGGCATGAATGAAGTGCGCATTGATTTCATGACGGATCAATGCTGTCTTGTTTTCAAAGCGTGCTTTGGCCAAAGGCGTACCTGTCACTTTAAAGAACAACATATTCTTTTCTTTATCGTGTCTGATCCGAATAGTAATATTGTATGTATTCTCATCATTCTCCGATGGTATCAACAGACTGGACAACAAGGAAGAAAACCTGTTTTTATCTATACTTATCGCCATACTTTCTATATCCGTCTTCAAACGAATACTCACTCGCCCATTATTGGTATGTTCTGCAATGGCTATTTCTTGCCGACACAAGGCCATCACTTCACACTCCTCCTGTACATACTGTGTCTTACCAGATTCCAAACGAGAAAGTTCCAGGATACTATTGACATACTCCAACAGATTTTCCGCATTTTCCTGAATCATTTTACCATATTCCACCTTCGCTTCCGCAGTGAGCTCTTTCGACTCCGTCAAAAGTTCGGCAAACCCTACCACCACATTCAGCGGAGTACGTATGTCATGGCTGATTTCAGATTGCAAGCGATCTTTAGTAACATTATCCGCTTCTGCCTGCATAGCCGCATTTGCCGTTACTTTTTCAGCCACAGCAATCTTCCGGGACAAATAACGAGTATAAAGATAGAACAAAAGCACTAACACTAACAATGTGATAAGAAACAGGAAACCACGCTGATAATTGGTATCCTTTATTTTCTGCTTTTCCAGAAGAAGATCATCAATATGATAAATTTCCTTCATTTGTCGTAACTGATTTGCAGAAAAAGCATTATCCAATGAATCCTGAGTCCGTATCAGGTAACGCCTGGTTTCAATAGCTCCGTCAATATCACCCTTATCAATCTGTGTAGATGCTTTATAATTAATGAAAGTAGCGAATATGGAAGCATCATGATTCAGCACCACGGAAGTCACCTCATCTATCAACGCAATACTCTTATCATATTCCTTCGTACGAGTATAATACTGTAACTGAACTAACTGAACATTCAGCCAAAACGCTATATCGACATGACTGTCCAGTAATGCTTTAGCCTTATCCATATGTTCCAATGCCACAGGAAAATTCCCCTGTTCCATAAAGAGGAACACATATTTAAGTTGGCAGTCGATTTCAAAGTTTGTCCAATTCTTACGGGCTTCGGGTTCACGGGAAATGATTTCCTGCAAAGTCTCATCCATCTGTTTGAGATAAAAATGTTTCAGACTATCCTGCCCGGCATTGCTATACATTCGGATAATGCGTGAAAGGATATCCACACGCAAAGCAGCCTTAGTCTGTGGGGTCAAACGCTGACAAGCTTTCTGGAAGATCTTCAAGGCTTCATCTCCTCTACTGGATATTCCATAAGCACACCCCAGACTATTGTACGATGCAATTTCTCCATTATTACAATGATGTTCCAAAGATTCTTTTAATGCTTCCTTAGCTATATATACAGCCTTCTCTACCTGTCTCTTGGAAGCCAATGCGCGACTGATAGCGGCCTTCTGCTCCAGATAATAGTCATAAGTGCCTACTTCCGGAGCATACTTTTTCAGTTCATTCACCCAATAAGTCAGGCTGTCCGGATCATGTAGTTTATCATAGCAGGAAGCTAGATAATACGCTCCCTGATTTTCATACGTCACATTCTTCTGGGCACGGGCTTCCTCGTACAAAGCGGTAGAAAAAGTTTTGTTATAAGGGGGATATTGATGCCTGTAAGCCATATCACGTAAATAAGTAAGTCTGACAAGTGTATTCGGCATCGCATGTGCTATTTTCAGAATACTATCCTGATATTGCTGTGCATTGGCATCTTCTGCATACAGCACACAAGAATATAGCATACTCAGCAAACAAAACCATATTACTACGATATATCTCATCATACAGCATCCTCCCCTTTTGATTTATACTTCAACGGATGTGTAAAGCAGAAACGTGCACCTTGCGTATAGTTGTTGTCCACCCATATTCGTCCCCTCATATAGGTCACAATCAGTTGACATATAGAGAGCCCCAAACCACTACCCTGTGCAAAGTCATTCAGTTTCTCAAAACGCTCAAAAATCAAGCCCTGTTTCTCAAGCGGGATACCGCAACCGGTATCGGTTACAGAGAAGAAAGCCGTATTAGGATCGGATAATTCCAACTTCAATACGATAGAACCTTTTTTAGTAAATTTAGTGGCATTCACCAACAGATTAATCAAGACCTGGCGAAGACGGGCATCATCCGTATCTATCATTAGTTCAGAAAGCTCGGTATCATAATGTAGTTCCACTTCAAGTTTACGAGAAGCAGACACTGTTTCCGAAGCCTCTCTACAAAGTTTCACGGCATCATAAGGACGTATATTGAACGTTATATTATCATTCTCAAAATCAGAAAAATCAAGAATATCATTAATCAGTTTCAAAAGCTGAAAAGAGTTAACTTTAATGATTTCACAAAACTCTTTACGAGACTCTTCGTCGAAAGAGTCATCATCTGAAGCCAATACAGCCGAGAAGCCGACAATGGCATTAAGCGGGGTACGCACTTCATGGCTCATATTAGACAGGAACATATTCTTCTTCTGGATAGCCCGTTCCGCCTTCCGTATCATTACTTCCTGCGAATGCTTCGATTCCTGCAGACGGAATATCTTCTTCCAACTGAGATACAGGAAAAGAAATAAGACCAACGTGCAAACAATAATACCTCCCAAGTAAAAACGATAGGAAAACAAGCGGTCACGCTCGTTCTGATAAGTCAGCCGGTCAGCTTGGAAGCGGGTGGTCAACTGATCTATCTCTTTAGGATAATTTTTCTCAAAAGACGATTTAATGTATGAAAAGACCAAACCGTATTGCTTATATGCTTCTTCCTTACGCCCCATTTTCACAAGCAGGTCAGCCTTGTCTTGCAGGACTTCCTTGTACAAGCTACTGTTGATTTCAGCATAGTCCGTATGTAAAAAAGCATCATAAGTTGTCAGAGATTTCTCATATTCACCGATACGTTCCCAATACATAGCCTCGGCTATCAAGAAATGTTGCATAATACCCGGAATCAGTTTTTCCCTCAAATGCTCCACTTCATCCAAGTGTTGGCGAGCTGTCTTCACAGAACCCTTAAACAGTTGACAATAGGCATTGAAAATATGTCGGACAGCTTGCTCCTGTTCGGAAAGACTATCTGCGGGAAAACGATTCAGGCGGGTCATGAAATATGCTGCCTCCGTCAAATTACGAATACGAAGATTGTGCTCTACTAATTCCAACAATAACATCCGGACATGTATTCCCTCACCGGACATTTGATCGAACATCTCTAATGCCTGTACATGAGCACTTCCTGCTTCCTGGTTTCGTCCGGTATAAGAATACACCTCACTAATGGCATTCAGTGCAAGAGCTGTTCCCAAAGCATGCGAGAGTGCACTTGCTTTTGAATACATCTGCTCACTCCAATCAATGGCCAGGCGTATTTCTCCACGAAAAAGATATGATTTTATAAGTATACGTTCCAGTTCAAAGTACGTATTATATTGCTTGGTAGATTCCAGATAATTGAGGATACTATCCAGATTGATAGCCGAGCTTTCTTCCTTTGTCAGATAATCAAAGCCCATACTGTTGTGAAAAGCAGATATCACTTCATCTTGAATGGTAGCACGCTCGACCTCTGCCAGGCTATCCTCCCCTGCTGATAATGGGGAAACGCATCCAAAGCATACTATATGGAGAACGAGATATTTCAGTAAGTTTCTCATGAAGTTTGTTTGTTTCGTGCTGTGTGGTGTTTGTGCTGCCATTCACCGCATACGCTGGCAAATATATTCAATATTTCCCAAGAAGCCAAAAATTGTGAATGACTAAATGAAAAAAGAAATCAAAGTAGTAGTTATTATCAGAATTACTATCATTATTCCTTCGGCACGGCGATTGATACGAACAGCTACTTTCATGTCTTCCGTGGTTAAAAGACGATCATTGCTACCAATGTAAGGCTTCCAGACTTCTTCACCGAAATAATTGTGCGGACCTCCGAAACGGCAATCCAGAATACCGGCAAGAGCAGCCTCGGGATAACCGGAATTCGGGCTGGCATGTTGACTGCCATATATTCCAACGAATCTCAACAGAGCCCCAAACCGGCCTCGAGGAAGAAAAGCAAGTATCATGAGAAAAGCTGTCAAACGGGCAGGAATATAATTGGAGACATCATCCAGGCGAGCGGCAAAACAGCCGAAAGCACGATAACGCTCGTTACGATAGCCAATCATGGAATCCAGAGTATTCACCATCTTATAGGCAAGCATACCGGGAATACCTAATAACATATACCAAAATAGGGGAGCAATTACTCCATCACTCAGATTCTCTGCAAGCGTTTCAAGTGCTGCCGTACGTACTTCCTGTGCAGAAAGTCCGGAAGTATCACGACCGACTATACGAGCTACCTGCTTCCTGCCTTCTTCCAACGAACGATCTACAGCTTCGAATACCATACGAACTTCACGGATAAGTGTGGTACCCGCCAGACAGAAAAAAATGGTAAGTATCTGTAGTGCCAGAAGTAGTCCCGGAGAAAATGACGCTATCCAGTGAAATAGATAGTATGCCGCAAAATAAACGGTAAGAACAAGAACAATAGCTACGAAAGCACCTTTTAGTCCTCGTCTTGAACCTTTATTCAACAGATGTTCGCAGAATGAAATCATCTTTCCGAATGCAACTACAGGATGAGGCAACCAAGCAGGATCTCCCAGCCAGCGATCAAGCAACCAGGCAGCAAGCAAGGGCAGGCTGAGGACAAATACGGTGTTTAAGATAAGAAGAATATTTTCCATTGTGATAACATGTAATTGGGGGCTTTTCTATACGGTTATGAGGGAAAGTTGACGAGTTAACAAGTTGACAAGGGGACAAGGTTCCATGCGGCATAGGAGCATTGCGCAGCCCCTTGTTCCCTTGTCAACTCGTCAACTGGTTTCCTTCCTTTCTGTACCGATATGTATTATCAATAAGTCGCAAACCATTGTTCTATAGCCTGTACGAGCCGATCATTTTCCTCAGCTGTCTGGGCAGCAATACGAAAGAAATGTTCATCCAGACCTTCAAAATTAGAAGCATCGCGAATTAGTATGCCGTGTTCATTGGCGAGGTAATTCTTGAGAGCAGAAGCCTTGCCAATGCGAAGACGAACCAACATAAAATGAGTTTCCGTCTCCCATACCTCAAGACCGCCCAAGCTCTCCAAAGCATGACGTAAACGAGCCGTCTCCTGCAAATAAACAGAAATATTCAAGGGATTAGGCACATCGTAAGCCAGCAGATAGATTCCGGCCTCAATAGCTAACTGATTGACAGACCAAGGCATACGATGAGTACGCAAACGACTGAGCAAGCCTTCGTCAGCAGTTATATATCCCAGTCGTAAACCCGGAACAGCATAGCGTTTCGTCATGGAATGAAGCAGCAGGACATTCGGAAAGTTGACTGCTTCATCTGGTGAAAACAAAGGCTGTACAGTAAAGAACTCGTAAGACTGGTCGATAACAAAACAAACCTGCGGATTACGGGTAATCAATTCTTTCAGATAAGCTTTCTCTATGACCGTACCGGTAGGATTGTTAGGATTACAAAGCCATAGCATACGGATATCAGGCGGTAAGAGATAATTGGTTTCTGCTGTCGGAAGCTTATAGAGTGACGTCACCCGATGACCATGCATGCGGCAAGCGTCAGCATACTCACTGAATGTAGGTTGAAAAATGGCTGTATTAGTACCACGAAAAGTTTGTGCTATAAGATAAATAGCTTCTGTAGCACCATTCGTCACACAAACAGAGGCAGCAGTAAGGTGATACTTCTCTGCCAGACGACCTTCCAGAGTATAAGGTTCCGGTTCCGGATAAGAAGAAATACCGCTGATACAGCTACACAAATGAGCCTGAAGTCCGGATAAATCTACACGATTATACACATTGGAACTGAAATTGGCCGTTATAGGCCGCTCGAATTTATAGGAATCATCTCCGTGTCCTTCAATCATGAGTTGTCAGTATTTTATAAATAAGTGGCAGATCAACATGACTACGCACATGGTCGGCCAGTTTATTGTATTGTTCTTCTTTGAATTGATGATAATCGAAAGATTTTCCCGCATCGGCAATCTTGTCGGCAAAAGGTTCCAGAAGGAAGTCGATGAATGAGGGATTGTCAAGAATACCGTGGATATAGGTTCCTATACAGGTACGATCCAGGAAATAACCGTCTGCACCGCCATCTTCCAAAAGATTCAGAGGGGAAACCGGTGCATCATAAACAGGAACGGTGGTACCCATGTGGATTTCATAACCTTCCAAATTTGCCTGCATTCCGTCAGTAGACAAATGGCTGTTTTCCCTTGCAACAGCGGAAAGGCGGAATTTTATTTGCCGGGTAATCTTCTCTCCCGTCATATGTGTACTGACAGGTAAAAGCCCTAAACCGGGTAAACGTTCTATTTCTCCTTCCACATGGTCAGGATCACACACTTCCTGTCCCATAATCTGATAGCCGCCACAAATGCCCATAACGGTGGCGCCTTCACGATGGGCACGTATCACAGCTTGTGCCACACCATTACGACGCAATTCGTGCAAATCGGCAAGGGTACTCTTGCTGCCGGGTAATAAAATGATATCGGCTTTCGCCAATTCATCTACATTATTCGTATAGAAAAGATGTACCCGGGGATCGCGTTCCAACACATTAAAGTCGGTAAAGTTACTGAGATGGCGCAGCAATACAACCGCTATGTTTACTTTACCCTGCTCTGTCTGCACGGATTTTGTGGCAAGGGCCAGCGAATCTTCTTCCTCGATATAAATATCCTTATAATAAGGAACAACGCCTACCACAGGGATACCACAAAGTTCTTCAAGCATCTTTACTCCAGATTCGAACAAACGGATATCACCACGAAATTTATTGATTAGTATGCCCTTGATCCGCTCCCTTTCGTAAGGACGCAGCAGCATTAACGAACCATAGACACTGGCAAAAACCCCTCCCCGGTCAATGTCTCCTACGAGGATCACATCTGCTCCGGCATGTAAGGCCATAGGTAGGTTGACCAGATCCGTATCCCGAAGATTTATCTCGGAAATACTTCCGGCACCTTCCATCACAATGGGGTTATATCGGGAAGCAAGACGGTCGAAAGCTGAACAGACCTCGTGACGCAACTCTTCACGACCTTCAACACGGAAATACTCATAGGCACTACGGTTACCGATGGGACGTCCGTTAAGTACCACTTGCGAGGTATGATCAGAAGAGGGCTTTAACAACAACGGATTCATATCTGTATGGCAGGGAACTCCTGCCGCTTCGGCCTGAACAGCCTGGGCACGACCTATTTCCAGCCCTTCAGGTGTAGCATAGGAATTAAGTGCCATATTCTGTGCCTTAAATGGTGCCGGATGATAGCCATCCTGACGGAAAATACGGCAGAAAGCCGCGGCAATAATGCTTTTACCCACATCACTGCCGGTACCGGCAAACATAATAGGATGAAGTTTCTCCATAAGAAAATGTTTTTTAGAGAGGGCAAAGATAATGCAAATCGAGTGCAGAACTTTCATGCTTGCATGAAAAAGTTATGCTGAGGTATTGGTAATAGGTATTAAACGCTCCTTGTAATAGGTATTAAACAATCTATTCAATAGGTATTAAACGATCTCTTTAATAGGTATTAAACGGTCTTGGTAATTATCCGAACAAAAAGAAGCTTTCATTTTCATGCCGCCATTGAACAATAGAAACGAACGAGTGTTTGAGATAAACGAACCTAAACCAACAACTTGACGTATGAAACATATTTTATTGATCGTTCTGTTGGGAGCAAGCCTATCTGTGACGGCGCAAACGAAACTCTCCCTCAGCTACGACGACGCCCTACAAATGCTGCAAAAAGGCAATCAAAGCCTGAAGATTGCGGACAAAGGTATTGAAACAGCCCGCACAGAGCGGGATAAACTGAATGCTTTGTGGTATCCGAGCCTACAGGGAGCCGGTACGTATGTCCACATGTCCGAAAAGATAGAAGTGAAACAACCCCTATCCCAATTCACAGATCCGGCAAAGGATTTTGTACACGACATCATACCGGACGATAAATTCATTAGCGGAATACTGGATCAGATAGGTAGCTACACTCTGGCTTTTCCTCTTGCTCCCCGTAATTTGACCACTGTAGGCTTAACTGCCGAATGGGTGGTCTTTTCCGGTGGGAAGCGTATACGGGCAGGCAAAATCGGAAATCGGTTGATTGACCTTGCCCGGGAAAACCGTGCACAGACAGATGCCACACAACGAACCCTATTGGCAGAAAGCTATTACGGTCTCAGCCTCGCCAAAGAAGTTGCAGCAGTCCGCCAAGACACTTATAATGGTTTGAAACAGCATTATGAAAATGCCCTTAAACTTGAAGCTGCCGGAATGATTGACAAGGCCGGACGCCTCTTTGCACAAGTGAATATGGACGAAGCCTGGCGGGCACTGGAAGCCGCACAGAAAGAAGTAACAGTCGTGGAAAGTGCTTTACGTACTTTGCTCAATCTGGAGAACACCTGCAAAATTGAACCTACGTCTCCTCTCTTTATCAATTCCACACTCCCGGCAAAAGAGGAGTTTCAGCAGACTATGCGTTCGGGAAACTATATCCTGAACCAGTTGTCACTACAACAGAGCATTGCTAAACAACAATTACGTATAGACCAAAGTGGCTATCTGCCTGACATTGCCCTGTTCGGCAAACAAACGCTTTACGCCCACGGGATACAAAGCAACCTCGTGCCACGCACGATTGTCGGAGTAGGTTTCACCTGGAACCTTTTCGACGGATTGGCAAGGGAGAAACGTATCCGCCAGTCGAAAATTACCGAGCAAACTCTTGCTTTGGGAAAAGATAAGGCACAAGATGACCTTTCAGTAGGCATAGACAAACTATACACAGGATTACAAAAGGCACAGGATAATGTACAGGCACTCAACTCAACCATTGCCCTGAGTGAAGAACTTGTACGAATTCGTAAGAAGTCCTTTGCCGAAGGCATGGCAACCAGTACCGAGGTAATAGATGCTGAAACCATGCTTGCCACCGTTAAAGTAGCCCGCTTGGCGGCTTATTATGAATATGATGTAACACTAATGAACCTGTTGGCACTTTGTGGTACACCGGAACAATTCAGAAACTATGCTGTTAAATGATAATTTATCGGCGAGAGAATTGTTACGCGGAAGTATCTTAAATTCTCCTCCTGGGAGGAGGGGAATTGAGATAGTCAGAATATCAATAGCTACGCCGATAAATTATCATTTAACTGTACAACAAATATATAACAATTATGGAACTATCAAAAAAAAGCATCAGCATCGCATTTGTCATCATATTGGCAATCACTATATTAGTCTCTCTCTTGGGAATGTTGCTCATGAGTCATCAGCCCCTTGTGCTCCAAGGACAGATAGAAACAACCGAAATCCGTATCAGCGGTAAACTTCCCGGGCGTGTAGATTCATTCCTTGTCCGCGAAGGCGACTGGGTGCAGGCAGGTGATACACTTGTCGTCATCAATAGTCCGACGATAGAAGCCAAATACCGGCAAGTAAATGCCTTGGAACAAGTTGCCCAAGAACAGAATAAGAAAATCGATGCCGGTACCCGTCGACAAATCATTGCCACTGCCGGGCAACTCTGGAATAAAACCAAGAGTGACTTGACCTTGGCACAAACAACCTACCAACGCATCCTGGCACTGTACAAAGACAGTGTTGTCACTTCGCAACGAAAGGACGAAGTAGAAGCCATGTACCGTGCCGCACAAGCCGCCGAACGTGCCGCCTACGAACAGTATCAGATGGCAGTAGACGGTGCACAAAGTGAGGACCGTGCATCGGCACGAAGCATGGTAGATGCAGCACGAAGCACAGTGGACGAAGTTTCCGCCCTCCTTGTCGATTCACGCCTGACAGCACCGGAAGACGGACAGATTGCAACCATATTTCCTAAACGCGGAGAGCTTGTGGCTCCGGGTACCCCTATTATGAATCTTGTCGTTATGAACGATGCACATGTTGTACTCAATATACGCGAAGATCTGATGCCCCAATTCAAAATGGACGGTACATTCCGTGCGGAAGTCCCGGCTATCGGCAAAAAAGATGTGGAATTCCGTATTTATTATATCAGTCCGTTGGGCAGTTTTGCTACCTGGAAATCAACTAAACAGACAGGAAGCTATGACATGCAGACATTTGAGATACACGCCCGTCCTACCCAAAAAGTAGAAGGATTGCGCCCAGGAATGTCAGTGCTATTGACCATAGATGATTAATATATGTAATCATTGAAATAACTTTGTAAATGATGAAACATCCATTATATAACGTACTCTGTCGCGAACTTCGCCGCATGACTTCCCGCCGACTTTATTTCGGGGTATGTCTCGTGCTGCCCCTGTTCTGCCTGTTCTTCATGGCAACCATTTTCGGCAGCGGACAAATGGAGAATATCCCTATCGGCATTGTCGACCAGGATAACACCGCCACATCCCGGCAAATAGTGCGAAACATTTCCGCTGTACCAACCTTCAAAGTAACCCGGCACTTCACCGATGAAACAGCCGCCCGACAAGCCGTGCAACGGAAAGAAATCTATGGTTACTTGTCCATCCCCACGGGCTTTACCCAACGGGCTACGACAGGAATGAATGCCACACTCTCTTATTATTATCATTATGCCCTTCTTTCCGTAGGTAGTGAACTGATGGCAGCTTTTGAAACGGCACTGGCACCTGTCGCCCTCTCTCCCATTGCTATGGAAGCCGTCTCTTTGGGAGTCAGCCAGGAGCAAATCACCACATTTCTCCTACCCGTGCAATCCAGTATGCACCCTCTTTATAACCCTGACCTCGATTACTCCATTTATCTGAGCCAGCCTTTCTTCTATGTCTTGTTCCAGATACTTATTCTATTGATAACGGTTTATATCATAGGTAGTGAATTGAAGTTCCATACGGCACAGGAATGGCTGACAACAGCGCGGGAAAATATCCTCACAGCAGTTGTCGGGAAGTTATTGCCTTATACTTTCATCTTCTCCGTAATCGGTATTTTCGCTAACTATATTCTATACGGTGTACTGCATATACCCTTCCATGGAAGTCTGCTGATGATGAACCTTATGACAATACTCTTTATTATTGCCACACAGACACTTGCCGTATTCATCTTCTCTATTTTTCCACGGATAGCTTATATCATCAGCATTGTATCCATGGTCGGTTCACTCGGTGCCACACTCTCCGGAGTCACTTTCCCAGTGACGAGTATGTACCCTCCTGTACATGCCGCATCCTACCTGTTTCCTGTCCGTCATTTCACGGAAATAGCACAATCCATGCTCTATTTTGATTCGGGATTCGGGTATTACTGGCAATCGGCAGCCATACTTTGGCTTTTTCCGTTGGTGGCGCTACTGATACTACCTAGATTGAAACATTGGATTCTGAAGGATAAGGAAGAACTTAGTATTTGTGAGAATGAAACACCGCTTCCCCGCGTACACAACACTCCTCACTACTCAATAGCAACTGTCATTTTCCGCGAATGGCGCTCCATCAGCACCAATGCGGCTATACTGTTAGTACTAATGGGAGGTATCTTCGCTTACGGACTTTTATATAACTTGATGTATGCTCCCAACCTTGTGCGGAAAACACCGGTTGCCATCGTCGACAATTCCCATTCCGCCCTCAGCCGCGAATATATCCGTCTGCTCAATGCCATCCCACAAGCATCAGTCTATGCACTTACTCCGAACTATCTTGAAGCAAAAGAATGGCTGAAACAGAGTAAAGTAGATGGTATTCTTTACCTCCCCGCTGACTTTGATGCCCGCGTCGGTCGCGGTGAACAATCAGTCTTTACCGTTTATGCCTCCACAGATGCTTTCTTGAATTTTAAGAATCTACAAGAAGCTTCTTCCCGTGTAATGCTTGCCGTAAACGATGCGCATCGTGCAGAAGGTGTTGTATTCTTACCTCCTCAGGGACTGCTGGCAGTAGCCTCATCGGCACCTGTAAACGTGTCGGGTACAGCCTTATATAATTATACCGAAGGATACGGTTCGTACCTCATCCCCGCTGTCATGATTATCATTATTTTTCAGACATTACTAATGGTGATAGGAATGGTGACAGGAGAGGAGTACCCGAAGGGGAAGATAGTAGGTAAGCACAAAAAACTTACTTGGCTTCAAGCATTATATAACATTTCCGGAAGAACTTTCGTTTACGTTATGCTTTACTTCATCTTTGCCTTATTCCTGTTAGGCTTGCTTCCTCACTTTTTCAGCATTCCCAATATAGGAAATGGCAGGGATATTATTACGATGATGATTCCTTTTCTGTTAGGGACAAGTTTCTTTGGGTTGACGGCATCACGCTACTTCACTGATTCAGAAGCTCCCCTGCTGATGATTGCCTTCTTCTCCGTAGGATATATTTTCCTGTCCGGAGTTTCCTACCCGCTTGAACTGATGCCATGGTACTGGCAGGCAGCACACTATGTAGTTCCGGCAGCCCCTGCCGTGTTGGCCTTTGTCAAATTGAATTCAATGGGAGGAACCCTGGCGGATATTCGTCCGGAAATGATAACACTGTGGATACAAGTTATAGTATATTTCCTGTTGAGTCTGTGGGTCTTCAAAAAGAAGGTATTCTATTTTAGGCATTAAGGCTGTTTTCTCTTTCTCTTATAAGCAAACGCTTGCCATCGTTCCTCGTCCCATCCTTGTCGCTGCATCTCCATGCGTGCCATGACAAAGAAAAGGTCAGAAAGACGATTGATAAAGCGCAAAATATCTTCCGGTACAGAGTCTTCCCGATTCAAAGTCCAGAGCCGTCGCTCGGCACGACGTGCCACGGCACGGGCAAATTGCAATTGCGCTGAAATCTGGGTTCCCCCCGGCAAGAGGAAATAATCATTATCTTCCAACTGAAGCATCATGGCGTCCATAGCCTGTTCGCACTGCACAGTCATTTCCGCTGCATGCAGTGGGTTCGGATTACCGCTCCCCGGACGTTCAGGATCTGCATCCCGCAATGCAGAAGGAGTAGCAACGTGGCTCATCACTACCATTAACTCACGTTGTATATCATGCAACAATCCCTGCCAAACATCATCTATCGGCAGCAACGACCTGACAATACCTATTACAGTGTTCAATTCATCAATACAACCGTTAGCTTCTATACGGATATCATCCTTCGGAACACGTTCTCCACCGTGGATACCTGTCATTCCCTTATCTCCCGTTCTGGTGTAAATCTTTCTCATGATACTAAAATTTTAGAATAAAAACGGATTTCCCGGGACCGGTTCAAACAGTCTCATGAATCCAGTCTCTCCCCAATATAAATGTGTATAACTTGCAATCAGATTCTTATAGTGATAGACCGGTGTGTTCACCGGCTGTCCCTTGGCATTATATACCTGTGCTGCCGAGGTTAGTTCCTCATCCGATTCAATGACCTGCGAGTAATGGAACTCATGCCCACGTATCTTCATTCCTCTAAATTCAAAGCTCCTATACCCCAGTGACAAACGCATATCACCCTTAAATGCGGATACCTTGACGGGCAGTACACCTGCCATATTGTACTCCATACGGGTATCAGTACCTGTCATCAAAACAGATGTAAGATACATCATCCCCCCACACTCTGCCAGTGTATATCCACCTCGCTCTATATAGTCTTTGATGGAGTTCATCACATTCGTTGCCGCACTCAGTTGCCTGGCACGGTTCTCCGGATAACCTCCGGGCAGGTAGAGTATATCCACATCATCCGGTAGTACGACGCTATTATCCTCCGGATCAAAATAAGTAACTTTCCCCAAGCCATTCAACCACTCCAGATGTTCTGCATAAATAAATGAAAAACTCTCCTTATTGCGGGCAATCCATATATTCATATTGGTAAGCACTCTCTTTCTTCTCTCCAGTTTATCAGGAACATCCACACTTCGTCTTGTCATCTCCAGCAATAACTCAATATCCAGTTGACGTTCCAGTTCTTTCATCATTGTTTGGGTGATACTTCCTTTCCCTTTCCGGCTAAAGTCCAGTCCCAAATGACGACTTTCTTCTTTCAGCACATCATACTTCCGCAAACACCCGAAACAAAGAATATTCAGATCTTCGCAGATTTCACGCAGCATCTCTTCATGCCGGTCACCGCCCACCTGGTTGAAAATGACACCTGCCACCTCCACTTGCGGATCAAAATCCACATATCCTTTTATCATTGCCGCCAATGAGTAAGCCGCCGCCTTGGCACTTACCACCAGCACCACAGGCAGACGAAGCACCTTTGCTATCTCTGCCGACGAGCCTTTACTACGGTCATATCCGTCAAACATTCCCATCATGCCTTCTACAATACAAACATCCGCATCTGCTGCATGATGATTATATACCTTACATACATGACGCTCGGAAGCCATAAAAAGGTCCAGATTGTAAGACGGAATTCCGCAAGCTTTTTCATGATACTTCGTGTCGATATAATCCGGCCCGCACTTATAGGGCTGTACACGTAGTTTTTTCTGCGTCAATAACGTCATCAGCAATCGGCTGACAGTGGTTTTTCCAGTGCCCGAAGTAGGCGCCGCTATCAGAAATTGGGGAATATTTCTTATCATGCATACTTGAGTTAACGAGTTAACAAGGTAACAAGATACAAGGGCAAAAGCCTTGTCAACTCGTATCTGAAATCCTTGTCAACTAAATTTCTTTCCCGCAAAGGTAGTATATATTCCCCAAAACTCTTACCTTAGCTGCCCAAATAAAAGTAAATTACTATGATTACTGAAGAACTCAAGAAATTATATTGTACGTATACCGGACACGAACCGGAAGCTATTGAAGAACTTCCTTCATCCGGCTCCAATCGTCGTTACTTCCGCCTTACAGGTATCCCTACCCTTATCGGTGTCAGCGGAACTTCCCTCGAAGAGAATCAGGCTTTCCTCTATATGGCAGACCATTTCCGCAAGAAAGGACTGCCCGTGCCACAAGTCGTAGCAAAGAGTGATAACGATGCATTTTATCTGCAAGAAGACCTGGGAGACACTCTCCTGTTCAATGCCATCGAAAAAGGACGCAAGACCAGTGTTTTTGATGAAGAAGAAAAGCAGCTTCTGCGCAAGACAATGCGCCTGTTGCCTGCCATACAGTTCTCCGGTGCAGACGGAATGGATTTCTCATATTGCTACCCACAGTCGGAATTCAACAGCCGTAGTATCTTATGGGACTTGAATTACTTCAAATACTGTTTTCTGAAAGCTACCGGAATGGAGTTTCAGGAAGACCGCCTGGAAGATGATTTCCAGAAGATGGCGGACGTATTGATGCGCAGCAGTTCGGCTACATTCATGTATCGTGATTTCCAGAGCCGGAACGTTATGATTAAAGAAGGTGAGCCATGGCTCATCGACTTCCAAGGCGGACGCAAGGGACCCGTTTATTATGATGTGGCTTCCTTCCTGTGGCAAGCCAAGGCCAATTATCCTGAGAGCCTTCGCAAAGAACTTTTAAAGGAATATCTGGACTCCCTGTGTAAATACCAGCCTGTGGACGAGAAATATTTCTATGCTCAATTACGTCATTTCGTATTGTTCCGTACCATGCAAGTGCTGGGTGCTTATGGCTTCCGTGGCTATTTCGAGAAGAAACCTCATTTCATCCAAAGCGTCCCCTTCGCTATTGAAAACCTGCGACAGCTATTGCAGGAACCCTATCCCGAATATCCGTACCTCTGCCATGTGCTGAAAGAGCTTACTGAGCTGAAACAATTTACTGACGATCTCCAGAAGCGCCGTCTTATAGTAAAGGTCACCAGTTTTGCATATAAAAAAGGTATCCCTGAGGATTCCAGTGGCAACGGTGGTGGCTTTGTATTCGATTGCCGTGCCGTAAACAACCCCGGTAAGTACGACCGTTATAAACCCTTCACCGGGCTGGATGAACCTGTTATCCGCTTCCTGGAAGACGATGGAGAAATAACCACGTTCCTCGAACATGTATACGGTCTGGTGGATGCTTCCGTGAAACGATACATGGAACGTGGATTTACAAACCTTTCCATTTGTTTCGGATGCACAGGCGGACAACACCGCTCGGTTTATTCAGCACAACACCTGGCAGAACATCTGAACCTGAGATTCGGAGTACAGGTAAATCTGATGCACAGGGAACAGAATATTGAACAGACTTTTAAAGCGAAAAACTAAAGAATAGTAGTCTATTTTTCCTCATTCCTACTGTTCCGTTTCCTGTCAAGTCCGTACTTGCTCCGTATCTATACAGACGGACTTGGTACGGCCCAGACAGGGACTTGATACGGAGCAGATAGGTAGAGGGTAAGAATATTGGTCTAAACTTCCGATAATCCAAGAAATAAAAAGAATGAAAGCAATGATATTTGCCGCAGGCCTCGGCACCCGCCTGCGCCCACTGACAGACAATATGCCCAAGGCACTTGTCTCCGTAGCAGGCAAAACGATGCTGGAGCGTGTCATCTTAAAACTAAAAGATGCCGGCTTCCATGATATCACCATAAACATCCACCATTTTGGAAGTCAGATTATAGACTTCCTCCGTGCAAACCAGAACTTCGGCGTGGATATTCATATCAGTGACGAACGGGGCGAACTGCTGGATACCGGTGGTGGCATCAAAAAAGCCCGTCCTCTGCTGGAGAGCAACGAGCCTTTTCTTATACATAATGCCGATATCCTGACAGACCTGGATCTCAATGCTTTCTACCACCACCATCTGGAAAGTGATGCAGATGCCACTCTGCTCACGAATCACCGGAAAACATCCCGTTATTTGTTGATGGATCAAGATAACCGCCTTTGTGGTTGGACGAATCTTTCTACAGGCGAAGTACTCCCCAAAGAACTTGATTATCCCAGCGATCATTATCAGTTGCAAGCCTTTGGTTGCGTCCATGTTCTTTCTCCCTCTATTTTCCGCTATATGGAAGATGAACGCTGGACAGGGAAATTCTCCATTATTCCGTTTTATGTGGATATCTGCCCGAAAGCACGCATTCAAGGATTTCCTATAGACAGCGAAAACTGGTTTGATGTGGGCAAGCCAGAGACACTGGCAAAGGCAGAAGCCTATTATGCGTCTTTATAAAACAGGTTTCATCTTCACCAACTGCCCCTGGGCATCAAATAAGTATTCGTAGTTGAAGGAACCGTAAATACGATACTTCCAGCGGGCACTTTTCTCAAAACGGCGACTGTCATCCAGGATGGTCGCCTGATAGTCGGTCTCCAGTTCATGAATGAACTCTTTAGATTCCGGGTCCGGGTATCTATAAGTGGGGACAATTACACGTATATCGGGATATTGCTCTCGCAGATTTTTGATTTCTGTACGGACAGCATCTTTTTCATTGGGCTTCAGAAAAAAGAGTAAACACACGGAATGTCCCTGCCCTGCAATGTCCGAAAAGAGCAAACTGTCTTTCTCTGCATACTCCACTTGTTTGAAGTCAATAAAATGATCTCCCGGCTTCAGGCTACGGGTAGCATCCAGCATCCGTTTCAGTCCTATCAATACAGATGTACTGTCGCGCATTTGTGAAGGTGTTTTCTGGTACAATGTCTCCAATTCATCCGGATAGATCGCTGCCCAACGATCAAACACCATCCACCCTATTGCGTTCCGGGCATTGTCGAATACAAATTGCCGCGTAGCTTCCAGTGGAAAATCATCTTCATGCCAAAGTTTCCAAAGACGTACGTTTTGTGAATGGAGATTGGTACTTTTATCCGGTACAGGTATTGCCGGTGGGACTACATTTATCAACGTCAGTTTTCCTCTTTCGGGATAAAAGAAATTCATGCTACCGGGATGCTCCATTCCATAGATATGCAACGTATCTTCTTTTCCGGAAAATAAAACTTCTCCGTTTCTGATAATAGCGAAGTCCAAGGGAGCTTTCCCATAATCACGGTCACCCGTCATACGGTCGGCGCCATATCGCCACAGGTAGACCGTATCTCCTTCGTAAGCGCCCAGTCCGGTATAGTGCACGGTAAAAGTTTGTTCTTGCGATTGACAACTGATGAGTCCCAGAAACAAAGAGTAAAATATCCATTGATTGATTTTCATAAAACCCAGATAGATTGAGTAAACAAACACATTGTACAAAAGAACAATCTTTTTAGTAAAGATGCAAGCAAAAAAGACAATATATAAAAGCATTTGTTAATGAAATATCCATATATTTGTGACATAACATAAAAAAGACTGACTATGAAACGACTGAGATTAGGACTATGGGCATGTTTCTGCTTTTGTGCAGCCACCACCCTTATGGGACAAAACAAGGTGAAAACAACTGCCGAAAAGGTAACGCTGTTCATTGACGGTGCCCAAGTGACGCGTACCAAACAAGTAGATATTCCGGCAGGAAATTCAACACTCATCTTTACCGGATTATCCCCCTATATGGATGCACAAAGTATGCAGGTCAGTGCCAAGGGAAAAATCACCATTACGGCAGTCAACCGGCAATACAACTATATAGACAGCCTTGCCGTCAGCGAAAAACAACAAAGCCTGCAAAAGGAGCTTAAAAAAATAGAGAAACAGCAAAAAGAACAGAATGCCGAGCTTGGACTTATCAATGCCGAATATGAAATGCTGAAAACAAATTGCTCCGTCAACAATAAGAATACCGCTACTTCTCTGGCCGCTATCAAAGAAGTGAATCAATATTACTCCGGACAATTGAAAACTCTGAAAACAAAAGAACTGGCTATCAATGAACAGATAGCCGAACTTGCCATCAAACAGGGACAACTGAGCTCTGAACTGGCACAACTAAGCGGCAAATCTCTAACCCCTATGAGTGAAATTATGGTCAATGTAAATGCGCCAGCAGCTTGCAAAGCTACATTCACTCTGAACTATTATGTAAAAAATGCCGGTTGGTTCCCTTCCTATGATGTTCGTTCCGGTAGCCTGGCCGAGCCTATCTCCATCATTTACAAAGCCAATATCTTTCAGAATACCAAGGAAGAGTGGAAGAACGTAGAATTATCCCTTTCCTCCTCTAATCCTTCCACCGGAAGCGTAGCTCCCACTCTGTCTACTTACTGGTTGGATTACGGACTTGCAGCACCACGCTACAATTTGAATCTCAATGGAAACACTGTTTCAGGAGTCGTTTTTGATAATGAACGTACGCCCGTAATAGGTGCTACCGTTACCATTCCGGGAACTACGATAGGAGCCATCACCGACATAAGCGGTAAGTATTCCATAACCATTCCCAATGGGCAAAATAAACTTCAATTTTCATATATTGGCTATCAGACTCAGACCAAAGATATACAAGGAAATATTATGAATGTTACCCTTCAGGAGGATACACAGGCATTGGATGAAGTAGTGGTAGTAGGTTACGGTGCTGAAAGGAAACTTCTTATGGCAAGTGCTGTCTCCGGTCTTAAGGTAAACCATAAAAAAGATATTCAATACGAAGAAGAGGCCAGCATGGCTCTCGACGTTGAACAAAGCCAGGGACAGATGGGCTACGAATTTGAAATAAAAGTGCCCTACACCATTCCCTCTGATAACAAACCTGTAGTTGCAGAAATCGGTCATTACGAATTACCCGCTTCTTATACTTACCAAAGTACTCCGAAGATAGATAAAGATGCTTTCCTGATTGCCCAGGTAACCGATTGGGAAAAGCTAAACTTACTTGAAGGCGAAGCAAATGTTTACTTTGAGAATACTTTCATTGGCAAGTCCATTATGAATGTCACCCAACAGAACGACACACTATCCTTCTCTTTAGGTCGTGATAAACGTATCATGATACAGCGTACGAAAGAGAACGAATATACCTCACGCAAGTTTATGGGTTCCAATCAGACGCAATCCATTGCATGGAAACTTTCTGTCCGCAATACGCGTCCCGAACCTGTCACCCTTACGCTTTACGACCAACTGCCTGTATCACGCAACAATAACATTACCGTAACAGCAGAAGAAATCAGCGGCGGCAGTCTGGATGAAGCGAAAGGTATCATCACCTGGCAAATAACCTTACAGCCCAGCGAACAACGTGATTTAGCTTTACGCTATAAAGTGAAGTACCCTAAAGGACGAAACTTAATAATAGAATAACACTTTTTCTTATAATCCAAAGACAAGTTGATAGACCATCTGCTCCATACAGGCAAATGGTCTGTGCAACAGAAATGTATTCAGGAAAGAAATAACATAACAGTGTATTACTTATAATAAATATTAATTCATATAATATTAATATAGGTCACATGCATCCTTTTCATTTTTTGATTGTTTATTCTAACAAAAGAAAGAAGAAGTTATGAAAAAGATTATCGTATTATTGATGTTGGTTTTCATAGGTGCATCTACAACAATCTATGCACAGGAAAGTAAAAGTGAAAGTCGTCGTGCTGAACGTAAAGCACAACGTGATGCAGAAAAAGCTCGGGAGAAAATAGAAGAAGAACGAGCATACACTGATGCAGTACAAGCCATAAAGGAGAGAAAGTTTGTATTGGAAGCGGATCGTGTGACATTCAAAAGAGGCCGTAGTGCTTTTGTTACATCCAATACCAATTTTATCCTTTTAAATGGTGACCGGGCATCCGTACAGATTGCTTTCAACGGCGCCTTTGCAGGTCCTAATGGAATTGGAGGTGTTACAGTGGATGGCACTGTAGGTGAAGTAAAAACCACCACCGACAAAAAAGGGAATGTAACTTGCAATTTTAGTGTGACAGGTGTAGGAATCTCAGCACAAGTCTCCATCAGGCTCACTCGTGGCCGCAACAATGTATCTGCCACAGTAAATCCTAATTTCAACTCGAATAGATTAACGCTGGATGGTAAACTCGTTCCATTGTCCGAGTCGAATATATTTAAAGGACGGTCGTTCTAATTATTGTAATTGAACATTTGCGGCTGCGAGAGCCTGCGCTTGTACAAGTGTGAACGTTCACTTGTACAAGCGCAGGCTCTCGCAGCCGCAAGTGTTTTTTATAAAAGTTTTCGTGCAGATAACACTCAACACACCTACTTATAAGTCTCTAAATCTTCACATAAATACATTGGGTCTGAGTCGTGAAGAATATAAGTCAATCGAGCCGGATTACGACGATTATCCCACAATACTAACACTGTTATAACATCATCTGCAAAATAATAAAATACAGAATAATTGGGAATTACCACCACATAACGAACGTGAGGATATTCTGTCATATGCCCCAACAAAGGATTAATTGCAATTCGATTTATTGAAACTATTATCTGTCGAAAAAGAGATTCACTGTATTTGGATGTACCATTACGTTCATCATAAAACTCAAAGATTTCTCTCATTTCCAGAAGTACCGCTTCTGTCCATTCTACTTTCGCTCCATCGACTTAGCCTATTTTCCATTTCTTCAGTAGACACAACCTCTTTACACTGCATCTGTTCCAAAGCATTATCAATCTTATCACGCAGTTCAGAAGAAAAGTATAGAACATCATCCGGACAACGATTATTTAATAATGCCTCAATGTCTTCTAATAGCCGTTCATCGTTTACCGCCATTAGGCGTTGAAACAAAAGTTGTTTACGTTCTCCTGTCGTCATAAAGTACCGTATTAATTACATACTGCAAATATAGAGTTTTTTATTTATGATTCATTTATTTGATGCTTTTTTATATACACTTCTGTTGTTCTTTCTTTAAAGTTTCACATCTTATTATCTTATAAAGACACAAATACATTACATTCCAGTATGTATCTCTTTCAATATTATAAAAACATTTTCAGATACGTCCATTGTTCGGACTAACTTTTTTTATAACTTTGCCGCAGTTTTGGTTTCACTTCCCCTACGCTACGGGGTAAGTGATGAAAAGGGAATCAGGTGAAACTCCTGAACAGACCCGCTGCTGTAAGTTCCTTCCAAGTCTTGGAACACTCTGTGCCACTGTCCGTAAGTTGGATGGGAAGGCGTTCTAAGATGGAATAAGTCAGAAGACCTGCCAGAAACAACATAGTTTTAATGCTTTCGGGAAATAAAGCAACAAAACATCGAGTCTGGCATTCTTTATTCTGTCCATAAAGAAATCATTTCTCCTTGTACACATATTCCCGAAGGTAAGTCATAAATACCGTTAACAAGGATATAAATGAAAAAGATTGTATGTGTACTGTTATTATTTACCTGCTTGTCACAGATAAGTATAATAGCACAGAATAAATTCACTCTATCAGGGAAAGTCACAGACCAACATGGTGCACCTTTAGCATTAGCAACCATTGCTATTGAGAATTCTTCATCCGGAACCTATACAGATGATAATGGCAGGTACTCCTTGAAAGTTTCACCTGGCAAACGCACATTGGTTGTATCCTTAGTAGGCTATCAAACTGTAAAAAACACCCTGGATATTCAGCAGGACAAAGTACTCAACTTCACATTACAAGAAAGTGCTGTTACTTTGAACTCCGTTGAAGTTTATGGAAAGACACAGACACAGAAAGTGAAAGAAGGAGTTTTTTCCGTCAATGCTCTCGATATAAAACCTATAGTAAATTCGCTAAATAACCTCAATGACCTGGTAAACCGTACAACAGGCATTAAGGTGAGAGAAGAAGGAGGTGTCGGTTCAGACTTTGATTTGTCTATAAATGGTTTATCCGGCAATTCTATTCGCTACTTTTTAGATGGAATGCCGTTGGACACTAAAGGAAGTGGAGTTTCACTTGCTAATCTTCCGGTGAATATTATAGACCGGATTGAAATATATAAAGGTGTGGTTCCTGCCAGCTTGGGAACGGATGCATTGGGTGGTGCCATCAATATTATAACCAAACAAGAAAAGAAAAATTATCTGGATGTCTCTTATGGCATCGGTTCATTCCATACGCACAAAGCAGACTTGAATGCACAATTTGTAGAACCTAAAACAGGATTGATTATCCGACCTACTGTGGGCGTAAATTATTCAAAGAATGATTATAGGATGAAAGACGTGCAAATGCGGGATGAGAGTGGTGACAATTTCATATATGGTAATCCTAAACGCTTCCACGATGACTACTTCTCCTTACTGGGGCAGATAGAGGTAGGAGTTGCCAACAAGTCATGGGCAGATGCATTCTTCGTTTCCGCTTCCTATTCCAAGACAGATAAAAAATTACAGACGGGGGCTGTCCAGACCAAAGTATATGGAATGGCGGAAAGAAATTCAGATGCCTGGAATATTTCAGCACATTACCAGAAGCGTAATTTCATTCTGAAGAATATGCAGCTGAATACTGCCCTCTCCCATACTTGGGATCACTCATTGACCGTGGACACCACCTACCGAAAATATTACTGGGACGGTGGATACATAGATGGCCAGCGTAATGAAATTATGGGCAAAGAACGATCTATGCGTCATTATAAGCGTCCACTGACTGTGGTCCGTGCCAATCTGGATTATAAACTGAACAATCATCATAACTTTAACTTGAACTATCATCTGAGTCGTACCGGTAACGACCGTTATGATGATTTGGATACCACTTTCGAGCCATCCAACGATGTTGTGTCCAAACATATCCTGGGCTTTTCCTACAATCAGTCGTTATTAGAGGGCAAGATGGAGAATGTGTTTTTCATAAAGGATTATATCAATCACCCGAATATCCGGCAGACCGATCAGCCTAGCGTGACCGGTTCTGAAGCGGTACAAGGTTCCACAACCAAGAACTATCTAGGCTACGGTGTCGGACTTCGGTACACTGTAGCGGAAGCTTTAGCCGTGAAAGTGTCCTATGAGCATAGTGTGAGACTTCCCATCGCACGCGAACTATTGGGAAACGGTACTAATATCTACGCCAACGTAGCACTGAAACCGGAAAACAGTGATAACTTCAATGCCGGTCTATTCGGTACGTGGCATCCGGGTACCGGACATACCTTCTACTACGAAGCAAGCGGATTCTTCCGCAAGGTTGACAACTATATTCAGAGCGAAGTTGCTGAAAAAGAAGGTACAATGAAATATACCAATGTACCCGCAGTCCACATTAAGGGTGTGGAAGGAGAGGTACGTTACGATTGGCAAGGTAAGCTGCAACTTGCCAGCAACGTCAGCTATCAAGATGCCCGCGACCAACAGAAGTACAAGAATGGCGGAAAACCATCGGCTACCTACGACAACCGTGTACCCAACCGTCCTTGGTTGTTTGGTAGTGCGGAAGCATACTATACTTTCCGTAACGTGGCATTACCAGAAAGCAAGCTACGCCTAGGTTGCACTTATCAGTGGATACACTGGTATTACCTTTTGTGGGAGGCTTATGGTGCCACTGAAGGCAAGGCACGCATTCCGGCTCAACATATCTGCAATGCTGATATTACCTACTCATGGAAACGCGGACGCTACAACATTGCTTTAGAGTGTACCAATTTCCTCGACAAGACAGCCTATGATAACTATAAGTTGCAAAAACCCGGACGTGCTTTTTTTGCCAAGTTCCGATTATTCATTAACTAATCATTAATAATTATTCAAGATGAAAAAATTCAAATTTACACTCTTGGCCTTTATGGCAGCCATGATGGCAATCTCATTTACGGCTTGTTCTGATGATGATCCTACTCCTACTCCAGATCCGGGTATCAATGAAGGTGATTATCACTTCGACCTTTTTGTAACCGTAGGTAAGCATGGCGGTATGAGCAGTAAAAACACTACTATTGTCACTAGTACCAGTACATTGACGGCTGATAGAGGTGTCATCACCGTTGAAGGAGTAGGATCGGAACTCGGAGATTACTCTATGGAGTCTATCTCAAAAGGGAAATACTATTATCAAATCCCTGGTTCCGCTGACCGCTTCGTAAAGTATCAGATCAAGAATAATAAAATCGATGTGATTGCAGAGCGCCCTTTCAAGACTAATACTTATAAAGTACGTGCCTACACACATGCCTGGATTGACGATAACACACTCGTTATCATATCTACCAACGGCGACAAGGATAAAGTTCTTTATACGAAACTGAAAGCAGACGATTTAACTATCCTTGATGAAGGTGAAGTAACTATACCCGCTCCTACCGACTGGAAAAAGCTGACAAGTTCAGGTATTCTCACCTACCGCAAGTCAGACAATAAATTATATTACTTCTACTACTGGAAAGAAAAGGCAGGCCAAACTGTTGCAAGTGAACAAGAGCCTAATTTTCATGCAGCCATCATCAACCCATCAACTATGAAGGTGGAAAAAGATATTATTTCTCCCGTTGAAGGTGAAATGGCAGGAAGTGCTTACGGAGAATTGATGCAGGACTGCGTAGCATATGACGAAGCTGGTAATCTTTATCTGGCTTGTTTCCATGAAGAAGCAAGCGGTCTTGAAAAAGGTATGTTGCTGCGTATCAAAGCGGGTGAAACAGAGTTTGATACCTCTTACAATGGTTATTCCAATGCAGATGGTAAGTTGATGACTGTTCAGTATTTAGGAAATAACAAAGCTCTGGTATATGCTCGCAACGATAATGCACCTATTAGCGACAAAGCTGCTGCTGCAGGAATAAAGAAACCTACAGCTATTGATGCATTCTCACATTACTATGCCATCATTGACCTTACTACTGGAACCAAAACTCGCCTGAGCTACAATGGCAAAGAAATTGCTTACAGCGGTGGCCGCTTCTCGCAACGTTCCGTTATCTTTAACGATAAAGCCTACATCGGTGTAGATACAGAAGAGGATGCCAATGCTATTATCTATATCTACGACATTAAGACCGGTACCGTAGAAAAGGGAGCAGAAGTGGAAGGTAAATTCTACTTCGACATGATACGTGTCGTTGAAAACGATTAATCATCATATATTCAGGTACAGGTTATACAATAACAAGAACCATTAATCTCTTTCTTGCAATTTTCGTATAATCTGTACTTAAAATATAAATTGACACATAACCTTTTTCAAAATATTTAAAAAGCATCATTTCTACCTTATGAAAAAGCTATTTATCCTTTTATTTCTTTGCAACCTCACTTTCCTATGCTCTGCGCACGAGGGGGAAAACTTCGTAGCAAGCGATATGCTCGCAAGTATGAAACCCGGTGATAAAGCCGCCCTGCTGATGGTACACTTCGGTACTACACACGATGATACCCGTGCCCTGACTATTGACGCTATCAATGCGAAAGCCCGCGAAGCATTCCCTGATCTGGAAATGCGTGAAGCCTTTACTTCCCGTATCATTATCCGTCGTCTTAAAGCACGCGGCATCGAGAAACTAACTCCGCTAGATGCTATGCTCCGTCTGCGTAGTGAAGGTTACACACATGTTATTGTGCAAAGTTCGAACATCATTGACGGCGTAGAAATGGAGTCACTTCGTCGAGATATGGAGAGCGTACAACCTTTCTTCAAGGAAATCCGTATCGGCACTCCCTTGCTTTATTCAGTGGAAGATGCAGAAAAGGTAGTTGAAATATTGAATAATAGACTCACCAATACGCAAAATCAAAAAGCATCCGCTAAGAAAGGTGAGCATTTCGTACTTGTCGGTCATGGCACCTATACTCCCAGCACCGCCATTTACAGCCAGATGGACTATATGCTGAAAGCTAACGGACTGAGTAACTTCCACGTAGGTACCATCGAAGGATATCCTTCATTTGAGACAATGCTGGCACAGTTGAAAGCCGGAAAGGCGAAACAAGTTACCTTGGTACCATTTATGTTCGTAGCCGGAGATCATGCCAAGAATGACATCGCCGAAGATTGGAAAAAAGCACTCGAAAAAGAAGGCTACACCGTGAATGTCCGTATGGAAGGACTGGGACAAGTACCCGAGATACAGGAAATTTTCATCAACCATATCCGCTTTATGCTGAAACATCGCATGCTGAATATCATGGAAAAGAAAGCCGGATATGCTGCCGGAAAAGATGTGGAATAACAGATGAATATCATTACCAAATTAATGTACTCTTTACATAGGATACTGGGCACACTGCTTTGTATCCTATTTCTTATGTGGTTCCTCTCCGCTTTTGTGATGATGTACCACCGCTTTCCACGTGTCAGTGCAAAGGAAAAACTACAAAAGCAAGAATTACTCTCCACCTCAGGCGACTCACTGCCTGATATCACTTCTGTCCTTTCACGTCTGCCCAAAGGAGAAAAAGTGAGAAAACTCACCTTAGACCGCAGCCTGGGGCAAACAATCTTCCATATCCGTACCAACAAAGGAATACATGAACTTCACCTGGACCCATCGGACACATTGTTGATTATCGACAATGAACATATCCGGCAAATAGCCTCCTTATGGTCCTCCTCCCCCATTGCATACATTGACACTCTACATACACTGGATCAGTGGATACCTTTCGGTGAACTGAAAAAGGAAATGCCCATTTATAAGATACATTTTGCTGATGATGCAAAAACACAGCTTTACATAAGTTCACAAAGCGGAGAAGTATTACAACTTTCCAACAGGAACGAACGCTTCTGGGCATGGCTGGGAGCTATTCCCCATTGGGTATATTTCACTTGGTTACGGCAAGACGCCACATTGTGGAGTAAAACCGTTATTTGGTTATCCGGCATAGGTTGCCTTATGGTAATTGCAGGGATATGGGTTACAGTCGACGTATGGCGCAGGACACGTAAGAGTCATCGCCAAGGGTTCTCACCTTACCGGAAGAAATGGTATCATTGGCACTATGTCAGTGGCATTTTTTTCGGAATATTCGTATTGACCTTTACTTTCAGTGGCATGATGTCCGTTGCCGACATTCCGGAATGGATTCATAAACCGGCTTTGAAGAGCAGTCCGCTACGTACACTGCAAGCAAAGGCGCCCCAACCTGAAGATTACACGCTGGATTATCGCACCGTGATTACCAGTTTCCCGGAAGTGCGGCAGATAGAATGGAGCAATTTCCGGAAACATCCCTACTATACCATTAAAGATGGAAAGGGAGAACAATATATTGATGCTACGGATAGTGTACCACATACTCTGCAACTTCAGGAAAAAGAGATTCGGGAAGGTGTGGAAAGTGTATATGCTGCCGACAGTATTCCGGCACATCAACGTCCGGAGATACACATGACACTATTGAACCATTTTGAAACTTATTACCGCGATATGAGTAGTATGTATCGTGGACGAAGTCAACTTCCCGTCTGGAAAATAACGGTGGATGATCCTGACCGGAGTGTTTTCTATATTCATCCAGAAACAGGTATCATCCGTTATGTCAATACCTCTTCCCGTTGGAAATACTGGAGTTATACGGCTATGCACCGGATGCGTCTTCCGGGCTTGAATTCAAATACCACTTTACGTAAGACAGTACTATGGATATTACTACTGGGTGGAACAGTAACTTCAGTAACCGGTATAGTGTTGAGCATAAATTATGTTCGAAGAAAATGTCGCAAAAAACAAAAACGCTTACTATGAACAAGAAAAGAACAGGAATAATCCTTGGCTGCATAATCGCCGTGGTCATCGCTTGCTTTGCAGCCTACAATTATTGGTGGGCACCTACCCGCATCCTCATCATCAATCCCCTGCCCGCACAAGCAGCAGACATCGCACTGAATAATGATTGCAGCCATATCCGCGTGAAGTGCATCAAGATGGAGGAAGTGAAAGACCTTTCCGGCTATGATGCCATCATGATGTACGGACGCGGATTGTTTCTGGACGAAACACAAGTAGCAGAACTGGAACGGGTAGCTGCCAAAGGTATTCCAGTTTTTACCAATGCGCTAAGACACTTCAACTTCATCGTCAACCACAATATCACTCCTGAACAACAGGAGACCCTGCAAATGTATTTCCAAAATGCTTGCAGACAGAACTACAGGAATGCTTTGCGCTATCTGCGACACATCTCCACTCCCCATCGACTGGGTGACCGTTCTTTTGAAAATCCCATAGAATTACCCAACAACCTGTTTTATCATCAGGAATACGGCCAATACTTCAAAACTCCACAAGAGTTGACTGAATATCTGAAACAAAAGCAACTCTATCACGAAGGTGGGCGCAGTCTTGCTTTTATCTCAGGTATCAGTTTTCCGGTGGAAGGTACCCGCGCCCATGTAGATACCCTGATCTCCCGTCTGACACAGGCAGGTTTCAACATTTATCCCATCACCGGTAGCGGTAAGGGGCGCGAAGACCTGATACGTACCCTTCATCCCGACGGATTGATTTATCTGCCTATGGGACGTCTGGGAAATGACTCGCTCATTAACTGGTTACATCAGGAAAATATTCCCCTCTTCATGCCTTTCCCACTGGTACAACCGCGTGAAGAATGGCTGAACCCCAACGTACCTGTAAGTGGAGGTACACTGACGGCACGTGTAGTAGTACCCGAAATAGACGGAGGCATGGCCCCCTTATGTATTTCCACACAAAATGAAAATGAAGAAGGATATATTCTGCACACACCGGAACCGGAACGGATGGATGCCTTAGTTGAGCATATCAGCAAATATATGTCTCTTCGCGATAAATCCAACAAGGACAAACGCATCGCCATCTGCTACTTCAAGACACCTGGTAAAGATGCCTTGCTGGCAAGCGGCATGGAGGTGATTCCTTCTCTTTATAACTTCCTGAAACGCTTGCGCAATGAAGGATATGACGTAAGCAATCTGCCTGCCACCGTAGAAGAATTCGGAAACAGGATATACCGTGACGGCTCTGTCATGGGTTCGTATGCCAAAGGGGCACAGGAACAATTCCTGAAAACAGCACACCCTATATGGCTGTCTACCGGACAATATGAAACCTGGGCAAAAGAAGTGATCCTGCCGGAAAAGTACAAGGAAGTGACTGACCGTTATGGAGACGCTCCCGGCAATTTATTAGCCACGGAAGACAGTATCGCCATTGCCTGCCTGCGATTCGGCAATGTGTTATTGTTTCCACAACCCCGTCCGGCATTGGGAGACGATGATTTCAAGCTGGTACATGGCATGCCCGTAGCGCCGCCTCACAGTTATCTGGCACCTTATCTGTATATGCAGAAAGGTTTTAAAGCGGATGCACTGATACACTTCGGTACACATGGAAACCTGGAATATACTCCGGGAAAGAATGTGGGTTTATCACAGGCAGACTGGTCGGAAGCACTGGTAGGTAATCTGCCGCATTTCTATTTCTATACTACGGGAAATGTAGGAGAAGGTATTATTGCCAAACGGCGTACACATGCTGTACTCGTCACTCATCTGACTCCACCTTATGCGGAAAGTGGCATGAGACAGCGATATAACCAATTGTTGGAAGATATTCATAAGCTTCTGGATGAAGGAACGGAAGGACATCGCATGCTGGGAATGCGCGTCAAGAAAGAGACTGTTCGTCTGGGACTTCACCGGGACCTGGAACTGGATTCCGTACCGGACAACCCCTATACTGCCGAAGAACTGGAACGTCTGGATGCCTTTACCGAAGAAATAGCTAATGAGAAGATGCTGGGTGCATACTACACGATGGGTGAACCTTATTCGGAACGTGACTTACTGCAAACCACCCTTGCCGTCAGCGCGGATGCCCTGGCTTACGAAACGGCCAAAGCCGACCGGGATAAAGGCAAGATTACTACGGAACAATTGCAAGACTTTACATATATAGCCCACCATTATCTGCCAACGGCAAAGAAACGACTGACGGCTATGTTACAGAATCCGCCTCGTGATACGGCTGCCATTGCCCCGGACCTTCGCCCCGCATTGCGCTATCGCGAACAACTAATAGCTTCTACCGCCAATGAATTCAACGCAATGGTGCGCGGTCTGAATGGAGGAACAGTTCTGCCTGCCCCGGGTGGAGATCCGGTATTGAACCCTAATGTATTGCCCACAGGAAGGAATATGTATAGCGTAAATGCTGAAACAACCCCTAATCCACGTGCATGGGAAGACGGAAAACGACTGGCGGAAGCAACCCTGAAACAATATACCGGCAAACATGGAGAATATCCGCGGAAAGTGAGTTATACTTTCTGGGCGGGTGAATTTATCACAACCGAAGGAGCCACGCTGGCACAAGTCTTCTGGATGCTGGGTGTGGAGCCTGTACGCGATGGCCAAGGACGTGTAGTAGATTTGAGACTTGTGCCCAGCGAAGAACTGGGGCGTCCACGTATTAATGTAGTGGTACAAGTCTCAGGACAGCTTCGTGACATAGCCGGATCACGTCTGAAGTTACTGACGGATGCAGTTCGCCTGGCGTCGGAAGCAAAGGACGAAGCATATCCCAACTATGTGGCATCGGGAACAGTGCTACAGGAAAAGTTACTGGTGGAAAAAGGGACTTCCCCAAAACGTGCACGGGAAATGTCTGTAATGCGTGTATTCGGTCCTGTCAATAGTGGATACAGTACAGGAATCATGGGATATACCGAGCATAGCGGATCATGGGAGGATGAAAAGGAAATCGCCCAAGGATATCTCAATAATATGGGTGCCGCTTATGGTGATGAAGATAACTGGGGTGAAGTTCAGAAAGATTTGTTTGCCTCTGCCCTCTCCGAAACGGATGTAGTAATTCAGCCGCGGCAGAGTAATACGTGGGGACCTATTTCATTGGACCACGTATATGAATTCACCGGCGGATTATCTCTTACTGTAAAAACACTGACGGGTAAAGAACCGGATGCTTATATGGCCGATTACCGTAATCGTACCAACCGCCGTATGCAAGAGACCAAAGAGGCGATTGCTGTGGAGACACGGGCTACGATACTGAATCCGACATTCATACAGGAACGGATGAAAGGCGGTGCAGGTTCGGCACAAATGTTCGGAGAGATTTTCCGCAATATCTTTGGCTGGCATGTAATGCGTCCGTCGGCAATGGATAAGGAGATTTTCAATGACCTGTACCGGATGTACATTCAGGATGAAAATAAACTCGGAATACAAGATTATTTTCTCCGGGTGAATCCGGCATCCTATCAGGCTATGACTGCGGTGATGCTGGAAAGTGCACGGAAAGGCTATTGGAAAGCAAGCCCTGAACAGTTGAAAGCAACAGCTGCACTACATGCACAAATAACCCGTGAGAAGGGTGCCGCCTGCACGGAGTTTGTATGCGATAATACTAAATTACAGTCGTTCGTTGCAGATAATCTGGATGTGAAAGAGAAACAGGAATTCAATCAGGATATGAAAGCAATATATGAAGCCGCTTCGGCCAATGGAAAAGATGTAGTATTGAAAGAAAAGAAGCTAACACCGGAACAGGTAGCGCAGAAACGTACTACAAACGGATTAGTGATTGGAGGCGTGGTACTGGTGATGTTCATTGGACTGGTTGCATTAATTAAAAGAAGGAAAAGTAAATAACTTCATAATGATTAGTGTTTAGTGATAAGTGATTAGCACCATGCGGAGTAATAGCGCAGCCACTAATCACTTATCACTAAACACTAATCACTAACAATTTACCATTCACCCAATAACTATGGATTACGTCATTCCCATATTAGCAATCTTCATCACCCTCAGCTTCCTGCTGAAGGTCGGCTTCTATCCCCGTTGGGGAACGTGGCTGACAGCACTATGTTGTGCCCTATTTGTTTTACTCATTACTCCTTGGGTAACCGAGCAATCTAAGACAGCAATAGCAGCCTTCTTTGCTTCCCGGGAGAAAATGCTGGATGTATCTGTTTGCATCACACTGGAAGCCGCCATCCTGATAACCTTTTGCTTCGACTGCTTCTCCGGAATGCGTACAAGAGACACTGCATTCAAACGAAGTGTCACCTTCCTGCTCCACCTTTACCCCGGTTTATTGATAGGTGGCGTACTATGCTATATACTGGCTGAATTATTATTCTCTTTCCCGGGTATTGATTTCAATATGCTCTCATGGACAGTAGCCACCACCACATTCTTACTTATCGGTATCGGTGCCCGATTGCTACAAATCCTATTGGGAGATAAAGCCCTGCGCCTCGAAATCCTTTTTATTGTAAACATATTCATAGTCGTACTGAGCATCATAGCTACCGGCTACTAAATAAACAGTAACTACTAAAATTATAAATATCATTATGGAAACCATTTCAAACTCACTCTTCTGGATATCCAACGGATTACTTGTTCCGGTCATTGTATTATTACTCCTGTTCTTCCTCCGCGCCATTATCCTTGCCGGAGGTTTCTTCGGAGAATTCTACCAACGGATGAAACTGCAAAAGCAACTCTCCGAGATGTTGGAAACCATCACTCCTGAAAATATTAACGAACAGTTACAGAGCTTGCCCCAAGCCGGGAAACAACCTTTGCTCCGTTGCCTGAAAAAGCTTGCCGAACACCGCGATAACGCTGCCTACTGCGAACGCCTGCTTGCCAACTTCGAAGTAGACGCCGAAAAAGAGCTGGGACGCTCGCGCACTTTCATCAAACTCGGCCCGATGCTGGGATTGATGGGAACACTGATCCCGATGGGTCCCGCCCTTGTCGGACTGGCTACAGGAGATATTTCCTCAATGGCTTACAATATGCAGGTAGCCTTTGCCACCACCGTGGTCGGTATGGTGATTGCCGCAGTCGGCGTCATCACTCTGCAAGTGAAACAACGCTGGTATGCCCGTGAAATAAATGATCTGGAATATCTGGACAAGACTCTGCGAAACAAAACCAATGAATAACTCTCAGCCTCATAAAAGAATATGAAACGAAACAGACTGCTCCACAACCAAACGGACTCCGACCCGATGGGTACGGTAGCGAACCTTTTTGATGTAGCCATGGTCTTTGCCGTCGCACTGATGGTTGCCCTCGTCACCCGCTTCAACATGACGGAAATGTTTTCCAAAGAAGACTTCACTATGGTGAAGAATCCCGGAAAAGAGAACATGGAAATCATTACGAAAGAAGGACAGGAAATCAAGCGATACACTCCCAGCGAGGAACAGGAAACTTCCGGCAAGCGAGGGAAAAAAGTCGGTGTAGCCTACCAACTGGAAAGTGGAGAAATTATCTATGTTCCGGAATAATGATAGACATCCGTCACCCTTTGAATAAAAGTTAAAGAGTCCATACCTATAAACAAGGGTTTTTAACAATAGAAATACCCATCAGTGGGTATTTTCTTGCCCTCATCTTCCCCATATCTTTGCATTTCCAAACAAACGATAATTTTATGATAAAGCAAAGATTCTTAACGACTCTCTTAATGGGAAGTATCGCTGCCGGTGCATGGGCACAGGCTGATAAAGGTGAAACTTCCGTAGATAAAACTGTGGATTTGAATCCTGTAGTAGTAACCGGTACGGGTACGCATCAGCGACTGAAAAATACTCCGGCACCGGTATCCGTCATCACCGCCAACGAAATAAAACGTGCCGGAATCACGGATTTCCAACAAGCCATGACCATGATGGTTCCCTCTCTCTCCTTCTCTCCGAATGCGATGGGTTCGTATCTGATGATGAACGGACTTTCCAATAAATATGTACTGATACTGATTAACGGACGTAAAGTGACGGGGGATATCAGCGGTAATATCGACATCAGCCAGATAGACATGAGCCGTGTGAAGCGTATCGAAGTTCTAAACGGCGCAGCTTCTTCGCTCTATGGTTCGGATGCGATTGCCGGTGTTATCAACATCATCACCAACCAGCCGAAAGATGAAATCTCCTTCACCACCAACAGCCGTTATACAAGAAAGAATCAGTTTTCACAAGGCCTCAACCTGGACATTGCCAAAGGAAAGCTCGCCTCTTACACTGCTTATAAATACGATCACTCGGATGGCTGGCAGAACAGTGGCCTGACCGTAGACAAGAATGATGACCTGGTTGAAACCCTCGACCAGCTTTCCATCGGCTACAACATGAATAACTTTTCTCAGCAATTCACCTACGATGCTACGGAAAAACTCTCGTTCTATGCCAATGGCGGATATTACTGGCGTATGACCGACCGCCCTGCCAAACGCGACGGCATGACAGGCGGAAATGATTATAATACGCATTACGAAGGCTACAACTGGGGTACAGGAGCCAAGTACAGACTGAATAAACGTTCCTCCATCCAGTTGGATTATGTAGGCAACAATTATACTTCGCGCTACAAATACATGCTGGCAGCCGGTGATTACCAACCGGGTGACTACGCATTCACCAAAAGACAGAAGTTCCATGATGCCGAACTGAAAGGTATCTTCGGTTTCACCACCAACAGTACCACTGTCTTCGGAGTGGACTACCGCAAGGACATTCTTGTTCGTCCCGATGCCGATGTAGACAAGGGAGTATATACTTTGTCGGGCTACGGACAGCATGAGGTAAAACTGTGGGATCACTTCACAGGCATTGTCGGTGCACGCTATGACTATCACGAACAGGCAGGCGGACGCTTCACCCCGAAAGTGGCAGCCATGTACAATATTGGAAACTTCAACGTACGTGCCACGTATGCAGCTGGTTTCCGTGCTCCCGGCGTAGACGAATTGTATTACAGCATGTTCAAGAAAATGGGTAGCAAATACACCATCTCCATCGGTGACGCTGACCTGAAGCCTGAACACAGCAACTACTACTCCGTCAATATGGAGTACCGCACCAACCGTTTCAGTGCCTCCGTTACGGGATATCTGAATTATCTGACAGATATGGTGTCTTCCAAAGTAACCGCATTCAATGATTTGTCCGCTGAGGCCCAGCAGCAACTGAAGGAAGAATTCCCCGAACTGGCAGACTTATCATCTACCAAGAATGTGAACCTGAAAGAATACATCAACTTTGAAAAGGCTACCGTCCGTGGTTTTGAGGTGAGTTTGTCAGGCAATCCGTTCGCCGGCTTTACCCTGAATGGTAACTATACCTACGCTTATGCCCGCGGTAAAGGTGAAGAAGGCTGGCAAAACATTCAACGCAGCATCCGCCACACGGCAACCATCAGCGGAAACTATGCACATTCATGGGGTTACTATACCATGAACCTCAACCTGAACGGCCGTCTGCAAAGCAAATGCTACTATCCGGGAGATGCCGACGGAGATGCTCCGGGTTACGGTATCTGGAACCTGAACACTCGCCACTCCTTCGACTGTTTCAGCAGTTTCTTCCTGGAACCCGGTATCGGTATCGACAATATCTTCAACAAGAGGGATATGAGACCTCTGACGAAGAACTTCACCCTGTACTCACCGGGACGTATGTTGGTGGTGAGTCTGACTTTAAAACTAAAGAATTAACGCATAACAACTTATTATTGATATGAAGCATCTTTTCATCACTCTTTGTTTACTGAGTGTGGCTCTCTTCTCCTCTGCACAGGGGGAGAAGACCGCCCTTCTCATTACCCATTACGGAAGTTCGGACCCTGATACGCGTGCACTGACGCTCGATGTAATCACCCGTGAGGCAAAAGAAACTTTTCCGCAGTTTGAAGTGCGCGAAGCGTATATCTCTCCCATTGTTCGGCGCAGGCTGGAGAAGCAAGGCGTTCATAAAGACAGTCCGGTAGACGCACTGCTGAAACTCAGAAGCGAAGGATATTCGCGCGTACTGATACAGAGTACAACACTGATTGAAGGAAGTGAAATGACTTCCGTCCGCCGCGATGCGGAGAGCGTGAAACCCTTCTTTAAGGAAATAAAGGTGGGTAACCCATTGCTTTATACAGTGGAAGATTGCGAAAAGGTAATCGAAATTCTGACACAGGAACAGCTCGGAAAGAAAGAGGACGTCATCTATGTGGGACACGGTAATCAATTGCCAAGTACCGCCACTTACGCCATGCTGGACTATATGATGAAAGCCCACGGACTGAAAAACTTCCACGTCAGCACCATCGAGGGTTATCCTACACTGGACGCTACACTGGCACAGTTGAAGGAGACACGCCCGAAACAAGTGACACTGATACCGTTGTTGCTGGTATGCGGTAATCATACAAAAGAAGACATCGTCGGAGTATGGAAACCGGAAATGGAAAAAGCAGGTTATCAGGCCAATGTCCGCATGCAGGGACTGGGCGAACAACCCGCTATCCGGAAGTTATATATGGAACACATTGAGGCGTTGCTGAAATAGCTACACCCTTTCCCTCTTATGGCTACACCTTTTGCCCCGGATGGCTACACCATTCTAGGCAAAGGGTGTAGCCCTTTTTACACCCTTTTATACCCGAAATTTAGAGAATAGAATGTATCTTTGCACGATAGAAATATAAGCGATATGAAACAGCCAAAGATAATAGTTGCCGGCATCGGACCGGGCAGCGAACAAGACATTACGCCTGCGGTTCTGGAGGCGGTTCGCGAAGCGGATGTAGTAGTGGGATATAAATATTATTTCCGTTTTATCCAACCTTATCTCCACCCTGAAACAGAATGTATAGATACGGGCATGAAACGGGAACGTACTCGTGCGGAACAGGCATTTGAATTGGCGGAACAGGGAAAAACGGTTTGTGTCATCAGTTCCGGTGACGCGGGGATTTATGGAATGACTCCGCTGATTTACGAGATGAAGCGGGAACGGAACAGCAACGTCGAAGTGATTGTCTTGCCGGGTATCAGTGCTTTTCAGAAAGCGGCTTCACTGCTGGGTGCTCCTGTGGGACATGATTTCTGTGTGATTTCCCTCTCCGACTTGATGACACCGTGGGAACGGATCGAGCGTCGCATTCGTGCGGCAGCCATGGCTGATTTCGTAACGGCTGTATACAATCCGAAAAGCGAAGGGCGGTATTGGCAACTCTATCGATTGAAAGAGCTGTTTCTCGCAGAAGGACGTGCTCCGGAGACTCCGGTAGGTTACGTACGCCAGGCCGGACGGGAGGAACAGGAAGTGCATCTGACGACACTTGCTGATTTCAATCCCGAAGAAGTGGACATGTTTACGGTCATCCTGATCGGTAACTCGCAGTCTTATGCGTGGAACGGCAAGTTCATTACTCCCCGGGGATATTATAACCGTCCGGATAAGGATGAACAACCGACTAAGGGGATAGGTCAGGACATCATGATACAAAGTTTCCGGACCATTGAGTCGGAACTAAAGAATAAGAATATTCCTCTGGATCATAAATGGGCTTTGCTGCACGCCATCCATACCACCGCTGATTTTGAAATGGAAAAGCTGCTGTATACGGACAAAGGTGCTGTGGAAAAGCTTTATCAGAAAATAGCGAACGGTCGGTTGAAAACAATTGTTACGGATGTGACGATGGCTGCCAGTGGTATCCGCAAAGGAGCTTTACAACGGCTGGGGGTAGAAGTGAAATGTTATCTTTCCGATGAACGGGTAGCGGCAATGGCAGCGGAAAAAGGAATCACCCGTACACAAGCCGGTATACGTCTGGCGGTGGAGGAACATCCGGATGCCTTGTTCGTATTCGGTAATGCGCCGACGGCTTTGATGGAACTTTGTGATCTGGTACGTAAAGGAAAGGCTGTACCAAGCGGTATTATTGCTGCGCCTGTGGGTTTTGTACATGTACAGGAATCCAAACACATGGTGAAGCCGTTCATGGAAATACCCAAACTGATAGTGGAAGGACGAAAAGGAGGAAGTAATTTGGCTGCAACGCTGGTGAATGCAATCTTGTGCTACAATGATGCGGAACAGTTAAGGCCGGGACGGGATGTGTAAATAGATACGCTATGATACGAAACTTTATCATCATAGGCATGGACGACAACCGGGAACCTTTCTTCCCGCCCGAAGTGTTGCGGCACATCCGGGAAGGAAAAGTTTTCTCCGGCGGCTTGCGGCATCGGGAGATTGTAGAGAAGTTACTTCCGGAAGGTGCGGAATGGATTTCCATAACAGTTCCACTGGATAACGTCTTTGCCCAATACGAAAACATTTTTGCAGACTTTGAGAAGAAGACTTCCGATGCATCGATTGTCGTATTTGCATCCGGAGATCCTCTGTTTTTCGGCTTCGCCAATACGGTAAAACGAAAACTGCCCGATGCAAAGATATGCCTCTACCCGGCTTTCAATTCCCTGCAAACATTAGCGCACAGACTGGTGATGCCCTACGACGATATGCGTACCGTCTCCCTGACAGGACGTCCGTGGCAGGAACTAGACAAAGCACTCATAGAACGTGCCCACAAAATAGGTGTACTGACAGATCGGGAGCATACCCCTGCCACTATCGCCGCGCGAATGTTGGAATACGGATACAACTCCTACACCATGTACGTAGGCGAGCACCTCGGCAATCCCGAACGCGAGCGCATTCGCCGGATGAGTCTTGAAGAAGCTGAAAAAGAGACATTTGAGCATCCGAATAATTTGCTGCTCTGCTACGATACCCGTAGACGGTCAGCTACGACACCCGTAGACGATCAGCTATGGTACCCGTATATGGTCAGCTACGACACCCATAGCAAGGAAGCTCTCCTCCCTATAGATAGTCAGCCCTCTATAACTGAACAGCCCCGCCCCTTCGGTCTTCCCGACGAACAATTTGCCCACTTGGACGGACGTGCCCGCATGATTACCAAAGCTCCGATCCGCCTCCTTACCTTGCAGGCATTGGAATTGAATCGCCGCCGCGTTTTTTGGGACATAGGTTTCTGCACAGGCTCTGTCTCCATCGAAGCCCGCCTGCAATTCCCGCATCTTACGGTTGTTTCGTTCGAGATACGTCCCGAAGGAGAAGAACTGATGCGCATCAACTCCCGACGTTTCGGTGCGCCGGGAATCACAGCCTTAATCGGAGATTTCCTGCAAACTGATCTGGAAGCTCTCCCCCGCCCCGACGCTGTCTTTATCGGCGGGCACGGCGGAAAATTAGACGATATACTGGTACGCCTGAAAGAAGTATTGCAGCCCGGCGGTTGCATCGTCTTCAACTCCGTATCCCCCAATAGCAGGGAATTGTTCCGTAAAGGGGCAGAAAATGCAGGAATGTCTCTGCAACCCTCCCTGCACATCGCACTCAATGATTATAACCCGATAGAAATAATGAAAGTAACCTTATGAATAAGAATAATGAGAGCCACCCTATGAAGGTAGCTATTATACTGATTTCCGAAAGCAGTCTGCCCATTGCACGAACGCTGAGTAACGAGTTTCCCGACTCCGAAATAATCACTACGACTCCTGCACCCGACTGCACATACGTTTCTTTTTACGAAGAATTTATGGCTCTGTCTTTCCATCGCTACGATGCCTTTATTTTCATAGGTGCCATGGGCATCTGCGTCCGCACCATCGCCCCGCATGTGAAAGATAAACATACAGATCCCGCCGTGATCTGTGTAGATAGCACTGGCCGCTATGCCGTTTCCGTCCTCTCGGGACACATCGGAAAGGCCAACGAAATGACAGAAAATATCGCCCACATTCTCGGCGCTGAACCTGTTATCACCACCCAAAGCGACCGCACCGGCCTCTGGGCACTGGACACCCTGGGTGATAAATTTGACTGGGCCGCCATTCCCGGTGAGACGGAATATGGTATGATGAATAACATCATCAGCCTTTTTGTGAAGAAAGTTCCTACCGCCCTCTTCCTCGAAGTACGCGATCAGGGAACGGAATATCTGGAAAAGACCTGCCCGCCACACGTAGATATACATTACGGCTTATTCCGGGATATAGACCTCAGCCGTTACCAGCTGGTTATACTCGTCACTCCTTTCCTGCACAATACGCATGACACCCCTGCACTCTTTTATGTGCCCAAGGTATTGCATGTCGGCGTAGGTCTGGCACATCAGGCAGGTCCCGTGCATGACATCGTTGAAAACATCCTTGGTACGATGATTAACAGTACCTTCATGCCCCGTGCCGTAAAATACATCGCCACCATTAATGAGAAACGCAACGAACCGGTCATTAAGGAGCTGGAACGTGCCTATCAGATACGCTATTACAGTGCGGAGGAACTGAAAGAAATCTCCGTCCCTAACCCCAGTCCGGTAGTAGAGAAGCATATGGGTACGCCCAGCGTTTCCGAAGCCGCCGCCTTTCTTTCCGCGAACGGTGGTAAACTTCTGTTGGACAAGCAAAAAGGCGGAAACTACACCATGGCCATAGCCATTGAAGAAGGAGTGCTCCGTTACTACGGACATATCGAAATCGTCGGCGCAGGTCCGGGTGATCCCGACCTCATCTCCGTGCGTGGAAGGCAAATGCTGGAGAAGGCAGATCTCATCCTCTACGCCGGCAGTCTCGTCCCCCGCGAACTGACATTCTGTGCCAAACCGGGTGCTACGGTACGCAGTTCGGCTTCCATGGACTTGGAAGAACAGTTTGCACTGATGAAGAAATTCTATGATGAAGGCAAATTCATCGTCCGCCTGCATACGGGCGATCCCTGCATCTACGGTGCCATTCAGGAACAGATGAACTATTTCGACCAGCATCACATGAGTTATCACATCACACCGGGCATTTCTTCCTTCCAAGCTGCTGCCGCTGCGTTGAAGTCTCAGTTTACCATTCCTGAGAAAGTGCAGAGCATCATCCTTACCCGCGGTGAAGGACGTACCCCCATGCCGGAACGCGAACAACTCCACCTGCTGGCACGCTCACAAAGCACCATGTGTATCTTCCTCAGCGCCGGCATTGCCGAACAGGTGCAGGAAGAGCTCTTACAGGAATATCCCGAAACCACTCCCGTTGCCGTTTGCTACCACCTTACCTGGAAAGACGAACGCATCTATCGCGGAGAGTTGAAGGACCTTGCCAAGATTGTGAAAGAGAACAACCTGACGCTCACCACTATGATTGTCGTAGGTGAAGCCATCGACAATCGCGAAGGCCTTTCCCGGCTCTACGCCCATGAGTTCAAACATCTCTTCCGCAGATAAAAAGGGAGTGATATCACATTTTGTTCAATTAACAACTAAAAAACAATGATATTAATATTAGGCGGAACCACCGAAGGACGTATCGCTGCCCGTACCCTTGAAGAAGCTGGAAAACCATTCTACTACTCTACCAAAGGAGACGAGCAGGAAGTAACCATGCACCACGGTATCCGCCTGCAAGGCGCCATGGACGAACTGGACCTGGAACACTGTTGCCGGGAACATAACATTCAATTACTGGTAGACGCCGCCCACCCCTTTGCCATACAACTGCACCAGACCGTAGAGAAAGTAGCCCATACCCTGAACCTGCTTGTCATCCGATTCGAACGTATTTACCCGCCACGCGATGAAGAACACATCACCTGGTGCGATGATTTTGAAGATGCCATCCGGCAAATCAGGAAAGAAGATATCTTCACCCTCCTGGCACTGACAGGCGTACAAAGCATTGCCAAGCTAAAGCCCCTCTGGCAGGAAAGTACCTGTTGCTACTTCCGTATCCTTAACCGTGAGAGCTCCCGCCGCCTGGCCGAACGTGAAGGTTTTCCCGAAAAATATCTGCATTACTACCATGCAGGCGAAGACGAACGCATCCTGTTACAGCAACTTCACCCCGAAGCCATATTGATAAAGGAAAGCGGACTTTCCGGAGGATTCAATGAAAAAGTGGAAGCTGCCCTTCAAGAAGGTATCCGCATTTTTGCAATCCGTCGTCCGCCAATGCCCGGAAGTTTTATGATAGTGAACGGTGAGCATGGTTTGCGCCGGATGATTGAAAAACATTTTCCAGATTTTTATCCTTTGCGTAGTGGTCTGACTACGGGTACTTGTGCAGCCGCAGCCGCTGTAGCTGCAACCTGGGATATTTTCAACGTTCAACGCCAGCCCCGACCCGCAGAATTCCCTATTATTCTCCCTAACGGAGAGACCATTTATGTTCCCGTCGAAGAGCAAGAACTTTACCCGCATCCCAGCTGTGTGAACGATGACTGGATGCTGGAAGCAGATGCCACTGTCATCAAAGATGCAGGTGATGACCCCGATGTAACTAATGGCATGCAGATCAAGGCCAATGTTGCCGTGCCTTTCCGCTTTGACGATCCAACACCCGCAGAACTTGGTGCTGATGATTATACCGTTATCGTCTGTGGAGGCGAAGGCGTAGGCATTGTTACCCTATCGGGTTTAGGACTGGAAGTGGGAGGACCTGCCATCAACGTTACTCCCCGTAAAATGATTGAAAACAATGTAAAGGCATGCCTTCAACGACTTGGCATTTCCAAACAGCCCAATCCTTTTGCCGTCACTATTTCCGTGCCGGGTGGCGAGGAGATAGCCCGGCGGACTTTTAATCCCCGTCTGGGTATAGAAGGCGGTATTTCTATCATCGGAACTTCGGGTATCGTGAAGCCTTTCTCTTCCGAAGCATTTGTAGATTCCATCCGCAAATCCATGGAAGTAGGTCGGGCAACAGGAAGTCCGCGCATCGTCCTTAATTCCGGTGCAAAGAGTGAAAAGTATGTCCGGGGGTACTATCCCGAACTGCCTGCACAGGCATTCATTCATTACGGAAACTTCATTGGAGATACGATAAAGATTGCCGCAGATTTGGAAATCAAAGCGGTGACTTTGGGTATCATGATAGGAAAAGCCGTGAAATTGGCAGAAGGAAATCTGGATACGCACAGCAAACAGGTGACGATGAATAAGGATTTCCTACGTGAAGTGGCCCTTTCTGCCGGATGCGGAGGGGAAACACTTGCAGTTATCGAAAAGATAACTTTAGCCCGTGAGTTATGGACATTGCTCTCTGCCGAAGATTTGCAAGCCTTTTGCTCCCGTTTGCTCGAACTGTGCCATCAATATTGTGACCCGTTGCTACCTGAAGGAGAACTGACGATTCTGCTCATTAGCGAAGAAGGGAAAATAATTACATAGAATAAAAAAACAAGTTTTACCTGTAGTCTATCAGGCTGAAAGTCCTACGCTATATAATGAAAGCCCTTCAGGCTATATGCGAAACTTAAATTAAAAACCTCAAATATGAAACACCCTCAAATAATCCTCGTCACCGGCGCTTCTTCCGGTTTTGGAAGAGTCATTGCTACACAGTTGGCTGCACAAGGACATATCGTTTATGGCTCCAGTCGGAAAGCAGTATCCGATAACCCCGGCTTCAAAATGTTGCAATTGGATATTACTGATCCTGCATCAGTATCCAATGCTATATCGACAATTCTGAAAGAGCAAGGTAGCATTGATATACTTGTCAACAATGCCGGGATGGGTATCAGCGGAGCTATCGAACTCACTACCGAAGAAGAGATACAACGTCAAATGAATACGAATTTCACAGGTGCCGTCCGTATGTGTGCAGCAGTACTGCCTTTCATGCGCGAAGCCGGACACGGACGAATCATAAATATCAGTTCCATCGCAGGAGTTCTTGCCGTTCCCTTTCAGGCTTTCTACAGTGCATCCAAGTTTGCGATTGAAGGGTATAGTGAAGCACTTTATCAAGAAGTTAAGCCACTGGGTATACAAGTTTGCGTAGTCGAACCGGGAGATTTCCAGACTGGTTTCACAGCGCAGCGGCAAGTGAGCCAGACTTCCCTCTCCCATGCGCAATATGGGGAGAGTTTTGCAAAAGCCATGCGAAATGTAGAGTTGTCTGAAAACAATGGTTGCCGACCGGAAAAGTTAGGCAAAGCAATCTGCAAACTGGTAAATAGCCGCCGCCCTGCTTTCCGCACAAAGGTCGGTCCATGGGAACAAGTATTCTTTGCACGCATCAAGCCTATGCTGCCGTTTAGTCTGGTAGATTGGCTGATCAGGAAATTCTATTAAATGATAATCCGACTACATAATTGTATGTAATCATATAATTTATATCTTTGCGAGCAAATAAACATCACCCCCTTACAAGGTTCAAGTAATGAAACAGACTATTCTCACTATTTTCTTTGCAATCATAGCATTGGGAGCAAATGCCCAATCCCCTATCTCCTTCCAAGTAAAAGCCGGAGTCGGTACCTCCAACTTCTATGGAGAAAATGTAGAAAGTGACACACGCATCGCCTACAAAGTAGGTGTCGGCATGAACTATGAGCTCAACCGCACATGGGTGTTTCAACCATCACTGAACTTCGTATCGATAGGTGCCCGTGAAGAAGTGGAATATGTAGGCAAAGTGAACATGAACGAGTTGTATATCCAGCTCCCCATCATGATGGCCGCCCGCCTCAACCTTGGAAAGAATTACAGTGCTTCCCTGAGTGCCGGCCCGTATATTGCCTATGGCGTAGGCGGAAAGACATCCGGCGAGATGGAGGAATATGATTACAGTAGTGAATACAATCCTAACAGAAGCTACAGATTCCGCATAGATACTTTCGGTAACCGGATAGATGACAAAATGGGAAACAAACGCTTTGACGCCGGCCTTATGTTCGGCCTCAACATCGAATATCACAAATTCATATTCGGAGCAGAGCTTCAATTAGGAATGATCAAGGTAAACGACCAGCTGGATAACCTATTGCAATCATCCGGCATTGAGAAATTCTCTCCCAAGAATCTCGCTTCGTTCTTCACCGTAGGATACCGGCTCTGATTTACAACTGCTCCGCCTGCTTTCGTTTCATTTCATTCAGTACACTGCATGTCAACGGTATGGCAAGAATGAACGTAAGAAGATCAGCAGTAGCCTGACACATTTCCACACCCTGCAAACCCAGATAATGAGGCAGAATAAAAATCAGCGGAATAAAGAACAATCCTTGGCGGGCAGAAGAAATAATGGTAGCCTTTACCGGTTTACGAATCGTCTGCAACATCATATTACTCATCACAATCCATGAACCCAACGGAAAAGTAATGAACTGCCAACGCAAGGCAGCAGCACCTACTGCAATTACATCCGGGTCTCCCTTACGGAACAGAGAAACAATCTCTTCTGCAAATCCCATGCCTGCCAACGCACACACCAACAAGAAGATGAATCCCACCTTTACACAAAACCAAAATCCCTGACGAACACGCGCATACAACCCTGCACCATAATTGAAACCGCATACCGGCTGGAAACCTTGTCCGAAGCCTATCAGGAAAGCATTAATGAACATTGTGATACGGGTAACAATAGACATGCCCGCAATAGCCGCATCTCCATAAGCCCCGGCAGCCACATTCAGCAAGATAGTAGCTACACTCGCCAGCCCCTGACGGGCAAGCGAAGGAGTACCACCACCAATAATTTCCTTTATGAAAGCCAGTGAAGGCGTGAAGTTCCTGAAACGGATACGGATATTGCCCCCCTTTCTGCACATATACAACAACAGGGAGAAACTACAGATCTGACTGATGACTGTAGCCAACGCAGCACCCGATATCCCTATATCGAAGACAAAAATCAGAATAGGGTCCAGTATCACATTAATCACCGCACCCGATACGATTCCTACCATCGCATACGCTGCATTTCCCTGGAAACGAATCTGATTGTTCAGTACTAACGAAGCAGTCATGAAAGGGGCACCCAGCAATATGATGCCCAGATATTTTTCCGTATAAGGCAGGATAGTAGGTGTAGAACCCAATGCAAGCGACAACGGGGTAAGGAAGATAAGTCCCACCACTGCCAGAAATATACCCATAAACAACGCCCAGAAGAAACCGGTAGCCGCCATCTTCTCTGCATTCCCAGTCTCCTGCGCACCGAGTTTCCGCGAAATATAGTTCCCCGAACCATGCCCGAAGAAAAAGCCCACCGCCTGAATAATGGACATGACCGAGAACACAATACCTACAGCCGCCGTCGACTGGGTATTGATCTTTCCCACAAAGTACGTATCCGCCATATTATAGAATGACGTAACCAACATACTGATAATCGTAGGTACAGCCAATGATACTATCAGACGGGGCACCGGGGTGGTAGTCAGATAGAGATAATTATCTTTTGTCGAATGTCTCATAGAATTTTCACAATCTCTGCAAGCAGTTCATCAATGGTTTGCACAGTCACCGCTTCGCCGTTTACGGGGTGCAGTACAAAAGTACCGTCCCCTTTCAAATCTCCCGTTTCAATATAAACGTCCGACTCCACGTTTCGGTTTGCCAGAATACCATTTCTTTGCAAAGCTTTCCGCACCATAGCGTATTTTTGTCCATGTCCGACAATACGGATCTGGGAAGTATACTCATTGTTCACCCGGAACAATCCTGTCTCCAGATCAAACACAATTCCTTTACGGGCAAAGAAACTACTGAGGGTTCCATCCAGTGAGAGGTCTTCGGGAGTTCCGATAGTCACCCCGTTCGCCTTATCCATCAACCAGATTTTATCCGCAATCTGCAAGGCAAGTTCCAGGTCATGGGTAGACAGGAAAATAGTCTTATCCGTCTGCCGGCTCAGCTGATGGAGCAATTGCATCATTTCCACTTTACTCGGGAAATCAAGAAAGGCAGTGGGCTCGTCCAGGAAAATCACCGGAGTTTCCTGAGCCAGTGCCTTGGCAATCATCACTTTTTGTCGTTCACCATCACTCAGTGTATGTACCATGCGATGTGCCAGGTGAGATATTCCGACCAGATTGATAGCATGATCCACTACCTCTTTATCTTCTTTGGAGAGTGTTCCCCAGAAACCGGTATATGGACTGCGTCCCAAACCGATAAGTTCCACAGAAGTCATATTGCGGATGTCGCACTTTTCAGTCAGGACTACACTGATCACTTTTGAAAGCTGTTTGTCCGTATAAGAGCCAATCTCTTTTCCCTGTATACGTATTTCACCGGATAACTTCGGTTGAAATGCGGAAAGCGTACGCAACAATGTAGACTTCCCTACCCCATTTGCACCCAGTAGACAAGTCAACTCCCCGCTATTGATTCCGGCACAAATATCGCTTGCCACAACTTTCACATCTCCTTTACCGGGATAGCCAATGGATAGTTTCTCAATATGTATAGTTTCCTGTTTCAAGACCTCTTTATTTTCAATTCTCAATTATTCTTCCAGTTCCCCTTTGCGCTTCCTGAAGAGCACGGATGCCACTACCGGAGCACCTACCAAAGCAGTCACCGAATTCACCGGTAAAGCTCCTTCAAATCCCGGCATACGGGCTATGAGGTTGCACACCAACGCCAACGAAGCTCCTACCAACAATGTGGCAGGCATCAGTATCCGATGGTCGGATGTATGAAATATAGCCCGGCAAAGATGGGGAACAGCCAGACCGATAAACATAATCGGACCGCAATATGCCGTCACAATCGCTACCAGTACACCTGAACAGGAGATCACCAACAGGCGTGCCCTCTTAATGTTCAGCCCCAGGTTCCGTGCATACCCATCGCCCAGCAGCAACAGATTCATTGTCTTTATCAGCAGAAACGAGAGTGGCAACAAGACCGCCATGATACAGACAAACAGTATCATCTGATCCCCCGACACACGGGCAAAACTACCCAGTCCCCAAATGACGTATGCACGAATATCTTCCTCCACACTGAAATATTTCAATACGCCGATAATGGCACTTGCCACATAACCGATCATCACACCGATAATCAGCAGCGTCACATTTCCCTTTACTTTCTGTGAAACGTATACGATAAGCGCCATCACGGACAGTGCTCCGATAATCGCTGCAATGGACAACGCCACTTCTCCCATATATCCGAGCTTGCTCAGTGCTACACCGCCCATCGCTCCCGATAGCAATACTACACAGGCTACTCCCAGACTGGCACCCGAACTAATACCCAATACCGACGGTCCTGCCAGCGGATTCCGGAAAACCGTCTGCATCTGCAAACCACTCACCGATAGCCCCGCTCCCGCCACCAATGCCGTCAATGCCTGCGGCACACGGGATTTCCAAATGATATTCTGCCAGATAATGGACTCATCCGTATTCCCCCATAAGATGTTCCAGACGGAACGAAAAGGAATATGAACAGAGCCTAACAGCAGGTTCAGCAGAAAAAACAGGAATATAGATGCCAGTATCACCGACATCAGGAGCAGTGTCGGTCTTTTCATTGCAAACGTGCGTAGTATTTCGGTTGGTAATCAGGTAATAAATCGGGGTGGAACGCATGGATCAGATCTTCCAGCACTATTTCCGGTTCCATAGGCATACTTTCATAGAAAGGTTGCTCGCGCATATTACAATAAATAACGCCTTTGTCACGGAATGCACGGAAGTCGGCATAACGGGGATCAAGGGATTTCAAAGCGTCATATGAGAATGTACCGTCGTAACTATTCACAATACGCCAGTAATCGGCACTCTCCGCCTGGCTGTATACTGTTTCAAAATCCAGTGTAACGCCACCGGAACGGGGATCGTCTTTCAAGAAGTAATCGGCTCCCGCATCACGGAACAGTTCGGCCAGGAAGCTCTTACCGCCTACTGCATACCAGTTTCCTCCACGTATCTCACCGCTGAAGACTACCGGACGCTTCTTCACATCAGCAGCCAGTTGTTTCAGGTCGTTATAATGCTTCTCTATAGCAGCAAATTTTTCATTTGCCTCCTCTTCCTGTCCAATAAACAAGCCGATGAATTTAATCCATTCCGCCTGTCCCAGCGGAGTCATTTCCTTATATCCCAGGTGCGGAACCAAAGGTATTCCGATTTCACGCATCGTATCATATCCACCGCGCTTGAAAGGGGAGATAAAGATGACATCCGGATTCACACTCATGATCACTTCATTATCAAAGTTACCTTCAATTCCTATTTTAGCTGTTTTACCAGATTTCAAGCGCTCATTCATTTCTTTGTTGAACAAATGTCGTGTACTGGTTATACCCACCACCTTATCGCAGGCTTCCAGTTTGATGAAATTGGATAATTGTAAAGAAGTCATGCAAATGGCACTGCGCACAGGTGTTTCGATCACCGTATAATCAGAAGGAATTGCTTCGGGTTTCATCCCCCGGGGCACCAATGCATAATGGAAAGTATTACTACTTTCATTTTGAGGATCGCGCAAGTCCACCAAGCGGACATGATTGGGAAGATATTTCACTTCAAACCCTTGGGCATAGACCGGATAAATAGAGTCTGTGGCTGATGCAGAAGCTGTGGTAGCCTGTAGATCAGTAGAATTTTGTTTGTTTTTCGGGCCACAAGCCACACATAAAATACTTAAAAGGGAGACAGTTATTGCAGTAGTTCGTTTCATGACAATAAAAAGGTATAGAATTCGAGCACAATATTCGTCATTTTTGGGGAGATACGCAAATACCCGTCCTATAATTTAACCGAATTTGTGCCCGAACACCTCTTATATAAGAACGTCTAAAAATTCATCAGATCATTCAATGCTTCGCTCATGCTGGGATGTGTAAATATATAATCACGCAAGAAAGTATATTCCTGTCCCGTTTTCATTACAATAGATACGATATTAATAATCTCACTTGTTTCCGGTCCGAACAGGGAACAGCCCAGAATCTTATTTGTATCAGCATCCACTACTACCTTAAACAACCCGTCAGTCTCACCTAAAGTACGTGCCCGCGGAATGGCTGCTACGGGAAGTGTATTCACCTTTATGTTCAGTCCTTTCTTACGGGCCTCCATTTCACTCAGTCCTACACGTGCCAGAGGAGGATCCATAAATACCGAATAACTCACAGGCTCACGGTCGTCCGTACGTCGTTCTCCTGCACCGAATAAATCCTCGCGGATAATGCGGTAATCGTCCAATGAAATATAGGTGAATTGTAATCCGCCTTTTACATCACCAATGGCACGGATGGCCGGATTAGTAGTACGCAGCCACTCATCTACAATAATGGCTCCCCGTTCATTCACTTTCACGCCGGCAACTTCCAGGTTCAGTCCCGAAGTATTCGGACGACGCCCTGTTGCCAATAAGATAGCATCTCCTTCCAGATGATGGATTTCATGAGTTACAGCATCCTCATAAATCACTGTTGCACCGTCCACGGATTGTACCTTTGCGTTGAGATGGAATATAATACCTTTCTTTTCCAATACGGTCTGTACGCTGGCGGCAATATCCCTGTCTTCGCGGCCAATCAGTTCGGGATACCCTTCGAGTACCGTCACCTTCGAACCGAAAGAGGCATACATGGAAGCAAATTCCAAGCCGATATAGCCTCCACCCACAATCACCAGCCGTTCGGGAAGTTCTTTCAGTTCCATGATGGAAGTGCTGGTGTATACGCGGGGATTCTCTTTTATTCCATCAATAGGTGGTACGATGGTTTCCGCACCGGTATTTATAAATATCTGAGACGACTGCAATTCAATTACTTCCGTCTCCGTCCGTACTTCTACCACATCAGGACCGACAAACGATCCGACACCTGTATACACAGTCACATTAGGATTATCAGCCAGATTATGATAGTTCTTATTCCGCAGGAAAGAAGTCACCTCTTCTTTACGACCAATGGCCTGACGATAATAATCCTTCTTCTCTTCCCACGTAGCCTTTACCGGAGTTTCCTTAGCCAGATGTACCAACGTCTTTGTAGGAATACAGCCGATATTGATACATGTGCCTCCATACATACGATCCGAACGTTCTACTATGGCAACCGTCTTCTGACGTTTTGCAAATTCGGCAGCCAGAGTCTTCCCACCCTTGCCGAAACCAATGATAATGGCATCATACTTTTTCATATCTCTATTTTTTTAATTGTTCCAGTACGCTCCTGGCACTGTCTGCTAATACAACAATTGCGCCGGCCAAAATGGCTGTATCTTTTATAACTAATCTTCCTGCACCGGTCAATAAAGGGAAACCGAACTCGCCACTGCCCAGGTTGGGCACCCATACTTCGGGCGTGGTGACAAGGAAAGAAAGCGTTCCGAGAGTCATGATAATAGCAAGTCCCGCACCTACCAGTCCTACTTTCGGCCAAAATATGCCGAGGAATGTAAGGATACCGATGCTCATGATAAGAATACCCAGTCCATGAGAAAAGCCATATGTGTTATTCTCTTTGTGCCACTCATGCTTCACAGCATCAAATTCTCCTTCTTTCAGCTTATACTCTTTATAATCGGGAGCATCGTGTGTATAGAAGAAGCTCATGAAAGGGCTGTTTGCCACAAAAGGTACGATGCCTTCCGCTTCATAATTCCAGAACTTCAACCCGCCGATCCAAACGAAAATAATAAGAATTGATACACGGATAAGATTGATACCTAATTTCTGAGTAGATGCAGCCAGTGTCAGGGCTGCTACGAACATAGATTTTAATTTTGTTTCCATACGATTATTGCATTAATTAATTGTTTTGTTTTCCTGATGCAAAAATCGGGGTTTATGTCGGAGCATGAAATGGCAATTCTGCCGTATCAGTTGGCAATATTTCCCGTTGTGTTCAATTTACGGAAATTCGATACACTTTCACCGGTCATTTTCTTGAAAAAGCGGCTGAAAGTGGACAAATCCTCGAAGCCCAGCAGTTCGCTGATTTCCTTGGCACTTTTAGGGGTATAGAGCAGTAATCTCTTGGCTTCCGCCTCTATCCGTTCATGGATAATACGCAACGGGGAAGGTACTCCGCAGGAGGCAAACAAATTGGAGAGTGTCTTTGGGGAACGGAATAACAGGTCGGCATAATCCTGTACCTGCTTCTTTTCGCGGAAGTGCTGATCAACCAGAATATAAAAACGGCGGACGATATCAAAGGCTTTTTCCTGTTCCGGCGTGACGCCACACTTTTCACGGGCAATGCGGGTACAGGTGATGATAAAACGTTTGAGAATGATACGTAACATTTCCTCTTGCAGATTATCGCGAACGGCGGACTCCTGCCGGAAAATACGAATAATGTCATTCAGATTAGCAGATTGTTCCGGTGAAAGTTTCAGTTTCATCACCCGGGAAGAACCATGAAAAAGGAAACCGTTACAGGATACTTCGTCATCATGACCGAATATACAGTAGAAATTGCTGTTGAACAGAAAAGTGAGGTACTCTCCCTCCACCGATTTAATTTCAATATGCTGCAAAGGAGTAAGACTTATGATTTCGTCCTGTTCCAACTGTATGGGAATATGGTCTATCTCTAGAGTCAAGTTTCCACTTCGTACCCAAATGAACTTATATAAAGTAGTATCCTGTTGCAGTGCTTTATTTTCGTGGAAACAAAAGGTCATTGCCAAGTTCCCGTTCAGGCGGGTATTTAATTGATAATCTATCATGATATTAAAAAGTTAGAGTTCTTTGTCGTATGCCGAAGTACAAATATACGCTATTCCGGAAGCTAATGCAAATAAAAAGAAGCAATCTATTTCATCATCTCCGCTTTTCGTAACGCCCTACCCCATGTAAGGTCATATTTCGTTATAACTATATTTCAGTTTATGAGTAGAATATACAATCCCGTCCCTAATAAAATAGAGCAAGCCATATTCTTAAAAAGCATTTGAATAACGACTACACAGATACCCGATAGTATTTCCGGAGTGCCGTATGAAGGTGATAGAAAATCTATATCTTTATAGCAATAGACTACCAACATACCGAATATGGCTGGAGGTAGTACTCTACCTAAATAGTTTACATATTGGGGAGTGTGCGCAGAAGACCTGAAAACCCAGAAAGGAATCCAACGGGTAAGCTGTGTGACAAGCGCCACGATGAATATAGTAACAATTTGTTCTGTGACCGTCATACCAATTTCTCCTTATCCTTTGTAGTCAACCAACGCACCGTAAAAATAGTAGTGATAATCAAAATGGTAGGAAGCATGAAATATGTCTTGCCAAAAAGTAGAAGACATCCCCCCGCAACCACTAATCCTAATATGGAACTGCCGTGTGTGCGTTCTTTTTGCCACTGGCTAATAAATATCACGATAAACAGGGCTGTCATTACAAAGCCCACTCCCTTGATGTCCACAACGGCTTTACAAGCAGAAACTGCACCAACAACAGTACCCCCTATCCATGATATATAAAGATACAACGAAACAAATAACATGAACCAATTCCGGTCTGTTCCCGGAGGCACATCTGTCATATAGTTTAACGAAAACGCTTCGTCTATCAATCCGGAAACAGCCCATAGTTTCTTTCTTCCCATTCCCCTATACTTTTCCAACATGGATATTCCATAAAACAGATGTCTTCCGTTCACTATCAGCGTCAGCAACAAGGCATAACCGGGATTGAACGTACTAAGCAATAAGCTGACGGTAACAAACTCCATTGAACCGGCAAATATAGTAGCCGCCATGCAGATAGGCCATATCATGTCAAAACCGCAGGAACGCATATACACCCCATATCCGACACCAAGAAAAGCTATACCAAGCATTACCGGAAATGCTTTTGTCAGTGCCAGTTTACGTGCATTATGAAAATCTTGATTTTTATTATTCAGCATATATATCGTATCTATAACTTCGTATTTGTTTTTTATTCATATACATTTGTAACAGTTTGCAAATATACAAAAAGTGCCATTCATGGGAGGTGATGAATCCACTTTTTATTGTTTTTCAGTGAAATAAGACGGTCTGCCCGGCGCTGAACCCGACAAATCGGCAAAGGTTTTCCATGTACAGCATTTCACGGAAACAGGGAAACCGCGCAACTGCCTTTGATCCGCATTAATTTAAAAACACTCTATTGTAAAATCATAGGAATTGTATACAAAAACAGCTTATTATTCTCTTTTTTTCGTCGCTTTTTATTTACCATTCCCGTGAAAACAGAAGAGATGAACAAATTGTAATCATCAAAAATAAATCACAACAAAGTTAACAACCCTATTAATAACAATAAACAGCGTTTTTAAAGAATAACAGGAACATTTTTAAAGAATGTATCCAACGTTTATTAAAAACGTAAAAGGGGTACTTAAAAGCAAAAAGCGATAAATACAAACAAAAAAGGCGATAATCCTTATGAGGAAGTATCGCCTTTATCGTTTTTCGTATGTAATTATTCCAAGAACGGATATCCCAATTCTAAACAATAAAATTATATTACTAAAAACAAGAAAACCGGCAGTAATAATACATATCCGCCAAAGTCCGGAAAAGAAAGATTAGATTTTGTCATTTGCTAAGTTTTTTAGGTTTACTATTAAAGTTATATTCTCTCCAAAGCCCTACAAATATACTACATCAGGAAGGCGAAATCAAGTCTTTCAACCGTTTTTTCCAACAGTTTTCAGACTTTACACGCTAACCTTTTATCGTACAGGCCTTTACTTCATTGAACGGCAGACAAGTATATTGATAGCATCAAGTTGGCAAGCAAGCTATTATTGCATTCGGTTCATTAAAAAGTACCGTTGCACCAGAGCGTTTGACTTTAGTAAGCAAGAAAAGATAGATAAACAAGAAATCGGGTTTTATTTTGTTTTATATTCAGAAAATCCCCAATTTTGCACTCCCCATAAAAGTTATTATGGGGAGGTGCTTATCACTAAACACTAACCATTAATCACTAACAAAATGTCCAACCCCGTCATATTCGTATCCCTCGGTCCCGGCGAACCGGACCTTATCACCCTGAAAGGCTTGAAAGCCCTGCAAAGTGCCGATTGTATCTTTTGTCCTGAAACTCGCACTGCAAACGGACGGATATTCTCGCGTGCTGCCGACATACTGCATGCACTGGATATTCCGGATACTGCCCTCTCCCGCTTTGCATTGCCTATGAGTAAGAACCGGGAACAGGCTTTCGCAGCTTACGATAAAGTGCATAACGAAGCTTCCCTTCTTCATAAAGAAAATAAAAAAGTCTGTATCGTTGCCGAAGGAGACGCAGGTTTCTATTCTTCCGTACACTATATCTTTGAGAAACTGCAAGCCGACAATATTCCTGTGCAACACATTGCCGGTATCCCCGCCTTCATTGCAGCAGGTGCTTGTGCAGGACTTCATATTGCCAGCCAGGAGGAACGCCTGACCGTCATTCCCGGTATCATTACCGCCGAAGAAATAGAGAAATATATGGAGGAAAAGACTACCATTGTCATCATGAAACTTTCTCAATGTACCGAAGAAGTTCACCGTTGCATCCATCTCCATCCCGAATATAACTATCATTATTTCGAGAACGTAGGCACGGAAAAAGAGAAATACCTGCATGATACAGAGCTGATTTCGGCACTCTCTTTCCCTTATTTTTCACTATTAATCATACGCCACAGCACCTTCTGAGGCGCATTTAATACTATTTCGCACATCATTGGATTAATTTTCACAAAAATGCCTTACCTTTGCCCACTGTGTAATACAAAAGATTTATAGACATGAAAAGACTTACATTGTATATGTTTATGCTCGTACTGAGCATTGGTTACGTTTCGGCACAGGGGAAAGCTGATATTAAGTTTGATAAGACCTCACATAACTTCGGTACGTTTTCTGAAAATGATCCGGTAGTAAGTTGTGTATTCACATTCACCAATGTGGGCGATGCTCCGCTGGTTATACATCAAGCCGTAGCTTCCTGTGGATGTACAGTTCCCGAATATACCCAGGAACCCGTATTGCCGGGCAAAACCGGAACCGTTAAGATTACTTACAACGGAACAGGCAAGTATCCGGGACACTTCAAAAAGTCCATCACTTTGCGCACGAATGCCAAAACAGAAATGATGAGACTCTTTGTAGAAGGAGATATGACACCGAAAGATGCAAAATAAGCATCTTTATATATAAGAATAAAGGAGAATTTTTCAATTCTCCTTTTTTTTTGCTTTCTTTGAAGCTGATTTGGATAAAATAAACAATTAATTGACGACATAATAACTATAAAACATAAAAGCAATTAAGAAACTATGAAACAAGAAGAAGAGAAATTGACCGGTCTACCGGAAAATGCATTCCGTGAACTGAAACCGGGCGAAGTCTACAACCCGTTGATGAGCCCTGACAAGAAGTACCCGGAAGTTAACCTTTGGTCTGTATTATGGGGTATCGCTATGGCTATCCTCTTTTCGGCTGCGGCAGCCTATCTGGGATTGAAAGTAGGACAAGTGTTCGAAGCAGCCATTCCTATTGCAATTATTGCCGTGGGCGTATCAGGCGCAGCCAAACGTAAGAATGCGTTAGGTGAAAATGTCATTATCCAATCCATCGGCGCCAGTTCCGGCGTTATCGTGGCAGGTGCCATCTTTACCCTGCCCGCCTTATACATTCTGCAAGAAACTTATCCGGAAGAAATCACAGTTACTTTCACCCAGGTATTCATCAGCTCTCTGCTGGGAGGTGTGTTGGGTATTCTCTTCCTCATTCCGTTCCGTAAATATTTTGTAAGTGATATGCATGGTAAGTATCCTTTCCCCGAAGCAACAGCTACCACACAGGTACTGGTATCGGGCGAGAAAGGCGGAAGCCAAGCCAAGCCGTTGCTGTTGGCCGGTATTATCGGAGGTCTGTATGACTTCATCGTTGCCACATTCGGCTGGTGGAACGAAAATTTCACCACACGTGTATGCGGCTTTGGTGAGATGTTGGCTGATAAAGCAAAACTGGTATTCAAAGTGAATACAGGTGCGGCTGTACTCGGTTTGGGCTATATTGTAGGTCTGAAATATGCTTCCATCATCTGTGCCGGTTCACTGGCTGTATGGTGGATTATCATTCCGGGAATGTCCATGATCTGGGGTGACAGCGTGCTGAACCAGTGGAATCCGTCAATTGTGGCTACCGTAGGCAGCATGGCTCCCGAAGAGATTTTCAATTATTATGCCAAGAGCATCGGTATCGGCGGTATCGCTATGGCAGGTATCATCGGTATCATCAAGTCGTGGGGCATTATCAAGAGTGCTGTAGGACTGGCAGCTAAGGAGATGGGTGGAAAATCCAATGTAGAAGCCAGCATGAAGCGTACTCAGCGCGATATTTCTATGAAGATTATTGCTATCGGTTCTATTATAACGCTGTTACTGGTATTCTTATTCTTCTACTTCGATGTGATGCAAGGCAATTTGCTGCATACTGTGGTAGCTATTCTGTTGGTGGCAGGTATCGCTTTCCTGTTTACGACTGTGGCTGCCAATGCCATTGCAATCGTAGGTACGAACCCGGTTTCCGGCATGACGCTGATGACATTGATTCTGGCATCGGTAGTGATGGTATCTGTTGGTTTGAAAGGTCCGGAGGGAATGGTAGCCGCATTGGTTATGGGTGGTGTTGTGTGTACGGCACTATCTATGGCAGGTGGGTTCATTACTGACTTGAAAATCGGTTATTGGTTGGGTAGTACACCCGCCAAACAGGAAGCCTGGAAGTTTCTCGGAACGATTGTTTCAGCTGCAACCGTAGGTGGTGTAATGATTATCCTGAATAAGACATACGGATTTACCAGCGGACAACTGGCTGCTCCGCAAGCTAATGCGATGGCGGCAGTGATCGAACCGCTAATGAATGGCGTGGGTGCTCCCTGGTTGCTTTACGGCATTGGTGCAGTACTTGCTATCGTACTGAATGCATTCAAAATTCCCGCATTGGCATTTGCATTGGGTATGTTTATTCCGTTACAACTGAACATTCCTCTCGTTGTGGGTGGTGCTGTGAACTGGTACGTAACCAGCCGTAGCAAAGATGCCGCTCTTAATGCAGAACGTGGCGAAAAAGGTACGTTGCTGGCATCCGGTTTCATTGCCGGTGGTGCGCTTATGGGCGTAGTCAGTGCAGCAATGCGTTTCGGAGGTATCAATCTGGTAAATGATGCCTGGGTAAACAATACGTGGTCCGAAGTACTGGCATTGGGTGCTTATGCATTACTGATAATTTACTTCATCAAGGCTTCGATGAAAACCAAATAATAGAAATACAATGAGAACAATTTTATTTATCACAGCACTGTTTATGTCAACTTTGCTATCTGCTCAGAAGCCCGTTGAGATACCCTTGTGGCCCAACGGTGCTCCTAATACAAATGGCCTGACAGGAGATCAGGAAGATTTGAACGGCGGCCGTGTGGCCAATGTCGTTAATCCCACCATCACGGTTTATCGTCCGGCAAAGCCGAACGGCATGACTATCTTGATGTGTCCGGGCGGCGGATATGCCCGCCTGGCCATGAATCACGAAGGCCATGACATGGCATCCTGGTTCAACACACAGGGAATCACGTATGCCGTTCTGAAATATCGTATGCCGAACGGGAACCGCGAAGTGCCCCTCTCAGATGCAGAACAGGCTATCCGCATGATTCGCCAGCATGCAAAAGAATGGGGTATCAATTCGAATCAGGTAGGCGTTATGGGAGCATCGGCAGGCGGACACCTGGCTGCTTCTCTCTCTACACTTTACAGTAGTGATGAAACGCGTCCGGACTTTCAGATATTACTTTATCCGGTAATCTCGATGGTACCGGGTATTACTCATGGAGGTTCACGCAAGAACCTTCTTGGTGATAATCCGACCAAAGAACTGGAAGATGCGTATTCTCTGGAACGTCGTGTATCTCCCCGCTCTCCACAAGCTTTCATCGTACTTTCTGCTGATGATGGCGCTGTACCGCCCATGAATAGTATCGGCTACTTCCTTGCTCTCAACCAACAGAAAGTTCCCGTTTCCATGCACATCTACCCCATTGGCGGACATGGCTGGGGCTTCCGCGATAACTTCACTTACAAACGCCAGTGGACAGAAGAACTGGAGAAGTGGTTGCGTGACGGGGTGAAATTCGAGAAAAAATAATTAATATATCAACTCATGAAAAAATTGACTTTTATCACCTGTCTCGTATTACTACCCCTCGCCCTTCAGGCACAGGAAGACCGTTACGACCAGTTGACCAATCCGAAGTTGACCAGTATCAACAAAGAGGCTCCCCGGAGCACATTCACTTCTTATGCCACCGAAGAAGATGCTATCGTCAACAACCGGACGAACGGAGCCAGCCGCCTATCCCTCAACGGGAAATGGAAGTTCAACTATGTGGAAAACTTTGCCGACCGTCCCACAGACTTCATGAACGTGCGTACTGAGGTGAACCGTTGGCCGGACATCAATGTGCCGGGCAACTGGGAATTGCAAGGCTTCGGTACTCCAATCTACGTCAACCAGCCTTACGAGTTCTGTTCTAAGGGTTACGAACCTTATTGGGACAAGCCTAATCCGCCTTATGTACCCAAAGACTGGAATCCGACAGGTACATATCGCCGCGATTTCGTCGTAGGTAATGACTGGGATGGAAAAGAAATCTTCCTCAGTGCAGACGGTGTGCGCGGTGCTGCTTTCTATTACATGAATGGCAAGTTTGTAGGTATGAGCAAGGATGCCAAAACTCCTGCCCGCTTCAACGTTACCGCCATGGTCAAAAAAGGCAAGAATATGATTGCCATTCAGGTACACCGTTTCTCGGATGCCAATTATCTGGAATGTCAGGACTTTTGGCGCATCAGCGGTATAGAGCGCGATATCTATCTCTATGCCACGCCCAAAATCCATATTGCAGACTTCAAGGTAGAGACTCCGCTGGATCCTTATTACAAGGATGGTATCCTGCAACTGAAAGTGAAGCTTACGAACGAAAGTGATATAAAGTCTCCTTATGTAGTTTCCTATCGTTTACTCGATGATCAGGATCAGCAAGTAACCCAATCCTCTACCCGTGTGGAAGGTGATCAGAATGAAGTAGAATTCACAAAGAAAACCCTCCGTGGTGTCAAGCATTGGACAGCTGAAACGCCTAATCTTTATACACTCGTCATCAGTCTGAAGCGCACCAATGGCGAAGTAATAGAAGCTACCAGTTGCAAGGTAGGTTTCCGTACGATAGAGATTAAGGATAAGCAACTGCTTGTGAATGGCGTGCCTATCCTTATAAAAGGTGTGAATGTACACGAGCATAATGAATACACGGGGCATTACGTTCCGGAAGATCTTATGATTAAGGATTTCGAACTCTGGAAAAAGTATAATGTGAACACCGTACGCACTTGCCACTACCCGCAACAGGAACGCTTCTACGAACTTTGCGACCAATATGGCATGTACGTAATTGATGAAGCAAATATTGAAAGCCACGGTATGGGTTATAACCTCAATGTAGGTGGTACTTTGGGTAATAATCCGTTATTCATGAATGCTCACCTCGACCGTACCATGAACATGTACGAACGCGATAAGAATCATCCGTCTGTAATCATCTGGTCATTGGGTAACGAAGCTGGAAACGGACTGAACTTCTACGTTACCTATAATACGCTGAAGATGCTTGATAGCCGTCCTATCCAGTATGAACGTGCCGGATTAGAATGGAATACAGATATTTATTGTCCGATGTACTCTTCTCCCCAATCTATTGAAAAGTATGCCCAGAATAAGGAAATGACTCGTCCGCTTATCCTGTGTGAATATGCTCATGCTATGGGTAACAGTCTTGGCAACTTCCAGGACTATTGGGATGTGATTGAGAAATATCCGATATTGCAGGGTGGTTGTATCTGGGACTGGGTAGATCAAGGCTTTGCCGCCAAGACCAGTGACGGACGCAAATACTGGAATTATGGTGGTGACTACGGCGATACCGGAACTCCTTCCGATGGCAACTTCTGTATTAATGGTGTAGTTTATCCCGACCGCAGTATAAAACCCCAGACGATTGAGATGGGTAAGGTTTATCAGAACATTAAATTCATTAAGTTCGATCCGCAAACCTGCACGGTGCAGATACGCAATGACTTCTCATTTACTGATCTGAATAAATATGATTTCCACTATGTCGTTCGCGATCATGGAAAAGAAATTTATAAAGGTCAGATGGACAATATCAATGCTGCTCCGGGCAAGACGGCTACCAGTGCATTCCTGCAAGGTATTCCTAAAGAAAAGAATACTACGGGAGATGTACGCATCGAGTTCTATGCAACCATACGTAATGCAGAACCTTTCTTACCGGTTGGTACGGTAATCGCACGTGAACAAACTTATGTGCACCCGTTCTTTAAGAAAGAAGTGGTACGCATGGATCCCGCTAAAGTAGATGAAGTCTTTTCACAGGTTGTTTTCAGCGGTGATGATTTCAAGGCTACATTTGATAAACAAAGCGGCTTGCTGACCTCTTATATCTATAAGAAACAAGAGTATATCCATAACGGCCAGGGCCCGCAACCTTTCTTCTGGCGTGCACCTACCGATAATGATTACGGAGCAAAGCTTCCCACTCGCCTGAAAGCATGGCGTGAGGCCAGTTACCAGACACCTAAGGCAGAATCGTTCAATGTTTCTAAAGATGGTGACAAGTCCATTGTAAAAGTTACCTATCGTTTTCCGCAGGTAGATGCGCAGTGGGAAATTACCTATAAAGTCTTTGCCAATGGCATTATCAAAGTGGATAATCGCTTTGTAGCCGAAGGTACGGAAACTCCGATGATACCCCGTGTAGGTTTGCGTATGCAATTATCGGAAATATTAAACGACCTTACTTACTACGGCCGTGGTCCGGAAGAGAACTATCGTGATCGTCGCACTTCCCAGTTTATCGGAGAATATACTACTCCGATAAAGGACTTGTACGAACCGTACATCCGTCCGCAAGAAAATGAGCATCGTACGGATATTTACTGGTGTGCACTCACCACTAAACAAAAAGCTGGTTTACTCTTCATTGCCGACCGTACGTTTGAACTGAATGCTTCCAACTATCTGCTTGGAAGTCTGGATAGCGGCGAAACCATCGACAATGGCGCTCCACGTACCAACGAAACGAATCATCGTCACCTCACCGACCCACAACCTGTAAAACAGGTAGATATGTTTATCGACTATCGTATGATGGGTGTAGGTGGTGATAATAGTTGGGGAGCTATAGCACACGAACCGTATCTGATTCGACCCGGTGTAGAAAATGCCATTGAATACGGCTTCTCCATCGTACCATTTGACAAAAAGGCGGATTACAAAAATTTAATCTATCAATATTAAATTTAATCTGTCCAAATTAAGGATTTATGAAAAGGATGTCGTACTTTTGCGACATCCTTTTTTATTTATATTAATAAACGAAAGAACAATGAAAACAATGATTACCCTCCTGTTCAGTGCGCTTTGTGTAGCTACTGTCAGTGCTCAGACAGATGAGAAAGACAACGCCATGCTGAACAATGGAATAAATTTTCTGGATATTCCTTACGTAGCACATACGTTGGAAGTTACTGATGGCGAAGAAGAACTTATCATCAATTGTGATGAAGTAGACTGCACCACCTTTGTAGAATATACTCTTGCTATGGCCCTCTCTCCTACCGAAGACGGACAGGTAGCTGAAGGCGATTTTGCTACCAATCTGCAAAAGATCCGCTACCGTGATGGAAAAATCAACGGTTATCCTTCACGCCTGCATTACATTGCAGACTGGGTAAACAATGGTGTTCGTAACGGTTTCCTGGAAGACGTAACAACAACTTACAGTCCATACACGCAGAAAGTTTCTCTTTCTTACATGTCTTCTCATCCGGAACTGTACAAGCAGCTGAGTAAATCTCCGGAGAATGTAGCAAAAATGAAAGAAATCGAGAAGTCATTGAATGGTCAGGAATTTCATTATGTTCCCAAAGATAAGCTACCGTTTAATGGACTGCCTTGGATAAAGAATGGTGATATCATTGCTATTACAACGAATACTCCGGGATTGGATGTGGCTCATATGGGTATTGCTTTCTATGTAAACGGCAAACTGAGTCTGCTGCATGCTTCTTCTAAAGAAAAGAAAGTGGTGGTTTCCAAAGTGGCTTTAGGACAAATGCTACAGAATAATGATAACTGGACAGGAATCAGAGTACTAAGGATGAAGAAATAAATCAGAGATGATTATACACAAAGGGAGTTCCGAATTTTTCGAACTCCCTTTTTTTTGTTACATCTTCACGCCAACCGTTCCCAGCACTAACCTCACTCCTCTTGCCGCAATAAAACAACACGGAATGCCCACCACACAAACCAATGCCAATCGCATCAATGGAGAGACCGGCAAAAGTTCCACAACAAATATGCAACCTACCACAACAACAGGATGAATAAAATAAGCCGCGTAACTATCAGTGGACAATTTCTGGACCAAAGGCATCGGTTTGTCCCAATGAGCCTTCCCGTATGCTAACAGAAAATAGCAAATACCCACACACATAACAGGTTCCCAAAGGGCATAAAATAAAGCCTGCAAATTCCATCCACCCGAGAATAAATCCATCTGTTCTGAAAAACTACTCATTACAATCAATAAAGAAGGAATGCCACAAAGAATTGCTATAAGAAACCAGGGAAGTGCATTCTTCACACAGATTTTATCCAGCCAATGATTACGATGCGCCACAATTCCCAACAAATACATACCTATATATAAAGGAAAGAACCCCAGCTGTAATCCTAAAACTTCACTTCCTACAGGAACATAAAGCCGAATGAGGAATGCTGCGGCACCCGTCATTAGCATAAATAGAAGAATACCCATTATTGCAGGATATTTCCAATTCAGTGCCAACCGCTTTGTACAAAAATGGCGATAAACAGCATAACTAAATTCAAAAATCAACAGTGTAAATACAAACCACATCGGTCCAAAACCCGGTCTACCCCATACACCATATATCCAATATATTAATAGAGGATTGACTAGAAAACTATAAATCAAAAGAGGAATCCCTAAACGGTTGAGACGATCGTATATAAAAGATTTCATTCCTTTACGATCAAAAGAAAAGGGCATCAGATAGGCAGAGATAAAAAAGAAAAGACTCATAAAATAGGATTGGTCAATGCCCATAGATGCTGAGAGCAATCCTTGAGTTAGACCGGTAGTTGTTTCCTTCGATATGTAATACCATCCACCGGAAGCTCCGAAAGCAACCGCAGAATGATGATAGAACACCAACATAGTAAGGAAAACCCGTAATAAGTCAAGATAATAAAAACGCGTCCGATTCATAGTATTTATATTTATGGTTAATTAAAATAGCTTGGAGATATTTTAAAGAATATCTCCAAGCCCCCAGAAAAACTAAAATAACAATCTGTTACCCTCGCATCAGCAATTCCGGGAATGTAAATCCTTGCATGGTATAGCAGATAAAGAAGATGGTAGCACTAACAATCCACAGAATGAGCAATGTCCACTTCAACCCGGAAACCATAGGTTGCCAATTGAACACCGGACGGAAGATTGCGAAAACAAGGCTAACCAGAGGAATACCCACTACGAGGATACCTGCAATATATAGTACGATGGCTGACAAAGGAGATGTAGGTAATACAAAATCAATAGCCGGGAACCAAGACATCAACGCTGCACCACCACCAATAGCAACTGCAATAGCGGCAAAGAGCAAAGCCACAAATACAATACCGAAAACAAACAGTACCGGACTGCAAATGATAGCCACAATAATCAGACAAATCTTCAGGAACCAACCGACAATCATTAATAATGTATCACCAGTCCTTTGCATAGAAGTACGAGGTTTATCAGACTTCATATAATCGTTTACATTATTTGTAACTCTCTCAAAACCATCAGTTACAGTCTTTCCAATGTTCTCTACCGTAACAGCTTCACCACGCATGTTCAACTTTTCAGCCGCCGTACGAGCTTCGGGAATCACTATCCAGCAAATGATATAGATAGGGATCAAGAACTTGAAACCAAAGATTGCGCAAAAAACAAGAACCAAACGGAACCAAGTGGAATCCCAACCTAAATAAACACTAAGTCCCCCTATCACGCCACCCAGCATTTTATCGTCCGGATTGCGATACAAACGGCGACGGGTTGAAGTATAAGAAGAATTATTATCACTATTCCAGGAACCGGAACCATAACCTTCACCGGAGGCGCCCTTCGTACTTCCGGAACCGGAAGCAGCATTCTCCTCAGTCCCTGTTTCCATCTCTTCAGGTTTCCCCATACGATTGATTACTTCTTCTACATCAGTTATAGTGATCACCTGAGAGCCAGCAGTCAGCTTCTCTAAAAAAAGTTCAGAGATGCGGAGTTCGATGTCATTTACAATCTCGTCAGCACCGGCTTGTCTTCTAAAGTGCAGTTTCAGATTGCATAGATAGTTATCCAAAAGGCGATAGGCGTCTTCATCAATGTGGAAAACAGTTCCGCCCAAATTTACTGTTAATGTCTTTTTCATTGCTATTTGTTTTTAAAATTTATACTGATACGAGGTTTTTAATATCTTGAATCTAATAGTTGGCTATATGATTCACTGTTTCATTCAACTCACGCCAGGAAATTTCCAACTCTCCAAGAAAAACTTCCCCTTTCGGAGTGAGCTTGTAATATTTACGTGGTGGTCCTTGTGTGGACTCTATCCATTCGTAACTTAATAAATCGTCATTCTTCAGACGAGTGAGCAGCGGGTAAAGCGTTCCTTCCACTACGATCAGCTTGGCTTCCTTAAGTTTCTGGATAATATCCGAAGCATAGGCCGGTTCTTTGTGAAGCAGTAGCATGATGCAATACTCTAACATGCCCTTACGCATTTGCGACTTTACATTATTTACGTCCATCTCTTATTAGTTTACGATTCGACAATTTTCTATTTTACAGCAAAGATAGCAACTGATTGAAATAGAGCCTTTCTTTGTATGACACAAATATATGTATTATCTTAGTACTATGCAATACAAAGTACCTTATATTTTATTTAATTAACACTATTATCTATTCACACCTTATTAATAAAGCACCAAGGGAGAGAATAACATATAAGAGAAAAATGTATCTTTGCGGAAAAGATATAAATACAATGAACTATGTTAACTATCAGAAAAGCAACTACAGCCGATTGTGAGCTGATTCATAAACTTGCATGGCAGATATTTCCGGAGACTTACAAGGACATACTTTCACCGGAACAAAACGATTACATGATGGAATGGATGTACTCCATAGAGAACATCCGCAAGCAAATGGAAGAAGAAGGGCATGTCTATTTCATTGGATACAAGGACAAGGAAGTGTGTGGTTATGTATCTGTACAACAACAAGGTGAAGATCTATTTCACTTACAGAAAATATATGTACTCCCCTCTTTTCAAGGATCACATTGCGGTAGCTTCTTATTCCATGAAGCCGTCAAATATATCAAGGAAGTACATCCCGGTCCATGCTTGATGGAATTAAATGTGAACCGTAACAACAAAGCGCTGAATTTCTATGAACGTATGGGAATGAAGAAATTGAGGGAAGGGGATTTTCCGATAGGAAACGGATATTATATGAATGATTTTATAATGGGACTGGAGATCAATTAGAAATTGAAAATTAAAAATTAAAGGCTGCGCAGTTCAAAAGAGAACCTTGCGCAGCCTTTAATTTTTTATATTATTCTATCACTATTTTGCCACACGTTCCAGCCATTTCACCATAGAGAGCATAACAATCATGGATGCACCCGTAGCACCTACGAACACCAGCCAGCAAGCCCACATTGGAACAGTAGTATACAGAATACCACCAATAAACAGCAATGAATTACCGACAGCCGTTGCAGCCAACCAACACCCCTGCATTAAGCCTTGCAAATGCGGTGGAGCTACCTTAGATACGAATGATAATCCCAGTGGGGAAATAAACAATTCGGCAACCGTCAAGATAAAATACAAACCTACCATAACCCAAGGAGTGACACGAATGGCACTTACTTCAGCAGCAGACATTGTACCTAATACTTCTTTAGTCGGCAAAGTGAATGAGAATACTGTCAGGAACACATAAGCTAATGCAGCGATCCCCATACCAATAGCAATCTTCATAGGAGTAGAAGGTTCTTTGCCTTTTTTCTTCAATGAGCCGAATAACCACATAATAAATGGCGTCAGGAAGACTACAAAGAACGGATTAACACTTTGGAATATCTCAGCACCTTTTATTTGTGTAAAGCCCAAATCAATATTAATAACACTCAAATCAACATAGTCTCTTGCAAAATAAGTCAGCGAATAACCATTCTGATGGAAAGACAGCCAGAAGAAGATTACAACTCCAAACACTGCAAACAAAGCATAAATGCGCTGTTTGATTTCAGTTGCACTCATTGTTATTTCCTCTTTGCTAACAGCTTGATTATTACCCTTAGCTGCTACAGCTTTCTGTGCTGGGTCTGGGAAACGATTCTTATTGATAATATAGATCACCAAAGAAATCAACATCGCAACAATAGCAGCCATAAATGCATATTGGAAACCACGATTGAAAACATCCAGGTAACTGTTTGCAAAAGCATGAAGATCTGTTACAGCTTGTCCATCCAGAATCACACTATTAGAAAGAGTTGTCAAATTTTCCATAGCCTGAGCCGGCATCTCAGCTCCTGAATCAATGTGATTTATATATTGATGACAAAGTTCAGGTAACGTTGCATCGTAATCGAAGTTATTCACTTTCAACCACCAGTTTCTTACGCCAATAGCAATGAAAGGAGCAAAAAAGCCACCGATATTAATGAACATATAGAAAATCTGGAAACCAGCATCACGCAAATTAGAATATACAGGATTATCGTACATCTGTCCTACCAATGCCTGAAGGTTTCCTTTGAATAAACCATTACCGAAAGCAATAACTAAAAGTCCGAAGCAGGTTAAGGTTAAATAAAGTGCCATACTGGGAACAGGCGTAGGAGTGGGTATGGCTATTATCAAATAACCGACAGCCATTAAGACCAAGCCTGCCAAAATAGTACCTTTAAAGTTTTTAGTTTTATCCGCAATCAGACCGCCTGCCAATGCCAATATATAAATTGATGCATAAAAAGCAGAATAAATATATCCGGTCACAGTTTCGGACAAACCGAATTTCGCTGAGATAAACAGAGTAAGGACTGCCATCATAATGTAAAATCCGAAACGTTCGCCCATATTGGCGAGTGCTGCGGCGACCAGACCTTTAGGATGTTTGTTGAACATAGATATAAGTTTTTAAATTAGTAATTAGATTGATTTTCGTTTATTAAATGCAAATATATACATTTTGCTGAAATAACCTGTAAAAAAGTGAAATTAGTCATGAAAAAGGATGCAAACTTCAGCATGAACCTCCTTAATTAAATCATTTGGATCAAGTTTAAGCTGCAGGCCACGCTGACCTGCACTTATGTAGATATAAGGATAATTGAGACAAGATTCATGAATGTATGTAGGAAAAGGTTTCTTCATTCCGATAGGAGTACATCCCCCACGAATATATCCCGTCAAAGGAAGTAATTCTTTCATCGGAATAAGATCACACTTCTTATTACCGGAAGCCTTAGCAGCCAGCTTCAGGTCCACTTCATGTTCGCCAGGAATGACACAAACAAAATGACCATTCTTGTCACCATGCAGTACAAGGGTCTTGAATACCTGCTCGATATTCTCCCCCAAGCTATCAGCCACATGAATAGCACTCAAATCATTTTCATCCACTTCATAGGGAATCAGTTCGTATGCAATTTTGGCCTTGTCCAAAAGCCTTGCCGCATTTGTTTTATTGATCTTCATAATTTATCCTTTTAATTCTTCTTTCAGGAATTTAGGAGTATATCCCTTCTTACTTTTCGCCACTTCTTCCGGTGTGCCGCAGCTGAGGAGTTGCCCCCCACCCTTACCACCGTCAGGACCCATATCGATGATATAATCAGCCATCTTGATAACATCCAGATTGTGCTCGATGACAATCACTGTGTTACCTTTGTCCACCAGTTTATTAAGTACATTCATCAGTACACGAATGTCCTCAAAGTGAAGTCCGGTAGTAGGCTCATCAAGGATATAAAGGGTTTTTCCCGTATCTCGCTTGGAAAGTTCCGTAGCCAATTTTACACGTTGGCTTTCACCACCGGAAAGTGTGGTGGAAGATTGCCCCAACTTTATATATCCCAGACCGACTTCCTGTATCACCTTAATCTTATTCAGAATCTGCGGCACATTTTCAAAGAACTCCACCGCACGGTTAATGGTCATATCCAGTACATCAGCAATAGATTTTCCCTTGAAGCGCACTTCCAATGTCTCACGATTATAGCGTTTGCCATGACAGACTTCACAGGGTACATATACATCGGGCAGGAAGTTCATTTCAATTGTTTTGTAACCATTTCCCTGGCATGCTTCACAACGTCCGCCACTCACATTGAAGGAGAAGCGCCCCGGTTTATAACCGCGTATCTTGGCTTCCGGTAAGCCTACAAACAAATTACGAATATCAGAAAAAACTCCCGTATAAGTGGCCGGATTAGAACGCGGTGTACGTCCCAACGGAGACTGATCCACATTTACCACCTTATCGATGTTTTCCAATCCTTCGATGCTATCGTATTCCAGAGGATCCTGAAGCGAGCGATAGAACTTCTGCGAAAGAATAGGTTGCAATGTTTCGTTGATAAGCGTAGATTTTCCGCTACCGGATACACCGGTGACACAGATCAACTTACCAAGAGGAAATTCCACATCCACCCCTTTCAGGTTATTCCCCCGTGCACCACGCAACCAGAGGCTATGCCCATTACCTTCACGACGTTTTTTGGGTATTTCTATCTCACGTTCACCATTGAGATATTGTGATGTCAGCGTATGTGTCTCTAACATTTCCTTCGGAGTTCCTGCAAAAACAACCTCACCACCCAAGCGTCCGGCTTTCGGCCCCATATCAATCACATAATCGGCAGCCATCATCATATCCTTATCATGCTCCACAACAATGACGGAGTTACCAATATCCCTCAGCTCCTTCAGAGAATGAATAAGCCGCTGATTATCCCGCTGATGCAAGCCAATACTCGGCTCATCAAGAATATAAAGTACATTCACCAATTGCGAACCGATTTGAGTAGCCAAACGAATACGCTGACTCTCGCCGCCGGAAAGGGTTACAGAACCACGGTCAAGAGCAAGGTAATCCAGTCCCACATCCAACAGAAATTTCAGACGGGTACGGATTTCTTTCAATATTTCGACAGCAATTTGTTTCTGTTTATTATCCAGATACTGATCGACATTCATCAGCCAGTCGTAAAGCTCATTGATATCCATACAAGACAGTTCATAGATATTCTTATCATGGATACGGAAATGAAGGGCTTCTTTATTCAATCTCGCTCCTTTACATTCAGGACATACAGTAGTTTTAGCAAACTGTTCCGCCCACTTTTGCGCAGTGGCGGAAGCATCCTTTTCCTGTAACATCTGAATATACTTCACTACTCCCTCAAACGTTACAAAGTAATCGGAGGAAGTGCCGATAAGAGAGCTTTTAATCTTAATACGCTCATCCGAACCGTAGAGAATTTCATCAATGGCTTCATCTGGCAACTCCTTAACAGGAGTCTTCAAGGTAGCTTCATATTTCTCCAATAAAGCGGCAATCTGCCAGAAAATCATGCTATTCTTGTACTTACCTAATGGAATGACAGCTCCTTCGTATATAGAAAGTTCCCGATCCGGAATCACTTTTTCCACATCAATCTGATTCACAACTCCCAATCCCTTACATTTAGGGCAAGCACCTTGCGGAGAGTTGAATGAAAAATTGTGGGGTGCCGGCTCACGGTAGGACAAGCCTGTAACGGGACACATCAACCGCTTGCTATAATGGCGCACATTTTCGGACTGTAAATCAAGTATCATTAACAAACCGTCACCTTGCTGCATCGCGGTAGCCACACTATTTTTCAGACGAACATCATCTTTATCCGTCACAATCAGTTTATCGATAACTACCTCGATATCATGGTTCTTATAACGATCCAGCTTCATGCCGGGCAATGCCTCACGTATCTCACCGTCTACACGTACATAGAGATATCCTTTTTTGCGTACTTGCTCGAACAATTCTTTATAATGTCCTTTACGAGTACGTACCAGTGGGGCGAGAATATAAATCTTCTTGCCCTTATAATCTTTCAGAATAAGATCGAGAATTTGCTCTTCAGTGTACTTCACCATTCTCTCACCCGAAAGATAAGAATAGGCTATACCGGCACGTGCATAAAGCAAACGCAAATAATCATAAATTTCCGTTGTTGTGCCGACTGTAGAACGGGGATTCTTATTCGTCGTTTTTTGTTCAATAGAAATAACCGGACTCAATCCCGTAATCTTATCGACGTCGGGACGCTCCAGATTTCCCAGGAAATTACGGGCATACGCAGAAAAGGTTTCGATATACCGACGTTGTCCTTCGGCAAAAATCGTGTCGAATGCCAACGACGACTTGCCGCTTCCGCTCAGTCCCGTAATAACGGTAAGACTGTTACGGGGAATTTCCGCATCGATATTTTTTAGATTGTGCACGCGCGCACCATATACATTGATGTATTCTGTTTCTTCTGTCATTTATCTTAATATATTAATATCACTTTTAATCTTGTAATTAACTCCATCTGCTCCCTCTGCTTCTACCACTATAAAATAAACACCTTCAGGAACATTCTTTCCATGCGCAGTACCGTCCCATCCTGCATCAATATTCTGTAATCCCCAGCGGTAAAGTTCTTGTCCCCAACGATTGAAAATATACGCATTGAAGCGGACCAGCGACTTGTGCTTTACACGAAACACATCATTCACTCCGTCGCCATTAGGCGAAAAAGCATTCGGCACTTTAAGTTCCGATTCGGTAATACGAATCATAAAAGTACCGGAAATATTCGTTTCTTCCGTCTCAATATCCGTTATAATCAGACGAACATAAAACATACCTGACTCCTGAAAACTATAAATAGTTTCAGCATCAAAACGTGTCAGAAAGATATCGTTGAAAGCAGCGTCGCGAGAAAAATTCCACTCATAACGCAGATTTACCGTTTCGTCCGATTCTCCTCCGGAATCTTCGTCTCTCCACACGAATCGGAATTCAAGAGGAGCAGCACCGGTATATGTATCATCTGGCGAAATGGTAACTTTCTCTTCAGAAATTGCTCCGTTTTCAGAAAGCAAGATTGCCACGGGAGACATATCCAACAGTTCTGTCTTTCCCCCGTCAGCCCACACCGGTAAATATCCAAGCAGCAACATTGCTGCACAACCGATATATGAAAACAATCCGCATCGCATAATACCTGCAAAAATAACGGTTTCCAAGCGAATATCAGCGGATACATGGGATTTTTCAGTTTTAAAATGCACAATATTATTTCTTAACGCATTCCTTTCGTTAATTTTAGGCAAAATTCTTACCTTTGCAGCTACTTTGGGAAATTGTAAACGTAAACCAACGATATCGAATGAGAACGATTAACCGGATTTTCTGCTCCTTGCTGCTTGCCGGCGCATGCAGTCTCGGTGCAATTGCGCAAGAGAACCAGTCATATTTTCTGCATACCATTGAAAAAGGCCAAAGCCTTTATTCCATATCCAGTATGTATGGTGTCACACAGTCGGACATCGTAAAGTTAAATCCAGGAAGTGATGAAAAAATATTCGTAGGACGCACTCTCCGTATTCCACGGACAGCTGCCAATACTCAGACAGAGACCTTTCACACCATAGCACAAGGTGAAACGCTCTATCGGCTAACCGTCAAGTACGGTGTATCTGCCAAAGCCATTTGTGATGCCAATCCCGGACTGAGTGCGGAAAACTTCCGCATCGGACAGGTAATACGCATACCTTCTGCCAGCGAAGCCGATGTAGTCACCACTGAAAATGTTACAGAAGCTGCCATCCCCACTATCCAAGGCCCCGTACAATCACGTTGCCGGGATATGCACAAGGTAAAACGGAAAGAAACCGTATACAGCATCAGTCGTGAATATGGCATCTCAGAGGCAGAATTAATAGCTGCCAACCCTGAATTGCAAGGTGAAGATAAGATTAAAAAAGGTACTTTCTTATGTATTCCTTATCCTACCGCACAAGTAGAGAAACCCGCGCAACCACAGGTAGCACCCAGCAACAGTGAATTATTCAGCGAAAATAAAAAAGAAACAGAACGCTTCAGCACTATCAAAGCCGCTCTTATCCTTCCTTTCCTGGATGTTTCCAAAAGTGAAGCAGCACGCATGGTAGAGTACTACGAAGGATTCCTCATAGCTGTAGACAGTTTGAAACGCAGTGGAGTTTCCATTGATCTATACACTTACAACTCAGGTCCTGAGAATGCGTCTCTGAACCCCATTCTTTCCAAAAAAGAAATGAAAGATATGGATATTATCTTTGGTCCGTTACACCAGCAGCAAGTCAAACCTTTGGCAGATTTTGCACAGAAGAATGATATCCGCCTGGTAGTACCATTTACCTCCAAAGACAACAACGTATTCCGCAACCCATCCATTTATCAGATTAATACTCCTCAATCATACCTTTATTCTGAAGTGTACGATCACTTTGTACGTCAGTTCCCAAATGCTAACGTAATCTTTATAGAAGCCAGCACGGGCACAAAAGATAAAGTAGAATTTATCAAAGGTCTGAAAGATGAACTGAAAAACCGTTCCATTCCTATGAAATCATTGAAAGAGGATGCAACGGTAGAATCTCTGAAAACTGTATTACGTACCGACCGGGAAAATATATTCATTCCCACTTCGGGAAACAACATGACTTTGATAAAGATACTTCCCCAATTGACTTTGTTGGTTCGCGATAATCCGGAAAGCAATATTCATTTGTTCGGTTATCCGGAATGGCAAACTTATACAAAAGATCACTTGGAAGCATTCTTCGAACTGGATACTTACTTCTATTCATCATTCTATACCAACAACCTGTTACCTGCCGCCATCAATTTCACAAAGAGTTATCGCAGATGGTATGGTAAGGAAATGGACGAACGCTATCCCAAATTCGGAATGTTGGGCTTCGATACCGGCTATTTCTTCCTGAAAGGTCTGTCGCGTTATGGTTCTGAATTAGAAAAGAACATGCAACGCATGGATCTGGTACCTATCCAGACCGGATTCAAATTCCAACGTGTAAACAATTGGGGTGGATTCATCAACAAGAAAGTATTCTTTGTACATTTCACCAAGAATTATGAGTTGGTAAAACTGGATTATGATTGATTACAGAAGTTTTAAATCCAAAGACAATGAAGATAAAAAATAGTATAGGGGCTGCCTTGTTGCTTGCCGCATGGGCTTTGCCCAGTCATGCACAGATTGGCGAACAACGCCAGAACTTTGCAGTAGGCTTCAACGGCGGTATCAATATCAATAGCGTCAGCTTCTCTCCTACGGTCCGGCAAAAAAACCTGATGGGTATCAACGGAGGCTTAACAGCACGCTATATCTCCGAGAAATACTTCAGCATGATTTGTGGTGCACAAGTCGAACTAAACTTTTCTCAACATGGTTGGAGTGAATTTGATGAAGATCACCCCGAACTGGAATATATACGCAAGATGAATTATGTAGAAATACCGCTTCTGGCACATCTGGCATTCGGCAGAGACCGTGGAGTGCAGTTTTTCGTCCATGCAGGTCCGCAAATAGGCTTTTTTATCAGTGATACCAGGAAGAAGAATGACGCATGGAACAACTATACCTCTACTCCTGAGCAACACGATAAGAATGTAGAAAACAAATTTGATTATGGTATTACTGGTGGTGCCGGATTGGAACTACGTACCAAAGCCGGTAATTTCCTAGTAGAGGGCAGATACTACTATGCCCTGTCCGATTTTTACAAAAGCACCAAGAAAGACTATTTCTCCCGTTCAGCACACGGCACTATAGTAGCGAAAATAACCTATCTGTTTGATCTCAAAAAATAAATTCCCTAATACAGAAGAATAAATTACTCAATACAGAAAAAAAGAAATTCCCCAATACAAGATAAAAGAAAGCGTCCCGAGACTTCTGTACGAAATCCCGGGACGTTTCTCTTTTATCTGCTTTCTCTTATTTTCTCAATCTGAAACTATCCGCTGCTTTCACCATTACTTCATCACGATAAATAGCACGGAAAGACAAATAATTCAAAACAATAGAAATTGCGGGGAGACACAGTGCCCAACCTAATTGAAAAGACATTGCCTCCAAATCATCTTTCAACATAAACATAAATACGAAAAATGCCGCATAATATCCAATCAATAAAATACTGTTGAATACCGTCATACGAACTTGCAACATCCGGTTACGAAACAGGAAAATAGTACAGAATGCCACAACAGTACTCAAAAACAAAATTCCAAATAATCCCCACGTAGATTGAAAGGCATCACTTGCCAGCGTTACACCCAATGGCTTAAAAACAAATGCAGTAACTCCATCCGAAGCTATAAATTGCCCTACCGGCAAACACATAGCTGCTATCAGCAAGCCTGTCACAATTAATAAATAGACAGATTGAATTCGTTGTATCATAGTTCTTTTTCTTTGTTAAAGCAACAAAGGTGTGCCCAAGCAAACTTTACTCGGGCACACCTTTGCAGTAATTTCATTTACTGTAATTTTTCTTTTTCTTTAGCCGGGTTACGATAGTAGATCTTACCTTCAAGGTACTCTTGCGTTGCGATCAATGTCGGCTTCGGCAATTTCTCATAATAGCGTGAAATTTCAATCTGCTCCCGATTTTCGAATACCTCTTCCAGGTTGTCATTATAGGAAGCAAACTCTGACAGTTTCTTGGAAAGATCACTTTTGATTTCCACACTGATCTGATTTGCACGCTTGCCTATAATAGATACGGTTTCGTACACGTTACCGGTATCTGCACACAACTCCATCATGTCACGGGTAACCGTGCTGCTGGGAGCATTAGTTTTCTTGTAATCCATAAATATCTAAATTAATATTATCCTAACTCTGTTTATCTTCATTCAATATCTTCTCTGAATCTTTAAAGATTCTATCGGCTTCCTTCATATATTTACTTTCAGGAAACTCGTTTTTGAAAGCGTAATATTCATCCACCGTTTCACGATAACGCTCTGCCCTCTTATCTTCCACACTATATATGGCCATTTCATATTTGGCACGCAAAATAAGAATAGACAGGTCTTCGCGAAGGTTTGTATAAGGATAGTCCTTCAAAGCGTTTTGCGCAGTAATTACACAAGACTGATAATTGTTTCCTAGGTAATTACCCAAGTTATAGTACAATTTGGCTGAAAGATATTCTTTCATCACCAATTTATCCTGCAACTTAAATATCATATCCTGAGCTTCTTCCTTCTTTGAACTTTGCGGGAAGTACTCCATAAACATTTGTAATTGCTGAATAGCGGCATAAGTACCAGACTGGTCAAGACGGGGTTCAGGGGTATCCAGATACAATGCTTTTCCTGCATGGAAACGTGCCAGTTCGGTAAACGTACCGCGAGGATATACATTAAAATATTGAACGAATGTTTGGGCGGCTGTCTGATAATCTTTCTGATTATAATAGCTCATACCCAGCATATAGAGGGATTCCTCTGCCTTGTCCGTACCCTTAAGGATAGCAATTAACTCATTAAGCAATGTTGCAGCACGATTATACTGTCCTTTTGCGAAGTAGTTCTTTGCCGCCTCATACTTATACTCATAGTCGGTGCTCTTTAACAGCTTATTGTATTCTCCACACGAGGAGAGCAACACTGCCGCAAGCAAAGTTATTAAGATATTCTTCTTCATTCTTAGCTTTTCAAATAATGTGCAAAGATAAAGGTTCGCACCGAATAAACCAATGATACGAACCTTAATTTTTCAAAAACCAGGAAATGACCGACAAACGCCAATCAATTCACGACGAACCGGGATAATGAACAGTCTGAAAAAACAGTCATTATAATTTATACAAATCGCTCGCCGCAAGCAAATCTACTTTCTTTTCAGTCAGTACACGAATACAGTTTTCCATATCGTTGGGACGAATAATGACATTCGCCGTTTCACCATTGGCAAATGAATACATATATTCAATGAAAACACCCTCATCAGACAAGAAACGCAGGACTTTTGACAGAGAGCCCGGAATATTAGGACAATTAATGCCCACCACATCCGTCACATTCACAGCAAAATGATTATCTTTTAAAGCTTTATATGCCTTATCCGGTTCAGACACAATGCCACGAAGAATACCAAAATCAGCATTCTCGGCAATACAGAGAGCGGAAAGATTGACACCTTCTTTCGCAAGCACTTCAGTCACTTCTGTCAGACGACCGGACTTATTCTCAAGGAAAATAGAAAGTTGTTTTGCTACCATAATAAATGAATTACAAATTACAAATTACTAATTATGAATTACAAATCGCGAATTACCAATTATGAATTACAAAATCGCTGTAATTAGTAATCGGTAATTCGTAATTATTAAAGTTTCCGATTATCAATCACACGTTTAGCTTTACCCACACTACGTTCGATGCTGCGAGGTTCTACCAAACGAACATCCACACCCAGTCCCAGGACACTTTGAAGACGACCGGCCAATTTTTTCTTTAATGCCAGCATTTTATTGATTTCATCAGAGTAGTATTCCGGACGCACTTCAACCTGTAATTCCATGGTATCGGTATTATTCTTACGATCCACGATCAAAAGATAATGCGGTTCAAATTCCTCCATTTCAAGGATGACAGACTCTATCTGAGTCGGGAATACATTGACACCACGGATAATGAGCATATCGTCACTACGGCCAAGAATACGATCCATACGAACCAGCGTACGTCCACAAGTACATTTGTCATAATGCAAGGCAGTAAGATCCTTGGTACGGTAACGCAACAGAGGCATACCTTCTTTGGTCAGATGGGTGAATACAAGTTCGCCTGTCTCACCGGGAGCAGCCGGTTCCAAGGTATTCGGATTGATAATTTCAGGGAAGTAATGGTCTTCGTTAAGGTGAGTACCATGCTGACATTCACACTCATAACCTACACCGGGACCAGCAATCTCACTCAATCCATAGATGTCATAGGCTTTAATGCCCAGTTTTTCTTCAATCTCATTACGCATATTCTCTGTCCAGGGTTCTGCACCGAAAGCCCCTATTTTCAGTTTGAATTCTTCGCGGGGCAAACCGGAATCTTTAATGGCATCAGCCAGATAGAGAGCATAAGAAGGTGTACAACAAAGTACCGTAGAACCAAAATCATGCATTAAAGTAATTTGCTTTTCCGTGTTTCCGCTTGACATCGGAATTACGGAAGCACCTATATTTTCAGCGCCTGCATGAGCACCCAGCCCGCCTGTAAACAAGCCATACCCGTAGGCTACATGAAAAAAGTCGGAACTATCCGCACCATAAGCTGTAAAAGCACGCGAAAGACATTCTGCCCAAGACGAAAGGTCCTTGCGGGTGTATCCTACTACGGTGGGCTTACCTGTAGTACCGGACGAGGCATGAATACGTACGATCTGGCTCATAGGCACGGCACAAAGTCCGAAAGGATAATTATCGCGCAAGTCATATTTGGTAGTAAAAGGAAGTTTTACGATATCATCTATACTATTAATATCGTCCGGAGTGATCCCCAGTTCCTGCATTTTCTTACGGTAGAAAGGAGTGTTGTGATAAACATGCTCCACGATCTTTTTGAGGCGAATGCTTTGGATTTTACGGAGGCTTTCACGATCCATACATTCGATGCTTTCATTCCAAATCATGTCTTTGTTGTATTACATTGATGGTTATTATTAATTCTTATTTCCTGCAAAGGAATAAAAAAATTTTGTTTATCTCAAGTATTTTCCCGAATATTGCCGACCATAAGGAGAGAAAATGAATAAATTTGAATTAACATCCGCCTATAAGCCCACCGGTGATCAGCCGGAAGCTATTGCAGAGCTCACTGAGGGCGTACTTCAGGGAGTTCCGGCACAAACTTTACTTGGTGTCACCGGTTCGGGAAAGACGTTCACCATAGCTAATGTTATTGCCAACATCAATAAACCAACGTTAATATTAAGCCATAATAAAACGTTGGCCGCACAACTTTACAGTGAATTTAAGTCTTTCTTCCCCAATAATGCCGTAGAATACTACGTTTCTTATTATGATTATTATCAGCCGGAAGCTTATCTTCCGTCTTCTGATACATATATAGAAAAGGACCTTGCCATCAATGATGAAATAGACAAACTGCGCCTTGCTGCTACTTCTTCCCTACTCTCGGGCCGGAAAGACGTAGTGGTCGTGTCTTCTGTATCCTGCATCTATGGTATGGGAAATCCATCCGACTTCTATAACAATGTGATAGAAGTACAGCAAGGAAAAGCATTCAGCCGGAACGTTTTTCTACGTCGTTTGGTGGACAGTCTTTATGTACGCAATGACATTGACCTGAATCGTGGTAACTTCCGTGTGAAAGGAGATACGGTAGACATTTATCTGGCGTATGCCGATAATCTGCTGCGTATCATTTTCTGGGGAGATGACGTAGACAGCATCGAAGAAGTCGATCCGATTAGCGGTGTTACCATCGCCCGCTTTGATGCATATAAGATATATCCCGCTAATCTGTTCATGACCACTAAGGAAGCCACTCTGCGAGCTATTCACGAGATTGAAGACGACTTGCACAAGCAAGTGCAATGGTTTGAAAATGAGGGACGTCCCTTTGAAGCGAAACGCCTTCAGGAGCGGGTTACCTATGATATGGAAATGATACGCGAATTAGGGCACTGTTCAGGCATAGAAAACTATTCGCGCTATTTCGATGGGCGTAAGGCCGGCAGTCGTCCTTACTGTTTATTGGATTTCTTCCCGGAAGACTTTCTGATTGTCATTGATGAAAGCCATGTAAGTGTACCGCAGATTCGAGCCATGTATGGGGGTGACCGCGCACGTAAAATAAACCTTGTGGAATATGGTTTCCGTCTTCCGGCTGCCATGGACAATCGTCCGTTGAAGTTCGAAGAATTTGCGGAAATGGCAAAACAAGTGATTTATGTGAGTGCAACACCTGCCGACTATGAACTTATCCAGTCGGAAGGTATAGTTGTGGAACAAGTGATTCGTCCTACCGGATTGTTAGATCCTATAATCGAAGTACGTCCCAGCCATAACCAGATAGATGATCTCATGGAGGAAATCCAGATACGGATCGAGAAGAACGAACGCACGCTGGTAACAACGCTTACCAAGAGAATGGCGGAAGAGTTAACAGAATTCTTACTGAATAACGATGTGAAGTGTAACTACATCCACAGCGATGTAGATACCTTGGAGCGCGTAAAGATTATGAGTGATTTGCGTGAAGGCATCTATGACGTCCTTATTGGTGTCAACCTGCTGCGTGAAGGGCTGGATTTACCGGAAGTGTCACTTGTAGCCATTCTTGATGCAGATAAGGAAGGTTTCCTACGTTCTCACCGCTCGCTGACTCAGACTGCCGGACGTGCCGCCCGAAATGTAAACGGAATGGTCATCATGTATGCCGACCGTATCACCGATAGTATGCGACTGACAATTGATGAAACGAACCGTCGCCGCGAAAAGCAGCTGAAATATAATGAAGAACATGGCATTACGCCTCAACAAATCAAGAAAGGGAAGAATCTGAATGTATTTGCATCAAATGCTCCAACAGAAGACAGTTATATCGAAAAAGGAGCGACGATCACTCCCCGCCCCTACATCGAACAAGAAAGCTCTGTTCATATTGCCGCCGATCCGATTGTACAATACATGTCTCGCCCGCAATTGGAAAAGAGCATCGAACGTACCAGAAAGCTTATGCAGGAAGCTGCCAAGAAACTTGACTTCATTGAAGCGGCACAATATCGTGACGAATTACTGAAAATGGAAGATATGCTGAAAGAAAAAGTCTAATACCACTTTTCTTTAAATAGTCCCCGCCTTTTCTTAAAATAAATAGAGAAAGTGGGGATTTTCACTAATAAGTGTTATTAAACATACTTTTTTTCTTGGATAATTTGCAGTTATCCTAAAAGTACGTATCTTTGCACTGTGTTTTTCATAGTATTAGATTTAAGGTTAACAAAG
>OGCO01000135.1_pt1 | contig 115912 bp, 93 predicted proteins | sample 1570171 | NCBI WGS metagenome assembly OGCO01 (sample SAMEA4370583, study PRJEB24528) | human gut metagenome
ATCACCAATCTGGTATATAACTTTTGCAGGTACAGTTACTTAAAACGAGCCTCTGACTGATATGGGATAACTGTGCTCTTTTTCAACTAAAAGGTAAGGATCAAGGTAAAGTTACCATTTCAAGGATTTATTTGCAGGTCATATTTGACCGATTATGCTAAATGCCTCTATTGGCCTGTATTTTTGTGGGTTTTTAGAGGTTACCTTATTATGTTAGCACGTTATTATGAAACTTCTTGACAATTGAGGGATAATTTCTCTATAACTAAATAACCGCAAACCAACCGGCATAATGAGTGAGTAGTATGTTGGTATTGAAATTTTAGTTGGGCTGTGATATAATGAGGAAAATGGGTGTAAATCTGCCTTATAAATTTGGAGATGGCACATTCTTTATTTAGGAGCAAAAAAGAAATGACTAAAATACTTGTTCTGATTTCTGCGGTGATTTATTTTACAGCCTGTACGGTAAAGACAACGGAAAAGTTGACTGATGTAAGACATCCGTATGGTGTTTTTATCGGAGCAGAAAAGGAAAAACTGTTGTCGCTAAACAACTATGACGTTCTTGTTATTGATGCAGAATTATTGACAGCCGAGAACATTGATGTGATACACCAAAACGGAAACAACGAGATATATTCCTATCTTAATATTGGTTCAGTAGAAGACTTTCGCAGCTATTACGAAGAATTTTTGCCTTTTACCATAGGCGAATACGAGGATTGGGATAATGAAAAGTGGATAGATGTATCATCAGAAAAATGGCAGACACACATCGTTGAAGCAGCGGATGAACTGGTGGATAAGGGAGTTTCAGGACTATTTGTGGATAATACCGATGTTTACTATGTATTTCACGAGCAGAAAATATACAATGCGTTACTAGATATTTTCAACGCTTTTACTGAAAAAGGAATAAAGGTAATTGTGAATGGCGGCGATGTGTTTATAAGTGAAGTAATAAATAATTGCTCTATCCCAACTTGCATAAATGCGGTTAATCAGGAAACCGTATTTACATCAATAAATTTCGATGATAAATCCTTTGGCGAAAATAATTGGGAGAATAGAGAGTATTTTATTGAATATCTTAATGTCTGCAAACAAATCGGTATGGATGTTTTGCTTATTGAATATGGCGCAAACGATAAACTGAGGGAAAAGGTCATGGATTACTGCAATGAAAATGATTATGTATGCTATTTTGCTGACTCTTTGGCGCTTGATTGATAAATAGCCATTTCTCAATCAGACATATCTGCCGTAAATTAAGTGATATGCTGTGTTCGTTTTAGCATACTCAGCTGTAATAGTCAATGCAAAAGGGGAAGAGCGGAGCATTGAGAAATGAATGCACTGGCTCTACCCCAAAATCTGTGTAAACCACAAACGTGCATTAAGTGAAATCAGTAAGCTCAGGTAACATTTTGATGAGTCCAGAGCTTATTCATAGTAACACAAATCAATTGAGTTGTCAATAGGAACTGCTGTTGAAGCGGAGGGCGAAGCCCGGAACGGAAATAGCAGTTCCGGCGCGGCGGTCATTCGGGAATGCGGCCGCTGTAGTACAGTGCGAGCTGAGGGTATATCTGCGCCCAGTCCACTTTTTGGTGATGTCCAGCATGGTGAGATACAGCATCTTGAACAGGCTGTCATCTGTCGGGAAAACAGCCTTGGATTTAGTCACCTTACACAGCTGCCGATTGAAGCCTTCTATGGCATTGGTCGTATAAATCAGCCGCCGAAGCTCCTCCGGGAACTTGAAATATGTGCTGAGATTTGCCCAGTTTTCCTTCCAGGATTTTGAGATCTTAGGATATTTTTTGTCCCAGATTTCATCGAAATCGTCCAGGGCAGCAAGCGCTGACTGCTCGTCAACAGCCTGATAAACCCGCTTCAGATCTGCCATCAGAGCCTTTATATCCTTGTAAGAAACGTATTTGCTGGAGTTCCTGAGCTGGTGAATTATATAATTCTGAATGTCAGTTTTCGGGAACACAGCCGCTATCGCCTCGCTGAACCCTGTGCGATTATCTGTGCAGGCAATGAGAATATCCTCGACCTTTCGATTTTTCAGATTATTCAGCACGGAAGCCCAGAATTTCGCGCTTTCATTCTCGCCAACCCACATTCCGAGCACAGATTTCCTGCCTTCGAGATTGACGCCTATCGCTATTTAAACAGCTTTTTTCACTATCTGACCTTCACTGCGAACGTGGTAATATATTGCGTCCATGAACACTACAGCATACACGCTTTCAAGCGGTCTCTGCTGCCATTCCCGCGCCTCGGGAAGTATTTTGTCGGTTATTCGGCTGACCGTTGTGTCCGAGATGTCCATGCCGTAAATATCCTTAATATGAGCCTGTATATCCGATGTTGTCATTACCTTGGCGTACATCGAGACTATCTTGCTTTCAATTGTTGTTGAAATGCTGGTTTGGTTTTTTGGTAGGATCCTCGGTTCAAACTAGCCGTTTCGGTCACGCGGGATATTGACGTCTATCTTTCCCGCACTTGTTTTCAGGGTTTTCCGGCTATGACCGTTTCTGCTGTTTGTTGTTCCTGATTCGGTTCTGGCAGTATGGTCATATCTCCCATAACCCAGTGTTTCATCAAGCTCTGCGTCGAGACTGCCCTCCAGGAACTCCGCTATTGTTTCCCTGAACAGCCTTTGGATATCCTCCATCCCAGTAACATTCGCGTTGCTCAGAAGCTCTCGAATCAGCTCTCGTCTTGCCTCTTCCCCAGGTGTTCTTTTTCTGCCCATTTCTTTTTCCTCCATTCGTTTGCTTTTATTATACACTGTTTATGGAGTTTACACAAGATTTGGGGTGGTATCAACCGGCTCGCAGCAGAGCCGGTTTTCTTGGGCCTATTGACATTTATTTGGTTAATTCTACCACAATTTTTCCTAACAATTTATATTCATCATCGGAAAGTTCCTTATCAAATCCATTTTTAACACGAAACTGCTGTGTCAGAATTTCAATAATTTCCTTCTGGTTGTCACTTAATCCGAATGTTGAAACAGTTGATCTTTTTTCCGTTCCATAAAGAAAGTCCATAGATACATTGAAAACAGAGGCAATGGTTCTCATGGTTTCAAACGGCGGCATGGCTGTTCCGCATTCATATTTGCTTATGGTTGCTTCTGTAACACTGAGTTTGTCAGCAAGGGTCTTTTGCTTCATGTGCGCATCGTTTCTGAGTTCCTTTAATAGTGTGCCAAAGTGATATATCTCCATTTGCACTTTCCTTTCGGGATTTTTTTCTGTTTTCACTTGAATCTTATTCAATTATAGTATATATAAAAACGGAATTTTATTCCGATTTGTGATATTGGGGATAAAGTCAGGAGAGGGTATATTGACTCAAAAAAAATACAGCGCCGGATTAATGTCACAGTCCTTCTGGTTTATTGAGTTTAAGAAAGTTCTTCCAATGGTGATGGAAGGTAAAGCCCAGGATGAAATCAAGAAGTACTGCATTGAGCAGAACATTTTCGGCGCAGTGAATGCTAACCGCTCCAGGAGGGTAACAAACTACATTACCAACAGGGCGATGGCTCTTGATGAAACGGAACTAAAGCTGTTTCAGGATTCAGACCTGTCAACGCAGAAAATCATTAATCTCATAGCTATTATGAGAACAGACAGGCTTTTATCCGAGTTCGTGTACGAAGTGTACCGCACCAGGAAAATACTTGGATTCAGCGAGATAACCGCTGCTGACATAAAGCAGTTTTTCAGGGATAAGGAATTGCAGGAGCCTCTTATTGAGGGCTGGATCGATTCCACTAAAAATCGGCTGTCCGGATGTTATTTCAACTTTCTGACGGAAGCAGGACTTCTCACCACAGATGGGAAAAGGCACATCATTACCCCGCCACTTCTGGACATATCTCTTGAACGATATCTTGAAGTTAAAGGCGAAACTGCGATGATCAAAGCACTTACGGGGGGCAACTGAAATGGCTGCATTAGATGAAAGGCTTGATAAAGCCGAAGAAATGATTGCTAAGCCTTCATTCCGGGAGAATAAGGGGCTTGGCAACGAGGTCGGGTATTATATTTTCGACTATATGCCAAAGGACGAACTTATTGTACGCAAGCGTGTGGAGTATATCCGCCAAAAACACGAGGATTCACCGGACGGTTTTAAGGTCGTTGTATTTGACCTCTACGACATAACTATCGAGATACTGAAAGAAAAGGGCTATCTTGAAAAGTGTTTCGACCTTGAAAAAAACAAAGGTCTTGACCGTGTTATAAGAGCTGTGGGGAATACGCTCCGGCTGACCGGAGATGACAACCTTATCGTAAAGTATATTCAGGAGCGGACGCCTGAAAAATCTGTCGTATTCATAATCGGGATAGGAAAGTGCTATCCTCTCATTCGTTCGCATACTGTTCTGAACAATCTTCATCAGGTATTGGATAATGTTCCTGTGGTTATGTTCTATCCCGGAAAATATGACGGGCAGGAGCTGGTCCTTTTTGGCGAGGTCAAGGACGATAACTACTATCGTGCTTTCAAATTGGTTGAGTAAGGAGAATATCAATGATCATCAGGGATATGTTCGCAAAGCCCATTGACCGTGACATCAAGGGAGTTATCAAGGTTGGACAGGACGATGACTCCAACATCAGGCAGGAACTTGAAGAGTACGTTGTCACAAGAGAGCTCCAGAAGCATTTCAGAGGCTTTTTCGAAAGCTATAAGAACGGCATAACCGGAAATACGGACAAGATGGGTGTGTGGATCTCCGGCTTCTTTGGAAGCGGTAAATCTCACTTTCTGAAGATACTGTCCTATGTCCTTGAAAACAAGGTTGTTGACGGCAAATCCGCCATTGACTATTTCGTTGATGACGACAAGATTGCAGACCCGATGGTTCTTGCGGATATGAAGCTTGCAGCCTCTGTTCCGACTGACGCTATCCTGTTCAATATCGACTCCAAAAGCGAATCTAACGGCAAGGAAAACAATGACGCTATCGTTTCTGTGTTCCTTAAAGTGTTCAATAAGATGCAGGGCTTTTGCAGCTCCAATTTTGCGCTTGCAGACCTGGAGCGCAGACTTTTCGGCGAAGGCAAATATGATGAGTTCCGCAGCACATTTGAAAATTCCTATGGTCAGCCCTGGGAAGAAGCCCGTGATGAGTTCGACTTTATCCAGGACGATGTAATTGACGCTCTGGTAGACATCGGCTATATGAGCGCCGAGTCAGCCCGCAGCTGGAGCGATAAGGCTCTGGAGCCGTATTCAATATCCATCGAGGACTTTGCAAAGCTTGTAAAGAAGTACATTGACTCAAAGGGAAAGAACCATCACGTTGTTTTTCTGGTCGATGAAGTCGGTCAGTACATAGGCGATAACTCAAAGCTGATGCTCAATCTCCAGACCGTAACCGAGGAACTTGGTATAGCCTGCCGCGGCAAGGCATGGGTAGTTGTGACCAGCCAGCAGGATATCGACTCAATAACCAAGATAAAGGGCAATGACTTTTCAAAAATCCAGGGGCGTTTTGATACAAGGCTGTCGCTTTCCTCATCCAATGTGGACGAGGTCATCAAGAAGAGGATCCTTGCCAAGAACGATTCCGGCAATGCCACTCTTTCAGCGCTGTTTGATACCAAGGACACTATCATCAAGAATCTTATCGTGTTCAACGACGGCGTTGAAAAGAAACTCTATCAGAACGGTGACGACTTCGCCCTTGTATATCCGTTTATCCCGTATCAGTTCGACCTGCTAGGCAGCGTTCTGACTTCCATAAGAACGCATGGTGCGTCCGGAAAGCATCTTGCAGAGGGTGAGCGTTCCATGCTTGCGCTGTTCAAGGAATCCGCCGTCAGGCTGATGAACAAGGAACCAGGGGCGCTTGTTCCGTTCAATATGTTCTATGACGCACTGGAACAGTTCCTTGACCATTCTCACAAGGGCGTTATCACCAAGGCGCTTGACAATTCCTCTCTCAATTCCGCCCATGCGGAAGAGTGCTTTACCGTAAACGTGCTGAAAACTCTGTTTATGATCAAGTACGTCAAGGAGATCAGGGCAAACCTCAATAATATCACGAGCCTCATGGTTTCCGATATTGACGAGGACCGCAGAACACTCTCCGAGAGGGTGGAGGAAGCGCTTAACCGCCTTATCCGCCAGACGCTCGTGCAGAAAAACGGCGATATTTATGTGTTCCTGACGAACGAGGAGCAGGAAATAAACAGAGCCATTGAAACGCAGCCGATAGAATCCTCTGATGTGACAAACAGGGTTTCCGGTATGATTTTCGACGATATCTACCCTGAGAACAAGTTCAGGCTGAACAGGTTCAATAACAGGTATCAGTTCAGCTTCTGCCAGTTCGTAGACGACCACCCGTTCAAGGCAAATCAGAATTACGACATCAAGCTCCGCATACTCACACCGAACAGCGATGAGGTCGGTGATGAGAACACGCTGCGCCTGTCGTCCGGTCAGGATAATGTTGTTCTTGTGGTACTTCCCGGCGACAGGTCGTATCTTGACGAAGTGACCTCCATGCTGAAAATCGAGAAGTTCCTGCGCATGGACGCCGCAAACACTGCTGTCAACACCGAATCGCTGAAATCACAGAAGCGCGCGGAAATACAGGAACGCAGCCGGAATGCGAAAACGTATCTCTGCCAGGCTCTTGAAGAAGCCGATATCTACACCTGCGGCGACAAGGTCGAGTCTAAATCCAGGGATATCAGGACCCGCATAAACGAAGCGCTCGGAAAACTTATCAACTCTGTGTACCACAAGCTGTCCTACATTGACAGACCGGTCGGCGACGATGATATCCGCGCCCTGCTGCGTGACAATTCACAGCAGATCACCATTGATGGCACAATGCAGGAGTACAACGTGGAAGCTCTGAACGAGATGTCCAGATTCATCGCCGACAAGACGGCGCAGCATTTCAAGGTGTCTATGAAGTCGCTGATGGAGCGGTTTACAAAGGCTCCGTATGGCTATGTTGAAGCCGATGTTCAGTGGCTTGTTGCAAAGCTGTTCCGCAAGGGCGAGATTTCCCTGACAGTGAACAATGAACAGGTAACGCTCCAGTCCAGGACTTCCGAGGAGATTTTCCGTTTCATCACACGCAAGGAATACATCGAAAAGCTGATGGCTGAAAAGCGTGCAAAGGCAAGCGACAATCAGAAGAAAGTCGTCCGTGAGGTAATGAAGGAACTCTTCAATACTACGCCGAACAGCGACGATGACGACGCTGTAATGGCGGAGTTCGTCAGGTACGCAAACAACCTCAAGACCGAGATTGAACGAACCGAGGGCAACTACAATAATGGCGCAAGGTACCCGGGAAGACGTGTTCTTTCAAAAGCCAAGCAGCTTCTGACTGACATCTGCGATGTGAAATATCCAAATGAATTCTTCGGAATGATTTCTGCCAAGAAAGAAGATTTGCTTAACATGGCTGAGGATTACGAGCCTGTTAAAAAGTTCTTCGGCGGTCAGCAGAAGAGTATCTTTGACAATGCCGTAAGACAGATGGATATTTTTGAGAGCAGTAAGACCTTTATCGTGAACGACGAGGTCGAGGGATATGTAAGCCAGATAAATACTATCCTGAACAAGTCGGAACCTTATAATGAAATGCACAAGCTCCCCGATCTGATTGAAAAGTACCTGACCGCTTATAATGCGGAGCTTGACAAGCATATGGAACCGGCTCTTGAAGCAGTTGACGAAGCCCGCAGACGTGTGTTTGACGAGCTCGATGGCAAGGAGTGCAGGCCGCAGCTTTCTGATAAATTTGTAAAGAGCTTTTCAGACCTTTCAGACAAGGCGCAGGCTTGCGACAATATAGCTAACCTGAAAAATATAAGCGTTGAAGCAGACGCTCTTATGACCCGTTCTCTTAATGAAATTTTTGCCGCCGAGAAGAAAATTGCAGACTCAAAGGCAGCTAAGATTACTCCGCCGATTCAGCCCGAAGACGACGCGGGCGCAGCGCCTGTACAGCCTGTCGCTCCGGTAGTGCCGAAAATGAAGAAGCGCAAGGCGGTCAGCATAAAGTCGCTCAATTCATCCAGCTCGTGGCAGCTTGAAAGCGCAGCGGACGTGGACAAGTACCTCGCCGACTTAAAAAACAAGCTGATGAACACCCTTGAAGAGGACACCATCATCACAATAGAATTTTAAGGAGAGATCAGGATGAATAAGACAGCACTCAAAAATTTTGCAATATGGGCAAGAAAAAAGCTCATATCCGATATTACATACAGCGCAGGACTGCTCGCCGTAAATGAGAACGGCATCGGCGAGCCGCTCCCGCAGTCCAGGAGCGATTTGCAGCTGTTCGATATCGGAACAAAGGATTACGCCGAGGTAAAGGGAGAGCGTATCTCGCAGCGTAACTCCCTTGTTTCTGCGATAAGGGCAAAGGCGGAGGAGCTGGACAACTACAAGGTTGCTTTCGAGTACATCGTCGAGGAAGTCGCCTATACCTGGTTCAACCGTATGATAGCTATTCGTTTCATGGAAGTGAACGGCTATCTGCCTATACGAGTGCTGTCCTCTGAATCCGGCAAGCATGAGCCGGATATAGTTACCACGCCATTTGACGCAGGACTTGAATTTACAGGCGAGGAAAGCGGCCGTATATATGAGCTCCGTGACAATAACAGGCTGGAAGAACTGTTCCGTATGCTGTTCATCAGGGAGTGCAACCACCTGCATGATATTCTGCCGGAGCTGTTTGAGGCTACGAATGACTACTCGGAACTCCTGCTCTCCCTGTCGTATACAGACAAGGACGGCGTTGTGTTCCATCTGGTGAACGATATTTCCGAGGACGATTTCAATATTGAGAAAGAGGGTCAGGTCGAGATAATCGGCTGGATGTACCAGTACTACAACACTGAACCGAAGGACAAGGTGTTTGCAGCTCTCAAAAAGAACGTCAAAATCACAAAGGAAAATATACCGGCTGCGACCCAGCTGTTTACGCCGCATTGGATAGTCCGCTACATGGTCGAGAACTCCCTCGGCAGACTGTGGATAGAGGGACACCCTGACGATGATCTGCGTCAGTGCTGGGAGTACTACCTTGACGAAGCGGAACAGGAGCCGCAGGTTCAGGCGCAGCTTGAAGAAATTCGTGCAGGGTGCAGGGAGATATCTCCGGAGGATATCCGCATAATAGACCCGTGCATGGGCTCGGGTCATATACTAGTGTATGCTTTTGACGTGCTCATGCAGATATACTCTGCACAGGGTTACTCCGAGCGTGACGCTGCGAAACTTATCGTGGAGAAGAATCTCTGGGGTCTGGATATTGACAGGCGTGCGTATCAGCTGGCATATTTCGCTGTAATGATGAAAGCCAGGCAGTACAACCGACGTATTCTGACTTCCGGAATAAAGCCGAATCTGTTCGTTATTGACGATAACCGCGCGCTGACTCCCGAAATCATAGAGTACATAGCGGACGGCGACAGCAAGATAGCAGCCGACCTGCGCTCCATTTCAAATGACCTTACAAACGCCCGTGAGTACGGCAGTATTATAAATGTTCAGCCCGTTGATTTCAGCGGGCTAATTGAGCGTATAGGGGTAATTGCACAGAGCGACGAGCTGAACCTCATTGCGATGGAAAACAAGCGCATTGCGTGCGAGAAAATTCTGCCGCTGGTGAATCAGGCGCAGGCGCTTTCGCAGAAGTATGACGTGGTTTGCACTAATCCGCCGTATATGGGTGGGTCTGGTATGAATAGTGTGCTGTCAGAATATGTGAAGAGATGCTATTCCGAGGCAAAGTCGGATTTGTTTGCAGCTCTTATTATAAAATGTCTTGAATTTACAAAGCAAAATGGATATTCCAGTTTGGTAACAATGCAGTCATGGATGTTCTTGTCCAGTTTTGAGGAAATGAGAACAAAATTACTTACACTAAACACATTGACAACACTCATGCACATGGAAAACATGGTTATGGGTATTGCTTTCGGCACTGCTGTGTCTGTTTTCAGAAAAGGTGCGGTTAAGGGTTATAAGGGGACGTACAATCAGATAAAACTTGCCGATATCGAAAATGCAAAACCAAAATCTTTTCCTGTCGCAGGAAATAGATTTGCACAAGTAAGCAGTGACAATTTCTCAAAAATACCCGGTATGCCTGTGGCTTATTGGGTGAGTGAGAATTTTATAAAGTCTTTTCAATATACTACTATTGAAGATTTTGGATTTGCTGGTATAGGAATGCGAACTGGTGACAATGAACGGTTTTTAAGGTTTTGGCATGAGGTAGATAAAAATAATATAATTATAGGTTGTAAATCTGCTGAGGAACAAATTGCTTCAAATAAAAAATGGGTTCCTTATAATAAAGGTGGAGAATTTAGAAGATGGTATGGGAATAATGACTATGTAGTCAATTGGTATAATAATGGCGAAGAAATAAAAGAAAACACTAGAAAAGTATATCCTCAACTTGGAGAGAATTTGGGGTGGAAAATTAGCAACGAACAATATTACTTTAAGAGAGGAATTACTTGGTCTGGAGTAACAAGCTCAAAATGTAGTTATCGAGCATATCCAACTGGGTTTATTTTTGATTCGGGGGCAAACGGTTTATTTGTATATGATGAGCGAAACTATTGTTATGTATTAGGTTGCTTAAATAATTCAATTTCTCTCTATATACTTAGTGTGATAAATCCTACAATCAATACTGGGGCTGGTACGGTAAGAAAGATACCTTTATTATTTAATGAATATTATAAGAATGAAATAGATTCTTTGGTTCAACAAAATATAGACCTTTCCAAATCCGACTGGGACAGCTTTGAAACCAGCTGGGACTTCACAACCCACCCCCTGATAAAACCCGTCCCCCTTATCTCCGAATCATTTGCGCAGTGGTCTGACGAATGCGAAAAGCGTTTCACCCGGCTAAAATCCAACGAAGAGGAACTCAACCGCATATTCATAGACATCTACGGATTACAGGACGAACTGACCCCCGAAGTCGAGGACAAGGACGTTACCGTGCGCCGTGCCGACCTCACACGTGATATAAAGTCGCTGGTAAGCTATGCTGTCGGCTGTATGTTCGGGCGGTATTCCCTTGACGTTGAGGGGCTGGCGTATGCGGGCGGCGAGTGGGACGGCAGTAAATACAAGACCTTTATTCCCGACCCGGATAACTGCATACCAGTCACCGATGAAGAATATTTCCGGGACGATATCGTAGTCCGTTTTGTGGATTTCATCAGAACGGTTTACGGCGCAGATACCCTTGAAGAAAACCTGACTTTCATAGCTGACGCACTCGGAACAAGGGGCAACACCAGCCGTGAGAGGATTCGGAACTACTTCCTGAACGATTTCATCAAAGACCACATCAAGATGTATCAGAAACGTCCTATCTACTGGATGTTCGACAGCGGCAAACAGAACGGCTTCAGGGCGCTTGTTTATATGCACCGCTGGAACGCTGACACCACCGGTAATGTGCGTGTGGAATACCTGCACAAGCTCCAGCGTATTTACGAGAATGAGATACGCCAGTCGCAGGACGTTGCAGAAACAGGCAGCGGACGTGAGGTTTCAGCTGCACAGAAGCGCATAGAAAAGCTGACAAAGCAGCTCAAGGAAACTCATGACTTCGATGAAAAAATAGCGCACCTGGCACTTTCCCGCATAGACATCGACCTTGACGACGGCGTTAAGGTGAACTATGAAAAGGTTCAGACCGGCGATGACGGGAAGAAGATCGAAGTGCTTACTAAAATCTGAGGAGATATCTCATGGCAGTACTTAACCTGAAACAAATTTCCGACAAACTGAACGAAGAGTTCGCCGGAGATGAGCGCAGGCTCATTTTCTGGTTTGACGCAAAAGCGGAGTTTGTCGATGACATAGACGCTCTGGAGCTGAATAATGCGAAGATACTCCACCTGGAGCTGCATGAGCAGCTTCGCATGAAATACTTTCTGGAGTGCGAAGATACGCAGACGAATTACCTCATTTATGCACCGTACGCAAAACCGCCGGTGCAGGAGAACCACCTTGCGGATATGATCTTTTACTCGAAGGAGTTCCACACTGATAAGGCGTCGGTCGTGGCTTCCGACCTCGGCATAGATGAACGGTTCAAGCCCGTTATCGAGCATTACATAAAGTTCTTCGGAGAGAAAACCAGAACGCAGAAGTTCTATGAGCTTGAAATCGACCATTTCAACAAGGCAACGATAGAGGTTGCCCTTATGAGCATTCTATGCAAGAATAAATCGGTTTCTTTTGAAGAAGTTGTCCGCTGTGTGCTGACAGATGACAAACCGGAGGATAATAAGTACCTTGTCGAGTTTGCAAGGTACGGCCTGCTGCGGTCGTTCTGGCAGATGGTTGAGGAACAGTTCGGATATGTTGACGCAGATCCGACATTACATCGTTTCATTATGACCCTCTTTGCGACCTACGCTTCCAAGACTATTTCCGCTGAAATGCCGAAAGCATGGGAGCCGTTCATTTCATTCAAGGCGGGCAATATTATCACGTTCCTGGATAATCTGATGAACAATATTCTCTATTCCGATAATTATGACGACCTCTCAGCGCAGGCGTTTGATTCTCTCGGAGCGGCAGACCAGCTCCAGAAAATGCCTGTCGATTCTCTTGTCAGTTGCTGCGTTTTCCGTGGAATTGATGATGTTATAATAAGCTGGATCCGTGAGCGGCTGGAGGCTGAGGACACCGACACCAGACTCGGAGGAAAATCCATACCGGAAGTCTGCGTTCTGAGAAGAAAAATGCACTTCGGCAGCGAGTTCAGGAACAGATATTTTGTTCTGGAGAACGCATACTGGCTGGTTCAGCCGGAGAAATATCAGCCACTTACCGGCATAAAGGCTGTTGTAAAGCAGTATACAGACAAAAACTACACCATAGACCGCAGGTACAGGTATTTCTATTATTACTTTGATAAACTGGACAACAACAGCGAGTTAGACGATCTGCGTCAGCTCGTTGAAAATATCTACACCAACGATTACCTGAATGCACAGTGCGTAAACTGGAATCAGAATTTCGTGGCTGCGGACGGTGATACCGGATTGCCGCACCAGCTCAATTTCTATAACGATTTTGTCCGCAGCAACAAGGAGCGTACAGTCGTTATCATTTCAGACGCTATGCGCTACGAGGTGGGACGCTCGCTTTTCGAGAAACTGCAGGCGGACGCAAAGTGCACTGCTTCCATCTCCGCGATGCAGAGCGTACTTCCGTCCTATACCAAGTTCGGAATGGCTGCGCTACTTCCTCATAACACTATTGAGGTCCTGCCGGATTCCCGCACGCTTGCAGACGGAAAGCCGACAGACGACATAAAACAGCGTGAGGCAGTATTGCAGGCGGCAAACCCGGACAGCCGCTGTGTAAAGTATGACGATATAAAATCAATGAATGTTTCTGCGCTTCGTGACGTGTTCACCGGACAGAATGTCGTGTACGTTTATCACGACCAGATCGACGCCAGAGGCGACCATGCCTCTACTGAGAATGAGGTATTCAATGCCTGTGAGGAAGCGGTCGAGGAGATTTATTTCCTCGTAAGAAAGCTTACGTCCAGCGCAAATACTATCCACTACATCATTACCGCAGACCATGGATTTATCTACAAGAGAGATAAGCTCTCCGAGAGCGATAAGATAAGCGGGATACCGGACGCAGACCGCAGATATGCGCTCACCGACCGTGATGTGCAGGGCGAAGGAGTTGCAAGCCTGCCGTTCAGTTCGATCATAGGCGCTGACGATTCCCGCAGAGTGTATTTTCCGATGGGAAGCGACCTGTTCAAGAAACAGGGTTCCGGATTAAATTATACCCACGGCGGCAGCTCTCCGCAGGAGATGATCATTCCGCTGATAGACGTCAGAACCGAGAAAGGCCGCTGCGAAACCACTAATGCCGAGATACGCTTCATCAGCCTGACCAGGAAGATAACGAATCTGGTTACAGTGCTGGATTTCATGCAGACGGAACCTGTCAGCGACGTGGTAAAGGAAACCAGATATCATGTTTACTTTGTTGATGAAAAGGGAAACAGAATATCGAACGAATGCATATATATTGCCGACAAAAAGGACGCGGACACATCCAAGCGTATTTTTAAGCTGCGTTTTTCTTTCAGAAATATGAAATATGATATCAATAAAAAGTACTATCTTGTAGCATTTGAGGAGAAAACCAGCCTTGAAGTACTGCGCCATGAGATGATGATCGATATTGCATTTGCAGATGATTTCGGTTTCTGATAAAAGGGGGATATAATCAATGTGCGAATTTGAAAATACTGAGACCAGCCTTAGCAGACATGATATCATAAAGCAGAAGCTGAGGGAGCATTTTGACGGAAAAATAGTGCGCAAGGATCTGACCAAGAAGATGAAAGAGGGAGCGAACGTCCCGGTATATGTACTGGAATTCCTCCTGGGGCAGTATTGCAGCTCTGACGATGAAGAGGTTGTCGAGGAGGGCGTAAATAATGTGAAGCGTATCCTTGCAGATAACTTTGTACGTCCTGATGAATCTCAGAAAATACTTTCGCAGCTGCGGAAAAAGGGCAGTCATACTATCATTGATATGGTAACGGTGCATCTTGATATGAACAAGAACTGCTTTTTTGCGGATTTTTCAAATCTGGGAGTTGGCGGAGTGCCGATTGAGGACTCATATCCCGAAAAGTACGACAGGCTGCTGTGCGGTGGGATATGGTGCATTGTTCAGCTTGATTATGAATCCGATGACGAGGATCAGCCGGAAATAACTGATGAATACGGTAATCCGCTTCGCTCAAAAAAGAAAAAGAACAAGGATTATTCCCCGATAAGTATTCGGAAACTGACCCCGATACAGATGCCGCATATCGACATTGACGAGCTGAAATCAGGACGTGCTGCGTTTACCAAAGAGGAATGGCTGGATATAATGCTGCGCTCCACCGGTATGGAGCCTGACGGATTTACATACCGTGAGAAGTGGCTGCTGCTGACCAGAATGATACCACTTGTGGAGAACAACTTTAATCTTTGCGAACTCGGTCCCAGAAGCACCGGAAAATCGCATCTCTACAAGGAGATATCGCCTAACAGTATTCTTGTATCCGGCGGACAGACTACCGTTGCGAATTTATTTTATAATATGAGCAAAAGGACAGTCGGATTAGTAGGGCTGTGGGATTGCGTTGCCTTTGACGAGGTTGCGGGAATACGTTTCAAGGACAAGGACGGCATTCAGATAATGAAAGATTATATGGCGTCCGGTTCATTTGCTCGCGGCAAGGAGGAAAAAGCAGCTTCCGCCTCAATGGTATTCGTAGGTAATATAAATCAGAGTGTTGACGTCCTGCTGAAAACCTCCAGCCTTTTTGACCCGTTTCCTCCTGAAATGGGGACTGATACTGCATTCCTGGACAGGATACACTGTTATCTTCCGGGTTGGGAGATACCAAAATTCAGACCGGAGCATTTCACTGACGATTACGGTTTCATCAGCGACTATCTTGCAGAATTTATCCGTGAGCTTCGTAAAGAGCAGTATGGTGATGCGCTCGATCATTATTTCCGTCTTGGAAAAAATCTGAATCAGCGTGATACCATTGACGTTCGCAGAATGATAGACGGCTATCTGAAGCTGATGTATCCTGACGATAAATTCACAAAAGAAGAGCTGGAAGAGGTAGTTCAGATATCCCTGGAAATGCGCCGCCGCGTTAAGGAACAGCTTAAAAAGCTTGGCGGTATGGAATTTTACGATGTGAATTTTTCGTACATAGACAATGAAACACTGGAGGAACATTATGTGTCGGTGCCTGAGCAGGGAGGCGGAAAGCTGATTCCGGAAGGCATATGCAATCCCGGGCAGGTGTATACCGTTTCCCGTGGCAAGAGCGGAATGCTGGGAGTATTTCGGCTGGAAAGTCAGACGCTTAATGGAACAGGAAAATTTGAGCGTACGGGCATAGGCTCCGACCGTGAAGCAAGGGAATCCTCCAATGCGGCTTTCAGTTTCCTGAAAGCGAACGGTAACAGAATAAGTGGCAGTATCAGCACAGATGCCAAGGATTATATTGTAAATTATCAGGACCTCCAGGGAATAGGAATGACCGATAAGCTGGCTATACCGACTCTTATTGCCTTGTGTTCAATTGCACTTGGACGTCCCGTGCAAAGTTCTATGGCAGTCCTGGGTGAGATGAGTATAAGCGGTACTCTGATCCGGGTCGATGAGCTGGCAAATACGTTGCAGGTATGTCTTGACAGTGGTGCAAAGAAGATTTTAATGCCTGCGATCAGTATGTCGGACTTTGCTTCAGTCCCGGACGATCTTTCAACTGCATTTGATATTATTCTGTATAAAAATGCGGAAGAGGCCGTAATTAAGGCGCTTAGTGTAGGATAAATATAGCAACCCCCACCTGCCAACCAGCAGGTGGGGGTTGCTTTGCCCGTTTTCCGGGCTGTTGTGGTGGAGCCGAAGCGGATTTACGTTTGCACACGTAAATCCGGATTTCTATATTTCGCATTGTAGTGCGGGCTCGGAAGTGTTTCACCAGAGTTTCGATTTTGTGATCCGGTGAGTATCGTTGCTTTGTTGATTTAATTATAGCATATTTCACTTTGAAAATCAAGCTATAATTTTATTTATACAGTATAATATTTCTGCGAGCGGCTCCCCGGATTTTTAGGTTCGGAAAGTGCCAGAAGTCCATTTTCCACCAGCGGTTCAACGTATCGTTTTATACCGTAAGTCACTGATTTTATTCCCAGGAACTCCGCCAGCTCCTTTTTAGACCTCGGGGTACGGCAGAATTCCAGGATTTCAGTTGTTTTTTCGTCATCGGCTGCGGATATCACAGCGTTACGCAGGCACACTCTGAACTCGCCGTGAATTGCAGTAAATTCAGGCTCTGGGTGGTTAGCAGACTTCATCTCACGGCGAATAGTAGGTATGCCGGAGTAGCGATTCTCAGTTACCTGCATGACCTCCAGTGCATTTGCAAGAACAGGATTTCTTGTGTCCGGCTGCGCATTCCCGAGCATATCTATGCTTAACCGACCGTACAGCCCTCCGGGATTTCTCACTTCCAGGCGATCAGAAAACACGATGAGCTGTACGGGCATTCCTTCAGTATGAATGCTGTAATCACGATGAACCAGTGCGTTCAGTATGACCTCTCTGACGGCGTTCATGGGATAATCGGGAATATCGGTGCGCTTTCCGTCTTTGTCAATGACAGTGCGAATACGTGTATTTGCGCGGACAAAATTCATAGCTCCTTCAAGCATTTCCGGAATTGTTCCCTCGATTCTCTTATTATCAGAAAAGCGTGAGCCGTCCGGCTGAGGTTCGCAGTATTCAGTACCCTGTACGGCTGTTGCAATTATCCCCAGCTGCGGGAAGAACGCCTGGGGATACAATCCCCAGAGTAATTCAGCAGTAAGAGTGGGCTTTCCATCTCGTTCAACGCTCATAAGCTCCATTATCTGCTGGTCAGAAAGCTGTGCAAGGTTAGGCTTATTTTCTTTAAGACGGAACAGGTAGTTTTCAAGTTTTGGCGTGTTTAGTGATGACATATCCGCTCGTTCAACTATGCGGATATCATCCTGATATTTTTTGCGATAGGCTTCGTAGCTGTATATCTCATATTCCGTCATAGGAATATCCGCGTCGCCTACACGAATATACGAACCTTTGATGCGCCCCTTTGCCTTATTGAAACACGGGCGTTCCGAAATATCTATCGGCGGAATTTCAGCAGAAACCACATACTTACCGTCAATCTCTATACTTGTGAATACCGCACGTACGGGAGGCTCCATCTGATTGCACTGTTCCATTACTTTTTTCTGAAGCGCCTGCACATCAGATACTCCGGTTACTTTGAACCCCTCGTTTTCATATAGTCCGAACACGATAGTGCCTCCGCTGTTCTGGTTTGAAAATGAGGACAGAGTATCATACAATTTGTCTGGAGCACTTTTTTCTGCTCTTTTGACCTCGACAGTTTGAAATTCAGCTTTCGAGGTTTGTATTACATCTATTAAACTTAAAAGTTCGGTATCTGTCATTTCAAATTTCACTCCTTTCTTAAATTATATCATGTTATTTTAAAATGTCAAGGGAAAATATTGTAAAAATTTAAAATATCTTGTCAAAATTAAAAATATGATTTTTTAAATTTGAATTTTAAGCATTTATTATTTTGCTGCTCCTGGTTCTTGAGTAATCTATCTTTAGTTTCCTTTGTTTTTACAACCGTAGGTTTTTCCCATATTTCTGAAAGAAAATGCTTGAAGTGACAGTTGGAATGTTTCAAACAATTGCTTTCATTAAGAGCGATAAAAGTATATTTTGTATCAGAAAAAAGCTATTAGCACTGTATATTGACATTTTATACAAAGGTTTTATCCATTTTTCGTAAAAATTTTCCTGGAATAAATGATTGACATTTTACGCCCATAGATTTATAATAGAATAGCAGTCACGCCAAAAGTGTGCTAAGCAGATTGCAGATCTAATTATAAGAACAGGGGTGATTGCCTGATTAATTAAATAGCTAATTTTACGGAAGACAAAAAACCACTTGAAGCCTCTCTTGCGGTACATGTAGTACTAAACTTTCCATCACAAATAACCTTAAGTCAGCAAGACACTTAAGGTACAAATGAAAGGACTAATATTTGAAGAACAAGTTATCTATTTATTTAGTAAAGGAAGAGTTCACAAAGGAAAATGAATATATCAAAGGGAATTATCCATGCGATAGGCTTTCTGACACCAAGCATTTATATTCAAAAATGGGCCAATTAAGATGCCCTAGTTGGGTAGGAGCGTTCTTCGGAAATGATGAATCATATCAGGAGATGTTCAAAACTCAGACAACAAGCGCTGTTTTAAGTGTTAAGGTGACTAATCGCATTTTCTTGTTGGCCTTTGGTTTTGGAAGAGCAATGATCAATCCTGATGCAATTGTTGATGATTTTGGATTAAAAGTCACCCTTGGGGCAATTGGTCCCGATGATATCAGAAAAGTATCATTAAAAGCTATAGGTGGTAACCAGAAAATGAGCCAAGAGCAGATGCCGTCTAAATCGAGTATAGGCGATTTTTCTGTGGATATTAACAGAGATTTAGTTGATATGATATCAGGAGTATCAATTAAGCCGCAAATCTCAGACGGAATGATATCAGGCCGTGCAATGCTTAGCGTTACGATTGATACAGATCTTGAGAATATTGAAGGTTATCTGTCAACTTTATTGTCTGATTACCATTCTGAGGGATATAAATCTAATTTTGGTTGGATAGATAATATCAAATATATAAAGGACAATACTCTTATTGAGAAGCTGGATAACCTGCTTGAAACAAGAATTAATGAGGATCCTAGTTCAATAATTGCAGCTGTACCAGAAATAATTGAATGGGATAAAGCTAAAGGCTTCTCATTCAAATCTACTAGAAGTAAGGATATTGTCGATGACATCTCAATTGACAGCATTATATCTTCATTTAATGGTGATGAGATTACTGTACAAAAGCTCAAGTCCAAAATGGTTTATTTGCAAAGCAGCGTTGATGACCAGTTCTCATATAGAAGTTGGATAATTTACAAATGCTTGTTTGCGGAAATAGATTACAACCATAGCCATTACTGTCTCAACAACGGTGTCTGGTACAAAGTGAACAGCGATTTTGTTAATGAGATTGAAAATGATTACCAAAACACTTGTGTGTGCGATATTGAATTTCCTGATAATCACAATGAGAAAGAGAAAATTTATAATATCAACTTTGCAAACTCGTGTGACCCGTATATAAATATGGACTGCAACCTAGTAATACCTAGAACAGGAAGAAGCAAAGTTGAATTATGTGATACTCTGACGGATAAAAAAGAGCTTATTCACACAAAACAAGGTGCTTCTTCTTCTCTTTTAAGTCACCTGTTCAATCAGGGATTAATATCAGCTGAATTAATCAAATCGGACTTGCAATTTTGCGAGAAGGCAAATGAAGAGATAAAGAAACAATTCAAAGAACAGCAATTGACCGGCAATATTAGTGATTATTTGCTGCATTCAGATGATAAACTAACTATCATATATGCAATTATAAAGTCCGGTAATGATGATCTCCCTTCATTACCGCTATTTGGAAAAATTGCGTTTTATAATGTTAAGAAACAGCTTGGCTTAATGGGATGTAAAGTTTTGATAAAACACATTAAGTTAGCATAGTATATAATAATCCCCTCCGCCTAGCGAAGGGGATTATTTGTATGCTCTGTGCTTTTCGAGATCTCCTCAGCCACCGGTCTATCCGCCGGACACCATTCAAATGCCGTGAGCTCATTCGGCAGTACCCACCGCATTTCCTCGTGAACGGAAAGCTGCGGCTCACCGGAAATGATCTCTGCCTCGATAAACACAAACGAAAGTTCTCCGCAAACACTGCGGCAGTACTCGCGAAGCGGCTTGATCTCGATATTCAGTTCCTCGCGGAGTTCGCGTGTAAGGCATTCAAACGGAGTTTCCCCCAGCTCTGTTTTTCCGCCGGGAAATTCCCACAGATGCGCGCAGGAGCCCTCTGCACGGCGGCAGATCAGTATTTTTCCATTGCGGCGAATTATCGCGGCTGTAACTTCTCTCATTATCCCACCACCAATTTATTAGTCTTTCTAAGGTACTTCGCCGGAATCGGCTCGTGCAGTCTCCATGTAATATTCATCGGCTTTGAGCCGGTTACGGACAAAAAATCCGCAAGCCCCAGGAACGTATACGGCGCCGCACCGAGCTTTCCGCTCTTGAATTCCCGAACGAACAGCAGTTCACGCACGCCCATGCCGCGGTGATTCATGTACCGCTGACCGGTCGTGCTGCTCTGCGACGTCGTGCTCTGGCTCTGCCAGTGGAACAGCACCTCGTTTATCGAGTAATCCTCGTACATCGTCGTTGGCGAGTAGTCCTTTTCCGCTTTGTTCAGCGTTACGAAATGCACGTCCGTTTTCTTGTCCGGGAGGTACTTCGTGCCCTCGCGTACCGTGCCCGGCTTCATGAAATCCAGCGCCGCAAGAATCTGGTCGCGGGAGTAGGTGCAGTGCAGGTCAAGCGGACACTCAAATCCTAAATCGACCGGAGCGTCCACGAAGTCGATACGGTCGTAATTGTAATACAGCACGTCCAGAATCTCACCGAGAAGCACCGGACATTCCGACAGCCTGCGGAATCCCTCCAGCATATCTGAAAAGCCGCATTCCTGCCACGTTTTCTGCCAGATAGTGAATTGCAGCATTGTCAGCATACGAAGCTGCAACGGCGAGAAATCGCCTTCGCTGCGTGCTGAAATTTCCGGCAGATTATCCACTAGAAATTCGATCCACCTGCGTGAATCTATCGCGGAAATTCTCGGCAGCGCTTTTGTCACGATATCCTCCAGCGGCTCGGAGAAATCCTCCCTTGCGCCAGCCATTACGCACAGCCTTGAAAAGCTGAATTTTGTCGCATAAATCGCGGAGATATCAAGGCTGTAATAGGTCAGGAAATTCTCCAGAGTGAGCAGTTTTCCGGTATCCTCGGTGAATGTCGCAAGCTTCTGAACTATCGCATTTCTGTTTCCGAGAGAACGCTTGATATTGTCGAGAATATACTCCGCAGCCCTCTTTTCAAGCTGTAAATAACAGCCCTTCGGAAGCGCCACAAAGCCGTTCTTTATCTCGCCTTGAACAGAGCGCGAGCTGTCCGAAAGCAGCGCGCGGAACTTCTCCTCAAAGCGGTATTTCTTGTTCGCCTGCCCGATGAAATCAAGCACGGTCAGACATTCCTTGCCGTCATACAGACGCAATCCACGGCCGAGCTGCTGCAAAAATACCGTCAGGGATTCCGTAGGCCGCAGGAACATGATCGTATTTATCGCCGGAATATCCACGCCCTCGTTGAACAGGTCAACCGTGAAAATAAACCGCAGTTCGCCGTCCGAAAGACGCTTGCTTACGCTGCGGCGAAATTCGTTGTCGCTGTCCGCCGTAAGGCACTCGGAGACAATTCCGGCTTCGTTGAATTTATCCGACATATAGCGCGCGTGTTCCTTGCTGACGCAGAATCCCAGCCCCTTAACGCCGTCCATATCGGTGACGTATTTCCGGAGCTGTTTCAGTATCAGAAATACCCGCATATCGTTGCCGGTGTACACCTTTGAAAGCGCGGAACGCTCGTAACCTCCGCGGTTCCACTTTACGTCCGAGAGGTCAACGCTGTCTGAGATCCCGAAGTACTGGAAAGGGCACAGCAGTTTCCTGTCGATGGCTTCGGGGAGCCGGATTTCAGCGGCGATTCTGTTGTCGAACCAGCGAAGAATATTCTCGCCGTCCATACGTTCAGGCGTTGCGGTTAGTCCCAGCAAAATACGCGGCTTGAAGTAATTCAGAAGCTGCTGATATGTAGGTGCAGCGGCATGGTGGAACTCGTCCACAATGATGAAATCGTAGAAATCCTCGCTGACAGCTTCAGTAAGCGCGCGGGAGTTCAGAGTCTGCACCGAAACAAACAGATTATCCAGCGAATCCGGACGATGTTCGCCAACGAACAGTTCGCCGAAATTCGGGTCGTGAAGTACCCCGCGGAAGCATTTTATGCTCTGTTCAAGGATCTCCTTACGGTGCGCTACGAACAGCAGGCGGCAGGGCTTACCTGCGTTTTCGCTGCGGAATCTGCGATAATCAAACGCGGAAATTACAGTTTTGCCTGTACCGGTCGCGGCAACGACAAGATTACGAAAATGCCCGCGGATATCGCGCTCGGCTTTCAGGCGGTCGAGTATCTCCTGCTGATAGTGATAGGGGTTGATGTCAAAGAGGTAATCCGCCGTTTCACCACTGTATTTTTCGGCTGAAAGCGCCTGCGACAGCTTCTGCACATCGTTCTCGGAATAGGGTGCAAATTCGTGGCTGTTCCAGTAGCTTTCAAAGGTAGCGCTGATTTTGTCGAGGGTGGAGGGCTGGTCGTGCGCGGTGATTTTTAGGTTCCATTCAAGACCGCTTGAAATAGCGGCATTAGAGAGATTTGACGAGCCGACATAAGCAGTGCTGAATCCGGTCTCACGCCAGAAGACATAGGCTTTCGCGTGGAGCCTTGTGCGCTTGGTATCGTAGGAAATCCGTATATCCGTATTCGGGAGTTTTCGCAGTTCTTCGACTGCTTTAACATCGGTCGCACCCATGTATGAGGTCGTGATCACGCGCAGCTTTCCGCCTCGCTGTGTGAACTCCGAAAGTTCGTCGATGATGAGCCGCAGACCGCTCCACTTCACGAATGAAACCAGCATATCCACGCGGTCAGTGGACTGTATTTCCTTTTTAAGTTCGCTCATCATACTCGGCTCGTGGATAGAGCCGGTGAACAGGGAGCTTGCCGCGAGGGAGGTTTCCGGGCGTACCGGAGAAAACTCGCCGGTTACAACGGTGAGCGTGTTCTTCTTTTCGGCTACTGCAAGGAGCTGTTCGGCGCGTTCGGCAACGGACATTCCGTCAAAATCGCTGTCTCCGGTAACATCGGCTATGGCTGAAACTATCCTGTTCGCAAGCGAAAGCTGCCCCGAAATATCATCGGAGCTAACCTGACGAAGCCCTTTTTCCACCAGTTCGCTGATATAGTGCGAAAGTATCTGCGGAGCCTCGGCGCCGTCCAGTTTTCCGGTGCTTGTTACGATATCGTCAGAGCACTCCAGCTCACGGTCGAGAGATTTGTTGATTACCTGCTCGTATAATCCACGTTTCAGCATGATTTCCACCCCTTATCTTTGATAATCATTGTACCACAAACTGACTGTATGTGTCAAGGTGAATATGGTATCATTTTTGAAACAGATTTTTGTTGTCAATATCAATTTGTACATTGACATATTATCTCCATGTAGCTATAATATCAGCTATCCGTTTATAACGGCACACAGAAATTTCCCCGAAGCGTAATTGCTTCGGGGATTTTTTGTGCCCGGGAGAGGAGAAGAAGTATGTTCAACAATCAGCGTTATGTCACAAGAGGCATAACAAACACCGTGCCGCTCGTCACTCAGATAATACTCTGGGACTGCATTGACAGCATGAAAGTCGAGCGAAAAGATTACCTGCAAGTCTTTAAGCTCATAGCGAACGGCGCAAATCAGCAGGTAACGCACAGTCAGGAAGAACCAGCCTATGAGCGAACTTTTACATTCCCAACTGACAATCCAATCACAGCAAAAATCTTCGTCATAGACGACGAAACCCATTCCACTATGCTTTTGGCAGAAGAATATTGACTTAGGAGGACTACACCATGGACAACACCGAAAATACACGCCCCGTTTGCAGTTGCTGCGGAGCAACGATTGAAACCGATGACTACTACACATTTGAAGGCAGCATTTTATGCGATGACTGCTACCACAGCGAGACAGTCGTTTGCGAGCATTGCGGTGACAGAATCTGGGCTGACGACAATGCAGGCTCAGACAGTATGCCACTTTGCAATTCATGCTACGATGATTACTACACGACCTGTGAATGTTGCGGCAGAATCATTCATCGGGACTATGCTAACTACGATGATGAAGACGATTACGCCTATTGCGACAGGTGCTATGAGGAACGTCAAAACAGTTATATTCACGAGTACAATTACAAACCCGCCCCGATATTTTATGGCGACAGCAAGCGCTATTTCGGCGTGGAACTTGAAATCGACGAGGGCGGCAAGAACAGCGACAACGCTGATACGCTTCTGGGTATCGGCAACAGGGTTGCGGAGCATATCTACATAAAATCTGACGGAAGTCTGTCGGACGGAATGGAAATTGTAACTCACCCCATGTCACTTCGTTATCACAAGGACAAAATGCCCTGGGCAGAAATCATGCGTTCTGCAATTCGCATGGACTACCGCAGCCACAAAACCTCGACTTGCGGATTACACATTCACGTCAACAGAACAGCATTTGGAGCAACCCGGGAAGCGCAGGACGAGTGCGTTTCCCGGGTTCTATATTTTGTGGAACACCACCGGCTGGAGCTACTTAAATTCAGCCGCAGAACCGAGTATCAGATGAACCGCTGGGCTGCACGTTACGGCTATAAGAACAGCCCGAAAGAAATTCTGGAGGACGCAAAGAAAGGCTGTAACGGTCGCTATGCTTGCGTAAACATCACGAACTACCACACCATTGAATTTCGTATGTTCCGCGGCACGCTGAAATACAATACGCTGATTGCAACTCTGGAACTCGTGGACAAGATTTGTGAGCTTGCAACAGATCTCACAGATTCTGAACTGAAATCTGTAAGCTGGTCAGACTTCGTAGGCTCGCTTGATGACAGTACCGAGCCCGAACTTATTACATACCTGAAAGAGCGCCAGCTCTACATAAATACGCCAATCACCAGTGAGGAGGACGATTAATATGTGTGCAATTTTCGGCTTGATAGACTACAACCATACCCTTAATGCGAAGCAGCGAGAGAAGCTGCTTCGTGTGCTTTCCGAGGAGTGCGAGGAGCGAGGAACCGATGCTACTGGTTACGCATTCAACCACAATGGCAAACTCACAATTTACAAGCGTCCGTATGCTGCTCACAAAGTGCACCTGCGCTTGCACGATGATTCCAATGTCATAATGGGACACACCCGAATGGCAACGCAGGGCAACAAGCTTGATAACCGTAATAACCATCCGTTCCCCGGCAAGGTTGGAAATACGAGCTTCGCTCTAGCGCACAACGGAGTGCTTCACAATGACGTCAGACTTCGCAAGCAGATGTCGCTGCCGAATACTCCAGTCAAGACGGATAGCTACATAGCTGTGCAGCTTCTGGAACAGCAGAAATCCCTCGACATACAGTCCATCTCCGAGATGGCTGAGCTTGTCGAGGGCTCTTTTGTGTTTACCGTGCTTGATGACAAGAATAACATCTATTTCGTCAAGGGCGATAATCCACTTGCATTGTACCATTACGAAACCTGCGGACTGTACGTCTACGCCAGCACGGAAGCAATCCTCGACCGTGCACTGATGAGATTAGGAATCCTCAGTATTGATCACCAGAAAATCGACACGACCTGCGGTGATATCCTGAAAATCGACAGTTCCGGAGCAATGGAGCACGGAATATTCGACACCACAAATCTGATGGTGTACGATTATCGCTATTTCCGCCGTGACTGGTGGAACGTCCCCGAAACCTGCACGTCAGAACCGCAGGACGTAAGGCAGCTGAAAGACTTCGCAAGCTCTATCGGCGTATCCCGGGAGGACATTGACCTGCTCCTGAGCTACGGCTATTTCGTGGAGGAAATTGAAGAAATGCTGTATCAGCCAGGAGTTATCGAAGAAGCATTGTGCGAAATTCTGAATGAATGCGCCTACGATTATTGCGGTGAATTCTGATGAAGAATTTCGTATTCGGATATGCACGAGTTTCAACGGAACAGCAGAACCTCGATCGCCAGCTTGATATGCTCCAGAAATACGGCGTGGATTTCATCTACAACGAGAAGATGACCGGAACGAAGCGCAACCGCCCGGAGCTTGAAAAGCTCCTCGAACGTCTGACAGAGGGAGACACGGTAGTCGTGGAATCCCTCTCCAGGCTTGGCAGGAGTACAAAAGATCTGATTTGGCTCATGGAAACTTTCAACGCGAAAGACGTGAACCTTGTATCTCTGAAAGAATCCATCGACACCACGACTAGCACAGGAAAGCTGCTTTTCACGCTGATGTCAGCACTGGCACAGTTTGAGCGTGATGTTCTGGCAGACAGAACCAGGGAGGGCTTAGCCGCCGCTCGTGCCCGCGGAAGAAAAGGCGGTCGCAAGCCCATAGATAGCGATGCTGTTCGGAAGGCGGTGAAGCTCTACAAGACTGGTCAGTACACTGTCAGTGAGATAACTGAATTGACAGGAGTTAAGAAAACCACGCTTTATAATAATCTGCGATGATAGCAGATAAAAAATAATTCTGCCATGCGGTAGGATTATTTTTTGCTATCTTACATTTATACATTGACAAAATTATTATGATATGTTATCATATATTTGAGCCTTCTATGAATACTATTATTTTTATAGACTTCCGTAATTAAAAAACGGAGGTGAGCTTATGAGCATTGATTTTGTAATGATGATATGTGCAATTGTGTCTGCAATTTTTGCAGTTTTAAGCTACTATAAAAATTAATTAACTTCAACTAAGCCTTTTCCTGACGTAAGTCTATTTGCAATGTAAAGCAGTGCTTAGGAGATGGCTCATCCTTTGATCATCAAGCTTCCGTTAAACGGTGCTTTTCCGAACATAGATTCCCGAACGGCTTTCCGAACGAAAATACCCCCGAAATCACGCAGATTCCGGGGGCTTTCTATGTGTTCTTTAAACGTTCGTTTTCTGAACGCCAAAGCCAGGGCTGATCCCATAAATTATAAAGCCAACAGCCCTATGAGTTTTTTATTGACAAATGATAGCCAGGCACAGAACAGTGAAAGCTGTTGAGCGCCTGGCTGAATTTATCTTTTGTTCTTTTTTATCAGTTGGCGAGGTTCGTTAGTATATCCTGCGATATAGTCGATACTCACATTGTAGAACTCTGCAAGGGCGATCACACGGTCAAAGGGAATAATGATCTTTCCGCTCTCATATTTGCCATAGTGCTGCTGTGAGGTTCCTATGACTTCGGCGACCTGAGCCTGCGTCATGTCATGATCTTCACGCAGGTCTTTCAGCCTTGAGTAGTACTTCTGCATGGCAACACTCCCCTTTCTGAAAATATTTTACCATGTAAGCAGTTGGCTTACATGACTTTAAGTGCTATATGACTTATCAGGAACACTGTCTTTATGTACAATTCTTGTATATATAATTTGTGAGTATATACAAAAATTATTTAATTCGAAATAAATCGGTTGACATTAAGTTTGTTATGACTTATAATGTGTATGAAGTTAAGCCTTATATGACTTAGAAAGGAGAATGCTGTATGTTTGAGTTGACTAAGGATTTGCTGGACAAAATAGGCAGAGCAATAATGCCTGACGCTGAGCTCGTTCCTGTAGGTCCGCACTTTGAGGCGTCATGCGCTGCTTGCACCGGAACATGCAAGAATGGCTGTCAGGGTGCTTGTAAAGGCAGCTGTAAAAGTGGATGCACCAGAACGTGCAAAGGAAACAGCAGATAATCTTTTGGGATTGATGTATCAATACGTCAATCCCGAATTACTATAAGGAGAAAATATGAAATACCAGACCCCGGAAAGAAAAATCAAAACTATCACCATTACTCTGACCCAATCCTGCAATTTAAAATGCAGCTACTGCTACGAGAATAATAAATCACCTAAAGTAATGACATTCAATACTGCGCAGCAGATCATTGATAAAGAGCTGCAAAACAAGGATAAATATACTGGATTTGAAATCGACCTGTTTGGCGGAGAGCCGTTCTTACAGTTTGAATTAATAAAACAAATTACAGACTATGCTTGTCAGAAACTTAATGATTTTCCGCATACAATATTTCTTACAACCAACGGGACTCTTGTGCATGGCGATGTTCAGAAGTGGCTTATCGATCATAAAGATTGTGTTATATGCGGATTAAGTCTTGACGGAACCAGGGAAATGCATAATACCAACAGGTCAAATTCCTTTGATTCTATTGACATAGATTTCTTCGCTGAGAATTATCCTATGCAGGATATCAAAATGACTATATCCAGAGAAACACTTCCCACAATGGCTGAAGGCGTAATATACGCTCACAAAAGAGGATTCGAGGTATCATGTAATCTGGCTTATGGCATTGATTGGTCTGATCCGGATAATGTTGCGATTCTTGACAGGGAATTACATAAGCTCATTGATTTTTATATTGCAAATCCTCAAATCACTCCCTGCTCAATGCTATCGATGGGAATAACGAATGTCCTGCTTGAAGACAAACGACCGCATCGTCATTGTGGCGCAGGTATTGAGATGACAGCTTATGATGTTGACGGCCGCAGCTATCCGTGTCAGTTCTTCATGCCTCTTTCAGTCGGAGAGGAAAAAGCTTCAAAGGCCAAGGATTTAAAATTCTACGAGGATTTTATTCCTTTGGAGCTTGCCGATGAAAAGTGCAGGGACTGTGTAATAAACAGATGCTGTCCAAATTGTTATGGTTCGAATTATGCCTCTACGGGTAATATATATCATAGGGATATTAATATGTGCCGGCTTACCAGAATAATGGTCAAGTCCTGCAGTTATTTCTATGCAATGCAGTGGCAGAACGGCCAGTTAAATGTGGAAGGCAACGAATTACAGAGTATGCTTAAGAGCATTGAGGTCATTCAAAAGGAACTCGTAATATCATGAAAGACTATTACAGGATACTGGAGGTCAGCCCATCAGCCTCATTTGAGGTGATCAAGGCATCTTACAGAGCGCTTGCGAAAAAATATCATCCAGACACACAAACCAGTTCGAATATGGGAAAAACAATGGCTGATATTAATGAGGCTTATGAAACCCTGTCTAACCCTCAGAGCAGGAAAGAGTATGATCAACAATACAGCCGTTTTATTAATAACACAAAATCGTGTGAAAAAAAGGTTTCAGAAAATGACGCTGGCTCTCGGCTTAATAAGACTACAACACCCGGAAAAAGCAGCAATGAGCCCGACAGCAAACATAGCTTTTTTTCGTTCGTGAAAAAAGTCGGCAGTGCGATCGTTGAAGATTATACCCAGACGTGTGAGCGGCGTAACAGAGAAATCGAAAATGCATATATTCGTGCTCAAAGGCTTCCTGATGACAGATTGATTTATTGCTTCCGTACATCTGGCGGTGCTGAAAAAATTGGTTATGCCAGAGAGCTGGAACACAGGGATTATCTGTATCTGGACAGCGATGGCGTATATCAGGCTACTTATAAGTACAAAAATTTCAGGTACTGAGGCATTACACGCATAGCCCCACCAGGAAGAACATTTTCACAGCATAATAAATTGATTTCGGGATACTGACCGCATAACAAATAACCTCCACGGTTTCGACTGTGGAGGTTTTCGGTTTCTGAACACACCAACAGTATAGTAAAAAATATTGGAGGTGTTCAAATGGAACATGACGGCTATCAGGAACTCGCAAATGCAATAGTGATACGTGCGGCAAAGGACTATCGCATACTCTTACGGTTTTACCAGAAACACCCTGACAATGCGATAGCAGAAAGCAGGATCAGGGAGCTGGAACACGACGTACATACTTCATTCTTTCAGAGCCTGACCACTCTTGACGTTGACAGGATATTCGCTGAAATCAGAGCCGAATTTGAATAATATTGTGCCCCTGCCGGATAAGGCAGGGGCTTTGGTGTACATTACTTCACAAGAACGATTTTCTTATCAGCGCCTTTTTCAAAAGGCATATCAGTACATCCGTTCGATAGTATTGTTCTTTTATATGGTGAACATTCACTTTTGTCAAGTGAATAAAGTGAATTTTAGTGAATATTCAGTCGAAACCAGGGAATGTTGTGATTATTATATTATGATTATCAAGACTAATTATAGTTGAAATACCGCATTTCCTGATGTGATTTCATCAAAAACCGGGTAAATCAGGCTAAGGACGCGTTCAGCCTGTTTCAGAGTTTTTCAAGAAAGTGTAATAAAAAATAATTATACTAACTATTAAATAACAGGGCGGATGCCCTGTTATTTTTTAAGGGGGAGGGGAAGAAATCTCACTCACTTCGTTCGTTCGATTTCCCCCTCCCCCTTAACCCCCACCCCTTAAAGGGACTACGCTTACTGGCAAGATTATTTTGCTTTACATATACACATATACATATGATGTTAGCTTTTGGTAAGTCAGGAGAATGTGCGACAGGGATAAACCTGTCGCACATTTTTGTGTTGATATGATAGTCTGAATGGGGAGGGACAGAAATCTCATTCACTGCGTTCATTCGATTTTCCCTCCCCATTGACCCCTCCGGATCATTTGTATGATTGTTCTGGTGGGATATTGTCTGAGGATTCTACCAATATAATACTTCTGATATAATAATTAAGTCATCCGACAGGAGAGATCCTGTCGGATGACTGTGTCTTATTCTGAAGGTTCTTCCTTGTTATCTGGTTTATACAGTGGGATTTGTGATTCATAAAATTCTTTAATTGAATCGAGCTTTTCTTTTAATATTGCATACATTTCATCGTTGGTGTGAAACGGAAAAGCAGATGTAGAAGTTTTTGGAAACAAAGTCGGATATAATTCCTTCGAATCAATAAAACCACGTACATATTTTTCCCTTTGAAACTGGTCTATTAATGCTGACATAGAAACTCCCCAGAGAAAACATTCTATATTCATAATACCAAGGCAATCCTTATTCATGTCAGCAGCCAGAGCATAGGTATAATTCGCCACGGTTTCATTATATATCTTTTGCAAATCATCTTCGCTGACAGCATGGTCTTTCTGGATATTAGCGATCTCATCAAGAAAATGCTTCCTTGTCAGATACCTTGTTTTTACATTAATTGCCTTTACTATATAAACATGATCATACACCAACTTTTTAAAATTTTCAGCTTCTTCAAAGGTTTTCTGCGCTTCATCAATTTTACCTGCCAACAGCTGCTGATTCGCCAGCTGATACAGTAACATGAGCCTGTTGTCGTCAGAATAAATAGTATAATTATGAACAAGATCGTCCATGATTTGGGATAGCGCGCAAAGGTAGTCCGTATTTTGGATATCGGTATTGAAGAACAGTGCAGATATATAAAAGACAGCTGAATAATAGATCACTTTCTTATATAGCTTCAGATCAATGAATATATCAGGGAGGGTTTCAAGATCGTCTTCTAACAGATGCTGTTTCATCACGGAATGCATATGAGTAGACTCCAGCGTTCCGGTCTGCAGTTCGCTTAACATTGCTTCGATCATAACAAAGTTCGTTACATCAGGCTGTCCCAATACGTTTTTATTGATATTTCCTGCTGAAGAATAGCTTTGGATAATGCTTACCAGGTTATATATAATATTGCTTTTGGCAGGCGTTTCTTTATCATGCCTCATGTTGGAGATCTCAGATACTGCCGAATAATTAATGTCTGCTTGTGTCAGCCAACTTTTGATAAGAAAAGAGTCATATATCGTCTTAATCTTAAAGTTTCTTTCTACGAGGTTTTTATAAGCTTCCTGATCATTACTTTGCAGCAACAGACAGATGTATGCATTGTTGTTCTTTTCAGCTGTATCTGTGATTTTCACGCTTTCAGGATTTTTTTCAAGAGTTTCCCTTATGCTCTTCAGACAGGCGTTATTGGGGTATTGAGATTCAAGGAAGTAAAGAAGCTCCCATTTGAACGCCAGTGCTTCCATGTCATCAAAGACAAAATTGCATTCCAGACTGAAAATCAAACCAAGATTATTACAATTATCGAATGCATTATATCCGGCAATATATGTATATACATCACTCATAGCACTTAAATAGTCGGTGGTTTTATATTCATTACGGCGTTTGAATAAAAATAACAGAATACTATTCGAGAAAAATAGACATTCTTCCTGATATTCGTTGTTTCGCAATACTACAGCGTGATGCCTGTCCATTTCCTGTATCATAATATCACTGACGCCCGGAAACAGTCTTTTGATCTGCTTTACAGTCACATACCATGGAAATTGTAACATATAAGAGATAAAGCAGAGCAGTTTAAGCATTTCCTCCGGCAATGAATAGTCACTGTACAGTAATTGAAGATGCTGATTAATGGTCAGTAATTCTTTTCTGACTTCATTCTTCCTTATACTGCGCTGTTTAAATTCTATATTTTGTTTCGCATATAGCTCATTGAGATACTGAATTCCCTGCTGCGTAAAAATCGAATCAAGGTGATGATCAGATTTGACAATTGCCCTGGTCAGCAGAACGATGTGCATTGTATTGTAATTGGCCAGTCCCATGATATTGTTCAGATTATTTGAATCCAGAAGCTCTGCCTGTTTCTTTTCATCGGCAGTCTGGCTTTTTACAAGATCCCTGATATCATTAATATCCATTGGACCGATCTCAATAGCATAATCCACTTTATAGCGGCTTTCTATAATGACATCGAAGTTCCCTTCTTTCAGAAGTTCCATGTAGTTCGAGTCAAATGTGCTTTTATCAGCGTTTTCGATAATGACAAGAGTGCTTTTAGCCGTATTCTTCTTAACAGAAAGAGATCTTATAGTATCAAAAGTTCTGAAAGAAACGTCTTTGTACTCTATGATGTCATTTATTGATTTCTCAATACTGGTATCGTACTTGACAAATACGATTTTATTGTACAGCTCCCTGTGGTCTAAGGCAAATTTATATATCAACTCAGTCTTGCCGATTCCCGGTTCTCCGGATATAACTGCGATCCTGTCATTGTTAAGCTTGTCATTTATGCAGGACAATTCAGCGTTACGTCCTATGAAGCCGGTTATGTTATCTTCCCTCAGGCTGGCTTTCCTTATCAGCGATACCTTTTCATCGCCCAGGAGGTGAAACATCAGGGCATTTGACAGCATTTCGCAGATGCATTCGATATAACCGTTTCTGTCAAAGTCGTATATACGTGAAAAGATAGCCTCCAGGGTGTTCTTGTAGCCTTTTGAGTATATAGCGTTCATATCCTCGTATATCGTTTTGCCAACGTCATATTTTACAGTTGAAGCCTTTTCGGATATCTGCGTCTCAAGAAAATTCTTTACTCCATCCAGATAATCCTTACGGGTCTCAGGATCCTTCAGCCTGGAGTAAAAAGTGGATTCGCCAAAGCTTTTCCTGACTTTTGAGCTGAGCATCTGTGGAGCAGCGGATTCAGAAGCTGTTTTTCCATCGGCAGTAAGGAACACCCTGGAAAATTCATTGCAGGAGAATGATCTTTCATCTGGGACAGAAGTCTGCTTATTACCTGGAGCATTATCATCATCGTCCCCGATGGGTTCATCATCTTTATAATGCAGTCTGCCATATATCGTTCTGACCAGCTCCTCAAAAAGAACCGGCTCCTTTTCTTTTACAGATTTACCCTCTTCAGCCTTTTTGTTGCACCCGTTTATCGCCTTAGCCATAGAAAAAAACTCCCCCAAAAATTTTTTTTAAAATTTTATCACCTCGATTATACCACAAAAATGACTATACATCAACCAACTGTCTTACGTGTGCCTATTTTTAAAAACATGTAAGAGTTCCTGCAGCGGTTTTCAAAACCTGCTACACTGTAAGCACACCGGACGACCGGTGAATAAAAATCAAGGAGGTGCTACTATGGCATCAAATCACCAAGCTCCTTTTGAGAATTTATACAAGCCACCGGATGGAAAAATTGATGTTCCGGAGTTCGTGAATTATCTGAAGGAGAATACCCCATACCTTGTTTCAAATGGTAATTTGTATTTATGGAATCAGGACCATCGTTGTTTCTTACTGATGAGAAGAATGGATATCCCACCATGAATAATATCGAAGATCGATAAGTCAGTGAGCGTACCGTCTTCGGCGATAAACGAAGTAACCAAACATCTGATATGGGCTCCTGAAAGACAGAAGAACCTTGAAACCCTGCGTCAGAATTCACAGTTCTATATAAACGCGAACAACGGGGTCATTGACATCAGGGACGGAAAGTTCTGCACCAATGAGGAGGCTGAAAAGCTGGCGCTGAACAGCGGTTTCACGTATCAGCTGGATTTCAGCTATAACAGCGAAGCAAAGATGGAGCAGGCTCTGGCGTTCCAGAAGTTCGTTGAAACTTCGCTCGACTCCGGTTCCGATCCGGACAAGCTGAATCTTTTGCTGGAGATTATCGGAATATGTATTTCGTCCGTTATGATCGCGAGGAAGTTCTACTTTTTCGTAGGAGCCACCAAGAGCTGCAAGTCCGTTATAGCCGACCTGATACAGTCTGTGGTATTTCCGGAGACAAGCGTTACGGCATTCGGACTGAACCAGCTCGGAGCCAGATTCAACACGCAGCACCTTGAATATTCCAGAATAAATATCTGCCGTGAGCTTACGGCAGGAAAACTGACCGGAACGGATATCCTGAAAATGCTGGTGTCCGATGAACCGCTGTTCGTTGAGGGAAAGGGAAAAGAGGGATATGTCGCGCATATCCACACCAAGCTGCTGACCTGCGCCAATCAGATGCCGCTCTTCGGCGAGATGGACGCAGCAGGAAACCAGTCCATGACAGACCGCATGGTCGTTCTGAGGTTCAACCACACGATAAGCGAGAATGAAATGGACAGGCACCTTCCGGAAAAGCTCCACAAAGAACGCGATATCATCTTCTCGCTTGCCGTGAAAGCTCTCATTGAGCTTCACGGGAGGGATTATATCTTCACAGCGCCGTCAGACACCCAGGAGCTCATGCGGTCGTATCTGCATGAGAGCCGTTCGCTTGCATTGTTTATTGAGGAGCGGTGCCAGATGAGCGGAGAGGTACATATCTCCGTATTCATCGAAGTTTATAAAAAATTCTGTACGGAAAACGCGCTTGTTCCGTACAAGAATAACGAGGTAAGCGCGTATATTGCAAACTGTTTCCCTGCGGTACGCAAGGAGAAGTTCCGCATTGACGGCAAGTATCTATGGGGCTGGAGAGGAATAAGTCTCTCAGCAGATACAATTAATAACAAGGAGGAAAAACAATGAGTGAAATACCAGATGGCAAGATTACGAAAGGTAATATATTACCTGACAATAACGCTAAGACTTCTGCGCTTTCGGTCAAGGTTACGCAATTACAGGATGAGTTCGTAAAAGAGCAGGCTGCAAAGAGAAATATGACTTGTTCCGAGTATATTCGTGTTCTGCTATTTGACCCAAAACGGCAGGATATCGTCATTGAGAGAGGAAGTGATATTTTCGTTAAGCTTGCTGAAATATATGATCTGCTAGTGGACATAAAGCAGAAATTCAGCGTAAAGGATCAGGATTTTGGCCAACTTAACGGTATACTGTGTGAGATACGCAGTAAACTTGATTCCATAAGCCAGACATTTGAGAAAATGAACGGGGATATATCGTTCATATTCAACTCCATCGAAGCTGTCAAAAACGGATCTGATTCCGAAGATGAAGAAGATGACACTGTATACGTTGAAGACGACATCAGTGACGGCGACATTCAGGAAGGAGATAACGACTGATGGCAGTATGTATATTTATTAACAACACGGATAAATCACTGGACAGTCTTGATAAGGCTGATAAGTACATCAGCCACCCGTCCAAAATTGCCCCAAGGGGTATAGTGGGTTCTGGCTGTCCACCGGACCAGTGGGCAAGTTCTAACAGGGCCCTGAAGCGGTTCTGGCATACTGCAAGGAAAAAGCAGCTCCGGCATATCGTCATCGGGTTTGCCCCGAATGACAACGTAGACAATGATAAAGCGGCTCGTATCGCCCTCATGATCGCACGGCTTTTTAAAGGGTATTATGTCAAGTGTGCAGTACACAACAACACTCTGCACCTGCACATTCATATTATTGTCGGGAATACCTCGTATATCACAGGTAAACAGCTGGATATGTCAAAGACAGACCTGTACAGATTCAAGGCAGAATGCACGAAGATACTCAGGGCAAACGGGCTTTATGGCATTCGTATGAGGCACGGCAGGATCGACAGTTTTCCTGATGGCGTAACGGATTCCGAACTGATGGAGATACCGGACGAATGGTATGTCGAAAACCCCGGTGACGCGATTTGTGAGTCTGTGGAACCCACGTATACCTCTGATGCCAGTGTGAGAGGTTATACCGGTTATCCGCAGTACAGAACGTATAACAACTTCTATATCACCAACAACTACTTCGAACAGCCGGGTGATTACAATATCACCCGCAGCAGGCAGACGCAGCGTAAACCGATATCCATTGCTCCGAGGCATGAACCGAATCCGGAATGCTGGAAGAATGCGCCCACTACAACTGAAAGTCCGCTGTTGCCGGAAGCACAGACCACGGCTCCCGACGACCGCTTTGAATCTGTTATTGATATCGATTCGGGAGGATTTTTCGATAAACCTGTACAGGCTCCGCCTCCACCACAGCCCGTATTGACCGAGGTCAGGGACGGCGTCAGTGTGTTATTGTGTCAATACTTTCAGGACAGGGATCAGGCGATGGCATGGATAATGAGCCAGCCAGTTATTAACGAACGTATCAGATTTTATATTGACGGGGTCCTTGTTCCGTTCACGAATGGAGATCGGATCTTTCCGTTCATACCAATATGATTTTTATGGACCGTCCGGACCTTACGGACCAGGGGAGGTACGCATATGGATTCAAGAGCGCCACCGGAAAAGCTCCGGTACACAGTGATATATTATACCTGTGAAGCAGTAAAATCTGCAGATCAATTACAGGAGGTCATCAACATGGCAGACAATGAGAAATTTACCATCGACCGCTCCGACCTGACGAGCGGCAACTACGTCACAGCAGAACAGACCACGGTCATGACTGATGGCGAGGCTCCGGTCTCGCCGCCGGAAACGGTCATAGCGATAATCCTCGCAGGACTTATCCGCAGCGGTGCGGTTTCGTGAGCGGCTGCTTTTCCCGGAAAGGAGGTGAAACACCGTGAGAAAGGCTGCTTTATATGCGAGATTTTCCCAGAGAAACGCTGAATATAACAAAATCGCCCTGTTCAAACGAGGGAACTCACAGGTCTGATTTTGTTACGCTTCGCTATATTCAGCGTTTCCCTGGCAACAACCAGCGTGACGAAAGCATTGACGCGCAGGAACGCGCCATTCGTAAGTACGCAGAGGAGAACGACATCGAGATCGTCGAGGAGTACATCGACCGTTCCAGGACTGGCACGAACACCGACCGCGAGGAATTCCAGCGAATGCTGAACGATTCGCGTTACGGGCTGTTTGACCTGGTGATAGTCCACAAGCTGGACAGATTCGCCCGGAACCGCTATGACAGCGCCGTCAGCCGGAAGATACTCAGGGACAACGGCGTGGAGCTGTATTCTGTCATCGAGAAATTCGATAATACGCCTGAGAGCATAATCCTCGAGGGTCTGATGGAAACGCTGAACGAGTACTACTCCGCGAATCTGTCCCGCGAGGTCATGAAAGGCATGAGGGAAAACGCCCTGCAATGCAGGTATACCGGAGGTTACGTCCCGCTGGGGTACAGGGTGGACGATACAGGGCACTTCCGGATAAACGAGGAGGAAGCTGAGGTAGTGCGCCGTATCTTTTCCGGGACGATACAGGGCATGAGTTACCGGGAGCTTCAGCAGGAGTTCAACGAGAAAGGCATACGCACGCGGACGGGAAAGCTGTTCGGCAAGAACTCGCTGTATTCCATTCTCACCAACGAGAAGTACATAGGCGTTTACGTCTATAATCGGGCGGTATCCAAGGACAGCCGCGGTAAACGAAACAACCACCGCAGCAAAGCCGGACGACCAGATAATACGCATTGATAATGGTATTCCCGCGATAGTGACCCGGGAGGAATTCCAGGCGGTGCAGGAGCTGCTGAAAAAGCGCCGCAGATCCCGACGTGGGCGAACGGATACCGAGAACGTATACCTGCTCACCGGCAAGGTTTACTGCGGTATCTGCGGCGGTAAGTACTGCGGGAACAGTCAGTACAGCGGTCGTAAGAAAACGCTGTACTACTGCTACCGCTGCAACGTCCGTTCGCGCAGGGGCGGTATCGGCTGCTCCAACCGCGAGATAAGCCGGAACTGCCTTAAGAAGTACGTCCTGCGGTTACTGGCGGATATCCTGTTCGACAAGGACAGACTCCCGGCGGTAATTGAGGAGTACAACCGCGCCGTTATCCAGGCGGAAAGCTCCGTTGAGAGCGACAGAAAGCGGCTGAAAAAGTCGATAAAGTCCCTGGAGAACGAGGTCGGGAACATCATCAGCGTTATCGCAAGGACAGGTTCAGAGAGCCTTACGGCGGCTCTGGACGGAAAGGAGAAGGAGCTTTCGGAGCTGCGGGCGCAGCTTTCCGAGATTGAGCGCAGAAGCGCCAGGGTCGATATTGACGAGGAGCAGATAAAACGCGCCTTCGATTACGGCAGGGAGCTGCTGCTCTCCGGAAAGATACCGCGACTGCGGCAGCTCATCGAGCTTTACGTTGAGCGCGTGGAGATACTACCGGACAGCGTGAGCGTTACGCTGAACATCCTGCGCGGATTGCAGGCAAACGAGAGCGGCGCGGCTCTGGACAGGCTCAATCGGACTTATCCGGAGGCGCTCAAAATAACCCGGAAAGCGGACAGGGAGGAGGTCGTTTCCGCTTCCGGAGAATAACGACGAAACCCGGGGATTTCTCTCCGGGTTTATTTTTTACCGGAAATCCGTAATAACTTTCGGATATTCTGACTTTATTTGCTCTGAAGAGAAAAATGACCGCCGGAGCATTGCGCCGGCGGCCGTATCAGTGTTGAATCTTACTCGGCAGGTTCGAGATACTTGCTGCGTAAGGTCGCTATTTCATCGTCTGTGATATTGAGCTTGGCTTTGAGGAATTCCAGCATGGAGCCGTTTTCAGACTCTGCGCGGTCGAACAGATTTTCCATCAGCTGACGGGAAACTCCTGTAAGCATTGCAACACCTTCTATTTCGTCCTGATCGTCCGTAAGCTCTGCTGCCTTGGACTTCATATATTCAATGGACTTTGCGTTGAACTGGTTTGTAAGTTCAAAGTCATCGAGAACTGTTTCCTTGTCAACTCCAAGCAGGGTAAGTGCAATAACCGCCGCCGTGCCGGCTCTGTCCTTGCCACCGGTGCAGTGCCAGAGGATAGCGCCGTCATCGTGCGCAAGGAGCTTGTCCACGAATTCGCGATATCCCTTAAGCGCGGTTTCGTTATCAAACATACTTGTGTACATCGTATCGGAAAGTATCCCCGCGCGGTACATTTCCAGAAGAGAAGCTGCAGGATTATCGCTGTTCTGGGAATACACTCCCGTCATTGCGGCAGCGGAGTCATCGCCGCTTTCGTCAAGGATACGCACGCGCTCATTCGTTGCGCCCTCGATATCCGGGTCGGGCGCGGAAGCTATCTCATCGGTAGTGCGCAGGTCGATGACCTCTGTCACGTTATATACATCATGGAGCTTCTGGATATCCGCTTCCGAGCCGCCGGCGAGCTTTGCAGTCCTCAGCAGGACATCGCGCCTGACGCGCATTCCGTCGGTCGTGAGATATTCGCCGAGCTGGCGCGCGTTTCCGAGTTTCTCCATTCCTAATGTCTGGCTTTCTACCGTTACGGTGTTTACGGGAGCTTCAGCAGGTGCGATTTCCTCAACGGGCGCTTCGGTGGCAGATGTGGTTTCAGCGCTTGTCGTGGTTACTGCGGTCGTTGCCGCCTCCGTCCCGGAAGCAACGCTCTCCGCTGCCGAAGAAGTGCTTTCAGAAGATGTCCCGTTGGACTGGCAGCCTGCCAGGAGTACGCAGCACATTACCGCTGCTGTGATTTTTTTGATATTGCTGTTCATATTGTTTCCTTTCTTTCTCTGAGATACGAGCATATTATACAGCAATATCAGGCTTTAATCAACGCAGATGGGTTAAAAAGTGGGTTAATTTTTGATGAAGCACGGGGAGGCAACGTCCTTTACAGTTCCACGACTGACAAGCAATTGATTCCGGCTAAAATTCGATTCAATCTTATTTTAGCCGGAAAAGAGGATAAAAAAACAGAGAGCCGGAACTCTCTGTTTTTATTTCGCACACTTAACTGCTTGCGTGTGCATCGTTGGTGGAGCCGAGGGGAATTGAACCCCTGTCCGAAAACCCGTCCTCACGACTTTCTTCGGGTGCAGTCGGTCTTTTAGATCTCCCGTGCCTGAACGCCGACAGACAGGCTTTCAGGTTTGGCAGCCTTTAGTACATCAGAGATTACAAGGCAACTCATCAATGACGTTCACCACTAGTCGACGCCATATCCCCGCCCGTGGTACTGCGAGGTATGACGGCAGCGCGCTTAGGCAGCTACTAACTCAGAATTGTAATCTGCGTTTAAATTTAAAGGTGCGACGATTAAAGTGATTTCGCCCTCACTACCCGCTTATCGAGCCTCAGGATCCCCGTCGAAGCCTTTACGGCCCCATGGAACTAAAGCTTTTATACAGTATACCACACTTGAAGCGTTTTGTCAAGAGGCGAAACGCTCCAACCGCCCTGCTCTTCCAGGATCTCAAACTCTAGTATAACACGGATAATCCGGTTTAAACAGTACATCTGAAATATTCCGGAAGCACGGTAAAACGCACCTCCGGGAACTATCGCGGAAACCTTGCAGGAACAAAAGATCACCGATTGCTCAAACTGACCTAAACACGCTCAGCCAAAGTTTATTCCGCATATTTTCAATGAATCTTCCGGACATTTGAAACAGCCGCCCGGGTGCCATGATACAACATACAGCTCACCCTGAATGGAGAAAAGGGGCGCCTGTTCGGAATCACTCTGCACGGCAGAAGCCGTCCTCGGATCTTCGTCCCAGACTGGAGAAGAAAAGATCTCAGATGAGCCGCAGCTCATAGATCAGGATTGCGAAGCGTATTGCGTTATGGAGTGTTGTCGGGTTGACGGATTGTTGAATTATCGAATTAGCGTTCAGCGGCTTGCGAAGTCTGGCATACCCGAGTTGACACGCTGTTTCCGCAGAAACAGTCATGATCCGGCAGCCATCGTGAGAGCCTGATGAATTGCGGTTCTATTTCCTCAATAATTCGCCCGCCTTGCGGAAGGCACTATTGAAATGGTGTTATCAGCACCATAGCTTTTAGTTCCGTTACTTCTGACCTGTATGCTGTATCATGGCACCCGGTGGCGCCGGGAGTATCACCCCCGGACGCCGGCTACGATCGTTTCAAATTCGTCTGAGATGTTCCACCTGGGAACGAAGTCAACGTCGGTCGTCACAAGCGCCTTGTCTATCCACGCCGAAGCCGCCTTCGCCTGCTGGGTGAGTTCCTCCGCCTTGCTGCGCACTGCGTTCCGGTCAAAGGATATCGTGCTGATCACCGTCGCGGGCACGTTGTAGGCGGTCTGCCTGCCGTCGATGTCAAACTTGTAGCTTGTGTCCATGTAGTCACGCCTGAGGTTGCGCAGGTCAAGAAGGCTGCGGTACTTTTTTATGAGTTCGTGGCGCTCCTTGTTCAGGCTTATCTCAAGGTCGAGGTTGCGCGGGAGCTTCTGCTTCGCCGCCGAGATCGCAAGAGCACATCTTTCGCGCTCCCTGCGCGCCTCGTCCAGGAAGAGGATAAGCTCGTCGCCGGTCACACTGTAGCTGCGGAGATCCTCAACGTCCTCCTGCGTGTCCTCCATTCCGCTGTTTACCTCGGAATACCTCAGCACCTTCCGCGAGGTGTACAGGTAGTTATCGCTGCTGATCGTCCGGACATCAAGACGCGGCGACACCGGGCTGAGCAGATCCCGCGCCGTCTGCATTGATGTGCTTAGAAAATTCATGTATGCGAATGCGTCCTTGAGGTTCATCGGTTCTGCATTTACTGACATATTTCTGCCTCCATTTGTCTGCGTTTTGTCTTTCTGGTATTATATATTCAGATTTTCCCCGGGCGTCAACCGATTTTTTATAAAAAACGCCCCTGACTTTTCGTCAGAGGCATATTCCGGAATATGTCACGCGCACATCATCGTCCGGAGCTGCTTGAGGGTCCTGTTGACCATCTTCCGTACGCCCTCCTTGGAGGCGCCCAGCTCCTCGCCGATTTTCCCGTAGCTCTCGCCGTGGACAATGCAGCGTATCATCGCAGCCTTGCTCCTGTCGTCCGGCAGGGAGTCAAGGCATTCGCGCATTTTCCCGAGCATTATTTTATTTTCCACGGTCTCCTCGACGCCGGGCTCGTCCGATACGATGGTATCGCCAACGGTCGCGTCTCCGTCCTCGCCGGCGGGGTCGTTCAGGCGTATCACCGCGCTGCCGCTTTCCGCCATGCGGACGTTCCTCAGCCTGAGCTGTCCCCACCCCAGCTCCTTCATCAGGAGCTCGTCGGATGGCTCGCAGGAATTCAGCCTGAAAAGCTGCTCACGCTTGCGCCGGAGCTGGTTCACGCTGGCAACATAGTGCCTGCCGCGGATATCGCAGTCAGCCGAGTAGCTTTTCATAAAGCTGTCGAATGCCGCAGAAATGTAGGTCGGCAGGCTGGCGCGGTCAGGGTCAAAGCGCCGGAGCACCCTGCCCAGGCAGAAGTAGAATTCGTTCACCCAGTCGCATGGCTCCATATCAGAACGGACCGCTGAACCTCCGGTGACTGCCCGGACGCGCTTCGCAGCGATCAGAAGGCAGTAGCTGATCAGCTTTTCACGGCGCTCCCCAGGGAGAGACTCCAGCCCTGAGCGGGAAGCCTCCGCAGCGTATTCAGCGGCTTCCCCGCCGCTTACGTTCGCGGTGCGCTCCAGTTCAGCTATGTAATTCTGGATAGAAGTAACGATGTCAAGATTTTCGATGCTCATAATTTCCTCCTTGTCTGACCAGTCGTGTTCAGAAGTGTTCCTGAGAAAAAATGTCGCGTCATTATGCCGATTGCGCCGCCGGAGCCTCCTGTCCTTAGTAATAAAAAAACTCAGAAAGCAGCTGTTTTGCCCACAGCATTAACTGAGTGCCTCAAAATGAGGTGGAATCTAATTATACAACAGAAATATTCCTTTGTCAACCCCCTTCGGCATTTTTTTTACAAATTCAGAGCAAGCCCGGGATAACGTCATATAAAATTATCCCCCGCACTCGTCATGCGGGGGATAAACATTGAGTTCAGAACTGATTATGTGAGGTTCTTGATAGCTTCGTTGATCTCGTTGATACGAGCGTCGATAACTGCGAAGTTAGCCTCTCTCAGCTGAGTGTAGGACTGCTCGCCCTGAATGTAAACATACTTGGTGAGCTGCTCTACGTTGGAATCTGCGGTATCAGCAGAAGCGATATCGGTACCAAGACCGTTCTTGAAGTCGAAGATAGGAGTGAGCTTGCTGGTGCCATCCAGAGTGGTCTGGCTGTAAATGAAGTCGAGGTTGTAGTCAGACCAGCCGTTCTTCTCCTTAGACTGTGCGATGGAAGCAGCGGTTGTAGCCGGGTCGAGAGAAGCGGTAACGTTGCAGTCGATCCATGCAGCTACGCCTGCGTCGTTTGTGGAGCCCTTGCACCACATCAGAGCGTCCTGCTTCATGAAGTGGTAGTACTTGTCAGCCTGCGGATCGCGCGGATAAGGAACTACGCAGATCTCATCGTCAGACCAGCCGAATCTCTGAGCAAATCTGTTCAGGCCGGAATCGCCCTCGAACTCCCATGTACCGCCGTTGCCATAGAACAGGGTATCGCCCTGCGCCCATGCCTTCGGGTTAACAGACCAGCCGTTGAGCTCGTGTCTCGGATAACGGAGGTTCTCCTTCTGGAGGGTGGAGAGCAGATCCATTGCACGCTCTACGTTAGCGTCGTACATGTTGTTTGTGATAACGCCGTTTACGTTGGATACAATAGGAGTACCGGTGGATACAACGAACTCGTTCTCAGGGTTGTAACCGTCGATGGTGTACTTGTTGTCGCCGGACTTCTGGAACTCTCTGGCCATCTCGAGGAATGCGTCCCATGTCCACTCGTCGTTCTCGAACAGGGTTCTCGGATCCTGGAGACCAGCGCCCTCAACTACGCTCTTTCTGTAGTAGAGCAGGGAGTCGAAGGAGATCTCATAGATAGCGCAGTAGTATCTGCCGTTGAGCTGGAACTGGTCCATAACATCTCTGGCACCGTCCCACTTGGAGGTGCTGAGATCGATGATCTTGTCAATAGGCTGATATCTGCCCTTCAGAACGCCGTACGGGAAGTCGCGGATCTCGAACGGGAACAGGTCGGGGGAGTCGCCGGACTGGATAGCTGTAGCCAGCTTGTCGTAACGCTCGCCGTAAGCTACGTTGATGTACTCGAAGATTCTGCCCTCGCGGGAAGGATCGTCACCGGTAGAAGGAATACCGTAAGCCTTCTTGAACAGCTCTGCAGCCGCGGTGGTCTCGTCGATATCCCACCATGCCATCCACTTGATGCGCTTGTCGACCTTCAGGTCGGGGTTATCGAGGCTTGCTGCCGCACCCTCAACTGCTTCCTGAACAGCGGGGTCGGTGTCGTAGGTGGTGGTTACCAGCGGAGTGGTAACTACAGCGTTTGCGTTTGCATCGGGAGCAGTTGCATTGCTTGCGCCGGCATTGCTGCCGGCAGCCGGTGTCTCCTCATCGCATGCGGTGAGTGCGAGAACCATGGCGGAAGCAAGAACAGCGGCTGCTGCGCGCTTAAACTTGTTCATGGGTTAACCTCCATTAAGTTAGTAAATAATAAAGCAGGGACAAAATATTTCTGTCATATATTATTATACAGTAAAGTTTGTGATATTTCAATATAAATTTTAGATAATTTCAACGCATTTTCTTTGTGCAATATCGCACAGTGCAGAACAATATTTTACTTAATCTTATCATATATTAGGTAAAATTTTAAGATAATTCTTAAATTAACCGCCTAAATGCCGATAAAAAATCACTTATTAAATTTCAATTTTGCATTTTATCCAGAGTCATTAAACAGCTTTTTCCAGCTACAGTTTTTTCACTTCAGGCGCTAAAAATTTCCTCAGACTACTTGATTTTTTCATCTGATTGTGATATAATTTAATCGTTATATGGGGGTGTAGCTCAGCTGGGAGAGCGCTTGCTTCGCATGTAAGAGGTCAGGGGTTCGAATCCCCCCATCTCCACCAAACAACCAATATGTCAGAATGGCTTAACCGTGCAGTTCGTACTGCATTGTTAAGCCATTTGCTTTATTCTTTTCACCCGATGACCCCATCAGGGCATGCGATAAATCCCGTCACCAACAATGTGGCGGCGCAGGAGTTCCGCGAATATCAGCGCCACCCTAGTGGCTCATCATCTCAGCCATTCCGGAGAACATATCCGCGATGAACCCAGGGGTCTCCGGGAGTTCCTTCATGATTAGCGCCCTGACCTCCGCCGCCGGGGCTGACTCGCTCACTTCAACAGCGCCCCGCACAACATCTCCGATAGCCACATGAGCGCTGGTGGAATATCCCCCGCACGAGATATGAGAAGCATCAGCCGCTCCCCCGACCGCGTACATTCCGCATGCTGAGCCGCCGAAAGCAAGCCAGCCCGCTGACGCCCCTCCGAACGCGATAACCCCCGCCGCGAGCGCTCCAAATGCAAGCACCCCAACCGAGAAAGTCCCCAGCGCCAGAAGCCCCGCAGAAATCAGCCCGAACGAAATCACCCCAACAGACAGGAATCCCCCGGCAACAACTCCCACCGCCTTGTTACCCAGAGCGAAAATTCCCTTTGCAGTGTACCTTCCGGCTCCAAAATTTATATGTACCAGCGGAAGCCCCCGGACGGTCCGCCTGCTTTTGTACTCAAAGTGCAGCCGGGACCTCAGCGGTTTAGTATACTGTATCGCTTCAGCAGGTTCGGAGGGTTCGGAGGGTCTGGAAGCCTCCTGCGGCTCCCCCTTTATAAGCTCGTCGGTGCTGACTCCGAATATGTCGCTCATCATAGCTAGCTTCTCAAGCTCCGGAGTAGTGGAGCCAAGCTCCCATTTGGAGACGGTCTGGCGCGTCACGCCGAGCCGCTCCCCGAGCTGCTCCTGCGACCAACCCCTTGAATGGCGCAGCTCTGTCAGTTTCTCTGAAAATTTCATATTATTACCTCCTGGTTTTTGTATGCCTTGTGCTATAAATATACCACAATCGGCGCTGAATGTCTACCAATTTCCGTTTGAAGTCTGTCAACCAAACTTAACATCGGCTCTGTTATGCGGTTTTCAGACATGTGACAGAATTAGTGGTCCACCCCGCCTCCGACAAAAAGTACTTGATTTTTTAGGAATTATGTGGTATATTATAAGTAGCACATTTCCCGCCGGTAATCGGCGTATTATACGTATTATATATGATATGGAGGTAAATAATGTCCGTTAATCTTCAGAAGGGTCAGAAGGTCGACCTTACCAAAGGAAACACCGGCTTAAAGACCATACTAGTAGGCCTTGGCTGGGACGAGGCCCCCAGAAAGTTCTCGCTTTTCTCAAAGCACGAGGATATCGACTGCGACGCTTCCGCGCTGCTGATAAGCGCGCAGACCGGCAAGCTGAACGGTCCTGTGGACGTCGTATATTTCGGTAATCTCACCCACCAGACCGGCGCAGTCCACCACATGGGCGACAACCTGACCGGCGCGGGCGACGGCGACGACGAGCAGATACTCGTTGAACTCCCGAAGCTTGGGAACGCATATTCAAAGATAGTATTCGTTGTGAACATCTACCAGGCTATGCAGCGCAAACAGCATTTCGGTATGATAAAGAACGCCTTTATACGCCTCGTTGACGCGGAAAAGGGCGTTGAGCTGTGCAGGTACAATCTCTCGGAGAACTACGACGGAAAGACCGCGATGATCTTCGGCGAGATCTACCTTTACAACGGCGAATGGAAATTTAACGCGATCGGCGAGCCTACCAACGACAATGGTATCTCGGAGCTTGCCGCAAGATATCAGCGCTGATTTTAAGGAGGTTTTATCATGACAAAGAAGCTCGTAATTATCGCAGGGATAATCGGACTGGCAACAATAGCAGCCGCAGCGGTTGCGTTCTTCCTCACCAAGAACAAGACCATCGCGGAAGCCCTCGACTGCGAAGAAGACGACGAGATCTGATCTCTGTGACCCAAGCAAACCGCCCTGTTGAATGCGGGGCGGTTTTTATTTCTATATTTCAGGAGAACACCATGGCAAAGGAAAAAGAAGTCAAGACAAACGCAATGCGCATGCTGGACAAGCTCAAGCTTCCCTATAAGGTCCACCTTTATGAATGCGACGAATTCATCGACGGCGTACACATCGCCGAACTCCTCGGGGAGAGCTGCGACAGCTGCTTCAAGACCCTCGTCACCGTCGGCAAAAGCGGGAACTACTACGTTTTCGCCCTGCCCGTCGACAAGGAGCTCGACATGAAAAAGTGCGCCCGCGCAGTCGGCGAGAAATCGCTTGAAATGGTGCATGTCAAGGATATCAACGCCGTGACCGGATATATCCGCGGAGGCTGCACCCCCATCGGAATGAAGAAGCAGTACAAGACCGTTATACACAAGTCCGCACTGGATTTCGAGCAAATGATAATCAGCGGCGGAAAACTCGGCGCCCAGCTGGAGCTTGCCCCCGCAGACCTCGCGAAAGCCTGCAGCGGCTCCTTCGAGGATATCATCGCGGAATAACGCCTTACGCTGCCGCACGCCCGGCGCGGGACCCAGGCTACATGAATAACTTACGGAGAACACTATGAAAAAACTCATCGCCGCAGCAGCGGCTATACTACTTACGGCGGGTATAGCGGGACTTACCGCATGCTCCGGCAGCGCCGAAGCCTCCGTAGCTTCGACGAAATCCGGCAGCGAACTCACCGCGGCGGGAATAAAGCTGAACCTCCCGGAAAACTGGACCGCGACAGTCGGCGACAAGGTATACGAAATAGTGCTTGACAGCGCAGGTTCCGGCAGCTCGTCCGACGTCGAGTCGTTCAAGAAGCTGTGCGAGGATAACGGAACAGCCTACCTTGCGTACGCCGTGAACTCCGAGGGGACTGCGGTGCTGACCCTCACATCGCTCAGAATAACCCCCGACGAAACCACCGGCGAGATACTCACCGCCGGGGACTACGCACGCCAGAACCACGATACCGCAGTATTCAGCTATCAGGCAAGCGGAATGTACATCAGGAACTCCAGCTTCGGCGAGGAGCAGCTTGCAGGCAGGAGCGGGTACCTCTCCCACTTTGAGCTGTGCTCCGACGAGGAGGTCTCGGAGCTGATACTGGGTCAGTCTGAGTTCACCTTTGAGCAGGACGGAAAGTTCTACTCCATTCAGACCTACTACCACAACGAGACCGCCGCCGCTGACGTCGACGAGATACTCGCCAACATGACCGTGCAATGAGAGATATCCGCAGCATAAAAGCCGCCGTTTTCGACCTCGACGGAACTCTCCTTGATTCTACCGCCGCATGGGAAGGACTTGGCGAGCGTTACCTCGCCGGGCGCGGGATAACTCCCGAGCCGGGGCTTGACGAGAAGCTCCGCTGCATGGCCCTGCCCGACGGCAGCGCGTATCTGAAATCCGCCTATTCCCTGCCGGAGCCTCCCGACGAGATACTCCGGGATATCCTGCGCGGAATCGAGGAATTCTACCTCGCCGAATGCCCGCTGAAACCCGGCGCGCTGGAGCTTCTCGGGCTGCTCTCGCGGCGCGGAGTGGGTATTTCCGCAGCCACCGCCGGAGATGAGCGCCTTGCGCGCGCCGCATTAGAGCGTCTCGGGGTGCTCGGGTATTTCTCCGCGCTGCTGACCTGCGAAGGCTACGGCGGCAAGGACAAGCCAGATATATTCCTGAATGCGGCAGCCGCTGCGGGCGGAATTCCGGAAAACACCGCGGTTTTCGAGGATTCGCTCCATGCGCTCCTCACCGCGAAGCAGGCGGGATTCCTCGCCGTTGGGGTGTACGACCCCGGCGAGCCTCAGCAGGAAAAACTCAAAGCCAGCGCCGACTGCTATTTCAGAAACCTGTCCGACTGCTCCGGGCTATTCGCTGAGCTTTAACAGCGCGTCCGCCATGCAGTCGCCGAGAAGCTCCCCGGAGTAGACCGCTTCGTCAAGCGAATTCGCGTGGCTGCCGACCTCTATCAGCAGCGACCCCGTGGAAATATGCTGATTGTAGTTCCGGTAGTCGAACAATATAGGTCTGGCAAGCCCGGGATACAGCTTCTCAGCCGAGCTTTGTATCATGCACGCCAGCCTGAAATTCTCGAGATATTCAGGCATATTGCCGAATCTTCCGTCATCGCAGCCGGTTATCACCATGAACTGCGCGGCGTTCCTGCCGTTTATCTCCGCCACCGGAGCAGTCCGGCTGCCGTCCGCGGAGGATATCGCGTCCCGGTGGAGGTCGATTATAACCTTTATCGACGGGTATTCCTCGAGCGCGGCGCGTATCGTAACTTCGCTGCGGTCGTACGCGCCGGTGTACGCCGGGTAGTCGTGTATCGTGCCGTCGTGCAGCACCGATATCCCGTGCTCTGCGAGCTTCTGCGCGAGCGCGTCCCCGACCCGGGTCATGTTGTAGTCAGGGTCGCGGGTACGGAACGGGTATTCCGCGTCGTAGTAGCTGCGCTGGTACGGCTCGTAGCTCTCTGTTGTGTGCGTGTGGACTATCAGCACCTGCGGCTCCTGCACGTCCGGCGTTACCACTATGTCCGGCTGGGACTCCGCGGCTGCGGTCAGCTTCTCGGCGCTGTCGGAGGTGCAGTTCCACACCACTCCCCCGCCCGGGAGGTCTATGTAGTCGTCGCCGACGTAATCGCCGTAGTGCTTCCGGTATATCGGACCGCTCCTGTTCCCCGCTGAGGTGCGGTCAACTCCGTCGTCGAACTCCGCAATGTTCTGGGTTATCACCCGTGCATACGGCTCTGACGGCGCTTCCGATGTAACAGCGGTCGGCTGGGGCGATTCCGGAGTTTGCTCTGTTTGCTCCGCTGTCAGCTCTGCCTCCTCGAGGGTGAGCTGAAGCTCGGCTGCCTCGGTGCATTCCGGCGGAGATTCCTCCGTCAGCGGCTGTTCTTCCTCTGAAAAGATGGGGTTTCGCGCCGGAAACGCCGTCGTGTTGTCCGGGAGCTTTATCCCGGCGGTCAGCAGCGCCGCGTGACGCGCGGCTCCCCATGTGACGCTTACCGCGTCCGAAGGGCTTGTCCCTCCGGCTGCAAGAATTGCAAATACCGCTGCGGTGGTTCCTGCGGCGGTAATTATTTTTTTCCGATCCATGCTGTTTCCCCTCCGTGTATCCAGATATATGTATCTACATCTGCTTCATATATATGCGGATAACAGAAGAAATATTCCATGAACTTTGCGACAATTAACGACTATATAAAAATATCCCCTGCGAAACAGCAGGGGATATCTGATATCAGCTTGTGAGCCTGACCGCTGGAATTACTCAGCGTCGAGAGTCTCGTTGTCCTCCATGAGTGCCTTGATGGAGAGGGAAACTCTGTTCTTCTCGGTGTCGATGTCGATGATCTTAGCCTCAACTTCCTGGCCAACAGTCAGAACATTGTTGATGTTGGTAACTCTCTCAGTGGAGATCTGGGAAATGTGGATCAGACCGTCAACGCCGGGAATGATCTGTGCGAATGCACCGAACTCGGTAATGCTTACGATAGTAGCCTTGATAACATCGCCGATCTGGTACTCCTCAACGAACTTTGTCCAGGGGTTCTCGTCGGGATCCTTAGCGGAGAGGGAAACTCTCTTCTTCTCAGGATCGAAGGACTTAACGATAACGGTGATCTTGTCGCCTTCCTTAACGATGTCCTTGGGGTGGCCGACTCTGTTCCAGGTCAGCTCGCTGGTTCTTACCAGGCCGTCAACCGGACCGATGTCAACGAATACGCCGTAGTCCTCGATGGAGCGAACCTCGCCCTCAAACTTCTGACCAACCTGAATGTTCTCCCAGAACTTAGCTCTCTCAGCGTCGCGAACCTCTCTGGCAGCCTGACGGATAGAACCAACAACTCTGTTGCGCTGCTCGTTGATCTCGATTACCTTGAACTGTACGGTCTTCTTAACCAGATCCTCAAGCTTGCCGCTTCTCGGAACGCCGGTCTGGGAAGCAGGGATAAATACTCTTGTGCCGTTAGTTACAACGATCACGCCGCCCTTGACTGCCTGTGTAACCACGCCCTCGAGAGTCTCGTTAGCTTCCTTGGCTGCGGCGATCTTCTCCATGCCCAGCGCGGAATCTACTCTCTTCTTGGAGAGGAATACAACACCCTGAGAATCGTCTACCTTTGTAACGATAGCGTCGATCTCGTCGCCGACCTTAACGATGTCCTCAACCTTAGCGTTGGGGTCGTTTGTCAGCTCGTCGAGGGGTATGTAACCCGTGTGCTTTGTACCCAGCTCTACAACAGCCTCGTTCGGCTTAACGCTTACAACTGTTGCCTTAACTTTGGCGCCGTTATATAATCTCTTGCTCTCGGACTGCTCGAACAGTGCTGCAAAGCTCTCCTCATTTTCATTATTGTTGATGATCTCGCTCATTTTTAAATGAACCTCCTTTATTGTATAGGCGGGAGTTGAAGCTCCAGCCGTTATTCCGATAATACTATCGGAGTGCAGACCACTGATGATCTGCGGGGAAAGCTCTGAGGCACTCTCGATGAACACTGTGCGGCAATATCTCGAACAGATTTCAGCTAACTTTCCTGTGTTTGAGCTGTGCCTTCCTCCGACTACCAGCATAAGGTCAGCCCGTTTTGCAAGCTCCTCTGCGTTAGCCTGGCGCTCTGAGGTGGCGTTGCATATCGTATCGTATATCTTCACGCAGCTATATTCTTCCCGGATAATCTCCGAATATTCCAGAAATCTGCTGCGGTCGAAGGTGGTCTGTACAACGAGGATCGCTTCCCCGCCGGAAGCCCTGCACTCATCAAGAACGCTCCGGACTTCATCGAGCGCCATGCACGCGGCTGCCCTGCAGTTCGCATGCCCCATAATGCCCTGTACCTCCGGGTGCCCCCCGTCGCCGAGAATGATCACCGTGGAATCTGCGGGCTGCTCCGACACTATTTTGTGGATACGCTTCACAAACGGACAGGTCGCGTCCAGCAGCACGGAGCATACCGCCTGCGCCCTTTCCTCGGTATCCCTGCCGACCCCGTGGGAACGTATCACCAGGGGCTTCCCCTGCGCGTCCTGCACGTCTGCGGCTATATGAACTCCCCTTTTTTCAAGGGAATCGGTAACTATCGTGTTATGGATAAGCGGACCCAGCGTGAAAACCTCGCCGTATTTATCCGCCGCCTGCCCGGTAAGATCTATCGCGCGCTGAACGCCGAAACAGAATCCGGACTTATCCGCGGTCTCAATCAACATCAGGCATGTTCTCCCGGAGTTTCGCTATCTCGTCCATTATCGTGGAGCTTACCTGCTTAAGCATCTTTCTGTCGCTTATGTCGACGTCGAAATGCTTCGCCGGGATTTTCTCCCCGATCGAGATGTAGATATTCTGGCGGAATTTCTTCCTGCCGTACTGGATATACACCGGAACAACCGGCACCTTAGCCTGCGCCGCGATAATCGTAACGCCGCTTTTCGCCCTTCCGAGCGTGCCGTCCTTGGAGCGGGTGCCCTCCGGAAAGATAACGAATATACGCCCTTCCCCGAGGCTCTCCAGCGCCTTTTCGATCGCAGTGTTATCCTTCGCGCCCCGCCTTACCGGAAACGCGCCGAGCTTGGAAATAAGCCACGAAAATATCGGGTTTATCTCGAAAAGTTCCTCCTTCGCCATGAAGGTGTACTTCCCCTTGAAGGTGATGCCCACCACAGGCGGATCGTTGTTCGACACATGGTTGCTGGCGATTATGTAACCGCCCTTTTCCTTGGGGATATTCTCCCCGCCGATGACATGTATATGATAAACGATGATGTAGAATAATCTTGCGCAATTCCGGAGAAACGAATAGAACATCAGAGCTTCTCCTTTATTAAGCTGCAGATCAGTTCGCAGGACTGCTCAAAATCCAGCCCCGAGGTATCCGCAAGCACCGCGTCGTCCGCCTGCTTCAGCGGAGCCGCCGCCCTGTGCGAATCGTCGTAGTCGCGCTTGTTGAGATCCGCGAGGACCTCCTCGAACGTGGTCTGTACACCCTTGGCGCAAAGCTCGTCGTAACGGCGCTTCGCCCTTATCTCCGGCGCGGCGGTGAGAAAGATCTTCACCTGCGCGTTGGGAAGAACGACCGTTCCGATGTCGCGCCCGTCCATGATAACGTTGTTTTCAGCGGCAATACCGCGCTGGATACCCAGCAGCGCCGCCCTGACCTCCGGCACGGCAGAAACCGCGGAAGCCGCCATCGAGATCTCCGGCAGCCTTATCTCCGAGGAAACGTCCTCGCCGTTGAGGTAAATATGCTGAACGCCGTCGCAAAGCCGTATTTCGGGCTTTATCTCCGGCAGCCTGGAAGCGATATCGGCAGGATCCTTCATATTAGTGCCGCACCTGTGACAGTACAGCCCAACTGCTCTGTAGAGCGCCCCGGTGTCCACATAAATGAACCCGAGCTTCTTTGCCGCCTCCCGTGCTATGCTGCTTTTTCCAGCTCCTACGGGGCCGTCGATCGCCGCCGCGATATGCTTTTCCGGCATAAACATCACCTGAACGAACCACTATGCAAGTGGCTGAAATGTGAAAAAATGTAAATAGGCGAAACTACCCCCTACATTTATTCAATTTATTATAGCACACCTCAAAAAAAATTGCAAGTGTTTTTTTGCAATTTCATTGAAATTTCACGCAAAAAGTGAAAAAAACTGTCGCAAGTGCCGATTTCCGGTCGGAAAATTCACGCCTGCGAAACAGCGAGCGCCGCGGAGTACGCCGTAGCGAACGCGATCTGCAGGTTGAACCCTCCGGTGTAGCCGTCGCAGTCGATGATCTCCCCTGCGAAATACAGCCCCGGACACAGTCTGCTCTCCATTGTGTTGGGGTTTATCTCCTTCACGGAGACGCCGCCCCTGGTGACGATAGCCTCCTCCACCGGGCGGAAGCCCCTGATATGCACCGTCAGCCCCTTGAGGAGCCTTCCCAGCTCGCGGCGCTGCTCCTTTGTGACCTCGTCGACCTTTTTGTCGGCGGGTATCCCGGAAAGCTCCGCCACTACCGGTGCGAGCTGCGCCGGAAGAAGCCCCCGGAGGCTGTCTGCGAAGCGCATTCCCTTGCGCTCCCCGAAATCCCGGAGAATACGCGCGTCAAGCTGTTTTTCCGACAGCGCGGGCTTTAAATCTATCACAACCGAGTATTTCCCCGGCTCCATCGCCGGAATGTGCGCGGAAGCGCTCAGAATCGTGGGACCTCCCACGCCGTAAGCGGTGAAAAGGAGCTCCCCGAAATCCTCGTAAACGGCTTTGCCGCCGCACATCAGCTTCATCGAAACATTGCGGAGGTCAAGACCTGCCGCACGGCTCACCCAGCGCTCCTCGGTCTCCATCGGGATAAGCGACGGCGAGCGCTCCGTGACGGTATGCCCCGCCTGCTGCGCGAGGGCGTACCCGGAGCCGTCCGAGCCGGTCAGCGGGTAGGAAAGCCCTCCCGTCGCGAGCACCACCGCCCGCGCCCGGACTTCCCTGCCGGAGATCAACGCTCCGGCGCACCTGCCGTCCTCGATAACCAGTCTGGTGCAGTTCCCGCGTATTATCTCCACGTTCAGCCTGCGGAGCTGATTTTCAAGCGCGTTAACCACGTCGCCCGCCTTGTCGGAAACTGGGAAAACGCGCTGTCCGCGCTCGGTTTTCAGCGGAACTCCCAGCCCCTCGAAATACTCCATCACGTCCGCGGGGGAACACTTCGAAAGCGCGCTGTAAAGGAACCTGGGGTTTCGCGGAACGTTTTTCAGCACGGTCTCGGGATCGCAGTTGTTCGTGATGTTGCAGCGCCCCTTGCCGGTTATCCCGAGCTTCCGCCCGAGGGATTTCCCGTGCTCCGCGACGGCGGCGGAAAGTCCCGTTTCAGCAGCGCGGGCGGCGCAGTACATTCCGGCTGCTCCGCCCCCGATTATCAGTATATCAAACATCTTTCTTGTAAACGTCGTTGTTATCCCAGAGGGTCTCCAGCTTGCGGAAGGTCTGCTCCACGCGGCAGCGGTTGCGGTTGGAAACGGATACGATAAGCGCGTTGAGAAGGCTCATCGGAGCTACCAGGCTGTCCACGAAGCTAACCATGTCGGAATAAGCGCACAGCGTCGTGTGAGCGTATTGCGCCAGCGGGGAATTCTCGCTGTCGGTGATGGCGATTATCTGGGAGCCGCAGTCATGCGCGAACTTGCACGCGTTGATGGTGCTCTTTGCGTACCTCGGGAAGGAAAGCCCGATGAAAACGTCCCCCTCGCCTATGTGGATCATCTGCTGGTAGATCTCGCTGGTCGCAACGGAGCCGATGAGCGTCACCTTGTCGAATATCAGCCTGAGATAGTAGTGCATGAAGCTTGCAAGAATGCCGGAGCTCATAGCGCCCTGAATGTAGACGCGGCGGGCGTCCACGATGGTGTTCACGGCGTTGTCGAAGGCCTCGCGGTCAACGTTTTCGAGGGTATGGCGTATCTTATCCATATCCTGGGTGAGGACTCCCTCGATGGGGTCGAGGTCGCCGATACGGCTTCTTGTAACGTCCATGCGCTGAATGGAGGTCAGGCGGTTCTTTATGTGGCTCTGGAGCGAGCGCTGGAGCTGCGGGTAGCCCTCGTAGCCAAGCTCGATAGCAAAGCGGACAACGGTGGATTCGCTGACGTTCACAGCGTTGCCGAGCTTGAGCGCAGTCATGTACGCCGCCTTTTCGTAGTGGTTGAGAATATAATTCGCGATGAGCTTCTGACTTTTTGAGAAAGTCGGCATCATCTGTTCTATCTGTTGGAGAAGATCTTCCTTCATTCCTGCACCTCTTTGTGTGTTTTTTTCTGTAGGTCACCTCTAAAAACCTCCTTCACGGCAGATTTCTATGACTTATATCATCTGCTTCGTTGTCAAACCTTGAAATACATACAGTATTACTGCGGTTTGACGCCTAGCATCTGATATAAGTCATGTGCGAAATCTGCTCGTGTCCCGGTTTTTAGAGGTTCCCTGTAAATAATTCATGCGATTTCCCAGACGGGAAACCGCTCCTGCTTATATCATACACCATTTGCAGATTTTTTGCAAGCGGTTTTAAAAAATCTTTTATAAATCAAGAACCATAGCAGGTTATTTTTCCCTTTTGTTCACCAATAATGTGTAAAGGCGGAGGTATTTCGCCGCCGCCTTTGAAAGCACAACATCGGATTTACTGCAAAATCACTCGAGGTATTCTCCGACTATCCGCACCATCATATCATTGAGCTTCTCGACATCGTAGCTGCCGATGGTGGGTTCTATGTGGTCGTACCCTATGCCGCTGTCATTGGTGAGGAACGTGTAGGTGCCGCCGGTTTTCAGCGCCATGCTCCGCAGCAGGTACTCGCAGGACTTGTCAACGCCGCTCGCCGCCACCGGAACTATGCGTATGCCCTTTTCAGCGGCTTCGCCGACGTGCTTCACCGTTTCGTCGATTATCTGCACGTCCCCGTGCGGCGGAGCGTCCAGCACAAGGAACATCACCTTAACGGAATCCTCGTCCCATTCGTGGGAAACCGCGCTCCTCAGCGCTGTGTGCACCGCTTCGGGAGTGTCCCCGCCGCCGTCAGCGGTCTGCTCGGATATCGCCGTTACCGCCGCCGCGAGGTCGGTGGTGAACGGGTATTCCCGCACTACGTACTCGTCGCCCTCGTCGCGGTAGAAATTCACGCTTATCCGGGTCGGGACATTCGCGTTTTCACTGCGGATACGCGTCACCACGTCCTCAAGTTCGCATACCAGGTACTCAAGCTCGTCGCCCATGGAGCCTGTAGTATCGCACATTATCATCAGGTCGAGGGACTTCGGAACGGGCTCAGCCGCGCCGTCCAGCGTGAATTCCGGCTCGATGCCGCCGTTTACCGTCTCCGTGAACGTCTGGGTGCTGCCGCCGTATTCCACGGTGAATTTCTCGGCGCCGCCGGACATTTCAGACTTCGCCCAGAACAGGTACGCCCTGCCCTTGTTGTCGGTGACTGCGGAAGTCCCCATTCCGGAGACCTTCGCGCCGGAAACCGCAGCGCCTGAGCTGTCCCTGACCGTCACAGCCGCGCGGTACTCCATTCCGGTGCGCCAGGTCTCCAGGTATCCCGCCCAGTCTGCGCCGTAGTTGCTGCTGGAATACAGGCTGTTCCAGAAGTCCCAGTTTTCGTTGTCGTTCCACTCGCCGCCGGTCAGAAGTCCCGCGCGCGGGTCTATCCACGGCTCCTCAGGCTCTATCGGGTCTATGGGTCCGATGGGGTCGATGGGGTCTATCGGAACTAACGGGTCTGTCGGCCCGGGGCAATCTGCAAAGCCGTCAGCCGCCGCCATTTCTGCGTCCGCGAATACTTCCCCTTCCGGCAGCGCCATGCCGCTGTCACCGCTCTTAGCTCCTCCGATGTCGGTGGGGGCGTAGTCGTCTGAGGGCGACTCACCTGCGGAGTGCTCCGGCGCAGCAGTTGAAGGCGCGGCGGTAGACATAACCGGAGAAGAAGCCGCTGAATCAGCGGAACTAACCGGACTAACCGAACTTGCTGAACCTGCTGAACCTGCCGAACCTGCCGAACCGCCTGAACCACCCGAATCAGCAGAAGCCGCAGAGGAATCCGGGACGGAAACGCCAGCTCCGGAAGCACCGGGAGTTCCGTGCTCCGCGGAGCTTGCAGGGCTTGCGGAACCTACAGAACCTACGGAACCCGCTGAACCCGTCAAAACCGCCGAACCTTCCACAGAGCTTCCTCCGGAAGCACCGTTAATCGCGGCCTCGCCGGAGGAACACCCTGTAAGCAGCGCCGCAGCCGCCAGCAGAGCTATAACAGAACGTCTTTTCATAATCACCATACTCCTTTCGTGGGGGGCATTTGTATATAATACCAGGAACTCCCTGAAAAGGTTGCATTGAAATTCAGATACGCAGGCTTATAATAGGTATTATATATGACGATTGTGTAAAATGCATATAAATTCTCCCGGTTCATCAGGGCGCATTTTTTCCCGGAAAGGCTGAAATTATGCAGAAATCCTGCAATTGGTTGAAAACTCATGTTTATGTTGATTATTTTGTTGAAAGTTTTTTGTGTAATCTTCACAAGTGCAGGGCGAAATGAAAATGATTTATTCTGCAAAAAACTGAAAATCAGCGTTAAAAGTGTTAAATTTCAATTTTTGTGTTGACGGCTGAATCATTTTTGGATATACTATAACCAAGAGATAAGGGATAAGACAGCACAGAGCTGCGATCCCAACTCGGCAGTGCATATAACGGCAGTGCAGAACAAAGAAAGATAATACAACGGAAGTTCACTTCCGGCATTACGGCAGAACTTTTTTAGGAGGTTTTAAACTATGTGCATGAAAGACGTAGAAGTAAAGAACCAGGTTGGTCTCCACGCAAGACCCGCAACTTTCTTTATCCAGAAGGCTAACGAGTACAAGTCTTCCATCTGGGTCGAGAAGGAAGAGCGCAGAGTAAACGCAAAGTCCCTGCTCGGTATCCTCTCTCTCGGTATCGTTGGCGGCGCTAAGATCCGCATCATCGCTGACGGCAGCGACGAGCAGCTCGCTGTTGACGGCCTCGTTAAGCTCGTAGAGAGCGGCTTCTCTGAGTAATCTGACTCGGGACATATAAGCGGCGTTTCGCTGCAAAGAATCAGGATTTAGGGGCAGGATCCGTTCATACGGTTTCTGCCCTGATTTGTTTAGGCAGTGTAAATCGTTTACACACGCAATTTCGGAGGATCTATGAAAAAGACCATCGCCGCAGTTCTCGCGGCTGTTTCCATCTCCCTTGCCGCAGGCTGCGCAGCGAATCTCCCGGCGGGCTACGACAAATTCACCGCCGCACGAGAGAAATACGAAACCCTCAGCAGCGGCAGAGTGACCATGACCGACCTTACCACCGGCGATGAAATAATGCGGTTCAGCTTTTATTTCAACGTCAACGACGAGATGGTGTTCAGCTACTGGGGGAGCTGGCAGGGCGAAGAACAGCAGGCGTACAGCGACGGCGCGGAATTTTTCTACAAGGAATCCGGGGACGAGAAGTGGACGGTCATCGGCTCCGACGACGACGGGTACATCTACAACGTGTACAACCGCGGATACCGCTACCCCTACGCGGAGGGCAGGCTGTTCTTCCTTGCCGGGGAGGCTGTCCGGAACGCGGGGATAATCGAAAGCGGCGACGGCCCGACCTCCATCACCTACACCTACGACCCGGAGAAGCTGAATTCCGCTTCAATGCCCGGCGTGCAGGAAGATATCCAGAGCTTCGAAAGGCTGACCACGACCCTTGAGATCGACCAGCAGGGTTATCCGTCGAGCTTCACAGAGGACGGCTCAGTAGTCACCGCCGCCGGAGAGGTCATGGACTTCAACATGCGCATCGACATCTCCGATATCAACGATGTCTACGACGTACAGAACCCGGTCGACGAGATCTACAAGAAGGGCGAAAAGCCTGCCGAAAATTCGGAAAGCTCAGGAAATTCGGAAAGCTCCGAAAGTTCAGAAAACTGATAAATTACCGCCGGAATGCGCTGATTACCGCGTTTCCGGCGGTTTTGTCTGAAATTTCCGTGAATTCGCTTCAGGCGGTTGCAAATTTTCCGGAAGTGTGCTATAATATTTCATAAGTGTAGAAAATAACGCAGTACTTTGTTAAAAGTAATGGAGATAATATGAGCAACGAAAATCCAACGAGCACCCGCGTCAGCGCAGGCGCTTTATATGACAACACGTCAGCCGCCGGGGAATACCTGTTCTCGGTGATGATGGTCATGCTCGCCGCGCTCGGAAAGGCGCTGGCAAGGCTGTTCGCCGCAATAGACCGCCGTCTGGGCTGGCTCGGCGGCAAGATACTCAGCGGGCTGAAAATCCTCGGCGAGAAGATAGCTTCGCCGTTCCGCAGGTACGGCATGGCTTTACGAATGGGCTGCGCCGACATACGCCGCGCCCATGCAGACGGAATCGTACCGGCGTGCATAGCTGGTTTCCGCATGGTAGGCCGCATTCTGTTCGGAAAGCGCGGACTTGCAGTCACGCTGTGCAACTGGGCGCTTCCGATAATTAGCTGCGTGTTCCTGTTCAGCGTGGTGACATACGCCAACAGCATGACCTACGCGCTGAGGCTCTCTGTAAACGGCGACCTGATGGGCTACGTTTCAGACGAGACGGTGTTCACCGAGGCGGAAAAAATCGTGCAGCAGAGGATAACCTACCTCGACAGCAACACCGAAATGTTCAGCTTCAACAGCGACTACACCGTTGAAATGGTGGGCTACGGCTCGACTATGACAAAATACCAGCTCGCCGATAAAATGCTTCAATCCATGGGAGCCGAGATCTCCTACGCGTACGGAATGTACATAGGAAACTCCTTCTACGGAGCGCTCGAAACCAAAGACCGCGTAGACGCAGCTCTTGAGGACCTGCTCGACCAGTACCGCGAGGGCGGCGACGAGACCGTACAGTTTGAAAGCGAGATAAGCTACGAGCCGGGGCTGTACCTTACGGAAAGTATCGTCAGCGAGGACTCGATAATAAAGCTCATCACCTCTAAGAAGAGCGTTGCGGCGTACTACACCGTGGTCGATGGAGATTCCCCCTACGGCATACTCGACAAGCTCGAAATGTCCGAGGAGGAGGTCGCTCTGCTGAACCCCGGTTTCTCAATGGACAGCTCGCTGTTCATCGGCGATAAGATCCTGATAAACCAGGAGGAGCCGTTCCTTGCGGTTTCCGTCACGAGGACCGAGACCTACGACGAGCGCACTCCCTACGACACCACGTACACCGAGGATTCCACGCATTACGAAGGAACCTCCACGATAGTGCAGGAGGGCGTAAAGGGAACCGAGCGCGTTACCGCGAACGTTTCCTACATCAACGGCATTGAGACCCGCCGCAAGGTCATCGAGAGAGTAACTATAGAGGAGCCTACGACCGAGATAATCTCCATGGGCACAAAGGCAAAGCCTGCGGGAGTCACCGCTACCATACCGGATAACATGCCTATCGGACAGTTCCTGTGGCCGGTCGGCGGCGACGGCGGTCAGATCTCCGAGATGATGTACGGCTACGGCGGATACTACGGTCACAGCGGCATTGATATCTCCGCGCCGTACGGAACGCCTATCTACGCCGCGGAATCCGGTACGGTCATCCTGGCGTCGTGGTACTACGGCTACGGAAACTGCGTAATGATCCAGCACGCGAACGGCATGGTGACGGTCTACGGCCACGCAAGCTACCTGCACGTTTACGTAGGTCAGCAGGTAACTATGGGCGAGGTCATTGCGGACGTTGGTTCCACGGGACAGTCCACCGGCAATCACTGCCACTTCGAGGTGAGACTCAACGGAATGAACGGCGCGCGCCTCAATCCGATAAATTACCTCCCGTGGCACAGGAGAGCCTCCTGGTGCGTTGAGTACTGATAATATTAAGGAGCTGCATATTTCATGCAGCTCCTTTTTTACTATGAAAAATGGAGCTGTTTTCGCAGCCCCATTTTAATTTTGCACTCGATATCACACAAGGTATTCCCGCACAGCGGCGGCAAAATAGAAGCTCCCGCCGAAGTACATCAGACCGCCCTCGTGGTCGCGGCGCGCAAACTTGAGAGCCTCACGGGGAGAATGGAATATTTCCGCCCCGTCAAGCCCGGAGATGCGGCGCAGTTCCTCCGCAGGAACCTCCCCCTCGGAGAAGCCGTCGCAGAAATACACCCTGTCGAAGCAGGGCAGTATTTCCTGTAGAAACGCGCGGTGATCCTTCGTGTTCATCATGCCGATGAACGCAGTCCGGCGCTCGTACCCGGAATCCTCAAGCGCTGAGCGCACCGCCCTTGCCGCCTGCGGATTGTGTCCGCCGTCAAGCAGTATGTCCCCGGGGAGCAGCTCCATTCGCGCGGGGATCCTGGCGCGCTCTATGCCCATCGCGATGTGCGCCGGAGTTACTCCGGCGCAGGTCAGCGCCTCTATCGCTGTAAGTGCGTTCGTTACCTGGTAGGCTCCGCCGAGGTTCAGGCGGTACTCCTGCCCCCTGTAGCGGAATCTGCTGCCGCGAAGCCCGGGCTTTTCCAGTATCTCCAGCTCCGAGCGGTCGGGAGTTATCAGCCTTGCGCCAGTCTGTGCGCAGCGTTCGCGGATAACCTCCATCGCAGGCCCCGGAATATCCAGTGCCGCAACAGCGTTACCGCCCTTTATTATGCCGCATTTCGAACGCGCTATCTCCTCCACGGTGCCGCCAAGTATCTTCGTGTGGTCAAGACCTATCGAGGTGAAAACCGCGCACTCCGGCTGCTTTATCACGTTCGTGGAATCCAGCGTGCCGCCGATACCCGCTTCCAGCACTACCCAGTCCACCTGCTTTTCAGCATAGAAGAGGAACGCCGCCGCGTTAAGTATCTCAAACTGCGAGAATTCGAGACCGCCGCACTGCTCCGCTGCGTCGGTCACCTTGTTCAAGAGCCGCGCAAGGTCGGCGCAGGAGATCTCGTACAGCCCGTCGGGGTAGCCTATCGCTATGCGCTCGCATACGCTGCGGACATAGGGCGAGGTGAATTTCCCCGCGGTGAATCCCGCCGCGGCAAGCGATGAGGCGCAGAACTCCGCTACGGAACCTTTGCCGTTCGTACCCACGATGTGGATATAGCGCAGATTATCCTGAGGGTCGCCTAGCTTATGGCACAGAGCCTCGAACCTGGACAGATCCTTCACCGGTGCGCCAAAGTGCGAGTACTGCCCCAGGAACTGTTCAATTTCGCCGCATCCGCAGTTCAGTGCCAGCCGCATTCGTCGTAGTCCTTCCACTTCTCATGGTAGCGCATCTCGTCCGCGAGCTTCATGCAGATGTAAGCCACCGCGCCTGCGACAACGATCACAGCGCCGATTATCGGGATAACTACCTTAGCGGTAGGGCCGATCTTCTTCTGAACTCTTTCGTGAATAGTTTTCATAGAATTACGTTCCTTTCTGTAATAACCTGTCGTTATTCGCCTGAGAGTAATTTGTACAGTTCCTTGCGGGAAACGCCCGCCGCCTGCGCGGCAGTCTTGCATGCCTCGGACAGCTTCATGCCGCCCTCGGCGTAGCCCCTTGCAAGTTCCGCTGCCTGCTCGATGGACATTTCCTCCGGTTCTTCCGGAGATGCTCCCTCGAGCACGATGACGTACTCGCCCCGGGGGTCGGTCTGCTCGTATAGCTGTATCAGCTCGCCGAGGGTCCCGCGCAGGACTTCCTCGTGCAGCTTCGTGAGTTCCCGGCAGAGAGCCGCGCGGCGCGTTCCGCCGAGAGCCTCCGCGAGATCCGCGAGAGTCTGCCGCAGCTTGTGCGGAGCCTCGTAGTATATCAGCGTGTGCGGGAGCTTCGCTGTTTCGGCTAGCCGCTGGCGGCGCTCCTTCTTATCCACCGGAAGGAACCCTTCAAACGCGAAACGCGCGGTGTCTATTCCGGATATCGCAACGGCGGCGATCGCAGCGTTGCAGCACGGGACGGACTCCACCGGGACGCCCTGCTCATAGCAGCGCTGAACAAGGTACACCCCCGGGTCGGAAATGCAGGGCATTCCGGCGTCGCTTACCAGCGCAACGGAGTTCCCTCCGTGCAGCAGCTCGAGGATCTTTGCGCTTTTTTCCGCTTCGTGGGGCTTGTAGTAGCTCAGAAGCGGCTTTTTTATTCCGAAGTGGGTCAGCAGCCGGAGCGTTACCCGGGTATCCTCGGCGGCGATATAGTCCACGCTTTCCAGCGTTTCTATGCCGCGCGGTGAGAAATCCGAAAGGTTCCCGATAGGCGTGCCCACAACGTAGAGCTTACCTGTTTCAGTCATATAGCCTTGTGTACTCCTCGGTGTAGGATTTATCGTCGTTGCGCAGTATCATGGGCTTCTCGACGATCATGCCGGACTTCCCGCCCTTCTTTCCGGTCACGAGGAACAGCCATGGTTTGTCGAGAATGCTGTTGAACACGAACGTAATGCTCTTCGGCTCGATTTTGTTCTCGCGCATGGAGTTCAGCACGTCCGCGAGGCGCTCGGGGCGGTGGCACATCTTCAGCAGACCTCCGTATTTCAGGAGCTTCCCCGCTGCACAGCACACGTCGTCGATGTTGCACATCAGCTCGTGCCGTGCGACTGCCTGTGGTCTTGCAAGCTTCTCAAACCCGGAGCCGCTCGTCATGTAAGGCGGATTCGCGGTGACGATATCCATTGTCTCAAAGCCGATCTGGCTCTGCTTCAGCTCGCGGAGGTCGGCGAGGACCGGCTGGAGCCTGTTCTCAAGATGGTTTTTCTCAACGGACATCTTCAGCAGCTCGATTGCTTCCTCCTGTATATCCACGGCGTAGATAAGGTGCGGCTTTACGTTCTTGCAGAATATCAGCGGGATTATTCCGCAGCCGGTGCACAGATCGCAAACCACGCTGTCGGGCTTTACGTTCGCGTAGTACGCCAGCAGGAAAGCGTCCGTGCCGAAGCGGTGATCCTCGGAAACGTACATCGTAAGCGGTCCCAGGGTGAAGGTTTCAGTTTGCATATAATTGCTTTCCTTTCATGTGATTTAACCGACGATTATCTGCCCGTCGGGGTAAACGATGTTCTTGCGTTTTGCGGAGTTCACAAGCATTGAAAGCACCAGCGACACCGGGCCAACGCGCCCTATGAACATCGTGATTATAAGCAGTATACGCCCGGGTGTTCCGGAAATTTCAGTTATCCCCGCGGAAAGTCCCGAGGTAGAGAACGCCGACACGGCTTCAAACAGGCACTGAACTCCCCGGCCGTCCTCGGGCAGCGTGAAATACAGCACCGAGAAGCAGAGGATAACAGCCGTCAGCGAAAGCAGCGTGACTGTCAGCGTGCGGTAGACCGCCAGCTTGTCTATCTTGTGCTTCATGATCTCAACGTCGTTCTTGCTCTGCATATAGGAAACCACAGTCATAATCAGCACAAGCAGCGTGGTGGTCTTGATACCGCCGCCGGTGGAAGCCGGAGAGGCTCCGACGAACATAAGTATGCAGGTCCCGAGCTGTGAAAAATCCGACAGGTCGTCTATCGGCACGGAGTTGAACCCGGCTGTTCTGGCGGTAACGCTCGAGAAAAACGCGTTGAGCAGCTTCCCGCCGAAGTTCATCTCGCCAAGCGCGCCGTTCCATTCCGCGAGGAGGTAGAACAGCGTTCCGCCGACGGTAAGCGCCGCGGAAGTCAGCAGCACCGCCTTGGTGTGCAGGCTGAGTTTGCGTACCTTACGAATGTTGAGGAAGTTTTCCCAGACGATGAAGCCGAGACCTCCCACGGTTATCAGCATCGCAACGGTGACGAGAACCAGGGGGTCGCTCTGATATCCGGTGAGGCTCGCGAACGGCGAGGATATCCCGCACAGGTCGAATCCGGCGTTGCAGAACGCGGTGACGCTCGTGAAAACGCCCATCCACACGCCGTAGCCGCCGTACTGCGGAACGAACCGCAGGCAGAGCAGCACGGCTCCGGCTCCCTCGAATATCATTGAATACTTGATTATGCTGATGAAAATGCGGCGTCCGCCCTGGAAGGTGCTTTCAGTAAGCCCGTCCGACACATTCGCGAGGGTGCGGAAGCCCAGCTTCTTCCCGGCGGCAACGTTGAAAAACGTGATTATCGTCACGAATCCCAGACCGCCCACCTGGATAAGCAGCGCAATGACCGCCTGCCCGAATATCGTCCAGTTCGAGTAAGTATCCACGACTACGAGACCAGTCACGCAGGTCGCGGAGGTCGCGGTGAACAGGCAGTCGAAGAATGAAGTGCTGCCGCTCTTTGACGAGAACGGAAGCCACAGCAGCAGCGCCCCCACAGTGATTATAATAAGGAATCCCAGGCAGAGGGTGCGCGCGGGCTGCATAGGCTTTGCTTTTTTAATGACCGGCATGGCGTACCTCCGCTCAGGCAGCGGTAGTCGCCGGAAGAATTATCAGCGGCGCCACGGAATCCCTGGTAAGCTTCACCGATGTGACCGTAACCGGAGACCCGCTGCGGTTGGTGAGCTTGAGCTGCACGTTTTCAGTCTTTGCGGCTGCGGCATTGAATTTCAGCACCATCTCGCCGTCATCTGAGGATATTATCTCGTAATCGATGCTGTTCGCCTTCTTGTCGGAGGTAAGCGCGATGGAAAGCTGCTCAAGTCCGGTTCCGCGCAGCGTGAATGTGAAACCGCCGGAGCTGTAGAGCGCGAAGTAGTTGGTGTACACCGCAGAGCCTTCCGGCAGTACGGCGGCGCCGCCGTCCCTGGTGACTGAGCTTGTGGAAGGAATGTTCCTGCCGCTGTATTCGAAGGAAGCGGGCGCGGAAAGCTCCAGACCCTGCTCCTCGCACCATTCACGCGCTGCGTTGGTGCAGGCGTAGAGGTGGATATTGTTGTTGACGTCCCCGACAAGCCAGAGGTCGCCCGACCAGAGCTGGAGGTTATCCTCGCGGTCGGCTATGATGAAGTCGGGGCGTGCGGTCTGGGAATTCAGCTTTTTCAGCGTGGAGGCAAGCCGCACGTGCATATCCGGGAACAGGAACTGCGCCTTTACGTAGCGCTCGGATTTCAGCGAGAACGCGAGTACGTCGTCAAATCCGCTGTCGTCTATCATCTCGAGCGCCTCGGAAACGTACTCTCCGCCGTAGCTTGCGTTCTTGCCCTGAACCACGGTGTAGCCGTCGAAGCAGTAGAGGCTGGTGTACATAAGCAGCGCGCCCATCGGGATAGTCACCCAGTTGAACATGCTGCTGTTCTTTTTCACGGTTATCAGCCGGATTATCACCACGGCAAGCAGCAGAGCCATTACAACGGCGATAATCTTGATAAATGTCGTTTCGGTTATCTTGTCCTTGAGACCCTCGCCCAGCTTCAGCGGAGTGATCCCGAGGATCATCGCGCTTACTACGCCCTTATCAGTGGTGCCGTCGCCGACGACCGCCGGAACGGTCAGCAGCTCGGTGAGCGCGAATATTCCGCCCGCGGTGATAAGCGCCGCAAGGCTGTGCATAACGCTGAACCTTCCCCGGTAGATCATTATGAGCGCCGGGAATATCGCAACGGGGAAGAAAGTCTCGATGTAGCGCCCGAATATCGTTGTATCGGCGCGGGTGTCGAACACCGTTGAGGTCGCCTTGAAGCCGACGCTCACCACGAATATCGCGCCCATAACCAGGAAAGCGAACCAGCAGAACATTGCAAGCGAACTTGTGATGTATGTCTTTGCCCTGCCATCGGCGGTCAGCTCAGCAGCGCCCTTCTTCGCGCGGTTCCTGGTGACGTAATACATCGCCAGTCCGGAGATTATCAGCACCATCGCGATGGCTCCGAAGCCCCAGGTGGAACTGATAAAGTAGAAGAAATGTCCGACCAGGGTCTGCGGGAAGCGCATGAGCTTCTCAGGATCAGCGTCGAATATTCTGCCGAGGGTGTTTTCGATGGTATTCACGGAGGCCTTGTCGGACTGCTCCTTGAGCCACAGGACATTCTGCAAGTAGCCCTTGATCATCTTGTCCGCGAGGAATCCCACAACAACGCTTGAGAAGAAGCCGCTCAGCGCGAACACCTTCCGCTTCATCGTGAACAGTACCACAAGTTCCAGAACCACTCCGGCGGCGAGCATTGCGATCATTCTGCCGTGGGTGGCGTAGGCTGCAACGAGGGTAAGCCCCGCGAGCGCCGCCCAGAGCTGCTGCCGGAACACCGCCTTACTGCTGTGCGACGTATCCTTGAAGCTCTTCAGCGACTTGTACATCAGCAGCGCGAACACCCACGGAAGCAGGCAGCACAGCGTTTCGTTCCAGGTGTACTTAGTGAGCAGCAGGTATGCGGGGTACATTCCGCATACTATCGCCATGAATACGGAGGAAAGCTTCCGCACGCCGAACCACTTCCGTGCGAGGAAGTACACGATGACCGGTGCGAAGCTCATCAGCACGCCGTTTATCAGTATCATCACGCGGTACTGGAGCATAGGGTCGTCAACGAACCAGAACACCGGAATGTAGAACAGGCTCTGGAAATACCCGTAGTAGCCGCCGGCGGACACCGTCTGCGACCAGTCGTAGCCGTTGAACCATGCGGCAACCGCAGTAACCGCGTACTCGTCGGGGGTGAGATTGAACATAGTCGTGACCTGCGTCATCAGGACGTGTATCGCAAGCGTTACGACGTACAGCGCCAGCATAAGGAACCAGTCGCTGAGGAACACGCTCTCCTTTTTCGGAGCGGCAGGTGCGGCTGCTTCCGGTTCCTCCGGCTTCGGGACTTCGTATATCGGGTGAACGTCGGAGCCTTCTGCGCCCGATGAACCCGCCGCGCCCTCCGCCCCCTCCAGCGGAGCCGCGTTTTCGTTTATATTTTCAAGTTCGTTTTCTCCTGTCAAAGTTACTGCCTCCTTAATGGTCTGAAAGCGCCGGAGCTTGTATCGTTGCGCCTTCTTCCGCCAGCGCGGTTATGTCCGCGGAACGCTTGTATCTCATATAGTCGCGGGCGGTCTCGCCCTTTGCGTAGACGGAAAGCCCGCCTTCCGTGCCGATGTAGTCGTAGCTGAACGGCTCCAGCGTGAGCTGCTCCTCCTCGTCGGCTATGATTATGCAGTTGTCCGGGAGATTCTTCGCCTTGCGGATTATCGCTACCCGGGTGTTAAGATTCAGGAACTGGATAAGCCCCGCGTTTCGCGTTCCGATGTTATAAGCCACGATGACCGGCGACGCGCTCTCGTTATACAGAAGCTCGGAAACCAGCCGCGCCGGCTCGGTCTTTGCGAGGTTCTCCTCGGCGCGTGCAGGGAGGTAAACCGCCCCGGCAAACACCGTGGTGTAAAGGAACAGGCAGCAGCACAGCCCGGATATCAGTTCCTTGCCGTGCTTGCGGGTGCACAGCGTGAACACTGCGAACGCCGCCAGCACCGTGAACACCACGGAGGTCATTATAATGAAGCTTTCCACGGTGAACGGCTTGGCGTAGTCCTCGCCGATCCGCCAGGGCATGAGTCCCAGCATGGGGGATTCGCGGTAGCCTCGCGCCTTTTCGAGCATCTGCCAGGATACCGTGAAGAATCCGTAGCAGGCATATGCGTACACGATCGCCGCCCAGCCGATGTTAGCGACGCTCAGCCTGTAGCGGAACATGAACACCAGCACCAGCATGACCGCCAGCGGAGCCACATTGTCGGTGTATCTTCCGAACATCGTGAGATCCTTGATGGCGCTTATCTGCCCGGAATTGAACTTGAACAGCACCGAAAGCAGCATGGAGCCTCCAACGGCGAGGAACGCGTAAATTCCGAGTATGGTTATGTGGCCGCTGTAGATGTGCTTCGAGGTAGGCTCGTACACCTTCACGCCGTCGACCATCTCGCCGGCGCGGTTTTTGCTCCACTCGCGGATACGAACGAAGATGAGCATGAAGAACACCACGCAGGCGAGGGCTCCGATACCAGCCGTGGAGGTCATGAATGTGTAGATATGTCCGAACAGCGTGGAAACGAACCTGCCGAATCCGCCTTCGTCAAACAGACCCAGCACGCGGTTTGCCTCGGCTTCCATGGTGTTGCCGCTCGCCTTGCCGTTCCAGACTAGCTGCTGGATCGTCTTTTTGCAGAAATGCTCCCCGACGAAGCCCAGCGCAAGCGCCGGGAAGAAAACCGGCAGGGTGAATATCCTGCGGTTCATGAAGATACGCGCGATAAGCACGGTCATAACGAACGCGATAACTACAGCCAGCAGCCTGGAGTGCGCCCCGTAGCAGACCGCGCAGAGAACTCCGGCGGCGGCCGACCACAGCACGCGCAGCGCGTCCTTCTGGCAGTCCATCGACATGAACATCACCCACATCAGAACCCACGGAAGCAGGCTGCATATGGCTTCGTTCCACATGAACTTGGAGTGGGCTATGTATGTGATGTAAGCTCCGCAGCAGAACGCCACGGTGATTTTCTGCCATACCCTGGAAACGCCCAGCTTTGTGGAAACATGGTAAGCTATCACCGGAATGAAGCTCATGAGCACGCCGTTCATTATCAGGCACGCCTTGTAAAGCGCGTAGGAGTTGCTGAAAAACAGGAACAGCGGCGCGTAGAAAATAGCCTGAACGTATCCGTAATAGTAGTAGACCTGCCCCATCAGCGCCGACCAGTCGCGCCCGGAATAGAACGCGGCAACGCTTGCAACGCCTATTTCGTCGGGGTTAACGGCGGGAAGCTCCATATGCATGGTAAGCAGCGAATGCACGATGACGCTCACCGTAAAGATAACCATCATCACGCCGCGGTCGCCGAAGCTGTTGTAGAAACGTCTGAGAGCGTTTATCATTTCTTGTCGATTTCCTCTTTGTTGTAGCTGCAAAGATTGTAGTTAGAGTAGTTTGAGTTGGTGTTGTTGTACTCAATGCGCTTTACGTGGAAAAGGGTCTCGTCCATTACCCTGCGGCAGCCGGAGATAGCGTCCGCAACAAGCCCGAAAATGCCTATCTGGAATCCCACGATAGCAAGCACAGCCATCAGCACCAGGGACTGTATATGTCCCCCGCCCTCGCCCAGGCATGCGTAAACGATGAAGCGCACCGCAAGCACCAGCGCGGCAAGCACGAATACAGCAGCAATTCCGAGGAAGGTCTTGAGCGGCTTTCTCATCACGTAGTTGCGGATAATCGTTCCGCTGGAGCGCTTGATGTAGCCCCACATAGACTTGAACAGGCGGCTCTTGCGAAGCTCCGGGTTGGTGTTGATGTCCACGGACATTATCTTGGTGCGGTCTGCGCCGGCGGTGATGATGGTCTCCAGCGTGTAGGTGTAGTCGGAGAGCACGTTAAGGCGCATCGCGGCTTCTCTTGTGTAGCTGCGGAATCCGCTGGTGGTGTCCACAACGTCGGTGCCGCTCGCCTTTCTTACAACGCCGCTTCCGAGCTTCTGTAGCTTCTTTTTCAGCGGGGAGAAGTGCTCTATGGAGTCTGTGCGGCGGTTGCCTATTACCATCGTCGCCTTGCCCTCAAGCAGCGGACGCACCAGCTTTTCAATGTCCGCGCCGGCGTACTGGTTGTCGGCGTCGGTGTTGACGATGATGTCGGCGCCCAGGCGCAGGCATGCGTCGATTCCCGCCATGAAGCCCTTTGCAAGTCCGCGGTTGTGAACAAAGCTTACTATGTGATGTACGCCCAGCTCCTTTGCGCGCTCTACGGTGCGGTCGGTGCTGCCGTCGTTGATGATGAGGTATTCGATCTCGTCGATACCGTCGATATGCCGGGGAAGGTCGTGTATGGTCACGTCGAGGGTCTCGGCTTCGTTATAGCAGGGTATCTGGATTATCAGTTTCATGTTATTGTTCTTCCTTTTGATTTTGTTATTGGAACGCTCCCGCAGGAGCAGTTTTTCATATCATCGTGCCGGTCATTCCGGAGTTCATGCGGACGAAATACAGCAGCAGTATCGCCTGGAGCAGGTACACCGCAAGTATCGAGATTATCGCGCGCAGCCAGGAGGGACTCCCCTTGGCGTTAAGCGCCTCGTAGTAGCCCGGGGAATTTCCGTCGTCGTAATTTGCTCGGATCTGCTTTATGCGCTTCACGCAGTGGCGGTAATAGATGTAATCGCCGAACATGCACAGCGCTATCTTCGCGGCGAAATACAGCCCGCTGGCGGCGAACTGCAAAGCTCCCACAACCGAAGCGCTGAACGACCCGGCAACGGAAAGCAGCGTCGGAACGTAGTAGGCAAGCTCAAGCAGAACCAGGATAACTCCGGCGGCGTCCAGCTTCCGGTAGAACTGGTGCACAGGCGTGAACAGCCCGGCGCAGAGGTTGAAGAAAACCTTCCGCTTCTTCTGCCCCGGAGCCGCCGGCGCACGGAACGCCGCGAACGCCTGGGAATAGTGCATTACGGATTTCCCGACATAGCAGGAAAGCTCCTTTGCGCTGACGCCGTCCTCGCCGCGGGTGTCGTCCATGGTCTGGCGGTTTATCTGGTCGAGGAACTCCTGAATATCTACCGGCTGACCGTCCGGGCCGCAGGCGTTGAAGCTGCCGTTCGGAACTCCGCCGGGGTACTCCGCGCGGTGGTCGCTGTAATCTCCGGACTGCCCCTCGGTATCATCATGCTTGCTGAAGTCAACGCCGGACTGCTCCTCCTGCCCGTTGGAAGGCTCAGGCTCTTCACCGGGGAGGTGCCCCTCCCACACAAAGCCGGAAGCATGCCACTCCTCGACCCCGCAGCCGCCCTTTTCATTGTAGCAGGCGCGGTGATGCGGAGTTCCGCAGACAGGGCATACCACGATATCGTCATTTTCGGTGAACGGCCTGCGGCATACCGGGCAGAGCTTGTTTTCAAATCTTGTCATTTAAATTCCTTTCTGTCTACATTCTGCATCATATATAATTATGTGACGAATAGCTCGTCTGGATATGCATATACATTTTATAGTATACCACATTCCGGAACAGATTTCAATAAAAATCGCCCCGTGCTGTGTGAAAATTAGCAAAAATTTGGCGGAGGCTGATTCGGCATATTTCTGTTCATAAAAAGCGGACGGTGCTGTCAGCCCGTCCGCTTTAATAATTCCCGCATGATTTCCGTATTTAATCCGTGGCTCTGCCGCCCTCGACCAGTAATATCAGCATACCCGCCATAATCAGAACGCATACCGACAGCCCTGCGTTTATCGAAAACGCCTGTCCCGCCGCAGGCACGCCGGACGCGTTAGGAGAATACGCCTCCGCAGCAGCGGTGAGCTTCCCCGCCGGAACCGCCAGCAAACCGCTGAGCAGAGCCGCCGGAAGCCGCGATATCAGCAGCGGCTTCATTGATATCTCCCCGCCTGTGAGCGCCCCGACCTGCATAAGAACGCAGACTCCCCCGAACGAGAGAGCCGCCGCGCACAGCGAAGCCGCCGCACCCTCCGGAACCAGACCGCGCACCTGCGTGACCTCAAGCAGCGCCGGGAGCAGCCTGTCGGAATTCCCGCCAAGCCCGAGCTTTCCGAGCGCCCATGCCGCAAGCTCGGTTATCCCGGCGGAATCCAGCAGCGCAGTGACCGCCGCAAACGCCACCGACATCACGCATACCGTGTACATCACCCGCGCGCCTGCGTCCACTGAACTTATGAAGCACCCCGCTGAGAGATCCTGCGCGGAACTGCTCTCGTCAAGGAGTATAGGCTCCCCGAACCTGCAAACCACCGCGGCTGCAGCCAGCGACGACAGTATGCACGCTCCGAAGATCATGCCGCCCGCCGCCGCGCTTCCAAACACCTGCATTCCGGCTGTGCCGATAACGAAGGAAGGCCCGCTGCCGTAGCAGCAGCAAAGCAGCCGCGAGGCGTCCCCGCGCCGGAGCCTCCCCGACCTGACAAGCCCGGTCAGCAGCTTTGCCCCTACCGGATATCCGCCGATGTTCGACAGCAGAAACACCGCGCAAAGCTCCTCCGGCAGCCGCAGGAGCTTCGACAGCGGAACGGTCAGCGGCTTCAGGACCACGCGGTACAGTCCGCTGCGCTGGAGGTACACCGCCAGCACGGTAAACGCAAACAGCGCCGGTATGACTACCTCCAGGCAGCCCCCGACCGAGCCTCTCACCGCCTCGGAAAGCTCCCCGGGAAACAGAACTATACCCGCCCCGGCGCACAGCGCGAGCGCCGCAAGCAGGTACTTCCGAAGCGCCTTCACTTTTCGGGCGAGTTCACTCCGGAAACTCCCCCCGCCGCTGCGAAGCCTATGCACAGCGCCGCCTTCACCGGGAGCAGTATCCCCTGCACCGTCCCGAAAATAAGCGCCGCAAGTATCAGCGGAACGCAGTAGAGCACCCCACAGACCGCGCCTGTTTTAAGTCCGCCGCGCCTGCGCTGCTTCCCCGCAGTCCTGCCGCAGAGGAAGCTCCCAAGCGCCGCCGCCGGAACCGCCGTCAGCCACGCCATGGAACTGTCCGCGCCGGTCAGCCACATCACCAGCGCTCCCGCCGTCGCAACGCCGATGGTCAGAAGGTACCCCGCCGCCAGCCCGGCTCCGAATGGCAGCAGCCTGGAGCGGTTTTTCTTTCTGCGCATGTCATCACCCTTTTCTTTCTTACCCTTTTCTTTCTTATATGATATATATGCCGCACTTGTCCGATTTATGGCTTCACTTATTCGTTATATGTGAATTATTCACAAAATTTTCATCTTAAATTAGATAGGCTTTGCTTGATTTTACAGAAAACCCCTTGATTTATTTGTGGAGATATTGTATAATATAGGTAAACAAAAGTGAGAACTGTTTTTCAGCTTTCATCAAATAAAAAGGAGAACTCACTATGGATATTGAGAACATCACCTTACTTGACGTCATTGACAGACGTACTCTTCAGAACTTACAGGACGCATTTGCAGCAGCTACAGGCATGGCTGCTCTTGCGACCGACGAAAACGGTCCTGTCACCGAAGGCAGCAACTTAACAGATTTCTGCATGAAGCTTACCCGTAAGTCGCGCGTAGGCGCAGAGCAGTGCAACCGCTGCGACCTCAAGGGCGGTGAGGAGGCAAGCCGCACCGGTAAGCCTTCCGTATACTACTGCTCTAACGGTCTGATGGACTTTGCGGCTCCGGTCATCGTAAACGGCAAGCACATCGGCTCCCTTATCGGCGGTCAGGTACTGCCGGAGGCTCCAGACGAGGCCAAGTTCCGCAAGATCGCTGATGAACTCGGGATCGACCAGGACGAATACATAGCAGCTCTGAAAAAGGTAAAGATCGTCCCCAAGCGCCAGATAGAGGCTGCGGCGAACCTGCTGTGGCAGATGGCGAACTCCCTGTCCGAGGTAGGATATGAGCGACTTGTCGCCATCGAAAGCCAGAAGAACAAGGAAAATACCGTCAAGGCAGTTGACCAGAAGTTCGGTGAGATCGACAGCCGCATGGGCGATGTAGTCGCGAATATCCAGGATCTTGAAAATGTTTTTGGAGCTATCAAGGAATCCGCCGCTTCCTCCACTAAGGCGGTCGAAAGCACCGACGGCATTGTTAAGGCTATCGAGAACGCCTCCACACAGCTCACGCTTATCGGATTCAACGCTTCCATCGAGGCTAAGCGCGCAGGCGCGGCAGGTGCAGGCTTCAATGTTATCGCGCAGGAAGTACGTACTCTCGCTGACAAGAACACCAAGCAGGCTAACGAGGTAGAAAATACCCTGAACGAGATCAAGAAAGCCATCACAGGCATCAACGCGCAGCTCAAGAACTGCAATTCTGAAATACAGAAGAACGTTGAAGTGCTTGAAAGCCTTAAGGTACTTGTTGACGAAGCAAGCGTTGAGGTCAAGAACCTTAAATAAGGCTGAAACAGCATAAGCTGTTCAGATATACGAATCTCCACGGAGAAAGGAAAATTTATCATGGCGAACAGATTTGTACTCAACGAGACATCTTATCATGGCGCAGGGGCAATCGCCAACATCGCTGTAGAAGCGAAGAACAGGGCATTCAAGAAGGCATTCGTATGCTCCGACCCCGACCTCATCAAGTTCGGCGTTACCAAGAAGGTACTCGACGTGCTGGATAAAGACGGTCTTGCTTACGAGGTTTACGATAATATCAAGCCGAACCCCACGATCGAAAACGTTCAGTCCGGCGTTGCAGCGTTCAAGAAGAGCGGTGCTGATTACCTTATAGCTATCGGCGGCGGTTCTTCCATGGATACCGCAAAGGCCATCGGTATCATCATCAACAACCCTGAGTTCGCTGATGTACGCTCCCTGGAGGGCGTAGCTCCCACAAAGAAGCCGGCAGTGCCGATAATCGCAGTTCCTACCACAGCTGGTACCGCTGCCGAGGTTACTATCAACTACGTTATCACAGATGTTGAGAAGAATCGCAAGATGGTTTGCGTTGACCCGCACGACATTCCTGTCGTTGCAGTCGTTGACCCTGAAATGATGGCTTCAATGCCCAAGGGTCTGACCGCAGCCACCGGCATGGACGCCCTGACCCACGCGATCGAGGGCTACATCACAAAGGCGGCATGGGAACTTTCCGATATGTTCCACCTCAAGGCTATCGAGATCATCTCCAGATCGCTCCGCGGCGCAGTTGCAAACACTCCCGAGGGACGCGAGGGAATGGCGCTCGGTCAGTACGTTGCAGGTATGGGCTTCTCTAACGTAGGTCTTGGTATCGTTCACTCCATGGCTCACCCGCTTGGTGCGCTTTATGATACTCCCCACGGCGTTGCTAACGCGATAATCCTGCCGACCGTTATGGAGTACAACGCTCCCTGCACCGGCGAGAAGTACCGCGATATCGCAAAGGCTATGGGCGTTGAGGGCACCGAGAAGATGTCCCAGGAAGAGTACAGAAAGGCAGCCGTTGACGCAGTAAAGCAGCTGTCCCATGACGTAGGTATCCCCGCTAACCTCAAGGATATCGTAAAGCCCGAGGATATTCCGTTCCTCGCTCAGTCCGCTTACGACGACGCTTGCAGACCTGGCAATCCGCGCGATACCTCCGTTGAGGAGATCACAGAGCTTTATAAGAGCCTGCTGTAATTGATTCGTACATAGTTTACTCCCCCGGTTTGCGCCGGGGGAGTTTTCTTATTTTGTGAAAAGAAATTTTACCTCATCTTCTTTACTTAATCCAATGGAAATGTCGATTTCAAGTTCATTCCATTCGTTACTCAATTCATAAAATAAGCAACCTTTAAGCTTTTTCCCGCTTGCGACTGTTCCATTGAACGAATCAGAGCCAGCTGCAACTCCAGCACTCAAATTTTCAGAAACGGCAAATCCGTCCACATATGCATTACAATTTAAAACTGAACTAACAACAATATCAGAATCCGAAGTGTTTTCCAACACAAACTCTACTTCAACATATTCATTTCCCTCATCAGGCTGAACAAACTGATTGTCACTTTTCACAACATTTACTGAATTTGCGGTCAGATTAAATGATTTTGCCTTAGCTGTTTCACCCAAGCCATATATTGAATCAAGCTCTGGGTCGCTCTTAGCTGAATCATCAACGGAATTGTCTGATAAAATTGAACTACTGTTTACTGAATTATCAGACTTAGTTGAATTAGAACTATTTTTGCTCCCTGCAACAGCACTTCCAATTCCACCGATTACTACTACGAGGATAACCCAAAACCACCATTTTTTTAATACTTTCATAATCCTACTCCTTTATTAATGATTAGAACGTTTTGTTCTAGTTAATATTATAGCATGCTTTATTCTATTTGTCAATAGAACATTTCGTTCTAGCTTATAATAATATTATAACAAATATGAACGGAGCGCAATTTATGTATCGTCTTAAATTTCTTAGAGAAAGCGAATTGTTATCTCAAAAAGAGGTGGCAGAAAAAATTTATGTAACCCAAAGGACCTATAGCTACTACGAAAATGAAGAACATGATATCCCCACCCATGCGCTAATACGCCTTGCAGACTTCTACAACGTCTCAGTTGACTATATTCTATGCAGAACAGAAAATCCGAAGATGAACAAATAACCGCATAACACAAAAACCGCTCCCCTTACGGGAAGCGGTCTTATTATTGAAGTGGAGTGTTTCCAGTTCAGCGGGAATTAGCCGTTGATCTTGGTAACAACGCCGGAACCTACGGTTCTGCCACCCTCACGGATAGCGAAACGCAGACCCTCTTCGATTGCGATAGGAGTGATGAGCTCAACGTCCATAACTACGTTATCGCCAGGCATGCACATTTCCTTGTCAGCAGGCAGGGTGATTACGCCGGTAACGTCGGTAGTTCTGAAGAAGAACTGCGGACGGTAGTTGGAAACGAACGGAGTATGACGGCCGCCCTCTTCCTTCTTAAGAACGTAAACCTGACCAGTGAACTTGGTGTGCGGGTGGATAGAACCGGGCTTGCAGAGAACCTGACCACGCTCGATATCGGTACGGTTGATACCACGGAGCAGAGCGCCGATGTTATAACCAGCAACTGCCTCGTCCAGGGTCTTTCTGAACATCTCAAGACCAGTAACAACAGTGGACTTGGGCTCCTCGGTCAGACCGGTGATCTCAACGGTATCGTTAACCTTAACAACGCCACGCTCAACTCTACCAGTTGCAACGGTACCACGGCCAGTGATGGTCATAGTATCCTCAACAGGCATCAGGAACGGCTTGTTCTCATCACGCTCAGGAGCAGGAATGTACTCGTCAACAGCGTCCATGAGCTCCTTGATGCAAGCATACTCGGGAGCGTTCGGATCGGTAGAAGTGCAATCCAGAGCAACCTTAGCGGAACCGCGGATAACAGGAACTTCATCGCCGGGGAAGTCGTTCTGAGTCAGAACGTCACGGATATCCATCTCTACGAGGTCGAGCAGCTCAGGATCGTCAACGTCGTCGCACTTGTTGATGAATACAACGATTGCAGGAACGCCTACCTGACGAGCCAGAAGGATGTGCTCCTTGGTCTGAGCCATAGGGCCATCAGTACCAGCAACAACGAGGATAGCGCCGTCCATCTGAGCAGCACCGGTGATCATGTTCTTGATATAGTCAGCATGGCCGGGGCAGTCAACGTGAGCGTAGTGACGCTTCTCAGTCTCATACTCAACGTGAGCGGTGTTGATTGTGATACCACGCTCTCTCTCTTCCGGAGCCTTATCGATCTGATCGTAAGCTTCGAACTTAGCTCTGCCCTGAAGGGACAGCCACTTTGTGATAGCTGCAGTAGTAGTGGTCTTGCCGTGGTCAACGTGACCGATGGTGCCGATGTTTACGTGGGGCTTAGTGGAATTATAATGTTCCTTTGCCATTGGTATTTCCTCCTTAATAGGTGATATCTGGTGTCCCCCATTGGGCGGGGAACGCCGTAATTTCAGTAATAATATTGTAACATCTTTCCGCGAAAAAATCAAGTAGTTTCACAGAAAAAATGCGCTGAGAGTGCAATTTGCAGTCGGAATTAGCCGTTCTGCTTGCGCTTGCTCATGATAGCCTCGGAAATGGACTTCGGAACCTCGATGTAGTGGCTCGGCTGCATTACATACTGGCCGCGGCCCTGGGTCTTGGAACGAAGGTCATTGGAGTAACCGAACATCTCAGAAAGCGGAACAAAAGCAGTAACCTGAACGGAACCATTTCTGGTCTCCTGGTTCTGGATCTGTCCACGTCTGGAGTTGAGGTCGCCGATTACGTTACCGATGTAATCATCAGGAACGACAACGTCAACACGCATGATCGGCTCGAGGATTACGGAGTGAGCCTGTCTGAGGGCTTCCTTGATAGCCATAGAACCAGCGATCTTGAACGCCATTTCAGAAGAGTCGACTTCATGATAAGAACCGTCGTACAGGGAAACCTTGATGTCTACTACAGGATAGCCTGCGAGGACACCGGCGTTAAGAGCGCCCTGGATACCTGCGTCAACGGCGGGAATGAACTCCTTCGGAATAGAGCCGCCGACAACGTCGTTGCTGAACTCATAACCCTTACCGGACTCGTTCGGCTCAACTCTGATCTTAACGTGACCGTACTGACCAGAACCACCGGACTGACGCTTATACTTCATATCAACATCGGCATTGCCGGTGATGGTCTCCTTATAAGCAACCTGCGGAGCGCCTACGTTAGCCTCAACCTTGAACTCACGGAGCAGTCTGTCAACGATGATATCGAGGTGAAGCTCACCCATACCAGCGATGATCGTCTGACCGGTCTCCTGGTTTGTCCAGGTCTTGAAGGTCGGGTCTTCTTCAGCAAGCTTTGCGAGTGCGATAGCCATCTTTTCCTGACCAGCCTTGGTCTTGGGCTCGATAGCCAGGTCGATAACCGGCTCCGGGAACTCCATGGACTCGAGGATTACAGGGTGGTTCTCATCGCAGAGAGTATCACCAGTGGTGGTGTACTTTGTACCAACTACGGCTGCGATATCACCGCACGGGCATGCGTCGATATCCTGTCTGTGGTTGGAGTGCATCTGAAGGATACGACCCATACGCTCGTTCTTGTCCTTTGTTGCGTTAAGAACTGTTGTACCAGCCTCAACGTAGCCGGAGTAAACTCTGAAGAAGCAGAGCTTACCAACGAACGGGTCGGTAGCGATCTTGAATGCGAGAGCGGAGAACGGCTGATCGTCGCCAGCGTGTCTCTCAACTTCCTCGCCGGTCTCGGGGTCGATACCCTTGATAGAGGGGATATCGAGAGGAGACGGCATGTAGTCAACTACAGCGTCGAGGAGCTTCTGTACGCCCTTGTTTCTGTAAGAAGTACCGCAGGTAACGGGAACGAACTTGTTCTCGATGGTGCCCTTTCTGATGGCAGCCTTGATCTCCTCGGTGGTGAAGTCCTCACCCTCGGTCTCGAAGTATCTCTCCATCAGCTCGTCGTCGAGCTCTGCAACCTTCTCGAGAAGGTTCTTTCTGTACTCCTTAGCCTTATCCAGCATATCGGCAGGGATCTCTTCTACACGCATATCCTTGCCCATATCATCGTAATAAACGTCTGCATTCATCTCAATGAGGTCGATGATTCCCTTGAAATCAGCCTCAGCGCCGATAGGGAGCTGAATCGGAACAGCGTTGCACTTGAGTCTGTCGTGCATCATCTGAACAACATTGTAGAAGTCTGCGCCCATGATATCCATCTTGTTGACATAAGCCATTCTGGGTACATGGTATTCATCTGCCTGACGCCATACTGTTTCTGACTGAGGCTCTACGCCGCCCTTTGCACAGAAAACAGTTACGGAACCGTCAAGCACTCTCAGGGAACGCTGAACTTCAACGGTGAAGTCAACGTGACCAGGGGTGTCGATAATATTGATTCTGTGACCCTTCCAGAAGGCTGTGGTCGCAGCGGAGGTGATTGTGATACCTCTCTCCTGCTCCTGAGCCATCCAGTCCATCGTAGCAGTACCATCGTGAGTTTCACCGATCTTGTGGTTTACACCAGTATAGAACAGGATACGCTCGGTGGTGGTGGTCTTACCTGCGTCGATGTGAGCCATGATACCAATATTACGGGTCATTTCGAGAGATACGTCTCTTTTCATAAATTCCTCCGTAATTCTGGAATTACCCGGGGTTTTGCCCCCGGATAACTCATCTGTTTCTGATTACCACTTATAATGTGCGAAAGCCTTGTTAGCTTCAGCCATCTTATGAGTATCGTCACGCTTCTTGCAAGCGCCGCCCTGATTATTGAGTGCGTCAAGGATCTCGTTTGCAAGTCTTTCCTTCATTGTCTTTTCGTTACGCGCACGGCTGTAGGTGGTGATCCATCTCAGACCGAGTGTGCGTCTTCTCTCGGGGCGAACCTCCATAGGAACCTGGTAGGTTGCACCGCCGACACGGCGAGCCTTAACCTCGAGCTGCGGCATGATGTTCTCCATTGCCTCCTCGAAAGCTTCCAGAGCGTCCTTGCCGGTCTTCTCAGCAACGATCTCAAATGCGCCGTAAACGATCTTCTGGGCTACGCCCTTCTTTCCGTCGAGCATGATATTGTTTACCAGTCTTGTTACGAGCTCAGAGCCGTACACAGGATCCGGAAGAACTTCACGCTTCGGAACATTACCTCTTCTTGGCACTTTACTTCCCTCCTTCATACGAAATGAAAATCATAGGTACTCGAAAGCATAAGAGCCATACTTTACATAGTGTGGCTTGACCTTCCGCCGTCCAAACAGAGGCTCTATCAAAAATAATGCCTTGTCTGACAGCAATAAGTCAGAAATTACGCTTTCTTTCCAGCCTTCGGACGCTTAGCACCGTACTTGGAGCGTCCCTGCATTCTCTTGTCTACACCCTGAGCGTCGAGTGTACCTCTGATGATGTGGTAACGCACACCAGGAAGGTCCTTAACACGGCCGCCACGGATCAGAACAACGGAGTGTTCCTGCAGTTTGTGTCCGATACCGGGAATATAAGCTGTAACTTCATAACCGTTAGAAAGCTTAACTCTGGCAACCTTTCTCATCGCGGAGTTCGGCTTCTTAGGGGTCTGAGTACGAACGGCTGTGCACACGCCTCTCTTCTGGGGAGAAGACTGGTCTACCTGCTGCTTGCGCAGTGTGTTCATAGACTTCTGGAGTGCAGGAGCCTTGGATTTCTTTTCAGAAACCTCGCGTCCCTTGCGGACAAGCTGATTAAACGTTGGCATTATTTCACCTCCAATAAATTATCGCACGATCATATTTTTCCGGAGCTGTCCGAAAATATACTCACACGCAATTATAAATTATAAAGCAAAGAACGGTGTTTGTCAAGAGTTTCGCAGAATTTCGCCGAAACTTTGTAGCAAACACCGTTACTTATCAATTATACGCTTTTATTTTTGTGCATTTTAACCAGCGTTATCCTCGGGAGCTGATTCAGCCTCTGCTGCTGCGGCAGCGGCGGCAGCCTTCTCAGCCTCGCGCTCCTCAGCGTAGAGACCTGTACCAGCGGGAATGAGCTTACCGATGATAACGTTCTCCTTCAGACCGAGCAGCGGGTCGATCTTGCCGCGGATAGCCGCGTCTGTAAGCACTCTGGTGGTCTCCTGGAAGGAAGCCGCGGACAGGAAGCTGTCTGTTGCCAGAGAAGCCTTAGTGATACCAAGCAGAACCGCTTCGCTCTCAGGCATTCTGAGTCCGACCTCGCCTGCGTCGATCCTTGCCTGGATCTCCTCGCAAACGGTGGTGAGCTCGTTCTTGCCGATGATGGAGCCGGGAAGCAGGAAGCTGTCGCCCGGGTCAGTGATGCGGATCTTACGCATCATCTGGCGTACGATGACTTCGATATGCTTATCGTTGATATCAACACCCTGTAAACGGTAAACCTTCTGTACCTCGGCGATGATGTAGTTCTGAACTGCTTCCTCGCCCTTTACCTCGAGCACGTCGTGCGGGTTGATGGAGCCCTCTGTCAGTGCGTCGCCGGCAATAACGGTATCACCGTCGTATACCTTAGGTCTGTAACCGAACGGGACCGCGTATGCTTCCTCGGTGCCGTCATTCTGTGTGATTATAGCGTGTCTTGTCTTCTTGATCTCTTCGTAGCGAACCTTACCGGAAACCTTGGTGATGATCGCAGCGTTCTTCGGGCGGCGGGACTCGAAAAGCTCCTCAACTCGCGGAAGACCCTGTGTGATATCCTCGGCGGACGCGATACCACCGGTATGGAACGTTCTCATTGTAAGCTGTGTACCCGGCTCACCGATGGACTGCGCCGCGATGATACCAACAGCCTCGCCGATATTGATGAGCTGACCGTTAGCCAGCGATGCGCCGTAGCAGTGAGCGCAAACGCCGTTCTTCAGACCGCAGGTAAGCACGGAGCGTACCTTTACCTTCTCGGCGCCGGTAGCTACGATCTTTGCTGCGTCCTGATCGTTCATCAGCTTTTCTCTGGAAACGAGTACGTTGCCGTCAGCGTCCTTGAAGTCCTCGGAGAGGTATCTGCCCACGAGACGCTCTGCAAGCGGCTCAACGAGCTGATTGCCCTCGCGGATCTCGTAAACGTCGATGCCGTCTGTAGTTCCGCAGTCGTCCTCGCGAATGATGACCTCCTGAGATACGTCGACCAGTCGTCTGGTCAGATAACCAGAGTCGGCGGTTCTCAGCGCGGTATCGGCAAGTCCCTTACGGGCGCCTCGGGAAGAAATGAAGTATTCCAGAATGTTAAGGCCTTCACGGTAGTTAGCCCTGATTGGCATTTCGATGGTCGCACCGGACGTGTTGGCGATAAGTCCACGCATTCCGGCGAGCTGACGGATCTGGTTCTTAGAACCACGCGCTCCGGAGTCCGCCATCATGTAGATGTTGTTGTACTTATCGAGGTTGTCGTTCAGCGCGGTACCAACATCTTCGGTAGCCTGGTTCCAGATGCTGATGAACTCTGCCTTTCTCTCGGTATCGGAAATAAAGCCGCGGTTGAACTGCTTGTTCAGCTTTGCAATCTTAGCGTCAGCGTCTGCGAGGATCTGAGCCTTCTGCGGAGGAATATCCGCGTCGCAGACAGCAACGGTGATACCGGATCTGGTGGAGTACTTATAGCCCATTGCCTTGATCTTATCGAGTACCTGGGCGGTAGTAGCGGTTCCGTGATTCTTCAGGCAGCGGTCGATGATCTTACCGAGCTGGCTCTTGCCGACCTTGAAGGATATCTCATAGTCGAGCTGATGCTCCGGATCGGTTCTATCAACGTAGCCGAGATCCTGAGGAATGTGTTCGTTGAATATGATACGTCCAACGGTAGCGGGAACGAGCTTTGTGATCTTGGTGTCGCCGAGATCCTTTGTAACTCTTACCTTGATCGCAGCGTGAATGGAGATAACGCCGTCCTGGTAAGCCATGAGAGCCTCGTTGGCGTCGCGGAATACCTTGCCCTCGCCCTTTTCGCCGGGCTTATCAAGGGTCAGATAGTAGGAACCAAGTACCATATCCTGGGTAGGAACGGTAACAGGACGTCCGTCTGACGGCTTTAACAGGTTCTTTGCAGCGAGCATGAGTGTGCGCGCCTCTTCCTGAGCCTCAGCGGACAGGGGAAGATGAACCGCCATCTGGTCGCCGTCGAAGTCCGCATTGAACGCGGTACAGCACAGCGGATGGAGCTTGATCGCACGACCCTCGACGAGTACCGGGGAGAACGCCTGGATACCAAGTCTGTGCAGCGTAGGCGCACGGTTGAGCAGTACGGGGTGATCCTTGATAACGCACTCGAGGGAGTCCCAGACCTTATCCTCTGCGCGCTCTACCATCTTCTTAGCCTGCTTGATGTTCTGCGCGGAGCCCTTCTCAACGAGGTCGTTGAGCACGAACGGCTTGAACAGCTCGAGAGCCATCTCCTTCGGGAGACCGCACTGATCCATCTTCAGCTCAGGACCAACGACGATAACGGAACGTCCGGAGTAGTCGACGCGCTTACCGAGCAGGTTCTGACGGAAACGTCCCTGCTTACCCTTTAACAGGTCGGAAAGGGACTTGAGCGGGCGGTTGTTGGAACCGGTGTACGCTCTGCCGTGTCTGCCGTTGTCTATAAGTGCGTCTACAGCTTCCTGGAGCATGCGCTTCTCGTTTCTGACGATGATCTCCGGAGAGTGCATCTCGATGAGCTTTCTCAGACGGTTGTTTCTGTTGATCACGCGGCGGTACAGATCGTTAAGGTCGGATACGCCGTATCTTCCGCCGTCGAGCTGTACCATCGGGCGGATATCCGGAGGAATAACCGGAACAGCGTCCATGATCATCCACTCGGGACGGTTGTGGGACTGAAGAAATGCCTCGACTACGTCAAGGCGCTTGAGCAGCTTGACGCGCTTCTGACCCTGCTGTGTTGCGGAGAGTTCCTCCTTCAGCTCTGCGGAGAGCTTATCGAGGTCGATCTCCTGGAGCAGCTCCTTTATAGCCTCCGCGCCCATGCCGGCCTTGAAGTCGCTGCCGTATTTGGTGCGGAAATTTGCATATTCCTTCTCCTCCAGGAGCTGATTCTTGCTCAGTTCCTTGGCCTCGCCCGGGTCGATAACGATGTACTTTGTGAAGTACAGAACTTCCTCAAGGCGCTTGGGGGAGATATCCAGCATCTGACCGATGCGGGAAGGGGTACCCTTGAAGTACCAGATATGGGAAACCGGAGCCGCAAGCTCGATGTGACCCATACGCTCGCGTCTTACCTTAGCGCGTGTTACCTCAACGCCGCACTTCTCGCAGACCTTTCCTCTGAAACGAATGCGCTTGTACTTGCCGCAGTTACACTCCCAGTCTTTCTGCGGACCAAAGATACGCTCGCAGAACAGACCTTCCTTTTCCGGCTTCTGGGTACGGTAATTTATGGTTTCAGGACGCAGCACTTCGCCGTAGGACCATTCTCTGATCTGGTCGGGAGAGGCAAGTCCGATCTTCATTGACTCAAATGTCGTATTCAATATATTTACCTCATTTCTCTATCAAAGCCTGCGAAGCCCCCCTGCACATGAGCAGGGGCGCGCCGCCGGCAGGCTGTATACTCTTTACGGGAAAGCCCGGCAGGATCACTCGTCCTCGCCGAAGTCAATAGGCTCTCCGTCCGAGAAACCATCATCTGAGAAATCGTCGTCGTCAGAGCCGTTCTCCTTCAGGTCTTCCTCGTCAATGATGCCGTAGCCGCTCTTTTCAAGCTCTGCGTCATCGTTGGAGTAGTTCATCTCGAAGGTCTCCGCGGGATAACGGTTGTCGTCCTCGTCCTCGTCGCCGTCGTTTCTGAGATCTACAACTTCGCCGTTCTCGTCAAGCACTCTTACGTCCAGACCGAGACCCTGAAGCTCTCTGATCATTACCTTGAAGGACTCAGGTACGCCGGGCTTCGGAACCGGCTCACCCTTAACGATAGCCTCGTAGGTCTTCTGACGGCCGATAAGGTCATCTGACTTAACGGTCAGGATCTCCTGAAGCGTGTAAGCAGCGCCGTAAGCCTCCAGAGCCCAAACCTCCATCTCACCGAAACGCTGACCGCCGAACTGAGCCTTACCGCCCAGAGGCTGCTGTGTAACGAGGGAGTAAGGACCGGTGGAACGAGCGTGGATCTTATCGTCGACCAGGTGGTGCAGCTTGAGGTAGTACATGTAACCAACGGTTACAGGGCCGTCGAACTTCTCGCCGGTGCGGCCGTCGGTAAGCTGCGTCTTGCAGTCGGAGGTGAGGGGCAGCTTTGTGAAGTCAAGGCCTGCGGAGTTGAGACCCAGCAGCTCAGGCTCCTTGCGGTCGCCGTCAGCCTTGCCCATGTTGAATATGCGGTCAGCTTCCTCTGTTACCTTGCCGTTGTTGATGGATCTTGCAGCGTCGTACAGCTCACGGATATCCTGCTCGTGCGCGCCGTCGAATACCGGTGTTGCGATCTTCCAGCCGAGCGCCTTGGCTACGTAGCCGAGGTGTACCTCGAGCACCTGTCCGATGTTCATTCGGGAAGGTACGCCCAGAGGGTTCAGCACGATGTCAAGCGGAGTACCGTCCGGCAGGAACGGCATATCCTCCTGACGGAGAATTCTGGAAACGACACCCTTGTTACCGTGACGACCCGCCATCTTATCGCCGACGGAGATCTTTCTCTTCTGTGCGATATAAACGCGGACCTTCTCGTTAACTCCGGGGGACAGCTCGTCGCAGTTGGTGCGGTCGAATACCTTTACGTCAACTACGATACCGCTTACGCCGTGCGCAACTCTCAGGGAGTTGTCACGTACCTCGCGCGCCTTCTCGCCGAAGATAGCGCGGAGCAGTCTCTCCTCTGCGTTCAGCTCGGTCTCTCCCTTCGGGGAAACCTTGCCGACGAGGATATCGCCGGAGTGTACCTCTGCGCCGATGCGTACGATACCGCGCTCGTCCAGATCCTTCAGAGCGTCGTCTGAGAGGTTCGGGATATCGCGGGTGATCTCTTCCGCACCGAGCTTGGTGTCGCGGCATTCCAGCTCGTATTCTTCTATATGAATAGAGGTGTAAACATCATTGTAAACCAGCTTCTCGTTGATGAGTACGGCGTCCTCGTAGTTGTAGCCTTCCCATGTCATGAAGCCGATGAGGGCGTTCTTGCCGAGTGCGATCTCGCCCATCTTTGTTGCGGGGCCGTCAGCGATAACGTCGCCAGCCTTTACACGCTCGCCCTTGCTTACGATCGGGCGCTGATTTACGCAGTTGCCCTGGTTGGAGCGCTTGAACTTGATAAGTCTGTAGATACGCTCCTGACCGAGGTCGTTTGTAACAACGATCTTGTCTGCGTCAACCTCTGTAACTACGCCGTCCTCCTTGGTGCATACAACTATGCCGGAGTCTACCGCAGCCTTGTACTCCATACCGGTGCCGACGATAGGATTGTCGGTAACCATAAGCGGAACCGCCTGACGCTGCATGTTCGCGCCCATCAGAGCACGGTTCGCGTCGTCGTTCTCAAGGAACGGGATCATAGCCGTAGCGACGGAAACGACCATCTTAGGCGATACGTCCATGAAGTCGACCTTCTCGCGCTCGATTTCAAGAATGGAGTCGCGGCAGCGTGCGTTTACGCGGGGTCTGGCGAATCTGCCTTCCTCGTCGAGGGGCTCGTTCGCCTGAGCTACAACGTAGTTATCCTCAACGTCGGCGGTCATATAAACGACCTCGTCGAGGACCTTGCCGGTAGCCTTGTCAACGCGTCTGTAGGGAGCCTCGATGAAGCCGTAAACGTTGATCCTTGCGAAAGTAGCAAGGTAGGAGATCAGACCGATGTTAGGACCTTCAGGGGTCTCGATCGGGCACATTCTTCCGTAGTGGGAGTAGTGTACGTCACGGACCTCGAATCCGGCTCTGTCTCGGGACAGACCGCCCGGACCAAGGGAGGACAGACGGCGCTTGTGGGTAAGCTCAGCCAGCGGGTTGTTCTGATCCATGAACTGCGACAGCGGAGAGGATCCGAAGAACTCTCTCATCGCGGAAATAACCTGACGGCAGTTAACGAAGGAGTCGGGAGTTACCTTCTCCTGATCCTGACCGGAAAGCGCCATCTTCTCGCGAATGGTTCTCTCCATACGTGTGAAGCCTATGCGGAACTGGTTCTGGAGCAGCTCGCCTACGCAGCGGATACGTCTGTTGCCGAGGTGGTCGATATCGTCCACGTTTCCGACGTCCTCGCAGAGGTCGATGAAGTAGCTTACGGTCGCGAATATATCTTCAATTGTGATGTGCTTGGGGATAAGCTCCTCTGCGCGCGCCTTGATGAGGATACGCAGGGTGTCCTGGTCGCCTGCTGCTTCCTCGAGGATATCGCGGAGGACAGCGAAGCGCACGTGCTCGTTGATGCCGAGGGACTCAACATCCATATCGCCGGTGTAGGTCTTGATGTCGACCATGCCGTTGCCGCATACCTTTACGGTAGCGCCCTCGCGTGTGGGGTGAACGACGGTGACGTCGATAACGCCGGCATTCTCGATCTCGAGAGCCTTCTCCTTTGTGATTACCTCGCCCTCGTCGACAAGGATCTCACCGGTCAGCGGCGCGATGACTGCCTCGGCAGCCTTCTTGCCGTAGATACGCTCAGAAATAGCGAGCTTCTTATTATACTTATAGCGTCCGAATCTGGAGAGGTCGTATCTCTTGGCGTCGAAGAACAGCATGTTGAGCTGATTCTGCGCGGACTCCACGGAAGCCATGTCGCCGGGGTGGAGCTTCTTGTAGACCTCGAGAAGAGCCTCTTCCTTGTTCTGGGTGCTGTCCTTCTCGATGGTGCAGGTGATTCTGGGGTCGTCGCCGAACTTTCCGGTCAGCTCTGCATTGGTGGAAAGACCGATGGAGCGGAGGAAGGTGGTAACGGGGATCTTTCTGTTCTTATCAATGCGTACATAGAACACGTCGTTGGCGTCCATCTCGTACTCGAGCCATGCGCCGCGGTTCGGGATAACAGTCGCCTTGAACAGCTTCTTACCGGTCTTGTCGTGCTCAAAACCGTAGTAAACGCCCGGTGAACGAACGAGCTGAGATACTACAACACGCTCAGAGCCGTTGATAACGAATGTACCGCTGTCAGTCATGAGCGGCAGATCACCCATATAGATCTCGTTATCGATCACGGAGCCGGTCTCCTTGTTCAGAAGTCTGGCGGTAACGCGGATCGGGACTGCATATGTCGCGTCGCGCTCCTTGCACTCCTCAATGGTATACTTGATCTTGTCGTCGAAACGGTGGCTTATGAACGAGAGTTCATATTTGCCGTTCGCGTCAGTGATCGGGGAAACGTCCCTGAACACTTCCTTGATACCGTCCTGCAGGAACCACTCGTAGGAATCCTTCTGAATACCTATGAGGTTCGGCATGTCGATTACCTCATTGATTTTAGAAAAACTCATTCGGGTGGTTTTTCCGAGCTGTATGGGCTTTACATTCACCATCGGCTTTATCACTCCTTAACAAAATTCCGGTCTCAGACTTGCTGGAAAAAACCGGTGTTTGGCGCATTTTAAACGTCAAAAACAGGCTTTTTCGCGCACAAATCCATTATGATACATTATGAAATTATAACATAATTATAGGCAAAAGTCAAGCATTTTACAGTAAAAAAACCGCGCGATATTCCGCGCATTTTTGTCACAAGCGTGGATTTTTTTGCCCAAAGCAACAAACTTTGAACTTTTTCGCATTCGAATTATTGCAAATCATACAAAATTGAATTTTCATGCTCTAATCAAAGCGAAAACCCGCCCGAATATCGTTCCGGGCGGGTAAAATATACATTATCATCTGTCAGCGCGTATCACCGCGACCGAGATATCGTCCCGGCTGCCCTCGACTGAGCGCTCCCGCAGGTGCACCGACAGAGCCGGGATATCCTGCTGAGAAAGCCGTGCGGTACGTCCTGCGAAATTCAGCAGGTCAGCGCTGCTCAGGAACGAATTGATCAGCCCGTCGCTGGAAAGAGTCACGCTGACCATCTCCCCCTCCCGCCAGAAGCTGCGGAAGCTGTTTATCGCGTCGCAGTCGCACAGTGAGGTCGTGAGGTTTCCGACCAGCCTTTCGTCCTCCGGCATGGGGAACTCCGCTCCGGAAACCGTCTCCAGCGTGAACGTCCCGTCGCCTATCTGAAGCCCGAAAACGCCGTCCTTATCGGCTGCGGCAAGTATCAGGGTCGCTCCGTACATCACTTCCGGCTGAAGCCCGCCGTATTTTTCGAAAATCGCACGCTCGTTCGGGGTCAGCGGAGAAAACCGCATGTGCGCGGCAATTTCATCGTTCCAGCCGCATATGATGTTCCCGGCGATACGCCGAGCCGCCTCCCTTGGGTCGTGGAGGAACACCGCGCCGAGGCTCCCGTTGCGTTCGCAGAAATCCGTGACCGAGCGCAGAGCCACACGCGCCGCCATCTCGCTGCCCGAGGCGCTGCGGAAGTGCTTCTCGCTCCCATGCCCGTCGGACACGGCAGCGACCGCCAGTTTATCGGTGATGAGCACCCTTGCGCTGTCCTGGCAGGGCGTTCCCGAATCCTCGTGGGAAGCTCCCCTGACCGACACAGCAAAGCCGCTGAACTGCATTACCAGCCAGCCTCGATGTCAGCGCTTATCTCGTCGCTGTCGGCGAACTCGCGTATCTGCTCCGCCGCGGACTGCTGCTTTGTGCGCATATCCTCCTCGGACTCCGCAAGGCGAACGCTGCGGCTTCCGATCTGCGAGGAAGTCACTGCAACGAACTTTATCAGCTTCGCGAGGGCTTCGCCGTTGTGCGCCGTAACAACGCTGTCCGGGTCGCCGGTGAACCGCGCGAGTATATCGTGGTCTGCATCCTCGCCTATGGCGACCGCGGCCTTTATGCCGTTGGAATACCAGCGGTTCTTCGACAGGATATCAAGCCCCTTTTCGTAGTTGTCGGTGGGATAGCCGTCCGACATGAGTATCATGACCGGAGCAAACGAAAGGCTCGGGGACTTCATGAACTCGTTTCTGGAGAGCTTCGCGGCAAGCTCGGTGAGGGCGCAGCCGAGGTCGGTGACGTTCTCGGCGTCGAGGGGCTTCCACTCGAACTCGTCGATGGATATAGGCTCGTCGTACATCCACTCACAGCCGCCGGAGAACTTCAGGACTGCCAGCTTGATATCCGCGTCCGCGCCGCCTATTCCCTTGATTTCGGGGATAAGCTCCTCCATAACGGAATTTACAGTGCCGATCTTACTGCCGCCCATGCTGCCGGAGCAGTCGATAAGGAAAAACAGCACCATCGACTTCTTGGCGATCTCTTCTGCGTCGTCAAAAGGATTAACAGGTGTATCTGACATATAACTTCCCTCCTGATGATTCAATATAATACTGTATCTATTATATCATCGCCGATGGGAATTGTCAATCATCTTGACATAATCATTCTGCCGTGATATTATTATATTCAGAAATGACGGCGGCCTCCTCGTCCGTCCAGGCGCTTTCGGGCTGCTCCGACACCGCGTCGACGTACTCCAGCACGCCGCTGTATATCGTGAACGCAAGCTGCTGCTGATATTCCTCGGTGGCGAGCTTCGCTTCCTCCTCGGGATTCGAAAGGAAGCCGCACTCGATCATCAGCGACGGGTTCTTGTTGGATTTGAGCAGGAACAGTTCGTCGCCGGAAAGCTTTATTTCACGGTCGTTTCCCGGCTGGAGCTGCGCGAAACGCGCCTGCATTATCTGCGCCAGCGTCCGGTTGTCGGGATTGTTGTTATTGTAGAACATCTGCCCGCCGAAGTACTTCGGGTCGGTGTAGTTGTTCTGGTGGATACACAGGAATATGCTGTCGGGATAGCTCTGGATTATCTCAAGCCGGTTATCCATGTCGGAGAGCTTCTGGTTGCGTATGCCCTCGACTCCGGGGTCGTAGATGGAGATATCCTCATCGCGGGTCAGCACAGTGCGGAACCCGGAAAGCTCCAGGAGCTGCCGGAGGTGCTTCACCACGGAAAGGTTCACGTCCTTTTCAAGGACGCCGCTCTTCCCCACCGCGCCGCTGTCAAGTCCGCCGTGACCCGCGTCCAGCACTATGACCGGACGCTCCGAAGCCTCCGCGGAGGTCGGGACGGCGCTGTCGGTCACCCTTGCGCAGACCGCCAGGAAAGCAAAGATCCCCGCCATGCACGCGGCGAATCTCAGAGTTTGTTTGTTGAATTTCATTTCGATTACCCCCGGACAAATTGTCTATTTGTTCATAAGATATGAGCAAGTCCCGGGAAATATGACTAAGGCTACGCTGAATAAAGCGCAGCGTAACAAAATCAGACGCGTGAGCACGCCTTTGTTTGATTCAGCGCTTCCATAGAAAAGGAGAAAATATGGCAAAACCGAAAACCGTGTTCGTGTGCAGCGAATGCGGGCAGGAATACTCAAAGTGGAACGGCAGATGCACCGCCTGCGGAAGCTGGAACACCATTGAAGAAGCAGAGCCGGCGCCGGTCATCGGCGGGAAGTACTCTGCTCCGGCGGCGGAGCTTAAATTCAGCCCCATCGGCGACGTGGACTGCAACGACGAGATACGCTACGGCACGGGAAGCTCCGAGCTTGACAGGGTGCTCGGCGGAGGGCTTGTGAAAGGCTCGCTGGTGCTTATCGGCGGCGACCCGGGCATCGGAAAATCCACGCTGCTGCTCCAGATATGCGGCTTCATGGGCGGCGAGCACACTATACTCTACGTTTCCGGCGAGGAATCCGAACGTCAGATAAAGCTCCGCGCCGACCGGCTGGGAGTCACCGGCGGAGGGCTGCTGCTCGCCTCCGGCAACAACTGCGAAAGCATAATCCAGGCGGTCAGGAAAAACAAGCCGGATATCGTGATAATAGACTCGATACAGACCATAACCTCCAGCGGGATAACCTCCTCGGCGGGAAGCGTCGTGCAGGTCAGGGAATGCACAAACGCATTCATGCACCTCGCAAAATCCGAGGAGATCCCGATTTTCATAGTCAGCCACGTCAACAAGGACGGCGGCATAGCCGGGCCGAAAATAATGGAGCACATCGTGGACACGGTGCTGTACTTCGAGGGCGAGAAGCAGCTTTCCTACCGCATTCTCAGGGCGATAAAGAACCGCTTCGGCTCCACTAACGAAATAGGCGTGTTCAACATGGACGACGACGGTCTCCACGAGGTCACGAACCCCTCGGAGATGATGCTCTCCGGGCGTATCACTACGGTCTCCGGCAGCGCGGTAGTCTGCACCATCGAAGGCACCCGCCCTATCCTCGCCGAGGTCCAGGCGCTGGTTACGAAATCCACGCTGTCAGCGCCGAGAAGGGTCGCCACCGGCTTCGACTACAACCGGCTCTACATGATACTCGCGGTGCTCGAAAAGCGCACCGGATTCTTTTTCGGCGGGGTCGACGTATACGTCAACATAGTCGGCGGCCTCCGGCTGGACGAGCCTGCGGCCGACCTGGCGGTGGCGCTGGCGCTGTACTCCGGGCTATGCGACAAGGTGATACCGGAAAAACTGATGGTGTTCGGAGAGGTCGGGCTCGGCGGAGAGGTACGTGCGGCTTCCCACGTCAGGGAGCGCGTCAAGGAAGGCGCGCGGCTCGGATTTGAGCGGTGCATAATCCCGAAACAGAGCTTCTCGTCGCTCAGCCGCAGCGAAAACTACGGCATTCAGATAATCGGCGTGCGGACGCTGGAACAGGCATTCCGCGCGATAAACGCGGACAAGGAAAAGGAGAACAAGGAATGACAAACTGCGACGACTGCGTAAATTACGTCTATGACGAGGAATGCGACTGCTGGACATGTCTGGTAAACCTCGACGAGGACGAGATGTACCGATTCATGTGCGGAACTAACTACAACTGTCCATATTACTCGTCCGACGACGAGTACTCCATCGCAAGGAAGCAGTAACGCTCCCTTATGTGATACTGTAACAAATAAAAAAACCGGGGCTGTGCTGTCACAGTCCCGGTTTTGGTTTATTGCGGATCGCTCATGTTTTATCGTGAGACGGCCTCTTAGACACGCATGCTATCGCTTCAGCAGTGGCAATGTTGAGGTCTACGCTGCTCTGGCGCGCCAGAGAATTCAGCTTGGAAAAAAGCTCTCCATTGTGAGTGCTGACATATCTTGCCGGAAGCTTGTTGAGTGCAAGAGCGGTCATATCCTCTATGCAGCGGTCGCATTTACAGCAGTTTTCGGTCTTGAGCATTTCAGTCAGTTTATCCCTGACTATACCTTCCATCACATTAACAAGTGCCATAATAATTACCCCACATTCATGTAAAGCCCGGAAACTACCGAGCCGATATATTTATTTTACAATAAAAAGGCATGTTTGTCAATACTTTTTACAATATTCTGCAATTTATGGGTTCGGCGTATTTCACAGAATTTTTTGCGGAAAATAGTCAAAAAAAGCAAAGGAGAGATTCTTGATGAATATATCGAACGAAGAATACGGCGAACTTACCAAGCGCCGCTCCCACAATTCAAAGCTGTGCAGGACAATTCCGATGGCGTTTCTTATCGGCGGACTGATCTGCACGCTCGGCGAGGCTCTGCTGAACCTCTACGGCATGGCAGGACTTAACAAGGACGAAGCAGGCGCGCTGACCTCCATCACGCTGGTGTTTCTGAGCATACTCTTCACCGGGCTGGAATGGTACGACCGGATCGCGCAGCACGCCGGCGCGGGTACACTGGTGCCGATAACCGGCTTCGCGAACGCAGTCGCCTCACCGGCGCTGGACTTCAAAAGCGAGGGCTTCGTGCTGGGCCTGGGCGCTAAGATGTTCGTTATCGCAGGACCGGTCATCGTTTACGGCATAAGCGCTTCGGTGGTGTACGGCATTATTTACTACATCGTCGGGCTGTTTACAAAGTGAGGTGTCAGCATGAAATACTGTGAAGGAAAAACAATGTGCTTCCGCAAACCGTCCGTGATAGCCTACGCGGCGGTAGTTGGCAAGGCGGAGAACGAAGGCCCCTACGGCGGCGAATTCGACGAGGTGGTCGAGGACAACAAGGCGGGCTCGGATACCTGGGAGCAGGCGGAATCCCTGTTCCAGCAGCGCGCGGTCGGGCACGTCCTGCGCAAATCCGGGCTGGAGCCTGACAGGATAGACCTCATGATAGCCGGCGACCTGCTCAACCAGTGCGTGGGAAGCTCCTACGGTCTGAAGGACTACTTTATCCCCTACCTCGGGATATACGGAGCCTGCTCCACATTCGCGGAAGGGCTTCTGCTCTCGGCGGCTCTGGTGAATGCTGGATATATCGACACTGCTATAGCAAGCACCTCCTCGCATTTCAGCACGGCGGAGCGCCAGTTCCGGTTCCCGCTGAACTACGGCGGAGTACGCACCCCCACCGCCCAGTGGACTGCCACCGCCGCCGGAGCCGCACTGGTCGGGTTCAGCGGGAAGCCTCCGTTTATACGGGCTGCGACAGTCGGCAAGATCGAGGATATGGGAATCACCGACCTCAACAACATGGGAGCCGCGATGGCAGGCGCAGCCTACGACACGCTGACCCGCCACATGAAGCACCGCGGAACTCACCCGCAGGACTACGACGTGATAATCACCGGCGACCTGGGTCAGGTTGGCAGCGACCTGCTCTACGACCTGTTCCAGCGCGACGGCGTTTCCCTCAGGGAGCACCACAAGGACTGCGGGCTGATGATCTACGACCGCGCCGCCCAGGACGTACACGCAGGCGGCTCCGGGTGCGGGTGCTCCGCTTCGATGATGTGCGGGCACTTCTTCAAGCGGATACAGGCCGGCGAGCTGAAACGCGTTCTCTACTGCGCGACCGGCGCGCTGATGTCGCCTACGGTCGTTCAGCAGGGCGGGAGCATTCCCGGGATCGCGCACTGCGTGGAGATATCATCGGAAGCAGGAGGTTAACGAGATAAAATGGATATGTTTCTTGAATACGTCTGGGCGTTTCTCATCGGAGGGGCATTCTGCGCGGTCGGTCAGCTCCTGATAGACCTGACGAAGCTCACCCCCGCCAGGATCCTGGTAAGCTATGTGGTCGCCGGGGTCGTCCTCGGCGCGGTAGGGGTTTACGACCCGCTCATTGAATTCGCCGGCGGCGGCGCGACAGTTCCTCTTACAGGCTTCGGAAACCTCCTTGCAAAGGGAGTCCGCGAAGCCGTCGACCAGCACGGCCTCCTCGGAGCTTTCATGGGAGGCTTCACCGCTGCGGCGGCTGGTATTGCGGCGGCGGTGTTCTTCGGACTGCTCGCGGCTCTGTGCTTTAAGAGCGGGTCAAAGATAAACGAAACCTGACGGGGACGTCGGGACTTTATCTGAGCTTTAGTTCTGCGGAAAACGAAAAGCCGCTGAAAAGTTAAATTAAGAATTCGGAATTATGGAATCCGCTTCGCGGATATATTTTAAAAAGCAAAGCACTTCAGTTTGATCTGCTTTGCTTTTTTACGGTTCAGCGTAAATTGAAATAATGATCGTATAGCGTTCCGTTTTTGTGCTATATGCTTTTCCGGCGGCGGGTTCCGTGGGGAATTTTTGTCGCAGTCACAATAGATTTTTTCTGCGGAATATGCTATAATACTATCGTATTGTATTGTATCCCCGGAAATCGGGGAATGATAACAAGGAGGAAAATTCAATATGAACAGCGAAAAGATCCACAAGATGGTCGGAACCGGCGTTCTGACCGCAGTAGTAATCGTCGTATATCTTCTGACGATGGGAATTTCCGTAGGACCGTTCAACATCACGTTTGCTCTTATCCCGATAGTAGTCGGCGCGGCACTATACGGCTGGGCGACAGGCGGCTGGCTCGGTCTGGTGTTCGGCGCGATGGTGCTTTTCACCGGCGGCGCGAACGCATTTTTGGTGATCAACGTACCCGGGACGATTATCACAGTCCTGGTCAAGGGCGCGGCGGCTGGTCTTGTTCCGGGACTTATCTACAGCGCTCTCGAGAAGAAGAACCGCTGGGCTGCGACAATATGCGCGGCTGCGGCAGCTCCGATCGTTAATACCGGAATATTCCTGCTGGGCTGCCTCGCGTTCTTCATGGGAACAATAAACGAATGGGCGGCAGGCGCAGGCATTGAGAACGCAGGAGTCTACATGGTGACGGTTTTCGTCGGCGTGAACTTCCTGGTAGAGCTTGGCGCTAACCTGCTGTTAAGCTCCGTGATAGTAAGAATAGTCGACATAGTAAAGAACAAACTGGCCGCAAACAAGTCACGGATATAATTCCAAAGGAGCAGCAATGATACTTGCAATAGACATCGGCAATACAAATATAGTCCTCGGCTGCGCGGACAGCGACAGGATATTGTTCCGTGAACGCCTTGCGACAGTTCAGCGCGAAACCTCGCTTGAATACGCCGTAAAGATAAAAGCGGCGCTTGATATAAACGGGATCGACCGCACACAAATCAGCGGCGCTGTGATATCTTCCGTCGTACCGTCTGTCACGAACACCGTAAAGGCGGCGGCTGAAAAGCTCATCGACGGGAAAATCATGATAGTAGGCCCCGGAATAAAGACCGGGCTGAAAATCCAGATCGACAACCCCGCGCAGCTCGGCAGCGACCTGGTCGTTGACGCCGTTGCAGGTATCCACGACTACCCGCTGCCGCAGATAATAATTGACATGGGCACCGCGACCACGTTCTCGGTCATCGACAAGGACCGCACCTACATCGGCGGACTTATCACCACCGGCGTAGCCGTATCAGCGGACGCCCTAAACTCCAGAACGGCGCAGCTCCCGAAAATCGCCTACGAAAAGCCGAAGCGCGTAATATGCAGCAACACCGTCGACTGCATAACCAGCGGCATAATGTACTCCAACGCATGCGCGATAGACGGAATAATCGAACGCATTGAGGAGGAGCTCGGCGAAAAGGCGACGGTCATCGCAACGGGCGGACTCTCGCAGGTAGTAATACCTCTCTGCCGCCACGAAATCATTTACGATGACGACCTTCTCTTAAAGGGGCTAATGCTCATCTGGAACAAAAATTCAAAATAAACATATTATACTGACCTTACAATACACAAAATTGCTGCCGGCTTTCCGGCAGCAATTCTTGTTTTATAGGGGTCTGCGGTATATCACCGCGTCGTCGTCCGGGTAGTAGTTCCGGCGGAGCGCTATCTTTTCGTAGCCGCTCTTTTCGTATAGCGCTATCGCCCCGGCGTTCCTGCTGCGAACCTCGAGGAAGCAGCATACCGCGCCGCGCTCCCGCGCTTTCGCGTGGAGTTCCGACAGGAGCCGCTCCGCTATGCCCTGCCTGCGGAACTCCGGCAGAGTCGCTATCTGGAACAGCTCCGCTTCATCTGCCGCGACCCTTCCCAGCGCGAACCCCGCGACAGCTCCGCCGCGCTCCTCGGTAACGAGGATATTCAGCGGGCTGTTAAGCTCCGACAGCAGCGTATCCGCCGTCCAGCTTCCGTGGAAGCACTCCTGCTCTATCGCGTTTATCTGCATGAACCGCTCGTCAGTGGGCTTCATACCAGCTTCTGCCCTCCTTTGCGTCGGCGGTGAGAGGCACGGCAAGCTTTACTGCGCCCTGCATTTCCTCGGTGAGTATCTGCGCCGCCTTGTCCGCCTGCGCCTCCGGAGCCTCAACGATCAACTCATCATGCACCTGGAGTATCAGCTTTGCCTCGGGGAGTTCCTCTTTCAGCCTGCGGTATACGCGTATCATAGCTATCTTGATGATATCCGCAGCCGTGCCCTGTATCGGTGTGTTCATCGCGATACGCTTTCCCAGAGCCTTCACGGTCTTGTTGGTCGAGAGTATCTCCGGAATAAAACGCTTCCTGCCGAACATCGTGACCGCCCAGCCGTCCTTTTCGGCGCTTGCAGTCACCTTGTCCATGTACGCTTTCACGCCGGAATAATGGGTCAGGTAGTCGTCGATATACCGCTTCGCCTCGGGGACTGACACGTTGATATCCTTTGCAAGCGAAAACGCGCCTATGCCGTACACAATGCCGAAATTTACCGCCTTCGCGCTGCGGCGCTGCTCCGGAGTGATCAGCTCCGGCGGGACGTTCAGGACGCTTGCGGCGGTCTCGGTGTGGATATCTCCGCCCTCGCAGAAGGTCTTTATCATCGCCTTGTCGCCGGAAAGGTGCGCCAGTACGCGCAGCTCTATCTGGCTGTAGTCCGCGTCGGCAAGCATTCTGCCCTCCCCCGCGACAAAGAATCTGCGGAAGTTCCTGCCTATCTCGGTGCGAACCGGAATGTTCTGTATGTTCGGCTCCGCAGAGGAAATACGCCCGGTGCGGGTTTCGGTCTGCTTGAATGTGGTGTGCATTCTGCCGTCCGGAGAAACCGCCGCTTCAAGCCCCTTGACGTAGGTGTTGTAGAGCTTCGTGAGCGTTCTGTAGTCGAATATCAGCGGAATTATCGGGTGCCTGCCGCGCAGCCCCTCCAGCGTATCCGCGTCGGTGGAGTAACCCGTCTTGCGCTTCTTCCCGGCGGGAAGTCCCAGCTCCTCGAAAAGCACAACGCTGAGCTGCTTCGGAGAACCGATGTTGAACTCGTGCCCTGCTTCCTTGTAGATATCCTGCTCGATCTCCTTTATCTTCGGCTGGAGCGCGTCTCCGAACTCCCGCAGCGCCTCGGTGTCCAGCTTCACGCCCTCTATCTCCATGGAGCTAAGAACCTCGGCAAGGGGTATCTCAATGTCAGCCAGAACGCCGTACATCTCCTGATGGTGTATTTTCTCCCACAGAGCGCGGTTCAGCAGAAACAGCGACTCCCCGAGCCGCTCCGCGCTGTAGGTCACGCCGTATTCCGCGCAGAGGCGCTCAACGGTGTAGTCGCTGGAATTTACGTTCAGAAGATACCCGGCAAGCGCCGCGTCGAACACCACGTTTTTAAGCTCCATGCCGTTTTTCATGCAGTAGGAATACAGCGCCTTCGCGTCGTCAGTGCGCTTGGGTGCTTCGGAAGCCAGGATAGCCGCCGCGCCCTCCTGCGGCTTCCCCGCGAGGAACACGCGCACTTCCCCGCCGGAAAACGCCACGTCATACGCCGCCGGGTCGAATTCCGGGATATCGGCCTTTTCCGCGGCTTCAACTGCGGGAGTTCCGGCATTATCCGGTGCGGGCGCGGTTCCCTCGGAGGCTATCGAGGCTATCGAGGCTAACGCTACCTTCGCCGGGGTGGTCTTGTCCAGACCCAGCTTCTTCATAACGCCGAACATTTCCATTTCGGTGAGGATACCTGCGGCTTCGGCGGGGTCTCCGTCCTTTTTCTCATATGCGGACATGTCAAGCTCCACCGGGGCTTCAAGAGTTATCTCGGCGAGCTTGCGGCTCAGCTCCGCGCTCTCCCTGCCGTTTTCAAGCTTGGCGCGTACTCCCTTCGTGACCTCTATCGTGTCGAGGTTCTGGTAGATGTAGTCCACCGTGTGGTACTTCTGGATAAGCCCCAGCGCGGTCTTTTCGCCTACTCCGGGAACTCCAGGTATATTATCGGAGCTGTCGCCCATAAGGGTCTTGACCTCCAGCATTTCCCGGGGCGTAACGCCGTAGACCTCGGCTATCTTCGCCGGAGTGTAAATGATGTCCTCCTTGTTGGAGGCGAGCCTTACCGTCACCTTGTCGGTGATAAGCTGGAAGCTGTCGCGGTCTCCCGTGGAGATGGTGCACTCTCCGCCCTGCGATTCAGCGGCGTGGGAGAGCGTTCCGATGATGTCGTCCGCTTCGTAGCCCTCCTTCTCCACGATGGCGACTCCAAGCGCGGTGAGTATCTGCTTGATTATCGGCATCTGCGCACGCAGCTCGTCTGGCATTGCGTGGCGGGTGCCCTTGTAGTCCGCATACATCTTGTGCCGGAACGTCGGCGCATGCAGGTCGAACGCCACTGCGATGCGGTCGGGAGCCTCCTCCTTCATCAGCTTGAGGAATATGTTAAGGAATCCGGTCAGCGCGTTGGTCGGCATTCCCTTTTTATTCGTGAGCACGCGTATCCCGTAGAACGCGCGGTTCATTATGCTGTTTCCGTCTATAACAAGCAGCTTCATGCTTTATTCTCCTTTGAATTTCGGCATAGTCGGGATATCAGTCATGCGGATATCGTCAAGCACGCGGTGATCCAGCTTTTTCAGCATGAACAGCGTGCAGGTGCCGGTAAATGCTCCGCCGATCACCGCCGAGGCTGTAAGTATCGGCGTGTAGGCAAGCACCAGAATGTTCCCGTAGATTATCACCGCGGTGAGCATCTGCCCGGCGATATGCGCCAGCGCTCCCATGATCCCGACCAGCGGCAGCCAGTTCTCTCGGTTCTCGCCGGGGAGGAGCTTTCTCATCAGAAGCATGAACCCAAGCGCGCAGATACCGCCCATCACTCCGTAGAACAGGTTCATGACCTGCCCGGTGATGAACGCCGCCACAAAGCAGCGCAGTATCACAACGAGCATCACATCTATGGAGCGCCACTTCCCGCCTATGTAGAGCATGAACATCGTTACGATGTTTCCAAGCCCGACCCTCACGCCGGGGATAGCGCATATAGGCGGCAGGAACGATTCAACCGCGGAAAGCACCGCCGCAATGCATATAAACAGCGCGCAAAGCGCGACTTTTCTAACCCTGAGCGCTTTCACCCGAATGCACCTCCGTCGTATTCTCCTGTGCGGAACGGCTGCTCCGCGAATTCATTATGCCGGACACCTTCTCCGCGATCAGCATAAGATCGGAAGGCTCCGGCGGCTTCGCAGGCCCGACCGGCTCCGGCTCTGCCTCGGGGATGATAGCCGCTTCCGGCTCTCCGGTGAACGTGTAGTCCCCGGCGCTTATCTTAGCCGCCGGATACGCAGCCAGCCAGTCGCGCAGATGACCCGCGGCAAGGCTGACCGCCGCCGCTGCCGAAGCCGCCAGCATAACAAATCCGCAAACCGCGAACACAGCGCCGTTTCCGCTTACGATAAAGCAGATCAGCGCATAGACCAGGTTCAGCGCGCAGCTCACCAGACGTATGACCGGCTCCCCGGCGACCGCCATCAGAGCTGCCGCAACGGAAGCCGCCGCGCCTATCGCAAGCGCCAGCCCGGTGAAAATTCCGCCCATGGCGAAGCCGCACACAGCGCACACTAACGCCGCCGCACACTGAATATAAAAGCACGCATGCACAGTCCTCCGGAGCGCGCCGACCCTCCTCTGCCTTGCAGAAACAAAGTCGGAGACCACGCTCTTTCCGTCGGATTCAAAATGTATGAGCCGCTTTTTTATCCCGTCCAGCATAATTACCTCCAGAAATTATAAGGCTCAGAGCCTGTTGACTTCCTCCAGCCACAGCGCCGCGGAAGCGTCGCTGGGCATTCTCCAGTCGCCCCGGGGCGAGAGTGTGACAGAACCCACCTTCACGCCGTCCGGCAGGCAGCTCCGCTTGAACTGCTGCGAGAAGAACCTGCGGTAGAACGTCCTGAGCCACTTGAGAATAGTTTCCCGGTCGTAGCTTCCATCAAACGCGTACTCCGCCAGGCGGAAAACCTTGCTGGGCGGGAAGCACCAGCGTATCCCGTTGTACAGGAAGAAATCGTGCAGCTCGTACGGACCTACCAGATCCTCGGTTATCTGGGCGATGTCGCCGTTTTCGTCCGCCGGGAGAAGCTCCGGGCTTACCGGAGTATCGTAAATGCTCATCAGGACCTCGCGGAGGTCTGCGCCGCCGACGGTTCCCGCGTAGTACTTCACGATGTAACGAACAAGCGTTTTCGGAACGGAAGCGTTCACGCCGTACATAGACATGTGGTCGCCGTTGTAGGTAGCCCAGCCGAGCGCAAGCTCCGAAAGGTCTCCTGTGCCTATTACCATGCCGTTTTCAGCATTTGCGAGATCCATAAGTATCTTGGTGCGCTCCCGTGCCTGGCCGTTTTCGTACACCACATTGTGGTTGCTCTCGTCGTGGCCGATATCCTTGAAATGCTGCTTTACCGAATCGGCAATATCTATCACGCGCAGCCTTGTACCGAGCATCTCGCAGAGCCGCTCCGCGTTGCTGCGGGTGCGCTTTGTCGTACCGAAGCAGGGCATTGTGACCGCCAGTATATCCGACGCGGGTCTGCCGAGCAGCTTCATAGCCTCCACGCACACCAGCAGCGCAAGCGTGGAATCCAGCCCGCCGGAAATTCCGATCACCAGCGTTTTCGCGTTGGTGTGGCGGACGCGCTTTTCAAGCCCATGTGCCTGCATTGTGAGGATATCTTCGCAGCGCTTGTCGGTCTCCGCCGAGGTATTCGGAACGAACGGAGTGCGGCGCACTATTCTGGTAAGCTCTGCGGGCTTTATCTCCATATCGAACGGAATGCGGCGCATTCCCGGGCGCAGACCTCCCACGAAGCTAGTGTTGCGGCGGCGCTCGGAAGCAAGCTTCTGGACGTCTATTTCAGTAACGGTCAGCCCGGTTGAGTACAGTTTGCTCTCCGCGAGGACTATTCCGTTTTCGGCGATTATATCGTGCCCGCCGAATACAAGATCCTGCGTGCTTTCGCCGGAGCCTGCGCTGGCATACACGTACCCGCACAGCAGCCGCGCGGACTGGCTGTTGACAAGCTCACGGCGGTAGGAATCCTTGCCGATGGTCTCGTTGCTGGCGGAGAGATTCGCGATGAGGGTCGCGCCGCCGAGCGCGAGTGAAATGCTCGGAGGCTCCGCAGCCCAGAGATCCTCGCAGATCTCCGCAGCGAAAACCAGCTCGGGTGTCCCGCGGCACTCGAACAGCAATCCAAGCCCGAACGGAACGCTCTCCCCGAAAAGCTCGATATCGTACTCGCCCTCCGGGGCGGCGGTGAAATGCCGCTTCTCGTAGAATTCGTTGTAGTTCGGGAGGAACTTCTTCGGCACAACGCCGAGTATCTTCCCGTCCTTCATTACGACGGCGCAGTTGTAAAGCTCCCCGCGGAACCTCAGCGGACAGCCCACCGCAATGAGCATGTCAAGCCCTGCGGAGTGCTCCGTGATATCCTTCAGCGCGTTCAGGGCACCGTCAAGCAGGGTCTGCTGAAAAAACAGATCCTGACAGGTGTAGCCGGTAATGCACAGCTCCGGCAGAACTAGCACTCTCACTCCCTGCTCGTGAGCCTTATCTATCAGCGCCTTTATGCGGGCGCAGTTATAGCCGCAGTCTGCAACCTTGATGTCAGGCGTTCCCGCGGCGGTCTTTACAAATCCGTCCTTCATTCTTCTGCTCCTTTTGTGCCACAGTAAGCACTTTATATTGTTATCCATTGTATATTATATACGTTTTTCATCTGAAAATCAAGAGCAGTACACGGATTTTTAACATTTTATATAAAAATCCCCGCAGCCGTGTGACTGCGGGGATAATTGTATTCGATTCAGTAATATCAGAATCCGGTAGAATAGTTCGGAGCTTCCTTTGTGATCTGGATATCGTGCGGGTGGGACTCCCTGAGACCTGCGCCGGTGATGCGTACGAACTCTGCACGCTCCTGGAGGTCGGGGATAGTCGGGCAGCCGCAGTAGCCCATACCGGAGCGGATACCGCCAACGAGCTGGAAGATGGTGTCGGCAACCGATCCCTTGTAAGGTACACGGCCCTCAACGCCCTCGGGAACGAGCTTCTTGCTCTTATCCTGGAAGTAGCGGTCAGCGGAGCCCTTCTTCATTGCAGCAAGGCTTCCCATGCCTCTGTATACCTTGAAGCTTCTGCCCTGATAGATCTCGACGTCGCCGGGAGCCTCCTCGCAGCCTGCCAGCAGGGAGCCGAGCATTACGCAGTTAGCGCCAGCCGCAAGAGCCTTGACGATATCGCCGGAGAACTTGATACCGCCGTCTGCGATGACCGGAACGCCGTACTTAGCGGCAGCGCATGCGCAGTCGTAAACCGCGGTGATCTGCGGAACGCCGATACCTGCAACTATTCTGGTGGTGCAGATGGAGCCGGGGCCGATACCTACCTTTACAGCGTCAGCGCCAGCCTTGATGAGATCCTCAGCGGCAGCGCCGGTCGCAACGTTGCCCGCGATGATAACAGCGTTCGGGAACGCGGTCTTGATCTTGTCGAGGGTGGTCATGATGTTCTTGCTGTGTCCGTGCGCGGAGTCGAGCACCAGTACGTCCGCCTGAGCCTTCAGCAGAGCGCCGGCTCTGTCAAGCACGTCGGGAGTAATTCCGATCGCAGCGCCGCAGAGGAGTCTGCCGCCTGCGTCGCGCGCGGTGTTCGGGTACTGTACGCTTTTCTCGATATCCTTGATCGTGATAAGTCCCTTGAGGAAACCGTTCTCATCAACCAGCGGAAGCTTCTCGATCTTGTGCTTTCTGAGGATCTCCTGAGCCTGCTGGAGATTAGTGCCGACCGGAGCGGTAACGAGGTGATCCTTTGTCATTACCTCGCCGATCTTCTGGTTGTAATCGGTGATGAAGCGGAGGTCGCGGTTAGTGAGGATACCGACCAGCTTGCCGTTCTCAACGACCGGAACACCGGAGATCTTGTACTTGCCCATCAGAGCGTCCGCGTCAAATACGCTGTCCTGCGGGGAGAGGAAGAACGGGTTAACGATAACGCCGTTTTCAGAACGCTTTACCTTGTCCACCTCGTCGACCTGCTGCTCGATAGTCATGTTCTTGTGGATAATACCGATACCGCCTTCTCTGGCGATCGCGATAGCCATGCGGCTCTCTGTTACGGTATCCATCGCGGAAGTCATGATCGGGGTGTTGAGCGTGATGTTCTTGGTGAGCTGCGTCTTGAGGTCGATCATGTTCGGGGTAACGTCGCTCTTTGCGGGTATGAGCAGCACGTCGTCGAACGTAAGACCTTCCTTGACAAATTTCTCGTTGTAGTTGCAGTTCAGCATACGATTAAATCCTCACTTTCTCGATCCGTTTCTGATTTGCACAGGTATTCCTGCGTCTTTCTCATTTTCTGGAACATTTCCCTCAATAAGGAAAAAAGCCGCTGAATGCATATGCTTCATGGCTTTTAGTTCCGTTTCGGGGAGATGTCCTCCCGAAGATATATTGTAAATATTATATCACTAAACCGCTTTTTTTTCAAGCGCAAACCAGGAGAAAAGTATACAAATATCAAGCCTGAATTCGCCGCGATTTCGGAAATTTTCACGCTTTCCCTGAAAATCTCAAAAAAATCTTTCACAGCTTATTGACGAAAAAAGATATTTATTATAGAATATATGTGTATGGGTATTTTATGCCCTCTGAAAAATGTATGAAATTCACAGATAAGGAAATGATAATATGATAAAGACCTCAGCTTCGCTGCTTGCCTGCGACCTCGCGGATATATCCGGGGAGCTCTCGCGCTGCAAAGCGGCGAATGTCGACTGGATACACTTCGACGTAATGGACGGCGCGTTCGTCGACCAGATAACCTACGGCAGCCCGGTGCTGAAATGCGTCCGCAGGGCAACGGATATGTTCCTTGACGTGCACCTGATGGTGAACGACCCGGCGAGCCAGATCAATTTCTTCGCGGAAGCCGGAGCCGATCTCATCAGCTTCCACCTTGAGAGCCGCAGCGACGCACGAAAGACCCTGGAGCTGATACGTTCCTTCGGCGTGAAATCCGCGCTTGCAGTGAAGCCCGGAACTCACATTGAGGAAGCGTTCCCGCTTGTGGAGCTGTGCGACATGGTGCTCGTGATGACCGTCGAGCCGGGCTACGGCGGGCAGGCGTTCATTCCGGAAACGCTTGATAAGATACGCGCTCTGCGCAGCTTCGCCGGTGACTCCCTCGACATTGAAGTCGACGGCGGAATAAACGGCAAGACCGCTCCGCTGGTAAAGGAAGCCGGCGCGAACGTCCTGGTTGCCGGGACCGGCCTTTTCAAGGCGGAGGACATGGCGCAGGCTAACTCCCTGCTGAAGGCTCCGCAGAAAGGACAGGCATGATAACTCCCATAACCAAGCGCGACCCGCGTAAGCTGTATCTGGAGCGCCTTGTATTCATGGCGGCTCTGCTGATACCGGCGGTGTTCCGCGGCGGCTTCAGACCGCTGGCAGTGTGCGCGGTGTGCGTTATCTGCTGCATGTTCACAGACTGGGTCTGCTGCAAGCTGCGCCGCATAAAATACGACATTAAAGACCCCGCCGTGATGTTCTGGGGGCTGTGCTGCGGAATGCTCATGCCTGCTGGTATCCCGCATGTCCTTGCAGGACTTTCCGCGGTTATCTGCATAGCTCTTGGGAAACACATTTTCGGCGGAAACGAGAACCTCGTGTTCTCTCCTCCAGCGATAGCCGTGGCGTTCCTGATAATCTGCTACCCCGGCGACATGCTGTATTATCCGAAGGTCGGCGAAATTCTCCCGATGTTCTCGGAGTACGAAGGGACTTTCACCCGCTCTGTCGAATACCACATGAACCTCGGCACAACGCCTACCCAGTCCGTTATGGATATCCTCATGGGGAACGTCCCCGGCGCTATCGGCGCTGTTAATATCCTCGTTATTCTGGTCATAGGCGTGTGCATGCTGATAAAGCACTCCACCAGCTTCACCGCGCTGATATCCTGCCTGACCTCTGTGGCGGCTATCTCCGCGCTGTACCCCAGGGTCGGGGATTCTCCGCTTATGTCGGTGTTCTATGAGCTTTCCAGCGGCTTCCTGCTGTTCGGAATCGTTTTTATGTCCGCCGAGCCTTATATACTGCCGAAGCGCCGCGCCGCACGAGTCATCTACGGAGTCGTGCTGGGCTACACCGTGATGATGTTCCGGTATTTCGGTCAGGTGGAGGGCTGCTTCGTTTTCGCGCTGCTTATCGTCAACGCCATGAGCAGCTCGTTTGATACCATCGTTGAAAATATCCTCTACTGGAAGCGCAACTACATCAGCTCCTTCGAGGGAAGCAAGAACCGCGCGCAGCAGGGCGGCATAAAGCTCACTGACACGCAGGAGATACAGCTCCCCGAAAAATACCGCTACAACACCCCGCCGATAGACGGCAAGGTGAAGCGCCACAAGCGCCGCCCTGCGGTAATAAGCAGACCCGGTGAGGCTCAGCCGCACCATGAGCAGCTTGAGCAGCCGGAGCGTTCAGAGCGCCCGGAGTCAGAGCCGGCTGTAAACCCGGAGAAGGAGGACAGCGATGAATAACAAACCCTCCGGGAAGTTCAGCCTTGACGGGCTTTTCCGCCAGAATATCGTTCTGATGAGCGGACTCGTCACCGCCCCGATAATAGTGGCGGCGACAACGTTCGAACGCGCTCTGGTGCTCACCCTGAGCTTCCTTCTTATTTCGTACTCGTCAATAATCATCTGCCGGTTCATTCCCCGGGAGATAGTCTACACCGTGCGGATAATCTGCTACGTCGGAGTTGCCGCTGTGATGTATATTCCAACCGCGCTGCTGATGAACGCGCTGTTCCCTGAAACGGCCTCGGCGGTGTCCATCTACATTGAGATACTTGTAGTCAATTCCCTGATACTCGCAAAGACCGAGAGCCGGTTCTACCTCATGCCGATGAAAGAAATGGCGCTGGACGCGCTGATGTACATTCTCGGCTACGCTATAGCGGCGTTCGCCGTGGGTATCATCAGGGAGTTCCTCGCGTTCGGCTCGCTGTTCGGACTGAGAGTATGCGACGCCCCCATGCCCGCCGCCAAGACCACGTTCTTCGGGTTCATACTTGTGGGGATCCTCGCGGCGGTCTGCCGCGGAGTGACTACCCGCCGCAGGAAGCGCAGCGAAAGCTCCGGCGTTATCCGAAAGGGGGCTGAATGATGGAAGTTATCGCAAAGATCGTTTCCGCCGCGATGGTCTCCGTGTTCGTCCAGAACGCGATATTCGACCGCGCATTCGGCAGCAACGTCGGTATTTACGCCTCCCGCAAGAACAGCACCGTTATCGGCTTCACTCTCGGCATCACTGCTATGACTACCCTGGCGAGCATTGTTTCCTTCTTTGTTGACCAGGCTATGCTCCCGACGGAGTTCGGCTGGCTGTTCATGCCGCTTATCTACTCAGCCGTTATCAGCGTGCTGTATATTCTGGGGCTTCTGGGGCTGTGGCGGTTTTTCCCAAAAATATTCAGGAAAATACGCAAGTACGTCCACCTTGCGATATTCAACTGCGCCGTTATCGGCGCGCTTTTCCTCAACTCCAACTACGGCAGCGACATCTGGTCGTACATCGGATACGGTTTCGGCACCGGCATAGGGTTCTTCCTGGCGTGCTTCCTGCTGAATATCGCGCACGAAAAGCTGGACAGCGACAAGATCCCGCGTATATTCCGCGGCTACCCCATCATGCTTGTATACATCGGCGTGATATCGCTGGCGTTCTACGCGCTGGCGGGCTACACCGTTGACTTCTGATAACAACACACCACATTCTAGGAGATATCATGAAGAAAAAGAACATCAAGATAAAGCACCGCAAATACAGCCTGTACCAGCGCAAGAAAAGCAAGGGCAGGAAGTTCCTCACCGGACTTCTGATGGTAATTCTGGTGGCAGGTCTGTGCGTACTGGGCTACGGCCTGGGCAAGCCACTTGTGGAGTACTTCTCTAACCGCGGAAACGAGCCGCCCCCGGAATCCGCCTGGACTCCACCGGTATCCGCCGAGCCTGCGGCTCCCTCTGCGGAAGGAACTGCGGAAAAGACCGCTGAATCCTCCGAACCTACCGCCGAGCCGGAAATCGAAAAGACAGTCAGCGCGTTCATTCTGCCGGAGACCGCCGCGCTCAGCTCCGAGAGCCTCAACAGCGCCCTCGCAGCCGCAAAGAACAGCGGCTGCACCGACATCACGGTAACGCTCAAGGACGAAGCCGGAAGCTTCCTTTACAAGACCGCTCTCAAGGATATCCCCGAGAGCCAGATAACCGGAACCCTCACCGCAAAGCAGATCGCGGACATCATCACCAGGGCTGGAATGACTCCGCACGCGCGTATAAATACGCTGCTCGACCGCACCTCCCAGACCTACTCCGGCGGAAGCATCTGCTACATGATAGCCGACGGCGGGATCTGGCACGACTACTACGTCGACCAGGGCGGCAAGTCCTGGCTCGACCCGTTCGAGAAGGAGACCGCGGCGTACCTTGCGGATATCACAAAGGAGATCGCGTCCGCGGGCTTCACAGACGTGATACTCGCAAACATGAGGTACCCGGCGTTCAACCCGCAGGATTATACGAACTTCCTGCGGCAGCTCAACATTTCCGACGAAACCGCGCGTCTTGAAGCGCTGTGGAACGTCATTTCCGCATGCCAGAAGGCTGCGGGGGATACCAGAGTCACAATTGAAATGAACGACGAAGATCTGTTCGCGGATAACAACGCGATCGCGCTCACCACTGCGGAAGCCGCAGGAGATAAAACAAAGCTGAAAACCGCAGCGCTGCTGGTGGACTACTCCCCCGCCGACAAGACAGGCTACGCCGAAACAAGGGCGTTCATCGGGAAGCTCTCCGCGATGTACTCCGGACAGGAATGGGCGGTCCGCATTCAGACCTCCGGATTCTCCGCCGCTTCTCTCGAGCAGGTGCGCAAGGCGTTTGCGGACTCCGGTATCACCATGTTTTCTGAATAATCGGTGAAAATTTTACCGCCCTACTTGATTTTAGGAGCAGTTTAGGTTATAATTAAAAGGTACTATAAAAATCATGCCGCAAGGCAGGACGTGGAGGACAACTAATGACAACACTCGCAGTTATTTCTACCGCAGCTTCTTCTGCAGACGCAACCGGCGGTGCAAACGTGGCAAGCATGCTCACAATGCTCATTCCGCTGGCGCTTATCATCGTATTCTTCTATTTCTTCATAATCCGCCCGGAGAAGAAGCGCAACAAGGAAATGCAGAACATGCTCAACAGCATTCAGGTTGCTGATGAGGTTATCACCAACGGCGGCATCATCGGCAGAGTTCTTTCCGTTAAGGAGGACACCGTGCTTATCGAGACCGGCAGCGACCGTACCAAGATCCGCGTGCTGAAATCTGCTATCGCTAAGAACAACACCGTTCACGAGGCTCCCGCTGAGGAAGCTCCCGCTAAGAAGAAAAAGGGCGACAAGCCCGCTGAGATCAAGTGACCTTGCGCATATGAAGCAAAAACTCCCTTCGGAAACGGAGGGAGTTTCTGTTTGTCGGAAGAGTGCACGGCTAAAAATATGCTGGTGAAAATTGCCGACGCGGTATTTAACATGCGGCCGCTAAATTATAAGCAAGGGGCCTCTTTTGAAGCCCCTTACATTCATTCATTCTTATTTTCTGTTGTCTGTTCAGGCTCGGTAGCTCCCTCCGCGCGCTTTTTAAGCTTTATCTTCGACATATTCCGTATTCTTGACCAGATGAACGCCAGCGCCACCAAAACAAGCTCCGGAATAGTCTGCCACAGTCTGGACACCACGGATACGACCATTGCGTCGCTCTGCGGCATTATAAGGCACAATCCGGCTACGATGATTCCCTCGCGGACTCCAAGCCCGGACGGGGCGAATATCGCGAGAATGCCCATTATCGCGGAAACTCCCCAGATACCGGCACAGAACAGCAGTTCGGAATACTCCACGGCGGGATAGATCGACTTTGTAAGAATGAAGAATCCAACGCCGACGATCAGCCAGTTTCCGATGAACAGCAGCACGACCTTTAACATCTGCGAGTACTTCATCGGTATCTCAAGATCCTTCTTAAAGAGCTTCCCGAGTATCCGCAGGAAGAAATTGATTATTTTCGGGTGAATACACACGAAAAACACGACTATCAGCGCGATAGTTACCCACTTGTAGTTTTCCAGAAGCTCGTTCGGGAAGAACAGCAGCGACACGATAAACAGCATTGCCGCGCCAAGCAGCGTGCAGACATTCTCAATAAAGAAGCACACCGTTACCTTCGACAGCGGCGCGTCCTCCTCCTTATAATAGGTCAGGCGGGCGGCAAGCATGAACACCTTCCCCGGAATGTACTTTCCGAGGATAGAGTAGAGGTAGCTCGTGACGGCTTTCTCGTACTTTATCGCACAGCCGTTAAGCTTTGTAATGTAGTGCCACAGCGACGCCAGGGTTATTTTATACAAGAAATAGAACAGCATGGAGAATATGAATATCCCCATATCAACGTTCATTATCTTGTCGGAGAATTCATCCCAGTTCTTCCAGAAGTACCACGCCAGGAATACCACGACAAGCACGCCGAACAGGATTTTCAGCGCTTTCAGTATCTTTTTCTTATCAGGCTTTTTCATTGTTTTCCCCCGGTCAGAAGCTCAGCAGCACGCGAATGAAGCACATGTAATAGTATATGAACCAGGTCGGCATTTTCTCAAGCTTAGCGAGCTTTTCACGGCTGAATTTCATGTTTCTCCAGCCAAGCTTGAATGCAAGGCGGTGATTCCACTTGCACTTGCCGGAGACATCAACATTAAGCTTCCTGCCCATCTTTTCGAACATTTCCTGCTTCGCCTTTGCCGCGTTGAACTTGAATACAAGCGCACGCTTCTGGCTGCGAAGCATTTTGCTGTCGTCAATACGCGAAGCTACTATCGCGCCGTCGTCCACAGCGGACTGGAACGCCTCCATTGCGCGCTCGCTTCGGATAACGCAGCTTGTGTGCTTTATCGGATTCTTCTTCATTTCCTTGAGCCAGATATCGCCGAAGCTGATATCCGCAGAGTTGCAGTAATGATCCTGGCAGACCATGCAGCTCTCCCGGCTGAAGAAGTACGCGTTTTTGTATGCGCATATCGTCTTGGGGTAGCTGAGGGTCTTTTCGCTGCCGTCCTCGTACTGCACGGTGGAAAGTCCGCGCCAGTGACCACGGCGGTAGTACAGCCTCTTTGCGCCCTCAAGGGAGATTTTCTTCTTCCTCAGCGGAACTAACGTTGCATTCTCGCTGTGACTTCCGCTGCAATAAAGTCCGAGCTTCAGCACGACCTTTTCTTTCAGCGCGGGCTCCTTTTCAAGCATTGCGGTGAACGCTCTCATCTGGCAAGGGACGAGTACTACGGCAAGCTTTCCGTTGAACTCACGGAGCATATCAACGTGCTTCATCAGCGGCATGTACATGTATACCGACGAGGAGCTTTCCATCAGTTCCTCCCTGGTTGTCGCGATGAACGTCTTGTATCCCAGCTTTCCGTCCTTTATCTCGCTTCTTGTGACCCACGCGCCGTCTATCTCTCCCGTTTCGAGCATGTGGCACAGCAGAGCCGTCACCATACCGCCGGAAGCCGCATTAGCGCGGATATTCCCGTCAGCGGCATAGCCCATTCGCGCGCATATATGTTCGCCCATGTAGAACTCCGGACGGTTGAAATCAAGCAGCTTGACCTTTTTCGGCTTGGCGTAGACCTTGTCTATCTCCTCGCTGATGAAGCGGATATTGTCACGGCTGCTCTCCAGCACGGCAGGGAGGTTCTCCTTTATTTTCTCGCGTATATTCTGGCTCTCGGAAATGAACCCCATGAACTTTGTTTTCAGGGAGTCAAGCTCCAGCGCGGAAAAATCCACCGCGTACTCGCCAAGCCCGAACATATCGAGGACTTCCTTATACTTGTGGCTCCAGCCGACGAGCAGCACCGGAGTGCATTTTTCCAGAGCGCCTATCATTGCATGGAATCGGGAAGCTACCAGTACTTCGCAGCGTGCCAGTAGCTCGCGTATCTCCTCGGGAGCCATTTCGCGCGGCTCCCACATTACCTTTGTCTTGTCCCGGACTGCATTATAGACCTCGGTGCAGATGATGAGGTCGTTGTTGCGGGGCTTCTCGCTGCCTTCGCGGGCGGCGTTGGCTATCAGAAGCACGTTATAGTCCTGCTCATTGAGCCAGTTGATGAACTGGATCATACAACCGCGGTAGTCCCTGCCCATTTTTTCGCATTTCCCCTGGACTACGCTGCTTATCGACAGCGCGACAACTCTCTTGCGGAAGAACGGGCTGTCCTCGCAGAGCTTCTGCACTTTTTCGGCATAAAATTCGCTGTCGGGCATGGAGAATGCTCCATCGGCGCAGAGCTTCACGTTTTCGGTGACTCCTATTCCGGCGAGGTTGTCCTGGGTGATTTTTCCGCGTGCGCAGATGAGCTTTATCTTCGGAAGTATCCACTTTGCAAGGAACTTATTCCAGCCGTTCTTGAACGTACCAAGCGCCTGGGAGTACTTAACGACGGGAACTCCGCAAAGCATGGGAACCGCTGCGCATACGAACGCGTAAGTATTCATGATGAAGCCGCGGCTGTCCACGAAGGAGATTCCCGCCTCGTCGATAACTATGTCGCACTGGGAGTACGCCTTGATTATCTTATCCATTTGCAGAAGCTTCCGGAACGGCGGAATGAACCGCAGGAAGCTGTAAAGTATGGAAAGCGGGAAAGCCAGGAACAGAAGGCGCTCCGGCTTTGCGTTGACTACTTTTATAAAGTCGTATTTCTCGGGCATTTCAGCGATGAGCTTACGGTCTGCACCGGGGTATGTGGACATCAGGAATATATTGAGTTTCTCGCCGTAGCGCTCCCTGAGCTGCTTTATGGAGCTCTGAAGCATGGCTGCGGCTCCCTTGTTTCCGCTGAAGCAGGCGGCGGTTATAGCGATGTTTATTGGTTTCATCTATGTGCGCTTCCTTTACTTTTCGATTTTGTATAGCAATACAATGATATTGTATCACATAAGTGCTTATTTGTCAAAAGAAAAGTTTGTGAAAAGATTGCTGGAATGATAAACTATAATTTAGCGCTACATGGAAACTACTGCGTCAGCAATTGGTTTTCGCTT